>Ga0299914_10002513_pt1 | contig 12655 bp, 7 predicted proteins | sample RVTome_10_FD_201361 | JGI IMG/M metagenome (GOLD analysis project Ga0299914, IMG submission 201361) | Soil microbial communities from uranium-contaminated site in the Upper Colorado River Basin, Wyoming, United States - RVT153D57 (version 2) ...
GGCTGGCAAGGACGCAGACCCGAAGGCGTGGCAGCGCCACGTCGAGCGGTCGAGGACGCCGCCAGGCGCGGCGAGGGCAAGCCAGAGGGCGAACGTTGCCGGACACGGCACTAGTTCTGCCCCGCCGGGTTCGACGGCTGAAATTTCGGGCCTAAACAATTGGGCAGACACTCGAAGTGGGCGGTCCGGGAAAAGGAGAGAATCCCGGACCGCCCGTCCTGGCCCAACGATGTCAGCCCTTGGGGGTGCAAGGTAGGGGGTGAGTGAATTTGAGCAGCGTGCCACCGTCGAACCGGACGCGTCCTTTGGTGAGGTGGCGTCCCGCGGGACAGCTGGCGGTCAGGTAGCTTCGCTTCTTGCCTTTGTAGGCGAATTTGCGGTCGATCTTGAGCCTGAACCTAGTGACCGAGCCAGCGCCGCCCGCTATCGCGGGGATCCTCGAAACCGTGTGGATGCCGTAGGGGCCGCGGCGGATAGGGGTGATCTTCACCGTGGTGACGATCGCGGCCGGAACCGGGACGGTGATAAACGCGTGGACGAATATCGTCGTCTTGCCACCTGCGACACCGCCGTTGAACATGGTCAGAGGGCTGGTGACGGTGATCGGCTTCTGTTCGGGGAATGCGATCTCGACTTGCCCACTGCCCGTGCCGACGATGGCCTTACCACAGGCGCGTCTCGCGCCCTTCGTGTCGCGCGACTCGAGTTGCCCACCCTTGCAGGTCGGTAGTCCTCGGGCGTTGACCTGAATATTCTTGTCGACGTCGATCACGACTTCGCGTGCGGCCGGCGGGTGGCTGTTGTCGACCGTCGAAACCGACGCGTTGAGATAGGCCTTGACGGGAATCTGCTTGTGCTTTGGCAGTGCGGACGGAGCAATTCCACCGTTGTCCTTGACCACCAGGTTCCCGACCTGGACCACGTTAGGCCTGGCGAGAGCGCTGCCGACGACAATCAGAGTGAATGTGGCGCCAATGGCCGTGCTGCGAATCAGGTGCTGCATGCCTACCCCCTGCTTCGTGATATGGGACTGACCCGATCCTTCCGACCCTGTGGGGTCATCGCCTCCCCAATTTGGGGCCTTGCTCACGCAGGATTCAGCAGTATGGGAAAGGTCGGCGCGGTGGACACAGTCACGGCAAGGAGTTCAATCGTCCAGCCGCAGCGCGATCTCCAGCTCCGCCAACGAGCCTTTGAGTGGACGGCCGAGAAGCTCTTCGATGGCGCTGATGCGGTTGCGAACCGTGCGGCGGTCTACCCCCAGAGCAGCGGCGGTCGAGGAGATGTTCCGCTCGGCGGCGAAGTAGGCGCGCAGGGTCGCCCGCGCCACCTTGCCTCCGTCCCGCCCTCTTTCGAGCGGCTCCAGATAGAGCTGGTGCAGCGAGGCGGCGCTGAGGTCGTCGCGAAGGGTCGAGGCCAGTAGGACGACGTCGGCGTAGCGAAGGACGTGCTGCCCCTTGTGCTCGGCGATGGGTAGCGCCGCCTTGGCCTGCTGGTGGCTGAACCGCCAGCCCGAGAGACCCTCGCCGGGCTCGCCAACCGTCACGATCATCCGATCCAGAGGGATTTCCGCGAGTGCTCGAAGCGCCTGATCGGCCTCGAGCCGGCTTCTGCCGCCGAGCCAGCAGGCCCAAATCTGCTCCTCCTCGCGCCTGGCAGCGAGCAGGCGACGATCGAGGGTGCTCGCGAGTCCATGCATCAGCTGGTCCACCCCTTCGCCTTTGGCCATCAGGGCGAGGTGGTGGGCGTCGAGGTCGTAGTCGAGCTCGGAGTGATCGACGAGCTCGCCCGCGAGCAGGCTCTTGACGCACTCGCGACGCCGCTCCGCGGCGCTGCGCGGCCGCTCCTTCGCCTCGCGGGCGTGCTCGACGCTGACGGCGGCAAGTAGGCGATCGCCAAGCGTGGCCTGCTCGCCCAGCAGACGACGAAGGATTGAGCTCGGAACTTCGGCCTGCGACGCTTCTTCGACGAGGAAGTCCGCGAAGAGGGCGTTGCCGGCGAAGTAGCGGCGCAGGACCGCGTCGAGGGGAACGCCGTCGCGCGCATCCAGGCGGGCCTGGGCAAGCAGGACCGGTGGAACGGCGGGCACGTGACGCTCACCGACCTCGAGCACGGCAAGCCGATAATCGATGGCGGCGGTGAGTGCGGCATTGAGACCTTGGAGGTAAGCGGGGTCGGCGATGTCGCGGGGATCGGAGATCGCGTAGACGCGAGTCGCGATCGCCCCCCGAAGCTCGGGGAGCCGCTCGCGAAGACGAGATGGAAGCGCTGAGCGGACCTCCTTCATGGAGTGCGCGCGCGCCGATGCTGAACGCTGTCGCCTTGTGACGGTGGAGCGCGAGCTACGGTTGCTCACGCGCTCACCTTAGCGCCGAGGCGGAGGACCGCTATTTCCCTGGTGCGCCATCCAACCTGGCCCCGGCCCCATTCCTCGTTATGGGGCGCCTCAGTCGCCGCGCGGCGAGACCCCGCCCGACTGCGTCGCCGACACGCCCCCACGCGGCCCCTCGTAGGCGACCGGCCCGGTCTCGGCGCCCCCTGGCGGGCCTTCGGGCGGCTTGAGGCCCGAGGGAGGCGTGCTCGGCCGCGGCTTCTGCGCGACCCCCTGGCGCCGCACCGGGAAGACCTCGACCCATTCGGCCAGCTGGAACTCGCGCACCTCGGCGTGTTCCCAGGAGAGGTGGAGGTGGTGGCCGCAGCCGTGGCCGGCGTCGCCGTCGTAGCCGACCCAGCGGAAGGGCGCACGCGGTCGGTTCTGGCGCGGCTCGGCCCAGCGGGCGAGGCGGGTGATCGGGCGCCAGGCGCGGTCGCAGCGGCCGCCGCCGTGCAGGGCGACGATGTCGACCGCGAGGCCGTTGTGGTGGTCGGAGCCGCGCACGTGGCAGCCGCGGCAGCCGACCTGCGGGCCGCCGCCCGGCAGCCGTCCCGAGTAGCCGTCGGTGACGTAGATCGGGAAGCGCTTGGCGATCCAGCGCAGGTTGGGGACGATGCGGCGGTCGACCATGTCGCCCGCTTCGTGCGGGATCGAGGCCGGGATCGGCATGATCGTCGCCGGTCCGTAGGCGATTCGCGTGGGAACTGGAGCCGCGTGGGCCTGGGCGGCCATCATGCAGCAGATCGTGGCGGCGATGGTGATTAGAGAGAGATGTCTCTGCACCCTCTGCCTATCGACCGTCTGGGGCGCCTTTCTTGAGAACGGCAAGCCTGGTCATCTAGGCTTGCCCCGACATGCCGACCGTGCGTGACGCGAGCTTCGACCTCTTCCGTTCCCAAAAGATGGACATGGTCTTCGGGAACCCCGGCTCGACCGAGCTGCCGATGCTGGCCGACTTCCCGGCCGACTTCCGCTACGTGCTCGGCCTGCAGGAGGCAGTCGTGGTCGGCATGGCCGACGGCTACGCCCAGGCCAGCGGCCGCCCGACGATCGCCAACCTGCACACCGGGCCCGGGGTCGGCAACGCGATGGGGGCGATCTTCACCGCCCAGGCCAACCACTCGCCGGTCGTCGTCACCGCCGGCCAGCAGGTGAGGGCGCAGATGACGATGCAGGCGCTGCTGACCAACCGCGACGCGACCCGCATGCCCCATCCGCTGGTCAAGTGGTCCCACGAGCCGCCGCGCCCCGAGGACGTGCCGCTGGCGCTCGCCCACGGGATCCACCTCGCCGCGCTGCCGCCGCGCGGCCCGGTTTTCGTCAGCCTGCCGATGGACGACTGGGACGCCGAGGTCGACGAGGCCGACGCCGCCGCGGTTGTCGCCCGCGGCGTCAGCGGGCGCGCCGTCGCCGACCCCGACTCGGTGCGCCGGCTCGCCGGGCACCTCGACAAGGCCGCCAACCCGGTCCTGGTCGCCGGACCCGACGTCGACGCCGGCGGTGGCTGGGACGCGGCGGTCGGCCTGGCCGAGCGCCAGCGCCTGCCGGTCTGGGCGCCGCCGGCGCCGGGCAGCGGGCGGATCGGCTTCCCCGAGGACCACCCCAACTTCCGCGGCGTGCTGCCGCCGGCGATCGGCCCGGTCGCGCAGACGCTGGAGGGGCACGACCTGATCCTCGTCGCCGGCAGCTCGGTCTTCCCCTACTACCCCTACATCCCCGGCCCGCTGCTGCCGGAGAACGCGCAGCTGGTGGCGATCACCAGCGACCCCGACGAGGCGGCGCGGGCGCCGATGGGATACGCGATCGTCGCCGACGTCGCGCTCACGCTGAAGGCCCTGCTCGAGGCGGTCCCCGAGTCCTCGCGGCCGGTGCCCGAGCCGAACGCCGGGCCGACCGAAATCCCCCCCGAGGACCCGCTCAACTCCTCGACCGTGCACACCGCCCTCGCCGAGGTTTTCCCCGAGGACGGCATCGTCGTGCTCGAGTCGCCCGCCAGCACGCTGGCGCTGCGCAATCAGCTGCGCATCTCGCGCCCCGGCAGCTACTACTTCAGCTCCGGCGGCGGGCTCGGCTTCGGCCTCGCCGCCTCGGTCGGCGTGCAGCTCGCCCAGCCCGACCGCCCGGTCGTCTGCGTGCTCGGCGAGGGCTCGGCGCAGTACGCGATCACCGCCTTCTGGAGCGCCGTCGCCTACGAGGCGCCGATCACCTTCCTCGTCCTCAACAACGCCGAGTACGCGATCCTCAAGTGGTTCGCCGAGGTCGAGCAGGTGGAGGGCGCGCCGGGCCTCGACCTGCCGAAGCTCGACGTCGCCGCGGTCGCCGCCGGCTACGGGGTCGGCACCCGCGTCGCCAAGGATCGCGACGAAGTCCGCGAGGCGCTTTCGGCGGCGCTCGCCTCCTCGCGGCCGGAGCTGGTCGAAGTCCCGGTGCAGCCGGGGATGTCACTGTTCTGACCCGATGACCGTCGCCGCCCCGGACCGCGCCCCCGACGAGCTGGCCGGCGGCGCCGCGCAGCCGCTGCGCGGCGAGCTCGAGGCGCTGCTCGGCGCCGACCGGGTGCTGGGCCGGGCGAGCGACATCGTCCGCTACGCCTCCGACGCCAGCCCCTACCGGCTGCTGCCGCGGGCGGTGGTGATGGCGCACGACGCCGGCGACGTCGCCAAGGTGCTCGCCTACGGGCGGCGGGAGGGCATCCCGGCCGTCTTCCGCGCCGGCGGCACCAGCCTCAACGGCCAGGGCCAGACCGACGGCATCCTGGTCGACGTGCGCCGCCACTTCACCGGCGTCGCCGTCGAGGAGGCCGGCGCGCTGGCGCGGATCAAGCCCGGCACCGTGCTCGGCCACGCCAACCGCGTCCTCGCCCCGCACGGCCGCAAGCTCGGCCCCGACCCGGCCAGCACCGACATCGCCACGGTCGGCGGCGTGATCGCCAACAACTCGGGCGGGATGCGCTGCGGCACCGTGCACGACTCCTACTCGACCGTGCGCTCGCTGACCTTCGTCCTGCCCTCGGGGACGACGATCGACACCGCCGAACCGGGCGCCGCCGAGCGCTTCGCCCGCGAGGAGCCCGCGCTGGCCGAGGGCCTCGCCGCGATCCGCGACGAGATCCGCGCCGACGCCGAGCTGAGCGAGCGCATCCGGCGCAAGTTCGCGATCAAGAACACGACCGGCTACCGCCTCTGCGCCTTCCTCGATGCCGAGGAGCCGCTGCAGACCTTCCGTCGCCTGCTGGTGGGCTCGGAGGGGACGCTGGGCTTCGTCGCCGAGGCGGTCTTCGAGACTGTGCCGCTGCCCGCCCGCACGACCACCGCCTGGGTCCACTTCCCGGGCATCGACGCGGCGATCGCCCCGGTGCGCGACCTGGTCGGCGCCGGTGCAACGGCGGTCGAGCTGATGGTCGCCCCGGCGCTGATCACCGCCGCCTGGAACATGGTCGGCGCGCCCCAGGAGTGGAAAGAGCTGCCGCCCGAGTCGGCGGTGCTGCTGGTCGAGCTCGGCGGCGCGGACGAGGCGGAGCTCGACGCCCAGGTGGCGCGGGCCAACGAGCTGCTCGCCGCGCACGAGACGATCCGCCCGATCGAGTTCACCCGCGAGGGCGAGCAGATCGAGCTCGCCTGGCGGGTGCGCGAGGGGCTGCACGGCCTGGTCGGCCGGCTGCGCCTGCCGGGGACGGCGTTGATCGTCGAGGACGTTTGCGTACCGCCGGAGCGGATCGCGGAGGGCGCCCGCGACCTGCAGGCGCTGCTCGGCGAGCACGGCTTCCTGCCCGGCGTCGCCGGCCACGCCTCGGCGGGCAACCTGCACTTCATGCTCACCCCCGACTTCGCCAAGGCGGAGGACCGCGAGCGCTACGAGGCGTTCATGGCGAAGCTGGTCGAGCTGATCGTCGGCAAGTACGACGGCTCGCTCAAGGCCGAGCACGGCACCGGGATCAACATGGCCCCCTACGTCGAGCGCGAGTGGGGGGAGAAGGCGACCGAGCTGATGTGGCGGGTGAAGAGGCTCGCCGACCCCGACGGCGTGCTCGGCCCCGGCGTCGTCCTCAACCGCGACCGCGACGCCCACCTGCGCAACCTGAAGACCACGCCGGAGATCGAGGACTCGGCGACGACCTGCGTCGAGTGCGGCTTCTGCGAGCCGGCCTGCCCGAGCCGCGACCTGACGACGACGCCGCGGCAGCGGATCGTGCTGCGGCGCGAGATCGCCCGCCAGCCGCAGGGCTCGCCGCTGCGCCGCGCCCTGGAGGAGGAGCTCGCCTACGATGTGCTCGACACCTGCGCCGCCGACGGCTCCTGCCGCCTCGCCTGCCCGCTGGGGATCGACACCGGCGCCCTGGTCAAGGAGCTGCGCGCCGAGCGTCACTCGCCGCGCGCCGAAGCCTGGGCGCTGCGGGCCGCGCAGCACTGGGGCGCGGTCGAGCGCGCCTCGCGCGCCGCGCTGCGGATCGGCGGTCCGCCGGCGCGGCGGACGAAGCGCGGCGCCGCCCTCCCCGGGCCCGCTTCGGGGCGCTTGCCCGAGACGAGGCGCGAGGGCGCCGCCGCCGTCTACGTCCCCTCCTGCACCAACCGCATCTTCGGCGGCTCGCCGATTGAGGCGATGGTCGCGGTCTCGGCGCGGGCCGGGCTGCCGGTCTGGGTGCCGGACGAGGTCGCGGGCTCGTGCTGCGGCCTGCCCTTCGGCTCGAAAGGCTACGGCGAGGCCCATCGCCACAAGGCGAACGAGCTGGTCGAGCGGCTCTGGGAGTGGAGCGGCGAGGGCGAGCTGCCGGTGGTCGTCGACGCCGCCTCCTGCACCGCCGCGATCGCCGCCCCGGGCGAGGGTGTGCTCGGCGAGGAGAATGCCGAGCGGCTCTCGCGGCTGGAGGTCCTCGACTCGGTCGCCTGGGCGCACGACCGCCTGCTGCCGAACCTCGCGATCGCCGAGAAGGTCGGCTCGGCCACCGTCCACCCGACCTGCGCCACCCGCCAGCTCGGCCTCTCGCCGCGGTTGCGCCGGCTCGCCGCCGCGCTGGCCAGTCAAGTCTTCGTCGCCCCCTCGGCGACCTGTTGCGGCTTCGCCGGCGACCGCGGCCTCTCGCACCCGGAGCTGACCGCCGCCGCGACTCGCCCCCAGGCGGAGGAGCTCGCCGGCCGCAGCTTCGACGCTCACCTGAGCAGCAACCGCACCTGCGAGATCGGCCTCACCCGCGCCACCGGCCGGCCCTACGAGTCGGTAATCCTCCTACTGGAGCGGCTGACGCGCTGACGAGTGTGCAGTTGAGGACCCTATGGCGTGTTCAACTGCACACTCGCCGCAGCGACCGCCGCGGCGCCCTGCTCGTCGGCTTCGGCCTCGACGGCGCGGATCGTCTCGAACATCTGCGGGTCGCGGTCGAAGCGGCGGTCGAGGATCGGGTTGAGGATGCCGCGCAGGGCGGAGACGTAACGCCACCACTTCGGCGCGAAGATGCGCGGCGCCCGTTCCTCGATGCCGCGCACCGTGGCTGCGCCGGCCTCGTCTGGCGGGATCCGCCGCAGCAGCCAGGCGGGGACGTTCTCCTGCATGCGATCCGAGTGCGGGCGGGCGAAGCCGTCCTGGACGAGCTTGGTGTCGACCCAGCCGTAGTAGACGACGCCGGCGCTGGCGCCGAGCGGCATCAGCTCGGCGCGCAGGCCGCGGCCGAGCGCCTCGACCCCCGCCTTGGCGACCGCGTAGGGGCTGTTGAGGACGCCGTTGGCGAAGGAGTAGACCGAGCCGGTGACGACGATGTGCCCCTTGCGCTCGACGATCTGCGGCAGCGTCGCGCGCACCGTGCGCCAGACGCCGAGCAGGTCGACCTCGAAGACACGCTCCCACTCCTCGGTGCCGATCCCGCGCACGGTGGCGACCTGGGACTGGGCGATGCCGGCGTTCGCCACGGCGACGTCGAGGCCGCCGAAGCGCTCGACCGTCTCCGCCACCGCCCACATGATCGCGCCGTGGTCGGTGACGTCGGCGCCGACCCCGATCGCCCGCGGCCCGATCCGCTCGGCCGCCTCGCGCGCGGCCTCGGGGTCGAGGTCGACGACGGCGACCGAGGCGCCGCGCAGGTGGATCTGGCGGGCGGTCTCGTAGCCGATCCCGCGCGCGGCGCCGGTCACCAGCGCCACCTTTCCGTTCAGGTCGAAGACGGGCACGCGGCGCGCACCCTACCCGCTCCTAGAATCCTCCGCTCATGCCCGGCTTTCGCCCAGTCGACCCGAAGCAGTCCTTCCCCGAGCTGGAGGAGCGGGTGCTGGCGCGCTGGCGCGAGCGCGACGTCTTCGCCCGCTCGCTCGCCAACCGCGAGGACGCCGAGGTGTGGAGTTTCTACGAGGGACCGCCGACGGCGAACGGCCGGCCGGGCTCCCACCACGTCCTCTCGCGCGTCTTCAAGGACGTCTATCCCCGCTACCGCACGATGCGCGGCTACCGGGTGCCGCGCAAGGCCGGTTGGGACTGCCACGGCCTGCCGGTCGAGCTCGAGGTCGAGAGCCGGCTCGGCATCTCCTCCAAGCAGGAGATCGAGGAGTACGGGATCGCCGAGTTCAACCGGCGCTGCCGCGAGTCGGTCTTCGAGTACGTCGAGGAGTGGAACCGGCTGACCGAGCGGATCGGCTTCTGGATCGACCTCGACGACCCCTACGTCACCCTGGAGAACGAGTACATCGAGTCGGTCTGGTGGTCGCTGGGGGAGCTCTGGGAGAAGGGGCTGCTCTACGAGGGCCACAAGGTCGTCCCCTACTGCCCGCGCTGCGGCACCGCTCTCTCCTCGCACGAGGTGGCGCTGGGGTACCGGGACGTCGAGGATCCCTCCATATACATAAAGATTCCGCTCGTCTCCTCTGCTCCCGCGACGCCGGAGGAATCAGATATGGATCCGGCGTCGCTTCCGCGTCCGGGGACGAGCGGGCCTGCGGAGTACTTGCTCGTCTGGACCACGACCCCCTGGACGCTGCCCGGCAACGTCGCCGTCGCCGTGGCGCCAGAGGTGACCTACGTCAAGGCGAAGGTGGGTGATGAGGTGTTGATCCTCGCCGAGCCGCTCGTCGAGCGGGTGCTGGGGGAGGAGGTCGAGGTGATCGAGCGCATGCAGGGCGCGGAGCTGGTCGGTCGCCAGTACCGCGGCCCGGTCTTCGCTCTCGCCGACCGCGAGCCTGGTCCCCTTCCGGTGCTTGCCGGCGAGTTCGTCACCACCGAGGACGGCACCGGCCTGGTCCACATCGCGCCCGCCTTCGGCGAGGACGACTACCGCGTCGCCGCGGAGAACGGGATCTTCGACCCGACCAGCCACGGCACCCTCTACAACCCGGTCCGTCCCGACGGCACCTTCGACGACCGCGTGCGGGGCTTCGAGGGCCGCTTCGTCAAGGACCCGGACGTCACCCGCGCCCTGATCGACGACCTGCGCGAGCGCGGCCTGCTCTTCCGCGAGCAGGTCTACGAGCACGCCTACCCGCACTGCTGGCGCTGCGCGACGCCGCTGCTCTACTTCGCCAAGTCGAGCTGGTACATCGCCACCTCCGGCGCCCGCGACCGCCTGCTCGCCAACAACGAGCGGATCGGCTGGCACCCCGAGCACATCAAGCACGGCCGCTTCGGCAAATGGCTGGAGAACAACGTCGACTGGGCGCTCTCGCGCGACCGCTACTGGGGCACGCCGCTGCCGATCTGGGAATGCGAGTCCCCCAACTGCGAAGGCCGCTTCTGCGCCGGCTCGATCGCCGCGCTGCGCGAACGGGCGCAGGGTGAGATCCCCGAGGACCTGCACCGCCCCTACATCGACGAGGTGGTGCTCGAGTGCGAGGCGTGCGGCGGCGAGATGCGCCGGGTCGAGTCGGTGATCGACACCTGGTACGACAGCGGCGCGATGCCCTTCGCCCAGTTCCACTACCCGTTCGAGAACGAGGAGCTGTTCAGGGAGCGCTTCCCCGCCGACTTCATCTGCGAGGCGATCGACCAGACCCGCGGCTGGTTCTACACCCTGCTCGCCGAGTCGACCCTGCTCTTCGACCAGACCAGCTACCGCAACTGCGTCTGCCTCGGCCTGATCCTCGACCCCGAGGGGCAGAAGATGTCGAAGAGCAAAGGCAACGTGGTCGAGCCCTGGGAGGTGATCTCGGCCCACGGCGCCGACGCCTTCCGCTGGTACTACCTGACCGCGCAGCAGCCCTGGTCGGGCTACCGCTTCTCGGTCGACACGGTGGGCGAATCGGTGCGCCAGTTCCTGCTCACCCTGTGGAACACGTACTCGTTCTGGGTCATGTATGCGAATGCCGAGGGACTTGGCCCCAAGGATTTCCCCGCCGCCCCCGGACGCGGGAGCAATCCCGAGTCCATATCTGATTCTCTCGGGATTGCGGGAGCAGAGGAGGCGGCGGTATATGTCGAGGCGGCCGGGGACGACCTTGACAGGTGGGCGTTGTCCCGATTGCAGGGGACTATCTCCTCCGTCGCCGAGCACATGGACGGCTTCGACTGCACCGCCGCCGGGCGTGAGGTCGCCGCCTTCGTCGAGGAGCTCTCCAACTGGTACGTGCGCCTCTCCCGCCGCCGCTTCTGGGAGGGCGACCGCGCCGCCTTCGCCACCCTGCGCCACTGCCTGCTGGAGACCGCGGCGCTGCTTGCCCCCTTCACCCCCTTCCTCGCCGACGAGATCCACCTCAACCTGGCCGGCGGCGAGGCGGAGGAGCTGGGCGAGCTGCCCGACTCGGTCCACCTGCGCGACTTCCCCGCGCCCGATCCCGCCCTCGCCGACCCCGAGCTGGAGCGGGCGATGGAGGCGGTGCGGCTCACGGTCGAGCTCGGCCGCGCCGCCCGCGCCAAAGCCAAGGCGAAGGTGCGCCAGCCGCTGCGCCGCGCCGTGATCGTCGCCAACGAGGCCGAGCGCGAGGCGATCTCCGCCCGCGCCGAGCTGGTCCGCGCCGAGCTCAACGTGAAGGAGCTCGACTTCGTCAGCGACGAGTCGGAGCTGGTCAGCTACGCCGTGAAGCCCAACTACCGCTCGCTCGGGCCGCGCTTCGGCAAGCGGATGCCGCAGGTCGCCGCCGCGGTCGAGGCGCTCGACCCCGTCCACGTCGCCCGCGTGATGGCCGAGGGCGGCGAGGTCGGGATCAACGTCGACGGCGACGAGCACGCGATCGGCGCCGACGAGGTGAGCCTCTCGCTGCAGCCGCTGGAGGGCTACGAGGTCGAGGCCGAGGCAGGCCACGCCGTCGCCCTGCAGCTGGAGCTCGACGACGACCTGCGCCGCGAGGGCCTCGCCCGCGAGATCGTCCACGCCGTGCAGAACGCCCGCAAAGCGGCCGGCCTGGAGATCACCGACCGGATCGAGCTGGCGCTGGGCGGCGACCCGGAGCTGATCGAGGCCGCCCGCGCCCACGAGGAGTACGTAAGCGGCGAGGTCCTCGCCACAGCGGTCGCCTACGACGCCGCCGACGCCACGGAGGCGACGATCGACGGCCGCCAGCTGCGGATCTCAATCCAGCGAAACGACGCTCGTCAGCGGTAAGAAACTTCGTGGCTATCGCGGCGTAGAACACCAGCGCATCGGCGAGCTCGATATAGACCGGCTCGTTCTCCTCCACCGGAGGCCTGTCTACCGCTTGGCGCTCTCGTCGTCGGGATCGTGCTCGGCAAGGGTCTGCAGCGCCTCGGCGTGCTCGTCAACCACGCGCTGCCCGATGCCGCGAATCCGATCGCGTACCTGCTCAGTCGGGATGATCCGCCGTCCCGGCCGGCACCTCGGCGACCCCGTTATCGCGCGATGTCATTGCCGTTGCTCGCGCAAAGCGCTAGTGAACGGAGGCATCCGTTCGGGGCGCGCTTCGGGGTGAGATAGATTGGCTTCATGCCGGTGCCCGAAACGCACGAGGGCGACCATCCGGAGCTGTCGAAGCGCAACTATCTACTGAAGACAGACGGTTCCGGCACGGGGACCATCGACAATCCAGCTCAAGGTGCGATCGGAGTCGTCCTCAGGGACCCCGATGGTCAGCTAATTGAAGAGATCTCCAAACCGATCGGACCCGCCATCAACACCGTTGCGGAATATCGGGCTCTCATCGAAGGACTCAAGCTCGCCCGCAGTCGCGGAATCCAACGCATCCGGGTGTTCCTTGACTCGGAGCTCGTGGTCGACCAGGTAAACGGCTGCGCGAAGGTTGGCAAGGAGCACATCAGACCCCTGCACGCGGAAGCGTGCTCCCTGCTCCAGGAGTTTCCCAACATCAGGATTTCGTGGATTCCGCGAAAATGGAATGCCGAAGCGGACGCACTTGC
>Ga0299914_10002514_pt1 | contig 12654 bp, 12 predicted proteins | sample RVTome_10_FD_201361 | JGI IMG/M metagenome (GOLD analysis project Ga0299914, IMG submission 201361) | Soil microbial communities from uranium-contaminated site in the Upper Colorado River Basin, Wyoming, United States - RVT153D57 (version 2) ...
CTCCGTTCGGGCCGATGAGGCCGACGATCTCCCCCTCGTCCACGGTGAGATCGACCTCGTCGACAGCTCTGATCCCGTTGAACTGGACCGCCACCGCCACGGCCTCGAGTCGAAGGAGGGACGTCATGGTCGTCACGGCGCAACACAAAAGTCCGCCGCGCTCAGCATGTCGTGTCCGGAAGCTCCTCGGCCGTCGAGTACTCGATGAAGCTCGGCTGGCCATCCTGGATCTCGAGCACCGCCATCGGTCGCCCGAGCGGCACGTGGCAATCAGCCGTGTAGGTGGTCGGCCCGACCAGGAGGGCTTGCTCGTTGAAGGTCTCGATTGCAGCGGCCAGCGCGGCACCATCGGCATCGCCGCCGTTCATCTCCAGGGCGGCCGCGATGCTCTCGATGATCGAGTAGCCGAAGAGTGAGTAGATCGCGCCGCCAGCGGGATCGACGGCAGCCAGGAACTCGTTGACCGCGGCGCTGGGGTCGTCGCCGGCCGACGAGACCATCGTCGGGTAGTAGAAGTCCGACAGGTCCGGGATGGCCTCGAGCCAGAACGTGCCATCGAACGCCGCTCCGCCGATAATCGGCAGGTCGACGCCCGCCGTGCGTACCTGACGGATCGCGCTCGCGCCGCCCGGCGGGTAGGAGCACATGATGACCACGTCAGCGTCGGCGCCGCTCACCGCGCTGACCTGATTGGCGATCGAGGGGTCGCTGCTGAGGAACGTCTGCTTGCCGGCGATCTCACCGCCGAGCGCCGTCCACGCCGGCTCGAAGAGGTCGCAGACCGTCTTCGAGTACTCGATGCTGGTGTCCGACAGCAAGTAGGGCCTCTCGTAGCCCTGGTCCTTGGCGAACTGAGCCATGACGGCGACCTCGGTCGAGGTCCCCTGGAAGACATTGAAGTGCAGGGGCCCGAGTCCCGACTTGCCGAACTGCACAGCGCCGGCGCCCCCCATCGACACCTTGCCTGCCTCCTGCGCCGCCAGGGCAGCGGCGGCGCCGAAGTCATAGTCGGCAGTCGTGACCACGACATCGGCGCCCTCGTCCAACACCTCCCTCGTCGCCGACTCGACCTGCGCGGGGTCCGTCTTGTGGTCGGCGATCACAAGCTCGAACATCCGGCCGTTCACGCCACCTTCGGCGTTGATCCGGTCCATCACGTACTGCATGCCTTGGATGACTTCGTTGTCGTAGAGCTCGAAGCCACCCGACTGAGCCACGGCCGCACCGATGACGATCGGCTCACCTTCGGCACCGCCACCGGCGGTCGTCGTTGCGCCACCGGCGGTCGTCGTTGCGCCTCCTACGGTTGTTGTCGCGCCTCCGGCAGTTGTCGCCGATGACCCACCGTCGTCGTCGTCATCTCCGCACGCCGCGACACCAAGGAACATCAGGGCCGCTGCTGCGGCGGCGAATGCTGGTCGAGCCATGCCGCACCTCCTCTTCGCACGCGGTGGAGTGGCGTTCAGCTGCCAGCAGACAGCCTGACCAGGTCCCCCCGAACTCCCCCTGTGAATGTCGACGCATAGCATAACGTGGACGTCGAGTTCTGCCTAGCCCTCCCTGTGTGACGATCTGATTTCGACTCAGATCTGCAGGAGTTGGATCGAGGTTCGATGTTACGCGGGGCAACGGAAATCCTGGCTCGGGCATCTCCGCTCAGCGGATCAGCCGAACTGGCCGCCTCGACGTCGATGCAGCGCCTCCCGGGCTCGCGCGCTGGGCGGGCCGCACGCCCTGGCTAGTCGCGGGCCGGTCGAGAGGAGTCCGATCGATGGATAGCCCACCCGGTCTTGAAAACGCGAACCTGGAGGCGATGAGACGAATGGCGCAGGCTGATCCTGTGCTTGTCGACGTAGCACCAGCGATCGACGTCGTCCCGGGAATGGCGCCCAACATGGTGCTGACGTCAGGAGCGCCGCTCGCATGGTACGACTACGTTGGGGGCCAGCGGGCGGCCATCATGGGAGGTGCCATCTACGAGGGCCTGGCGCGAGACCAGGACGGCGTCGAGAGGAAGATCAGCCGCGGCGAGATCGTTGTCGCGCCCTGCCACGAGCACGGATGCGTGGGCTCTGTCGCCGGCATCTTCCCCTCGTCGATGCCGGTCTTCGTGGTCGAGAACGCCGAGCGCGGCAATCGCGCATTCTGCAACTTCTACGAGGGGCCATCGCCCAAACGCCTGAACTACGGGGTGTACGACGCCGACGTCCACGCGGCACTCGACTACATCCGCGACGTCATTGCCCCAACGACAGGCGATGCTGTGCGCGCACTTGGGGGTGTCCCGCTTCGCCCGCTGGTGCGGCGCGCTTTTCACAGGGGGGACGAGTTGCACAGCCTCAACACGGCGGCCACCCTGCTGTTCACCCGCGAGCTGGTCCCTGCGCTTCTCGGGTCGTCCAGCCAGCTGCAGCGGACCCAAGACACGCTCGCGTTTATCGCCCAGAGCGACTACTTTTTCCTGCGCCTCAGCATGGCCGCGGCACGGCGACGGCGAATGCCGCGCACGGCATCGAGGGTTCGAGCGTCGTCACGTCGATGGCCATGTCCTGCCGCGAGTTCGCCATTCGAGTGAGCGGATTGGATGACGAGTGGATTCGCGGTCCTCACCCCGAACTGCTCCGGAAGGACTTCGACGGATACACCATGGACGATGTCGAGTGGATGGGAGGTGAGAGCGTCCACGTGGAGGTGGTCGGACTCGGTGGAGTCGCACAGGCCGCAGCTCCGGCGTTGCAGGCATATCAAGGTTGGATCGCCAGAGGGCATGGATCCAGATAAACCGTGACATGTACGGGATCACGGTCGGTGAGCACCCCGAGTTCCAGATTCCGAGCCTTGGCTATCGAGGGACGCCTTTGGGCATCGACATCCACAAAGTCGTCGAGACGGGAGTGGTGCCGGTCATGGACGCGGGACTCCCCGGGAAGGGTGGGGGCCAGATCGGCGCTGGCGTACTGCGGGCGCCCCTCGCCTGCTTCACGGAGGCCGCTCGAGCCTATGGCGAGCGGTACGGACCGAGTCGGTAGACCCGTGGACGAGGAGACCGCGACACTCAACGGTTCCGGCGAAGGGCGCTGACGGCATCTGCCACGTCCTCGTCATCGTTGTAGATGTGGAAGGAGAGCCGGCATCCATCAGCTCGAATCGAAGCCTTGATCCTGGCGGAGGCCAAGGCACGCTCGGCATCGGCGCCAGCGATCGACACGATGGCCGAGCCTGAGGGCTCGAGGTCGAGCGCGGTCCGCAGAGCGTCGGCCAGACCGACGTTGTGGCGGTTCATGGCGTCGACCCCGATCTGGCCAAGTACCTCCAGCGACGCGACCGCCCCGATCCAGGCGTGCCATGCGGGGGACACGTCCAGCCGTCGAGCAGTGGCCGCGAGCCGTAGCGGCGTCCCGTAGTAGGCGGCATGCATGTCATCGGCAGCAAACCATCCCGCAGCGTGTGGAGTGCAGCTCGCCAAGAGGCGAGGCGATGTGACCATGAAGGCGGTTCCCCTCGGGCAGCACAGCCATTTGTAGGCCGAACAGACCGTGGCGTCGATGCGATCGACCGGAAGAGGAAGCCACCCGAGTGCCTGGGTGGCATCGACGAGCGTCAGCGCGTTCGACCCGTCGGCCGCATCCAGCACCGCGGCGGCATCCGCCACGCGCCCGTCCGACGACTGCACCGCGCTCCATGCGACGAGTGTGGTCGACGACCGCACCGAGTCGGCCAGCGCTCCGAGGGGAACGACTCGCACCCGCACGCCGCGGGTCCTCTGCACGAGGAACGGGAAAAGCAACGACGTGAAGTCGCCCTCGGGAACGACCACCTCGCTGCCCGCCGGCAGGCTCGCCGCCACGAGGCCCACGAACGTGGAAGTTGCTGGCCCGACGGCGACAGCCTCCGCGGCGGTTCCCGTGAACGCCGCGAACGACCGGCGAGCCTCATCAGCGGCGTCGTTCCAGCGGCGCCACACCCCAGAACCGTCCGCCCATTCCTCGAGCGCCAGGCGCGATCGCTCAACGGCTTCCACCGGTGGCAGCCCGTAGGTCGCGGTGTCGAGGTAGCCGCGTGGGTGACTCCACGCTCGTGCCTCCGTGGACCGACCTGATCGCACCATTTCCAGCCTCCTCCGGATCGGCGATCCACCCCTCGGGCAGCATGCCGGGTCGCACGGCTCACTGAGCAGCTGGCAGTCGCGCTGGTCGTTCTTCACTCGGCGTCCCTCGAAGACGCCGACCAACGACGGCGCGGCCAGATGCACGTGGCAGCCGGCGGCCTACAAGGCGTCGACTGCCCAATACCACCCGTAGGTCGCTTCGATGGCCACCACGGGCGCCTCGCCGGCCTGAGCACCGCGGCCACCAAGGCCTCGGAATCGTTGGCCTGGTGGGTCCAGCCGGGAATCTCACCGCTGCGGGCCATGTGCATCACCACCGACCGATGGCGATGCAAATCGACCGGAACGTACGCCGCCATCAGGACCCTCCCTCCTCGGGGGCTGCTGTGAGAAGCCCCGGGTCTCGCTCTCGGGTCTCACGCGCCCGCCGGAGTCGACACACCACCATGTCGACCCAGAAGCGCTCGGGACGTGAGGATATGGGGGTAATCCCGTGCGCTGTGCGTGGCTGCTGGGACCCTGTTGAGGGACTCTCCGTAGTGGGCGGGGCGGTGACGCAGCCTCGCCCGACGATCTGGATCATGCGTCGCGCCCAGCTCACGGCCCGTCGTCAGGGTGGTGTGACAATCGAGGGTATGGGTCCGACATCGGCCAGCGCACTTCGACTCGCTGCAGCCACAATCTTGGTTGCAGCGGGCTCGGCGTGCAGTGGAACGGGTGATGTGTCGTCCTCGTCGCTTCCTCCGCTCAGCGCGACGTTCAGCTGCGAAGCCCCGATCGACGTCGTCGGCGAGCCGCCAGCGTCCTACTCGATCATCGCCGATGTCGTCGCTCTCCCCGGAGCGGACGATGTGCTCCAGCGAGGCAGGATTGGCCCCGATAACGACGCCGGGTCACGGCGGGCGTTTTCGAAGATGGGCTTGCCGGTGCGGCCCTCCACGACCTTCCAAATCCACGTCGCACCTGACCGCCAACCGAACACGCTGATTCAATGGGTCAACGTTGGCGAGAACGAGCCTGTCGGATCTATCGCCGTAGATTCCTGCACAGGCGACGTGGACGAGTGGCTCGTCTACCCCGGCGGTGCGTGGACACTGGGGCCGGCATGCGTGGAGTTGATCGTGCTGACCGCAGAAGCTACTGACGAGGTACGTCTCCCCTTGGGCGTCGCCTGCACGTAGACAGCACCCGCAGTGCAAGCAGCCAGGCGCTCGTATCAACACTTGGGGATCCGCGCCCGGCACGCTCAGGAACCGGCACTCCGTGCACCGGCGAGTGACCCAGAATGCGCACCGCCGCGTCGTCGACAAGCGTGACCGAGGTGCCGCACCTGGCAGAGTCGTGGCCGGCCGGGGCCGCACGAAGGTGCCTGACGCCAGATTTGTCTCATCGCGCTCCACGGGTGAAGGTCAGGCTGCCACTGACCGGGCGATTGGTGCTACCCCTGCAGCCCTCGATCCCACCGCGCGTTATCTGACACCGTTCGGTGCGTCCACATCTCGTGCAGAACGATGCCGACTATGTGCTGGCCTCAGGATCGTCAGGACGTCCGAATCGGTCGCCATGAGGCAGAGGAGCAGCGTGCGATGCCGCCTCACGCGGGGTCACCTCGTGGAACAGGTCGATGCCGTGACCCGGATCGTCGTGTCGGTGGCTTCCGTCTCAACCCCTCCCCTCGATCTTGCTCCAGAAGCCGTCGACCAGCGCGTTGAACTCGGCCGGGCGCTCCTGGAACGGCTGGTGGGCCTCGCCGGGGAGCACGACGAACTCGGCGTCGGGGATCCCCTCGGCCACGACCCGGCCGTAGCGCGGCGGGGTGACGATGTCGAGCTCACCCGCAACGACGAGTGTGGGCACGGCGATCTCGTGCAGGCGGTCGAAGGCGTCGTGTGTCATCCACGTGCGGAGTTGCCGCTGGAACGCCTCGGGTGATTGGGGGTGCGGGAAGGCGAGCGCCTCGTCGATGATTTGGTCGACGGTCCCGTCCTCATGCGCGCGCGGCGTGTAGATCCAGAGGAAGAACGCCTCGAGCATGGCGCGCTCGCTCGGGGCGCCCTCCCCCAGCCAGCACCACGAGCTGGTCAAAGTTCGGAAGTAGGCATCGGGACGGGCCCACGTGCTGACGAGCACGAGGCTCCGGACGAGCTCGGGGTGCCGTAGCGCCAGCTCCTGGGCAGTGGCGCTGCCTCCCGAGAAGCCCGCGACGTGGGCGGACGACACCCCGACCGCATGCAGCAGGGCGGCGGCGTCGTCGGCGAAGCCGCCCACTGTGAAGTCCTCCGGTGGCAACGGCGACCGCCCCGCGCCCCGGTTGTCGAAGGCGGTGAGCCGGTAGCGGGCGGCGAGCCCCTCGAGCTGCGGCGCCCACGCCTCGGCAGGATCGGTCAGCCCGGCAATGAGCAGGACGTCGGGCCCCTCCCCCCGTCGCTCGACCCAGAGCTCGACGTCGCCGGCCGCGACCGGTCCGCTGGTCTCCGACGTTCCTGCATCGGTGGCGGTCATCACTGTCCTCCCGTGTCGGGCCACCCCGAGGCGGGGCAGCGGTTGCAGAACAATCCCGGGTTACACGCGATCGGACGCGGCAGCTGCGGCGAACCTCGCCTGATGCCGTCCGGCGCGCTGCTCCGCCGCCGTGGCGGCATCGACCGCACCGATCTGCGTGAGCACCGACGCCTGGCGGCGCAAGCCGTAGACGCTGGTGTCGCGCTGGCTCAGCCGCTCGGCGAGCAGCGCGCGAGCCAGGTCGAGGTGGCCGGAGCGGATCGCCGAATCGGTCAGCGTCCGCTGCAGCAGGTCCCGCTGGGCGTGCGAGCCACCGAAGCGCTGGAAGCCCGCCCGGATCGGCCACAGCTCCTCGACGACATCGCCGTGGCGGCCCTCGGTGAAGGCGATCACGGCCCGCGAGGCGGGGAGACCGACTTCGGCCGCCATCATGGCGTTCGACAGCGCGTGCGCCGGCATGCTGACCACGTAACGGGTGAGGTCGTCGACCACCGCGCGCGCATCGTCGAGGCGGCCGGCCCCGCAGAGGGCGATCACCGCGTGCAGGTCGTTGAATGCATACCACGAGTCGCCGCCGACCCGGCTCGTCCACGCGTCCGCGAGCGGACCGAACCGTCCTCCCGTGTCGATCCCGTCGAGCATGAGCCGCCATAGGAGCGAGCTGCCGTCGAGCATCTCGAGCGGCACGCCGTCGGACCCGTCGTGGTGAACCTGCGCGTCGTAGATCGTCAGTACCTCGTCGTAGCGTCCGGCCTCGAGGAGGTACAGCGCGAGATGCCACCAGTTGTGCACCGTGAACAGGTTGCCGGTCCCCCAGTCCGTCTCCCGGCTGCGCAGGAAGCGGATGCCGTCGTCGATCTTGCCCTGCATCTCGAACGTGTGGACGACCGCGTGGATAGCCCACACATCGTCGGGGTTACGCTCAAGTGCGGCGAGGCCGACGCGCTCGGCCCGGTCGTAGTGGCCGGACTCTTCAAGTCCGAAGGCGTGCATGCCCTGCACGAACCCGGTGTGCGGGTGGTCGGGATCGAAGCTCGACAGCGAGCGGCCTACGCGGTCGCGCAGGTTCTGGGCGTCGCCCACGAAGAAGTCGAGTAGGTGGCCCATCAGCAGGGCGAGCACGTCGGTCGGCCACCGGACGAGCAGGTCGTCGAGCGTGCGAGCCGCGTCGTGCCAGCGCCCCTCGACCCACGCGGTGACGGCCGCTGCATGGGCCGCCTCCCGCTCGTTGAGCGCCAACGCCGCCAGCTGGGCTGCCGCCTCCCGGGCGCCCGGGACGTCGGGGGCGTCCGTCGACATGAGCATGAGGTACGCCATGAAGACCTGCCCCATGGGCAGGGCCGCCGGATCGGCGGCGATCTCGCCGGCGGCGGGCACCAGGTCGGGGTGGTACCGCAGGAGGCGGTCGAGCGCATGGTCGTAGCCCGCGACCGCGTCGGCCGCACCGGAGATCTCGTTGCCGTGGGCGTCGCGAGTCGTGGTAGGCGAGGTGGTGGTCATCTCGGTTCCTCTCTGTGGGGTCAAGTCGGTCCGGGCCCGCGGTCGCGGACCCAGAGCGTGAAGCGCTGGACGGGGACGAAGCCGAGTCGCTCGGCACCGGGCCGGCTGAAGTCGCTGAAGACACCGGTGACCCAGAGGTCGGGCATGGTCCGGATGCGGACGACCGCCAGCTGCTGCCACAGGCCGCGCCGCCGCGCCGCTGGGAGAGTCGCTCCGAACGCAAGCGATCCCACGCCGTGGTCGACGAAGGAGGCGGCCGCGCTCACCACATGGCCGTCGAGGTGGGCGGTCAGGAAGCGCAGCCGGTTGTCGTCGAGGAGGGCCGGGCCCGCCATCGCCCCGGGTGGCGCGCCGGCGAGCTCGGGGAGCGGGTAGGCCTCGATGGCCGTGCGCTCCCACTCGGCGAGCTCGGTCACACTCCGAAGCGTCCGCACGTCCGTGTCCGCGACAGACGGGAGGCGCACCTGGGCGGCGGGCGGACGGATGAGCAGCGGCGGATGACCCGACAGGTGCCAGCCCCGCCCGCGCAGATCGGGGGTCGGCCACGCGCTCCACAGCATCGCCTCGCCCGACCCGCCGGCGAAGAACGCCTCGACCTCGTCGAGCGTCGCCTGCCAGTCGGACGGGGGTTGGAGCAGCGTCGCCGCGTTCCAGTAACCGCTCGGGTGCCCGAGATCGCTGGCACGCAGTGCCGCCGACTCGACCGTGCGGCCGCCGGCGGCCGTTGCGAACGCGTCGCACAGGGACGCGAAGTGGAACAGATACCGGCGCACCATCGTGTCGCCGACCGGGACGTCCGGCTCCCAACCGGTGCTCAGCTGCTCGATAGCGGCGGTCATGGGGCCAGCGTGCAGGACGCGCCTCGCAGGCCGGTTGCAGCCCGCTCGCAGCTGCTGGCAGCCCCTACGGTGAGCCCGTGCGGTTCCACGTCCTGGGTGCGGTCGAGCTGGTCGACCACCACGGAGGTGTCGTCGCCGTCGGGAGTCCGAACCAGCGGCGGATCCTCGCAGGGCTCCTCGCCCGGATCGGCGAGGCGGTCCCGGTGGACACCCTCGCCGAGGCGGTGTGGGGGGATGACCTACCCGAGAGTGCGGTGGCGACGCTGCGCACCTACGTGTCGCGTTTGCGAGCCGTCCTCGGCGACAGCCTCGTGAGCCGAGGAGCGGGCTACGCGCTGGTGGTGGCACCAGACGACGTCGACGCCAGACGCTTCGAGTCGCTGACGCGCGCCGCCGCGACTGCTGACGTGGCGGAAGCCGTGGCGTTCCTCGACGAGGCCCTCTGCCTCTGGCGCGGCCCGGCGTTCGCCGAGCACGCTGAGGTCGCGTGCATCGCGCCCGAGGCGCGACGCCTGGACGAGCTGCGGCGAAGCGCCCTCGAAAACCGGGCGAGTGCGCTGCTGCGCGCCGGCCGGGTCGACGAATCCGTGGCCGCGGCCGAGGCCCTCGCCACCGCCGAGCCACTCCGCGAGGGCGCCTGGACGCAGCTCATCGAGGGTCTGGCCGCGCAGGGGCGGACGGTCGACGCTCTCCGAGCGTTCCAGCGCGCCGGCGACGCGCTCGCCGAGGCCGGTCTCGAACCGTCAGACGCACTACGCGAGAGCGAGCGGATGGTGCTGGCGGGTGGGTCTGCTCCGCCGGTGGCCGAGCGCGTGACGGCAGCTGCACCGAGGCCCGACCCGCCGGCGCCGCCCACGCCGACCTCGTCGTTCGTCGGTCGCGGCGACGAGTGCGCACACCTCGTCGGACTCCTCGACAACGCGCGGATCGTGACCCTCGTCGGTCCGGGGGGCGTCGGCAAGACAAGGCTTGCGATCGAGGCTGCCCGGGTGGCGGCGGGCCGCCGGTCACTCGGCGCACGGCTCGTCGAGCTCGCAGAGATCCGCGATGCAGTCGGCGTCGCGGACGCCGTCGTCGCTGCGCTCGGCCTCACCGCCGAGGGCGAACCACCGCACGCGGTACTCGACCGGGCCGGCGCCCTCGACGTCCTCCTCGTGCTCGACAACGCCGAACACGTACTCGACGCAGCCGCCGATGTCGTCACGCGCGCCGTCGGCCGTGGTGACGCCCTGCGCGTGCTCGCCACAAGCCGTGAGCGCCTCGGCGTCGCCGGCGAGCACGTCCGACCGGTCGCCCCGCTTGCGACCGACACGTCCGGAGCCCCGGCCCGCCGGCTCCTCCTACAACGCGCCGCTGCCGTCGCGCCCGACCTGACTGTCGAGGTCGATGACGAACTCGTCGCCCGAGTCGTCACGCGACTCGACGGCCTGCCGCTGGCGATCGAGATGGCCGCGGCCGAGCTGTCGACCATGTCGCTGGCCGACCTCGACGCCGAACTCGACCAGTCACTCAGTCAGCTCCGGTCTCCCCAACGCCACGCGTCGGAGCGACAACGGACCCTCGCCGCGGTCATGGCGTGGTCCGAGGCGCGCCTCGACGATGACGAACGCACCACACTCGCGGGTCTCTCGGTGTTCGCAGGTTCGTTCAGGCCCGCCGACGCCGTGGCGGTGCTCGGCAGCCCAGGCGTGGCGAAGACGCTGCGCTCGCTCGTCGACCGCTCGCTGATACGGATCGACCGGACCGGACCGAGCACGCGCTACGCCCTGCTCCAAACGGTGCGCGACTTCGCGTCCGAGCGTCTCGCGAGCAGCGGCCGGGAGCCCGACCTGGCCGGTCGCCACGCCCTGCGGTTCGTGGAGGTCGCCGAGCAGGCAGACCGGCAGCTGCGGACCGCCGAGGAGGCGACCGGTCTGGCGCAGATCGAGGCCGCGTTCGCTGATATGCGGGTCGCCCATCGGTGGGCCCGTGGGCACGACCCGGCCGTGGCCGGGAGGCTGTCGGCCGCTCTCCATCTCTACGCGTACCGGGGACTCGTCGACGAGCCGCTGCGGTGGGCGGAGCTCACGATCGAGTTGGTGTCAGACGATGACCCCACTCGACCCGTTCTGCTCGCGTCGGCCGCGACGCGCGCCATCAACTGCGGCGACCTCGAGGAGGCCCGCGCGATCGCACTACGCGCAGTTGCGCTGGCCGGTTCCGATCCGGCCGCGATGCCCGCTCTGGATGCGCTCGCCGACGCCTGCTTGTACCTGGGCCGACTCGACGAGAGCCGCGCAGCTGCCGAGGAGCTCGCTCGCCGCGCCGAGGCCGTCGGTGACATGCACTCCCATGTCCTCGGACGGGTAACTGCTGCGCTCGCTCCCCGCTACGGCGGCCAAGCGATCGGACCAGAGGCCATCGCCGACCTTCCGGCGCGTCTCTCCGATCCGAGTCCGACCAGTCGAGCCTGGATCGCGTACACGAACGGAGAGCTCATCGGAGATCGGGCGCCGGACACCGCCCTCGCTCATTACCAGGAGGCGATCCGGCTGGCACGCTCGGTCGACAGCCGCTTCGCCGAGGGCGTCGCGCTCGTATCGGCGTGCGCGCTCCAGGCTCGGGCGGGGGACGTGCCCAACGCGCTGTCGCAGTTCGCCGAAGTCATCGACCACTGGGCCAAACTGGCCGACAACACGCATCAGCTCACGGCCCTGCGGAACCTCACGGTGCTCCTCCAGCGCGCCGAAGCGCCGCAGGCCGCAGCCGAGCTGCTCGGCGCGCTCGAGCGGGACGACTCGACCTACGGGGAAGAGGCAGAACGGCTCGAAGCGGCGCGCGAGTGGGCATGCGCGCAGCTCGGTGACGAAGTGTTCGCGACGCACGTCGCCTCCGGTCGGGAGCGCGATGTCACCGTCGCGGCGGCGTGGGCCCTCGAGGTGCTCGCGGACCTTCGGCGCTGACGTGGACGTAAGCCACGGGTCCCCTGCGCGGGGGACGGACTCGTCAGAGAGACACTACAGATCGACGTTCCTGAAGGAGCGCTCGATGTCAAGGGCCTTCGACGAAGTCGAAGTCAGCCTTGTTGGCGCTGGCGGGCGTCGCGGCCTGACTGAGGACGCGCGGAAGTGTGCCGCCTCGGTCGGAGCACGCGGCTGGGCGCTGGGGAGGGGCGGTCAAGGCCGGGCTGTCAGGCCGGCCCGGAGGGGAAGCCTTGAGGGCCCCGGTGGTTCAGTTGTCGCCAGCCACCATGGGTTGGAGCCCCGCCGGGGCTCCTGGTCGCGTCGTGGTGGTTGGACACGGCGGGCCACACCGGTGCTCAGCAGAACTTGGCGGGGCATCGGGGTTCGGATGCGCAGACATTCCTTCGTTCCGTGTCCAGGGCGGGCCGGGCTTGAACGCTCGCGCGGTCGGCCCTGGGGGGTGGTGTGTCCCCGGCCACAGCCAGGTGGGCTTCGCCTACTACCGGGAGCAGATCGCTGCGTCGCAACAGATCCTCGGCACGTTCGATCTCGATGCGCCGTGCGCGTGGCCGGAGATGGCAGATCAGAACCTGCGGTGGGTGGCGCTGCACATGATCGAGGAGGCGGCTCGGCACGCCGGCCACGCCTACATCATCCGCGAGACCATCGACGGCAGCCGCGGATTCTGACCCCTGGGTACGTCTGGACTCTCGAGCACACCGCGCACGGGCGACGTGCGAACGGTCCTTCGAGGGGCGGCCCC
>Ga0299914_10002515_pt1 | contig 12653 bp, 6 predicted proteins | sample RVTome_10_FD_201361 | JGI IMG/M metagenome (GOLD analysis project Ga0299914, IMG submission 201361) | Soil microbial communities from uranium-contaminated site in the Upper Colorado River Basin, Wyoming, United States - RVT153D57 (version 2) ...
AAGAAGATTTGAAGCGCATTAACTGGAACGCCCTGCTCACCTTTGGCGGCGGGCTGGCAATCGGTACTATCCTGGTTACGACCGGCGTTTCCGACTGGGTGGCTTTGCAATTGACGGGGTTGAGCGTTCTGCCGCCGCTGCTCGTGGTCGTCATCGTGGCCGGGCTGACCCTGCTGACCGGCGCATTCATCTCCAACACCGCCTGCGCCGCCATGCTCATTCCCCTGGCAATTCCCCTGGCCCAGATATTACACCTCGACCCCCGGCTGCTGGTGGTCGTCATCGCCATTGCTTCTTCCATTGACTTCGCCTTGGTCGTCGGAACGCCGCCCACGATGATGGCCTATTCTACCGGCCTCTTCACCACCGGCGACATCTTCAAGCGGGGCATAGTCCTCGACTTCATCGGCCTGCTCCTCCTCAGCTTCGGCATCATCTGGATCTGGCAGCTTCTGGGCGTGGTGGCGATAGGGTAGAGTCAGTAATTGGGTAATTGGGTAATTAGAGTGAGCCGATTCCCGCCAATTACGAGCCGGTGTCCGGCCAGTTACCCAATTACCGAACTCTCACTAATTATTTGGAGAAAAATATGTTACAACCTGACCACATTGTCCAGACAACCTGCCCCTACTGCGGCGTTGGCTGCCAGATAGACATGCACCTGAAGGACGGCCTTATCTACCGCGTAAACGGCCGTTTCGACAACGATGTCAATAAAGGCAACCTTTGCGTCAAAGGCCGCTTTGGCTTCGATTTTGTCCACGCCCCCGACCGTCTGACCCGGCCGTTAGCCCGCGCTGCCCGCAGTCAGCCCTTCTCGGCCGTCTCCTGGAACGACGCCCTCGCTACGACGGCCGAACGCTTGCAGCAAATTCGGGCCCAACACGGCCCCGACAGCATCGCCGTTCTCACTTCGGCCAAATGCACTAACGAAGAGAACTACCTGCTCCAGAAGTTGGCCCGCGCCGTCATCGGAACCAACACCATAGACCACTGCGCCCGTCTCTGACACAGCAGCAGCGTGGCCGGTCTGGCCACCACCCTCGGCTCCGGAGCAATGACCAACTCCATCAGAGACATTGTAGACGCCGATGTCCTGCTCGTCACCGGCTCCAACACCACCGAAGCCCACCCGGTTCTGAGCCTCCAAATGAAGCGGGCGGTGCGGAAACATGGGGCGAAACTCATCCTCATTGACCCCCGCCGCATCGAACTGGCCGATTTCGCCTATCTCCACTTGCGGCACAATCCCGGCACAGATGTCGCCCTTTTCAACGCCCTGGCCCATGTCATTATCCGCGAAGGCTGGCTCAATAAAGCCTTCATTGCCGAACGGACAGAGGGCTATGAAGCATTGGTTCTGGCTGTGGCCGAATGGCCGCCGGAGCGGGCCGCCCTCATCTCCGGCGTTCCGGCCGAAGACATTGTAGAAGCCGCCCGCCTCTATGCCCAGGCCCAAAACGGCATGATATTCTGGGCAATGGGCATCACCCAACACATCAGCGGCACCGATAATGTCAAAGCCCTCTCTAACCTGGCCCTGCTAACCGGCCATATCGGCCGTCCCGGAACAGGCCTCAACCCGCTCCGGGGCCAGAACAATGTCCAGGGGGCCTGTGATATGGGCGGCCTGCCCAATGTCTTCCCCGGCTACCAGCCCGTCGCCGACGAAACCATCCGGCAGAAATTCGCCGCCGCCTGGCACATTCCCCCGCAACAGCTTAGTCCAACCCCCGGCCTGACGGTGACGGAAATAATGAATGGGGCGCTGAAAGGCCGCATCCGGGCCATCTTCATCATGGGCGAAAATCCCATGCTCTCCGACCCCAACCTCAACCATGTCCGCGAAGCGTTGGAAAAGGTCGAGTTCCTGGCGGTGCAAGATATTTTCTTGAATGAAACGGCCGCCATGGCCGACATTGTTCTGCCTGCCGCCAGCTTTGCCGAAAAGTCAGGAACTTTCACCAGCACCGAACGGCGGGTGCAGCTTATCCGCCCGGCCCTGGAGCCGCCGGGAGAGGCCCGCCCCGACTGGCAGGCTATCACCGAATTAGCCAATCGCCTGGGCGCGGAGTGGTCATACTGCTGCCCATCTGAAATCTTTGACGAACTGACGGCCGTTACGCCCCAATACGGCGGAATGTCTCATTCCAGACTGGAGCAGGGCGGACTGCAATGGCCCTGCCCAACGGCCGACCATCCCGGAACGCCCATCCTGCACACCGAAAAATTTACGCGGGGCAAAGGGCTGTTCTGCGCCATTGATTACCGGCCGCCCGCAGAGGAAACGGACGCCGACTATCCTTTCATCCTTTCCACCGGCCGTATGCTTTTCCACTGGCACGGCGGCACCATGTCCCGCCGCTCCCCCGGTCTGGAGGCCATCGCCCCCGAAGCGGAGGTGGAAATCAATCCGGCCGACGCCGCCGAACAAGGTATCCGGGATGGCGATTTGGTGCGGGTCAGCTCCCGGCGCGGCAAAGTCGCAGCCGCTGCCAGATTAACGCCCCGCTCGCCGGTCGGAACGGTCTTTATGACCTTCCATTTTGCCGAAGCAGCCACAAATCTGCTGACCATTGACGCTGTAGACCCGACAGCCAAGATTCCTGAATACAAAGTCTGCGCCGTTCGGGTAGGAAAAGTTTGTGAGAGATAAAGCAGATGCTTAGTCATTCTTAGGAGATGGTAGATGTTCCCTCCCGCCTATACTTCTTATAGGTTCACGCCCGCTGTCCCCCAACCCGCGCCAGGGTCGAGCCGAAATGATGCGACTTTCGGCCGTCTTACCAATTCGACCCTGGCCGCTTCCATAACCTACGAGGCGAGTACCCAGACCTATTACACGATTCGTTACCTGGCGGACCGACCATTGGTTGACAATGCTTATCGCGCCTATGCTTATTTTCGCTGGGTTGATGATGTTGTTGATCAAGCTAATTTAGAGAAAGCGGAGCGGCTTGCTTTTCTTGCCCGCCAGCAAGAGATTATTGAGCGATGTTACCAGGGGAAACGGCCGAATGGCCTGCGCCGGGAAGAACAAATGGTGGTTGATCTCATTCACAGCGATGGGGGAGCGCCGAGCGGCCTGCAAACCTACATCCATGAGATGATGGCTGTGATGGCTTTTGATGCGGAACGGAGAGGCCGCTTAATCACTGAGGCGGAGTTGAATGAATATACCCGCTCTCTGGCAACGGCCGTGACCGAACTCTTACACCACTTTATCGGCCACGACCGCTTTTCCCCCCACGATGAAAGCCGCTATCTGGCAGTGACCGGGGCGCATGTGACCCACCTGCTGCGGGATACGATTGGGGATACGGCCGCCGGTTATTACAACGTTCCTCAAGAATATCTTGAGGCGCGTGGGATTGCTCCGGTTGACGTCACCCATGAGGCGTTTCGGGCCTGGGTGCAAAGCCGGGTGCAGTTGGCGCGAAGCTGTTTGGCGGCCGGTAAAGACTATATGGCGCGGGTGGAGAACTTTCGCTGCCGGTTGGCAGGGTATGCTTATATCGGCCGTTTTGAAATCATCTTAGATGCTATTCAAAGGGATAATTACCGGCTGCGGCCCGCATACCCGGAACGCAAAAGCAAAAAGCATATCCTCAGAATAGCCCTGGCAGCTTTGGCGCAGAGCGCGGGCAGGTGATTATTAACGATACAGGTGCATTGCACTGCCCGTCGAGACTCACACTAACCAGAACATTGTGGGCAGTGCATTGCACCACTAATAGCTGCATAGTTACGGTGATTAAATGGATAGAATAGAGACACCTTCAATTATTGTCATTGGGGCGGGAGTCGGCGGCATTGCTACGGCGGCTCATCTGGCCCAACAGGGTTTACGAGTGACCGTTTTTGAAAAGAATTCCCGTCCGGGCGGCCGTTTCGACCGCTTTGTCCGGGAAGGCCACCACTTTGATTCCGGCCCAACCCTCTTGGTGATGCCCCTGGTTTACGAAGCCGAGTTTGCCGGTTTAGGTTACTGCTTCCGCGATATGTTAGACCTTCAGCGGGTAGACCCGACCTATCACCTTATCTTCGACGACAACAGCCGCCTGGAATTAACATCCGATATGAAGCGGATGTGCGAGCAGTTAGAAACTATCGAGCCGGGCAGTTTTCAGGGGCTTTTGCAATACCTGGATGAGGGCTACCGCCATTATCATCTATCAATGGACAAGCTGGTCAACCGGGACTTTCGCACAGCGGCCGATTTTTTCTCCCTGGCTAATATTCCACTCCTGTTCCAGCTTAAACCTTTGGCCCGGCATTACGACAATATGGGCAAATATTTCGACAATCCCCGCCTCAAAGCGGCCTTCACCTTTCAGGATGTTTACATGGGACTGAGTCCCTTTGACGCTCCGGCCACCTTTTCGATGATGCCTTTCACAGAACTGGCGCACGGAGTCTGGTATCCGAAAGGGGGGATGTACAGGGTTGTCGAGGCATTGGTAGAAATTGCCGAGGCAGCGGGGGTGCGGTTTGTGTTTCAGACGGCCGTTGAACAAATAAAAGTCAACGGTTCGGCGGCCGAGGGGGTGGTGTTGGAAGACGGCCGGTTCATAAAAGCCGATGCCGTCGTTGCCAACGCCGACCTGCCTTACGTTTATGCTGCCTTGCTGCCGCCGGACGGAACGGCCGAGAAGATGATGGAAAAGAATTTCTCCTGCTCCACAGTCAGCTTCTTTTGGGGTGTAGACAAACCTTACCCGGAACTGCCGCCCCATACTCTCTTTCTGGCCGATGATTATGAAGCCAACTTCGAGAGCATCATTGACAACCTCTCATTGCCCCAACATCCCAGTCTCTACATCCATGCCCCGACACGCTTAGAACCCACTCTCGCGCCGCCGGGAGAAGATACCATCACTGCCGTTGTGCCGGTCGGCCACCTGGACGAGCCTGTCGAGCAGGACTGGCGCGAAATTCGAGACCAGGCCCGGCAGGCAGTCTTCAAGCGTCTGGCCGGTCTGGGGATTGACGACCTGGAATCTCATCTGAAATTTGAAACGAACTACACCCCGCTATCCTGGCGCAAACGGTATAACCTGGTGAAAGGGGCGACACATGGTTTGGGCCACACCCTGTTCCAACTGGGCTATATGCGGCCGCACAACCGGCATAACCATTACCACAATCTTTACTTTGTGGGAGCCAGCACCCATCCCGGAACGGGCGTGCCGACGGCGCTGGTATCGGGACGTTTAACGGCCGCCCGGCTGATGGAGGAAACGGCCGAACCAACGAAGGTAATGTAAGCGGTAGATCGAAACTCGCCTTATCCTCAAGTGAGATGTGCAATTTTATATATCTCATATCTATATCCTGACACATTAAAAAGACAACCTCTTTCTTTATACTAAAATTCAAAGTCAATTTACTAGATTTCCACTTTTTACATCTATTTGAAGCTGAAAGTGGAACATAAAGTCAAGAGGTGAAAAATGAACAGTGACATTCTAAAAGGAAACTGGCGACAATTTCGCGGCGAAATTCAGAAACAATGGGGCAAGCTGACCAATGACGACCTTGATGTTATCGAGGGTGAATATGACAAACTGGTCGGCCGCATTCAAGAGCGATATGGCTATGCCCGCGACCGCGCCGAGGCAGAGGTAGATGAGTATTTAGAACGCTACCCATCCTACTAAGCCACTAGATTCGGAAATAAGCTGGGCATGACAGTTACTTAACTGTCATGCCCTTTTCTTTTTGGGGTGCGCTGTACACTTCAAGTACCCTGCTGACTACCGACGACTGACTACCGACGACTGTCGACTGACGACTGACAATTGGAGTTCAACAATGATTGAAATTGGATATGCTCTTTCCAGTGAAGAACACAGTCCCATCGCCCTAGTGAAAAATGCCCGGCGGGCCGAAGAGGTCGGCTTTACGTTCGCCCTCATCTCTGACCATTATCATCCCTGGGTTAGCGAGCAGGGCCACAGCCCCTTCATCTGGAGCGTTATCGGCGGAATTGCCCAGGCAACCGAATCGCTGCGCTTAGGAACCGGCGTTACCTGTCCCATCATCCGTATTCACCCCGCCATTATCGCCCAGGCGGCCGCAACGGCCGCCGCCATGATGCCCGGCCGTTTTTTCCTCGGTATCGGCACAGGCGAAAATCTCAACGAACACATTCTCGGTGACCGCTGGCCCCCATTTGATATTCGCCTGGAAATGCTGGAAGAGGCCATAGAGGTAATGCGGAGCTTGTGGAGCGGCAGGACGATCAGTTGGTGGGGCGAATACTATGTTGTGGAAGATGCCCAGCTCTTCACCCTGCCCGATGAACCACCGCAGATTATGATGGCTGCCAGCGGCTCTTCCAGCATCGAAACGGCCGGAGAGCTGGCCGACGGTCTTATCAGCCTGGCCCCCAAAAAAGAGATAATCCAGCAATTTACAGAGGCGGGCGGCGAAGGCAAGCCCCGTTATGGCCAGCTAACTGTCTGTTGGGCCGAAACGGAAGAGGAAGCGCGGGAGACAGTCCACAAAATCTGGCCCAACAGCGGCCTGACCGGCCAACTGAGCCAGGAGCTACGCAACATAGCCCACTTTGAACAGGCGGTCGAAATGGTCAGCGAGGAAGATGCAACTAAGGATATTATTTGTGGCCCTGACCCCCAAAAGCACGTAGAAGGTATTCAAGCCTTCATTGAGGCCGGTTACGACCACATTTACATTCACCAGATCGGCCGTAATCAGGCCGGCTTTTTCGATTTTTATGCGGCCGAAGTGCTGCCCGAACTGGATTTAACAGAGAAATAGCTCCCAACCAATTATCCCAAAAATAATTCCTCTGTGTATCTCTGCACCTCTGTGTATCTCTGCGTCCAATCCTGTTCCCTACACAAAACAATTTCTCTGCGTATCTCTGCACCTCTGTGTCCAATCCTTAACGCAAATCAACAAATAACAACCTCATGCTCCCGGCCGTCATCCTGGAGGGGGATGTCGGCCGTCGGTAATTCCTTCCCATCGAGCCACACCTGAACTTCATCCCCATTACCATTTTCTACCATAATATGATAGTGGCTGCGGCCGTAACGATAGACCGCCTCAAAGCCCGGCCAGGAAGATGGAATCTGCGGCCGAATCCGCAAACGCTCCCCCTGACGACTTAATCCCAAAATGCCTTCAATCCCCAGGCGGTACATCCACCCGCTGGAGCCGGTATACCAGGTCCAGCCCCCTCGACCCTCATGGGGTGACACGCCGTAAACATCGGCCGCAATCACATACGGCTCCACCTTATAGCGGGCTGCCTTTTCCGGCGTGTCGGCCCGCAGAATCGGATTAATCAACCGGAACAACGCCTCTGCTTTATCGCGCTGCCCCAACTCCACAAAAGCCCAGATAGTCCACAGTGCAGCATGGGTATACTGGCCGCCGTTCTCGCGGATGCCGGGCAGATAGCCCTTGATATAGCCGGGGTCTTTAGGAGTCTGGTCAAAGGGCGGGGTGAAGAGCAAGATGAGCCGTTCCTCCTCTTTAATAAGATGCTTTTCAACGGCCGACATCGCCTCTCTGGCCCGTTCCCGTTCTCCCAGCCCGGTCAACACCGCCCAGGATTGGGCAATGGCATCCAGGCGGCACTCCTTATTCTGCTGCGACCCCAAAGGCGTGCCGTCGTCATAATAAGCCCGGCGATACCATTCCCCGTCCCAGGCTTCCGTTTCAATAGCTTCCCGGTAATCCTCCGCCTGTTGTTGGAAGCGGTCAGCCCGTTCGTCGTCGCCCCGCTCCCGGCAAATTTCACCAAAAGCCTTCAAAGACGCCGCCAGGAACCAGCCCAGCCAGACACTTTCCCCCTCGCCATGAATGCCGACCCGGTTCATGCCGTCGTTCCAATCCCCCGCTCCCATCAGGGGCAGGCCATGACGGCCTATGGTCGCCGCCTGTTCCAGGGCGCGGCAGCAATGTTCATATAAGTTGAGGCTCGTTTCGGCCGTCTCGTAATGGCTGTAGCGTTCTTCTTCATCCGGGGATAGCAGCGGGGCAGTCAGGAAGGGCGTTGTTTCATCCAGGACGGCCGAATCACCCGTCGCCTCCACATAAAAAGCCGTCACAAAAGGCAGCCAGACCAGGTCATCCGTCATACGGGTTCGCACCCCGCGTCCTGAAGGTGGATGCCACCAATGAAGCACATCACCACTCTCGAATTGGTGGCGGGCCGAGCGCAGCAAATGTTCGCGGGCCAGGTCGGGCCGGGCATGTACCAGGCTCATCACATCCTGAAGCTGGTCGCGGAAGCCATACGCACCGCTGGACTGGTAGAGAGCGGAGCGGCCCCAGACCCGGCAGGCCAATGCCTGGTACAGGAGCCAGCGGTTTAGCAGCAGGTTCATGGCCGGTTCCGGCGTTTCAACCGTAATAGTTCCCAAAATCTCATCCCAGAGCGTTTGAACCGCTTCCCAGGCGGCCGAAACATTGGCCTCATCCCGAAATTGCTCAATAACGGCCAGCGCTTCGGCCTCATCCTGACCCTGCCCCAGCAAAAAGTAAATTTCTTCGCTGCCGCCCGGTGGCAAATCCACGTGAAGCTGCATCGCCGCACAGGGATCCGCCCCGACCGGCGTCCGGTTGCTCAGGCCGATGCGCCCCAAAGCGGCCGGGCTGTTCAGATGGCCCAGACGGCCGAGAAATTCGGCCCGGTCGGCCGTCATACCATGCGGCTCCTTGCTGGCAGCCATAAAAGCGACCGCCTCCCCAAACTCGGTATTATAAGGATTGCGGGCCAGCAGGGCGTGCTGATCGGGACGGTAGCCGGGGATAATGTACGGCTGGGTTGTATGGCGGCTTGTTCCCAGCACCCACTCGGCATAGTAAGTGGCAGTGAGGCGGCGCGGCCGTTCAGAGACGTTTTCCAGGCGCAGTTGAACGATCTTGACCGGCGCGTCCGGGGCTGCAAAGAGGCGCAGCCGCTGGTTGAGACGGTGGCTGTTGTGTTCAAAGATGGTGTAGCCCGCCCCATGCCGCACCAGGTACGGGGTTTCTGCCGGGGCCGGTTGGGACGTGGGCGACCAAATTTCGGCCGTCTCTTCATCCCGCAGATACAAGGCTTCAGCCGGAACATCACTCACCGGGTCGTTACGCCAGGCAGTCAGCCGATTCTCGCCACTGTTCACAGCCCAACTGTAGCCCCCGCCCGTTTCCGAAACGAGGAAGCCGAATCTATCATTGGCAATAACATTAATCCAGGGCGCAGGGGTAGCCGCCCCCGGCTCCAGGTAGATAAGATACTCTTTGCCGTCGGGCGAGAAGCCGCCCAGCCCATTATCAAACAGCAAATTTTCCGGCCGGGGGATCGGGATTGAACTTTCCTTTATTTCGGCCGCCGAGACGGTCGGCAAGAAAGGGGGCAAGGAAGGCGGTTGTTCCAACAAATTCGCCAACTGCGCCTCCAGGGAACCGGCTGAAGCATCTAAGACAACACGAGCGGCCGTTTCCAACAATATCTGCTCCGTCTGGCTTATCTGGTCGCCCCGCAGAATAAAAATACCGCCCCGCTTGTTCAACCAATGCTCGCTTTCCAGCCGTTTCACGGTTCGGAAAAGATAATTTTGCACCGGCTGGCCGTAGCTGGTTTCTTGTTGGTTGACGATGACCAGGTCGAGACGCAGGCCGCGCCGCCGCCAATAGGTATGGGCCTGCAGCAGCACCGGCAGTAGTTCGTTTCCCGGCGGTTCCTCCTCCAGACGCAGCAGTAAAATGGGGAAATCGCCGGAGATGCCATAGGCCCAAAGCGAAGGCTGTCCCCGGCTGTTGGCGGCCAGGATGCCGGCAGCCGCCCGTTTTGCCTGATGGGGGTAGATGAGCATAGCCAGTAACCGCTGTATCTGGGCCAGTTCCGACACCGACAGCTTCAGGCGGCGCAGTTCCTGTTCGGCCTGGCTGCGGGCGCTGGTAAAGGCTCGCCGAATATTGATCCAGCGCTGAAACTCTTGGGCCAGGGAAATTAATCCCTCCCGCGAATCGGCCGCAAACGTTATCCAGGCCAGTTCGATATCGGAATGGGGCTTTAATTCCACTTCCTGCCCCAGGGCCATAATGGGATCGAGCGTGGCCCCTGTTGTGCCGGTCAGCCATTTTTCCGATCTTTGCAGGACAGCCGGATCGGCCGCAGTCCGGCCGCGCCCCAGGAACTGCGCCCGGTCGCTCTCGTGGGCGCGGGATAAGGCCAGATCAGCCGGAACGACAAGCATATGGCCCAGGAATCGGGGCGACTCTTCGGCCGAACGGGGGCGGCGGCGGAAAAAGAGAGCATTATATTCCGGCAGATATTCACTTTCGACAAACAGTTTGGAGAATGCCTGGTGGCGGTTGTCGGTGGCAAAGTCGTTTAAGACCACCTCCCCATAGCTCGTCAGGCGCAGGCGGCGGCTCCGGGAGGTGTCGTTGGTCAAATGAAGGAGCCGGATTTCTGCATCCGCCTTTGGTGCAACCGTTATCTCGGTTTGCATCGTGATGCCGTTATCGTGGCGGCGGAACTGGGCTTTGTGGGGAAAGAAGTGCAGCTCCTGTTGTTGAGAGTGTCGCCCCATCGGTTGGGACGCGGCCGACCACATCCGGCCGTTTTCCATATCCTGCACATAAAGCCACAGACCCCAGTTGTCGCGGGTAGTGTCCGGCCGCCAACGCGTCAGGGCAAAGTCAGTCGTGGTTAGATAGCCGCTGCCGGCGTTGGAAATAAGGCTGCTGAGACGGCCGTTAGACAGATAATGAACCAGCGGCATCGGCGTTTCAACGGGAACCCGCCACGGTTGGGCCGCCGTACCGGTTGAGGCAGTTGGCACAGCACGAACCGCTTCGTCTTCGTTGGGCGTTTGTAAAGGAGAATCCATTGGAACTTGTTCCTGAAGTAGTAATTCCACGCTCTGAATGATCGGTTCGGCATGGAAACGAGAAACCATAACATCATCCTGGAGATAATTCACCAGGGCCAGCATAATCATACCCTGGTGGTGGGCCATATAGGAGCGTATAATGGCCGCGTCCTGCCCCAACGGCAGGCGAGAGGGGGTGAAGTCAATAGCTTCATAAAGCCCATACAGCCCCATCATTTGAAAACGCAGCAGGTGATCCAGATTTGCCATCACCGCCTTAGGGTGGCTGGTTAATGCCATAACCGAGGCATAAGGGGCGACAACCAGGTCCTCGGATAGACCGCGCTTAAAACCGGCTCCCGGCACGCCAAAGGCCCGGTACTGATAATTTTGGGCATTGTCGAAAGCATAGAAGCCGGATTCAGAGATGCCCCAGGGGGTATTGTGTTTCTTGCCGTAAGCGATTTGATGGTCAACGATCACCCGGCTGCTTTGAGCCAGCAAGGTACTCCGGTAGCTGTTCATGAGCAGGGGCGGCATGAGATACTCGAAAATCGTACCGCTCCAGGAAAGCAGGGCCGGGCCGCCGTTCATCCGGGTCATCGGCCGAGCCAGGTGCAGCCAATGTTTTTGGGGAACATCCCGTTTGGCGATGGCAACCAGGCTGGCGATACGCGCTTCCGAGGCCAGCAGGTCATAGTAGTTGGGGTCCAAACGGCCGCTCTCCAGGTTGTAGCCGATGTGGAAGACGCTGCGCTGCGGATTGTAGAGAAAGGTAAAATCCATCTCCGTTACATACTGTTCGGCCCGCCGGGCCAGCATATCCAGGCCGGTCAGCAGCAGTTCGGCCGTCTGGCGAACGGTGACAACTCCTGCTTCCAACTCCGCACACCAACGAACTGCCTCTGCCACTGGCGGCGGTGGGTCGTCCGATGACAGAGCAGCGCTTAACTGCTGTAGCGCCTGTGTGACCCGCTGGTAAATGGGGAGTAGTTCCTTCAAAGGGGGGTCCAGGGACAGGGCTGCCTGTAATTCCTCCCAGGCAGCCTGTGTGGCCGGCGGAACCTCATCCGCAATAAAGTAGGCCGGCGGAGCCTGAAAGGCCGGCAGCCAGGGAAGGAATAGCGCTATTTGGCGTTGAATGCCATGAACGTTGACCCACAATTGTTCTGCCAGAAGCCGCCATTGATGAATGGTTTCGGCCGAAAAACGACCGGTTCCGGCCTCAAACAGAGCCAGCAGCCAATTATCCAGTTCCGGCAGATCGGTTTTAATTAACTGCTCCAGAAGGGAAACCCACTGAGCCGGTACTGCCAGAGATTCTTCAATTGTGGCCTGGATATGGGCCAGCTTTTCGTGAATTGCGGCCGCTTCGGCGCTCTCTTCAGGAGCCAGGGCCGCCAGAGGTTCATTGAAAAGTGAAAGGGTGTCCAATAACCCCTGCCAGCGCTGCGGCCTTAAAACCGGTTGTTCCTTAGCCGCCAGGCAGCCTTGTTTTAAGGCCAGCAAACAGCCCGCCAGATTGCCGCTGTCTACAGTGGAAACATAGCGCGGCAGGAGGGCGTGCAGGGTGTTGGTATCAATCCAATTGAGAAAATGGCCCCGGTAGCGTTCCAGCTTGTCCAGGGCGTCAAAGGTGTCGGTGAGGCGGAGCGAGAGGTTGAGCAGACTGATGTACCCCAGGTCGTAAGCGGCCAGAGCGGAGAGCAGATAGAGGCCGGTATTGGTTGGCGAGGTGCGGTGGGCGGCCAGGCCGCGGGGGGTTTCCTGAAAATGGTCCGGGGGCAGCCAGTTGTCCTCAGGGCCGACAAA
>Ga0299914_10002516_pt1 | contig 12652 bp, 11 predicted proteins | sample RVTome_10_FD_201361 | JGI IMG/M metagenome (GOLD analysis project Ga0299914, IMG submission 201361) | Soil microbial communities from uranium-contaminated site in the Upper Colorado River Basin, Wyoming, United States - RVT153D57 (version 2) ...
GGACACCCGCGCCCGTGACGGGGCGGCAGCCGGAGCCGGAGAGGACTTCTACGCCGAGGTCGAGTCGTGGCGCACGAGCGAGGCGCTCAGCGAGCGTGAACGCCTGGCGGCCGAGTTCGCCTGGCGTTTCGCGCTCGAGCACCGGCAGATGGACGACGAGTTCTGGATCCGTCTGCGAGCTGCGTACGCGGACGACGAGATCGCAGACCTCACGATCTGCTGCGGGATGTTCCTGGGGCTCGGACGCACCCTCGCGGTGGTCGGCGTACCCGCGCCCGACGAGCGCATCCTGATCTGACGTCACCCACAGCGGCCCGACCGAGATCGTCGAGCATTGGGGCCGTCTCGGTCGGAACGCCGAGCGGAGGAGCCCGCGACGTCAGCCGACGAGCTTGGCGGCGGTCTCGCCGAGGAGCTCGACGTTCTCGGGGTCGTGACCGTTCGCGGCAAGGTTGCACGTGAGCCCGTCGACGCCGGTGGCGAGTGTGGCCGCGAGGCGCTCGCCGACCTCGTCGGGATCACCCATGACGATCAACGACTCGAGCATCTGGCGCGTGGCGTCGTCGACGGTGTCGAGATCGATCCCCCGCTCCGCGAGGAAGCGCCGGGCGTCGGCTTCAGCCTGCTCGTGCGTGGGCGCGATGCACACGTTGTGCTGGACGCTGACGGTGATCTCGGCGCGGTCGCGTCCGAGGCGCTCACAGTGCCCCGCGAGCGCCTCGAGCTTGCGTGGGACCTCGTCGGGCGAGCATGTGAGGTTCGACTCGTCGGCGTACTGAGCCACGAGTCGCAAGGTCTTGCGCTCGCCCGACCCGCCGATCATCACCGGGATGCGACCGATCGGTGGAGGCTGGTTGATGGCTTCCTTGACGGTGTAGTGCTCGCCGTCGAGCGTCGGCCGTTCGTCGCGCAACATCGGCAGGATGATCTGAAGTGATTCCTCGAGCTTCTCGAATCGGTCGGTGAACGTCCCGAACTCGAAGCCGAGCGCGTCGTGCTCGAATTCGAACCACCCGGCGCCGATGCCGAGCTGTGCGCGGCCCCTCGACACGATGTCGAGCGTGGTCACCTCCTTCGCGAGGAGCGCGGGATTGCGGTACGTGTTGCCGGTGACGAGCGCTCCCAGCCGAACGTGGCGCGTGCGGGACGCGAGCGCGGCGAGCGTCGTGTAGCACTCGAGCATCGCGTTCTCGGGCGGACCGAGCATCGGCAGCTGATAGAAGTGGTCCATCACCAGCACCGTGTCGAAGCCCGATCGGTCGGCTGCTTCTGCCTGACGGGCGACCGCCTCGAAGAGGTCGGCCGGTCCGACACCGGGATAGGTGAAGTTGGGGATCTGGTAGCCGAGCTTCGTCATCGCGTGGCTCCTGGGTCTAGGTGACAGCGCGCGGGCGAAGCCTCGCGCATCGGGTCATCCGGAGGCGACGAGGGCGAGGCCCGCCAGGCCGATCACGATCCCCACCCGCTGGACGCGTCCGACCGGTTCGTGCAGGAACCACCACGCGAAGACCACGGTGAAAGCCGGAGCGAGGGCGGCGATGGGCGCCACGAGGGTGAGCAGATCCCGGCGGAGGGCGACGAGCAGCAGCACTGTGGCGGTCACGTCGAGGAGCCCGGCACCGACGGATGCCGGACGATCGGGACGAGCCGGAAGCCAAGGCGCACCGAGGATGGCGACCGCGACGAGCACCACGAGCACCGCTGCCGCCCGCGCCGTGAGCACCGGCCAGAAGCCGGCGTCGGCGCCGGTCTGGGCGAAGAGGATGAACGACGTGCCGAATCCGACGGCAGCAGCCATCGACCACCCGAGCGCCCGGGCGGTGCCCCCGGCGTCGGGGTCCCGCTCGCGCCCGACGAGACCGCCGGCGACCACGACGCAGCCCACCCCGACGAGCGCGAGCGACGACGGGCGCTCACCGGTCGCGAGACCCCACACGATCGGGATGAGCGCGGCGCCCATCGCCGTCACCGGTGCGACGACACCCATGCGTCCGGTGCCCAGCCCCTGGTAGAGGCAGCCGAGACCGACGACGTTGAGCGATCCGGCCGCGGCGCCGAAGGTGAGCGCGTGTGCGGACGCGACCCCTGCAAAGCCCAGCGCGTACGCGACCGCGAGCACGAGCGCGCACGCCTGCGAGAGCAGGAGCACCGCCGCCGTTGGCGATCGTCGCGCTGCCGTCCCACCCAGGAAATCGCCGGAGCCGAAGCAGGCCGCGACGGCCAAGCCGATGAGCGCCGACACGGCGCACGAAGCTAGCGCCTACCGGATTCGAGGTTGTGCTGTGGCTGCGTCGCGGATGGGGCGTGGAGCGCGCCGTGAGCCCTCAGCTGTAGGTGCGGAGCTCGACGGTGTTGCCGTCGGGGTCGCGGACGTAGAGCGACCTGCCCTCCCCGCGTGCCCCCCAGAGCGTGGCCGGTGCACCGATCGTCTCGAACCGTCCGGAGCGGGCGAGCTCATCGACGTCGACGTCGTCGAGCACGAAGCAGACGTGGTCGACGTTGAGGCCCGTGGGCTCCGCTGCGAGCAGATCGATGATCGTGGCGTCGTTGACGCGCACGGACGGGAAGAGCACGTCGCCACGTCGCCACTCCTCGACGCGCTCGGGCCGGAGACCGAGCATGCTCGTGTACCACGCCAGGGATCGCTCGACGTCGGCCACGCGCAGCACGACGTGATCGATCCCGGTCACGCGCACGATTCCCTCCTCCTCGGCCGCGCTCACGGACCCGCGCGGGTCTCGGTGACGTTCAGCGGGAGCTCGGCAAGCTCGGTCTCGCCCGCACGGATGCGGAACACGAAGCGACCCGGTGCGTCGAACACGATGCCGTTGAACGTCTGGGTGTAGGGGACGAACTGTGCGCTGCCTGCGGCGAGGCCGGGCGGTCGACCGACGGTGAGCTTGCCCTGCCCGTCGAAGCGACGACGCCCGTCCTCGTCCTCGAGGCTGATCTCGAGCGCGTGTTCCTCCGAGGTCTCGGTCCACTCGACGCGGAACACGAGGACGAGCGCGAGCGTGGGGTGGCGGACCGGGAACTGCGCGGCGCCGAGGTGGGTGATCCCGCCGCCGTGGACGAAGAGCTTGCCGTTCGACACCGTCGCGGCGTCGGCGAGGAGCGCGGTGGTCGCCTGCACTCCTTACGTGTACCACGAGCCGTAGGGTCTCGTCCGTGCAGGCCCTTCCGCTGCCGGCGACACTCGCCGCCACACGTCACGAGCTCCAACGGGTCGCCACCCACGTGCTGGCACGCCGGCGCTTCGATCGCTGCGGGAGGTTCGGGCTTCGAGCGACGCCCGGCGGGTTCGGGACCCCGGCCTACGGCGACGACCACGAGGTGCTGCGCGTCGCGGGCACCCGGCTCGTGCGTGAGACGACGGGCGACACCGCGGCGACCGCGTGGGTCGAGCTCTCGGGCTCCACGCTGTCCGACGCGGCGGCGTTCGGCGGTGTCGACCTCGCCGAGCCGTTCGCCGTGGGCGGCGACACCGTGGAGCTCGGCGACATCGAGACGCCTGTCGAGATCGACGCCGCGTCGGTCGAGGTGCTCGCCGACTGGTACCACTTCTCGTCGATCGTGCTCGACGCCACCCTCGCCACACTCGGCTCAGCGGCAGCACCGACCGTCGTGCAGCTCTGGCCCGAGCACTTCGATCTCGGATGCGACGTCGCCGCGACACCGACCCGTCGCGTGAACCTCGGCGCGTCTCCCGGTGACACGCTGGTCGAGCGCCCATACCTCTACCTGGGTCCGTGGAACGACGAACGTCCGGGAGACGCGTCGTATTGGAACGCTCCCTTCGGCGCCGTCGCTACCGCCGAGGAGGTGCTCGCAGCCGCCGATCCGCTCGCTGCGGCAATCCAGTTCCTGCTGCGAGGCGTGGCGCTCCTGCGCGGCTGAACCGACGAGCCGGCGCGGTAGCGTCGCGCTGCAGGTCGCGAAAGGTTTCGATGGAGGAGAGCGTTCGGCTCGGGCGGATCGCCGGAATCCCGATCGGGCTCAACTGGAGCCTGCTCGTCGTGTTCTGGCTCATCACCTGGGGATTGGCGGGTGGCTGGTTCCCGACGGTCGCTCCCGACCATTCGCCCGCTGCCTACTGGGCGGCGGCGGTCGTCACCGCGACCCTCTTCTACGGGTCGCTGCTCGCGCACGAGCTCGGCCACGCATTGGTCGCGCGCCGCAAGGGTGTTCGAGTGCGGGGGATCACCCTCTGGCTCTTCGGCGGGGTCGCGAAGCTCGAAGGCGAGGCTGCAACCGCACAGGCTGCGCTCCGGATCGCAGGTGTCGGACCACTCGTCAGCCTCGGAGTCGCCGGGCTCTCGGCGTCGATCGGTGCAGTGCTGGCCTTGGGAGGGGCGCACGAGCTCGTCGTCGCGATCTTCGGTTGGCTCGCCGTCATCAACGTCGTGCTGGCGGTCTTCAACCTCGTGCCGGCGTCACCGCTCGACGGCGGGCGGATCCTCCAGGCGTTGCTCTGGATGCGCCACGGCGACCGCGTCCGCGCCTCGGTCTCGGCATCGCGGGCGGGCCGAGTCTTCGGGTTCGTGCTCGTCGGGCTCGGGCTGCTCCAGTTCGCGTTCGGCGCCTTCGTCGGTGGGGTTTGGATGGTCTTCCTCGGTTGGTTCCTGCTCAACGCGGCACGCGCTGAAGAGCGCGACGTCGTATTGCGTGGAGCGTTGGGAGACGTCACCGTGCGCGACGTCATGACGTCGAGCCCCGTGACAGCGCCCGACTGGCTGACTGTCGACGCGTTCCTCGACGAGTACGTCATGCGTCAGCGTTTCTCCGCGTTTCCGGTCGAGGACTGGGGTGGCAACCTGAGTGGCTTGGTGACGCTCGCGCGGCTGAAGCGGGTGCCCGCTGACGAGCGGGGTCAGGTGCGAGTCCGCGACGTTGCTTGCCCACTCGCCGAGGTTCCTCTTGGCGCGCCGGACGAGCCGATCGTCGAGCTGCTGGCCCGTATGCGCCAGCACGAGGACGACGGCCGCGCCCTCGTCTTCGAGGGGGATCGACTCGTGGGGATCGTGTCACCGACCGACGTCTCGCGCACGCTCGAGCTCGCGTCGTTCGACCGACGTTGAATGAGGCGCTCGCGCCGGTCCGACCGCCTCGTTCCAACCTTCGACGTCCGGTCGGCGCCGCCCACTCCTACCCCTTCTGAACGCGCCTGCCCGTGATCCGCTCCGTGCGGATGCGGACCACGAAGTCCGGAGCTTCGGCCACCCAAGGCTCGAGATCGAGCGTGTCGACACGCTCGAGCGTGCTGCGGTCTCGAATCTCCTCTGCCCGGCCGACGACGAGCACGCTCCAACCGGCGCGCGTCGCGGGATCGGCATGATCGGCCTCGAAGGCGACGCGGACACCCATGAGCGCGGCGGTGAGCTTCGTTCCAGGATCCGTCCGGAACACGACTTCCTCGTCGAGGAGTGCGAAGTTGACGGGCAGGATCGCGGGAGCATCCCCGATGCGCACGGCGACACGACCCAGACCGGCCGACCGCAAGAGCTCGAGGCATTCCTCGACAGAGAGTGTCTCGCCGCTCGGGCCCTTCATCGCTCCTCCGGTCGCGGTCGCGCCGCTGTGATCGATGCGAGCCTACGTCCGATGTGTGGCTGCATGCAGAGGAGTGCGCGCAGCTCGAACGCGTCGAGTCGAGTCCAACCGACTGACCGCGACAACACGGCGCCGGGCGCGATGTGCGATCGTGAGACCCGACGCGGTGAACGCGTGCCCCATCCGTCGCGACGCCGTCGCCGCGGCCCTTCGAAGCGGGCAAGGCTCTACGTTCTCGTCCGGCAGGCTCGCGCTTGGCCGGCGACGGCCCGGTGCCCGTCGACGAGTGAGTGGTCGGTTCAGTCGCGGGTCTGGCGCGTCGGCTGCACGCGAGCCTCGATCGGGGTGAGCGCACACAGCGCTCCGAGCCGGTCGAGGATGGTGGCGAGGCGCTCCGCGAACGGTCCCGACGTTGGTCGATCCGTGGTGAGGATCTGCTGGTGCCGGCGCGTTCCCATGACCTGGCATCGGTCGACACCGAGGCGACCTTGAGCAGGGAACCCCACCCAGGTCCCCCGACCGTCAGATCCCCATGATGAGGTGGGCATACGTGAAGTAGAGGAGCAGGCCGGTCCCGTCGACGAACGTGGCGATGAACGGCGCCGAGACCACGGCGGGATCGAGTCCCCCGCGCTTGAGCGTCAGCGGGAGGATGCTGCCCACGAAGGTCGCCAGCATCACGACGCTCGTGATCGCCAGGCCCACGACGACCGCCAGGTCCGCCCCACGACCCAGGGGAATCGCAAGGAGGACCCCGAGCGACGCCATGGCACCACCGAGCAGGAGGCCAACACGCATCTCCTTCCAGACGACGCGCGCGATGTCGCTGAGGCGCACCTCGCCGATGGCCATGGCACGGATGATCGTCGTCGCCGTCTGCGAGCCCGCGTTGCCGCCGGTGCCGATGAGCAGCGGGATGAAGAACGTCAGTGCGACCACCGCTTCGAGGCTGCTCTCGAAGGCCCGCAGCACCGTGCTCGTGAAGAGCAGCCCGACGAACAGCACGAACAACCACCAGATGCGCGCTCGGAACACGGTGAGCACACCGGCGGCGAGATACGGCCGATCCAAGGGAGCGGCACCACCGATGCGTTCGACGTCCTCGGTGTCCTCGCGCTCGAGGATGTCGAGCGCGTCGTCGACGGTCACGATTCCGACGAGGCGCTGCTCACGGTCCACCACGGGGATCGCGAGAAAGTCGTTGTCCGCGAGCCGGCGAGCGACGTCCTCCTGATCCTCGTCGGTGGTGGCGGTGACGATGTCGGTCGCCATGAGCTCGGCGACCGGCGTGTCGGGCTCTGCGAGGACGAGGTCCTTCAGCGACACGACACCGACGAGGCGCCTCGTGTCGTCGACGACGTAGACGACGTAAATCGTCTCCGCGTCGATCCCGGCGCGCCGGATGCGTTCGATCGCGCGCCCGGCGGTCGTGGAGGCGCGCACCGACACGTACTCCGGCGTCATGATGCGTCCCGCGCTCTCGGGCGCGTAGCCCAGCAGCACGGTTGTGCGACGCCGCTCGCCGGGACTCACTCGCTCGAGCAGGCGTGTCGCTACGCCCGCGGGCATCTCGTCGAGAAGGCGCGCGCGGTCGTCGGGATCGATCTCCTCGATGATCCGCGCCGTCTCGTCGGCGCGGAGCGCCTCGAGCAGTTCGGCCTGCTGGACCGGTTCGAGCTTCTCGAACACGCCGAGCGCGTGGCCTTTGGTGAGGAGCCGGAAGACGAGGGCCTGTTGGACGGGGTCGAGTCGGACCATCTCGTCGGCGAGCTCCGCCTCGCTGTGCTCGGCGAGCGACGCGCGCAGCGCCGGGATGTCGCGGGTGTCGAGTGCGGTGATGAGGTCGGTCACGGTTCGCGCTCCTGGTCGTGGCCCGCGGGCGGTCCGCGGCGCGCGTGGTTCGATCGTGGCCCCGAACGAAAACACGCCTCCGCGGGGGAGGCGCACATGGCTCCCGACGTGTCGGGAACCAGAGTTGCGGCACCCCCACGTCGAGCTTTGGCACTGGGAGGCCTAGAACACCTGTGTGTTCCGCACGCGTTTGGCAGAGCCTTGATTCGGCGGTGCCTGTTCGACCCGTTGGCGTCTCTCGACGTTTCCGGGCAGCGAGCCTGTCGATCTCCCAGGAGCCTCACCGAACGGGGTCCGGTCGTCCTGGTTGTCAGCTCGGGAGGCTAGCAGCGGCGGGATGCGATCGGTGCCACGCTGGACCGATCCGAGCGTGTGGCGCGCTCCGTGCTCGTGGCTGCTGCCACGTTCATTGGCCGTAGAAGACCCGTTCCACGACCTTGCGTGCGCGCCTCGTGACCTTGCGGTAGTCGTCGCGCAGCGCTGCTTGGGGGTTGTGGACGTACCCCATCAGCAACCCCAGGCGCTCAGCCTCGACGGGTGAGGTCGGGAGCGAGTCGCCACCGGTGCCGGTGAGCAGGTAGCGGGCGTTGCGAGCCCGCTCGCAGAACCGGTAGGACGCGACGAGCGCCTCTTCGTCGTCGCCGTCGAGCAGCTCGGCGTTCACGAGTGCCTCGAGCGCGCCCATCGTCGAGGTGACCCGGATCTCCGGGTGCGACGCGCCGTGACGGAGCTGGAGGAGCTGGACGGTGAACTCGACGTCGGAGAGCGATCCCGGACCGAGCTTGAGGTGGAACTGTGGGTCTTCGCCGGGTGGGATCCGCTCGCGCTCGATCCGCGCCTTCATCCGCCGCACCTCGCGCACATCGGTCTCGGGAAGCGGCTCCCGGTAGACGAACGGGTCGATCAACGCCATGAACCGCCGCGCGAGGTCGAGGTTGCCGGCGACCGGCCGGGCCTTGAGGAGCGCCTGGAACTCCCAGGTCAACGCCCACTGCTCGTAGTACTGGCGGTAGCCCTCCAGCGAGCGTGCGAGCTGGCCGTCCTTGCCCTCGGGTCGGAGGTCCGCGTCGATGCGAAACGTCTGACCCTCGGCGGTGGTCGCTCCGATCTCGCGCATGAGGTTCGTCGCCGTCCGCTCGGCGCGGGGGAAGTCGGCAGCCGTATCGCCGCCATAGACGAAGAGCACATCGATGTCAGACGCGTAGGACAGCTCGGCCCCACCGAAGCGACCCATCCCGATCACTGCAAATGTCACGTCTGGATGCAACATCGTGAGGGCAGCCTCGAGACAGGCTTCGCCGAGTGCGGCGAGCTCGCGCTCGGTTGCCTCGATCCCGACGAGCCCGAGTACGTCGCGTGACGCGATGCGTAGGAGCTCGCGACGTTTGAAGCGCCGCAGCCCCGCTCGTCGGTCCTCTACGTCCCCGCGCCACTCGAGCGTCTCGACTGCCTCGGCGCTCAGCTCGTCGCGCGTCTTCTCGACCACGAGGGCGGTGTCGTCACCGAGCGCCTCCACGAACTCGGGATGGCGTCGCAGGGAGTCGCCGACGAGACGACTGGAGCCGAGCAGCCGGCACGTGCGCTCCGCGGCACCCGGCATGTCGCGGAACGTGTTGGCGATCGCAGCAGAACGCGCCGGGCCCTCGGCGAGTCGTCGGAGCTGGAGAAGGCCGAGATCGGGGTCCGGCGTCTCGGAGAGCCACTCGAGGAGTACGGGGAGCAGCTGCTGCATGACCTTCGACCGTCGCGTGAGGCCGGTCGCGAGCTCGCGCAAGGCCGCGCGGATCTGCTCGATGTCGGCGAACCCGAATGCGACGAGCCGTTCCTCGGCGGCTTCGAACGACAACGCGCCCGGCGCGCCGGCGAGTGTCTCGAGGATGGGCGCGAAGAACAGACGCTCGTGGATCGAGCGCACGTCGTTCTGGCGTGCACGGTGTTCCGATTCGAACTGCCGACCCGCGCTCGCCGCGCCGCGGTCGCGATAGCCCAGCACCCGGGCGAGCCGCTCGACGGCAACCCGATCCGTGGGCAGCGTGTGGGTCTGCTGGTCGTCCTGGAGCTGGAGGCGGTGCTCGACCGTGCGCAGGAACGTGTACGCGTCGCTGAGTCGTTCGGCGTCGCGTGCCGCAACGTAGCCACCGGCGACGAGCTGGGTGAGCGCGACCAAGCTGTTGGGAGAGCGAACCGTCGCGTCGTGACGCCCGTGCACGAGTTGGAGGAGTTGCACGGCGAACTCGATGTCGCGGATCCCTCCGCGGCCGCGTTTGAGCTCCAAGTCGTCGAGGCCCCGGCGGCGCGTCTCGCCTTCGGCGCGCTCCTTCATCGCACGGACCTCGCGGACCGCGTCCGGATCGAGCGTCTCCGGCCAGACGAGCGGCGCGACGAGTTCGGCGAATCGTTCACCGAGATCCGCGTCGCCCGCGACCGGTCTCGCCTTGATCAACGCCTGGAACTCCCAAGTCTGCGCCCACCGTTCGTAGTACGCGGCGTAGGAGTCGAGACTCCGGGTGAGCGGTCCCGAGCGGCCCTCCGGACGGAGATCGGTGTCTGTGCGAAAGACGATGCCGTCAGGAGTGGGGTCGCTCATGACCGAGAGCACGACCTTCGCGGCGCGCTCGGCTTCTGCGCTGTCGCCGTGATGGACGAACATCAGGTCCACGTCGCTCGAGTAGTTGAGCTCGCTCCCGCCCAGCTTGCCCATCGCGATCGCAGCGAACGGTACATCCGGCGCCGCGACGTCGCACGCGGCAGCGAGGCAGGCCTCGGCGAGCGCGGCGAGCTCACGCCCCACCGCGGGCAGATCGGCGAGCCCGAGCAGGTCGCGACCGGCGGTCCGGGCCATCTGGAAGCGCTTCCAACGCCGCAGTGCCGCACGGGCGTCGTCGTCGGCGACGAGCCCGGCGGGGGCGAGTCGCCGGTAGTCGCCGGCAGACAGCTCCGCGGTGAACTGCTCACCGACGAACGCGTCGAGGAGCGCCGGATCCGTGACCACGGCGTTCGCGAGTGCCCGTGACGCGACCACGACCGCGACGAACGCCTCTCCCACCTGCGCGTCCGCAGCGAGACGCTCGACGGCGACCGGGTCGACCGACGAGAGGCGCTCGACCACCGCGCAAGCGCCGGTGGGATCGGCGGATCGTTCGATCGCGTCGTCGAGAGCGCTCATGTCGTCGCAGTGTCGCGCGCTCCGACCTCTTGTCGAACCCCGTCCCTCGAAGCTGCGACGCTCGACCACCGCACCGGCGGTGCAACCCCACGAGTTGGGTGGAAGTGGGGGGTGAACCGAGCGTACCCTTGCTGCATGCCCAGGCTCCGGGTGGCTGCCGCGCAGCTCGACCTCGTCGTCGGCGACATGGCCGGCAACACCTCGCGGATGCTCGAAGCGTACGCGAGGGCCGTCGACGCCGACGCCGATCTGGTCGCGTTCGGAGAACTCGCCGTGACGGGCTATCCCCCCGAAGACCTGCTGTTGCGCCCCGCGTTCGTCGAACATGCCGCCGAGGCGCTCGAGAAGATGGCGTCGCGCATCGGTTCGGTCCCAGCCGTCGTGGGCTATCCCGAGCGTGACGACGACGCGCTCCACAACTCGGCTGCCGTCTGCGCGAACGGCGAGGTCGTGGGTGTGTACCGCAAGCACGTGCTGCCCAACTACTCGGTCTTCGACGAAGAGCGGTACTTCGAGCCGTGGCCGGTGGACGGACCACTGTTCGTCATCGGCGGCATCAGCGTCGCGGTCACGATCTGCGAGGATGCATGGACGCCGCTTGGTCCGGTCGTCACGCAGGCGGAAGCCGGCGCGGAGCTCGTCGTCAACATCAACGCGTCCCCCTACTACGCAGGGCGCGTCCGCGAGCGAGAGGCGATGCTCGCAACGCGTGCGGCCGACGCGGGCGTGCCGATCGTGTACGTGAATTTGGTGGGCGGCCAGGACGAGCTGGTCTTCGACGGTGGGTCGATGACGTTCGACCCCCATGGTCGCCTCGTCGCGCGCGGGCGCCAGTTCGAGGAGGATCTTCTCGTCACCGACGTGGAGGTCGGCGCGCATCGCCGCCCACGGACACGCGAGCGGCTCCCCGAGCTCGAGATCAGCCCCGCCCGCGTGCCCGGACCACCGGTCGAGCCACGCCTCGAGCCGTTGCTCTCGCCGGTCCACGAGGTCTACGAGGCGCTCGTGCTCGGTACACGCGACTACGTCGACAAGAACGACTTCGACGACGTCGTCCTCGGGCTCTCCGGAGGCATCGACTCCGCGCTCACCGCATGCATCGCCACCGACGCACTCGGGTCCGAACGGGTCACCGCCGTGCTCATGCCGTCGCGCTTCTCGAGCGAGGGCAGCCTGGCGGACGCGCAGCGCCTGGTGGCCAACCTCGAGATCTCGTCGCTCACCATCCCGATCGAGGACGCGCACCGCGCGTTCGGTGACATGCTCTCCGATCCGTTCGCGGGGACCGAGCCCGGCGTCGCAGAGGAGAACATCCAAGCGCGCATCCGCGGCACGATCCTGATGGCGCTCTCGAACAAGCACGGCTGGCTGGTGCTGACCACCGGCAACAAGAGTGAGATCGCTACCGGCTTCACGACGCTCTACGGCGACATGGCAGGCGGCTTCGCGGTCATCAAGGACGTGCCGAAGATGCTCGTCTACGCGCTCGCACGCGACCGAAACCAGCGCGCCGGGCGCGAGCTCGTCCCCGAGGCGATCATCGAGAAGGCGCCCAGCGCGGAGCTCCGCCCTGATCAGGCCGACACTGACACACTGCCGCCGTATGAGGAACTCGACCCGATCCTCGAGGGATACGTCGAGCGTGACCAGTCGATCGCCGATCTCGTCGCGGCAGGACACGACGAGCCGACGGTGCGACGCGTCGCCTCGCTCGTGGATCGCAACGAATACAAGCGTCGTCAGTCGCCACCAGGAGTCAGGGTGTCGCCGAAAGCGTTCGGGAAGGATCGCCGTCTCCCGATCGTCAACCGCTGGCGCGGCTGAGTGAGCGGCCCGGCGGCGTAGCCGCCGAGCAGCGAGCGGGGCCCGAGCGGCCCGGCGGCGTAGCCGCCAAGAGCGGGAGAGGCTGAGTGCGCGGCCCGGCGGCGTAGCCGCCGAGAGCGGGGAGCGACTGAGTGAGCGGCCGCGAGGCAGCGTGGTGAGGATCGCGCCGACGCAGCACGGACGGCCGTGGCGGGACTTCGGGTCGGAGACCGCGATCGCGTGCGCAGCGGTGCTCTACGGCTCCACGTTCGTGGTCGTCCA
>Ga0299914_10002517_pt1 | contig 12647 bp, 13 predicted proteins | sample RVTome_10_FD_201361 | JGI IMG/M metagenome (GOLD analysis project Ga0299914, IMG submission 201361) | Soil microbial communities from uranium-contaminated site in the Upper Colorado River Basin, Wyoming, United States - RVT153D57 (version 2) ...
GTTGACACCCGGGTCCGGGGTCGTGTATATATCGGTCCGATATATCGAACCGATACATCGAACCGATACATCAGGGAAGGGAGTGCACGTGCTCGAGTTCGCGATCCTGGGCCTCCTGAAGGAGCGCTCCATGCACGGCTACCAGCTCAAGCAGCGGCTGGCCGACGCCCTGGGCGCGTTCTGGCAGGTCTCCTACGGCTCCCTCTATCCCGCGCTGAAGCGGCTCCAGAAACAGGGCGCCGTGGAGATGGTGTTCCCCAGGGGAGAGGTCGGCCGCCGCAAGAACGTGTACCGGATCACCGAGGCCGGCGAGCGGCTCTTCGCCGAGCTCGGCGAGAGCACGCAGGTGGACTCCGACGACAACGGCTTCCGGGTCAGGCTGGCGTTCTTCCGCCACCTGAAGCCCGAGGCGCGGATCGGCGTGATGGAGCGCCGCCGGGCCATCCTCGTCGATCGGCTCCGCGAGCTCAAGGACAGGCTCGCCTCCTACCGCGAGCGCGTGGACGGCTACACGCTGTCCCTGATGCGACACGGCATGGACACCACCGAACACGACATCCGCTGGCTCGACGACATGATCCAGGCGGAGCGTCGGGCCAACCGGAGCGGCCGCAAGCGCCGCGCACCGGGCAAGAAGGGAGTCAGGGCATGAGCAAGGTCCGTCTGGCCATCGTGGGGGTGGGCAACTGCGCCTCCTCCCTCGTGCAGGGCCTGGAGTTCTACAAGGACGCCGACCCTGCCGAGCAGGTGCCGGGACTGATGCACGTCCGGCTCGGCCCGTACCACGTCTCCGACGTGGAGGTCGTGACCGCGTTCGACGTGGACGGCAAGAAGGTCGGACGGGACGTCTCGGAGGCCATCTTCGCCGAGCCCAACAACACGATCCGGTTCGCCGACGTGGCCCCGATCGGGGTCGACGTCCTCCGCGGCCCGACCCTCGACGGCTTCGGCCAGTTCTACCGGGAGATGGCCGAGGAGTCCGACGCCGAGCCGGTGGACGTGGCCGAGGCGCTGCGCGAGGCCGGGGCCGACGTCGTGATCAGCTACCTGCCCGTCGGCAGCGAGCGGGCCGCGCGGCACTACGCGCAGGCCGCTATCGAGGCCGGCGCGGGGTTCGTCAACTGCATGCCTGTCTTCATCGCCTCCGATCGCGCCTGGGCGAAGCGCTTCGGGGACGCGCGGCTCCCGATCGTCGGCGACGACATCAAGTCGCAGGTCGGCGCGACGATCATCCACCGCATGCTCGCCAAGCTGTTCGAGGATCGAGGCGTGGTCCTCGACCACACCTCCCAGCTCAACTTCGGCGGCAACATGGACTTCATGAACATGCTCGAGCGCGAGCGGCTGACGTCGAAGAAGATCTCCAAGACGCAGGCCGTCACCTCGCAGCTCCGCGACGGCATCGCCCCCGAGGACATCCACATCGGCCCCTCCGATCACGTGCCCTGGCTGAAGGACCGGAAGTGGGCGCACATCCGGCTGGAGGGTCGGGAGTTCGGGGGGGTGCCCCTCTCGGTGGAGCTGAAGCTCGAGGTGTGGGACTCCCCGAACTCGGCGGGCGTGGCCATCGACGCGATCCGCTCCGCGAAGCTGGCCAAGGACCGCGGCGTGGGCGGCCCCCTGATCGGCCCCTCCGCCTACTTCATGAAGTCGCCCCCGGTGCAGTTCTCCGACGACGCCGCGCGGGACATGGTCGAGGAGTTCATCCTGGGCAACGGCGGGGCCCGGGACCAGGACTGGACGAAGTTCTTCGACGTCCAGCCGCAGGGCTGACCCGGGCCGCACGGCCGTCCATCGGCGAGGCCTAGACTCCTCGCATGCGCGCGGATGGCCTTCGGGCCGTGCTGAGGGAGCGCCGGTTCCGCCGGCTCGTCACGTCGCAGTGGACGTCCCAGGCCGCCGACGGCCTCTACCAGATCGCGCTCGCCGCCGTCCTGATCTTCGACGTCTCCACGGCGGAGACTCCGGCCCAGGTCACGAAGGTCCTCGCCGCCACGCTGCTCCCCTTCTCCGTGATTGGGCCGTTCACCGGGCCCTTCATCGATCGCTTCTCGCGCCGCTCGATCCTCGTGGGGTCGAGCGTCCTGCGGGTCGCCCTGACCCTCCTGCTCCTGATCGCCCTGGACTGGCCCGAGCCCGCGCTGCTCGCCCTGATCGTGGCCAACGTGTCCGTGAATCGCTTCTTCCACGCGACGAAGTCGGCCGTGATCCCCGCGACGGTGCGGCCGGACCGCTACCTCCTGGCGAACACGGTCTCCAGCGTGGGGGGGATGGTATTCGGCCTCGCCGGCGCCGTCGTGGGCGGCCCCATGGCCGACCTGCTCTCGGTTCGGGTCGTGATCCTCACCGCCGCCGTCCTCATGGCGATGTCCGCGCTCGCGGCCGCCACGATCGACCTTCCCGAAGGAGAGAAGCGGGGCCTCGCGGGGATCCTCTCGGAGCTCCGCCAGAACGCGCGTGACGTGGCCGAGGGTCTCCGGGCGCTGCGCGCCCGTCCCCCGGCCACCTACGCGGTGACGGCCGTCTGGACGATCCGGGGGCTCCTCGGCTTTCTCCTGCTCGCCGGCCTGGTGCTGGTGCGGGCCCGCCTCGAGCTCGCCGTCACCGGCTTCTCGGCGCTGCTCGCCTCGGTGGCGGTCGGGGGCTTCGTCGGGGCGCTGCTCGTGGCCCCGGTCGCTCGGCGGCTCGGCACCTCGGGGGTGGCGCCGCCCGCCTACGTGCTCGCCGCGCTGGCCACGCTGGTGGTGGCGCCGCTACCCTCGATCCCCACCGTCCTCGCCTCGCTGTTCGTCGGCGGGCTCGCGATGTCCTCGACGAAGATCGCCTCCGACACCATGATCCAACGAGCGCTCCCCGACCGGTTCCGCGGCCGGGCCTTCGCCGTCTACGACATCGGCTACAACGGCGTGTTCGTGCTGGCCGCGCTGATCCCGACCCTCCTGGTCCCGCTATTCGGCGAGGTCGGGATCGTGATCGCCGCGGGGGCGATGGGGCTCGCCGCCGCCGGCGTGCTCGCGCGGTGGCGCGCCCGCCTGGACCAGGAGATCGAGGTCCGCGCCTACGCGGGGGGAAGGGCCGACGAGACGCCGCGCGAGGTCGTCATCGAGGGGGCCGCCCTCGAGGTGGCCGACGTCGAGCGCTCCTGGAACGAGGAGCGCGGCGGCGAGCGCCTCATCGTCTTCGTGCTTCGACTCGAGGACGGACGGCGGATCCAGGTGAGCCGAGACGAGACGTGGCACCTCGACCGGTTCCTCGAGGAGGGCTAGACGAAGCGGGGATCGGGGAGGTAACGCAGCAGCACCACGCCCTCGATGTCGCCACGGCCGATCGGGCCGAGCTCGCGGCCGTCGGTCGACCTCGTAGGGTCGTCCCCCTCGACGAGGTACTCGTCCTCCCCCAGGACCCGCTCCCCCACCGGGTCGCCGGGCAGCGCGGTCACTCGCTTCACGACCTCGAAGCCGCGGTCGGGGAGGCTCACCACGACCACGTTGCCGCGCATGATCCGGCGCCTCCGCACGCAGAGCAGCTGGTCCCCCGGCCGGAGGGTGGGGATCATGCTCCCGCCCTCGACCAGCACCCGGAACGGGCGCTGCCACGCCGCCCAGGCCGCCACGGCGACCCCCGCGAGCAGGAGCGCCCTCCTCCGCATGCACGAAGCCTACCCGGGTAGGACGAGGGTGGCCGCTCCCGACGAGCGGGTGGTAGCGTGACGAGCAACAGACGAAGGAGGCGAACGGCATGCTCAGCCGACTGCTGAAGCCCAGGCGGGTCGTCCGCGCGCACTGCGATCTCCCGTGCGGCGTCTACGACCCGGCCCAGGCGCGGATCGAGGCCGAGTCCGTCCAGAAGATCCAGGAGAAGTATCAGGACGCGGAGGCCCAGAAGAAGCCGTCCGAGTCGGTGGAGGACTTCCGGACCCGGTGCCTGCTGATCAAGGAGCACCGCGCCGACCTCGTGAAGCACCACCTGTGGGTCCTGTGGACCGACTACTTCAAGCCCGAGCACCTCGAGCAGTACCCGGACCTCCACGACCTCTACTGGAGGGCGACCAAGGCCGCCGGCGAGGCCAAGAAGTCCGTGGACCCGACGCAGGGCCAGGAGCTCCTGGACCTCATCGGGGAGATCGACAAGATCTTCTGGGAGACGAAGAAGGGCTAGACGTGCGGCGGGGCCGGGGGTCCCTCGGACCCCCGGCCCCGCCGACACACCTCGAGGCGCGACCCGTTACCTGGAGCCGCCCTTCCTTCCGATCTTCTGATAGAACTCCACGCCGTATCGCTTCTTCGTGGTCTGGCCGCCCTTCTTGCCCCCGCGGCGCCCGATCTCCTGGTAGAAGTCGCTCCCGTACTTCCTCTTGGTGGAGAGCCCGCCGCGACGGCCGGCCTCCGCTCGCGTCATCCGCTTGGCCACCTTCGTCCCCTCCTTCTGCTCCAAGGGCCTGTGTCCGAAGCTCGCACGCCTACAGGTACCCCGCGCTTGCCTCGACAAACCCGCCGCGAACTGCGCGCTCGTAAAGGAAGGCGGACGACACGCCGATGATGAAGCCGATATGAAGGTCCAGGAGTATCTCGCGTTCATGGTGGAGGCCGAGGCGTCCGACCTGCACCTGAAGGTCGGCCTGCCCGCGGTGATCCGCGTCAACGGCGTGCTGCACCGCACGCACTTCCCGCCCCTGGCGGACGAGGACACCGAGCGGCTGGCCCTCGAGCTGATCCCCGAGAACCGCGTGCCGCAGTTCGAGGCGGGCAAGGAGATCGACCTCGGGTACACGATGCCCGGCGGGAGCAGGTTCCGCGTGAACGCCTACCGGCAGCGCGGGCACGTGAGCGTGGCGATCCGCCTGGTGCGGACCCGGATCCCCTCGTTCGAGGAGCTGATGCTCCCTGAGGGCGCTCGGATGCTGGCCAAGGAGCCCCGGGGCCTGGTCCTCGTGACCGGCCCGGCCGGGACCGGCAAGACGACGACGATCGCCGCGATGCTCGGATGGATCAACCAGAACCGACGGGTCCACATCATCACCATCGAGGACCCGATCGAGGTGCTCCACGAGGATCTCCAGGCGGTCGTGGAGCAGCGGGAGCTGGGCGTGGACACCGATTCCTACGCCGCGGCGCTCCGAGCGGCTCTGCGTCAGGACCCCGACGTGATCTTCATCGGCGAGATCCGGGACCGCGACACGGTGGAGGCGGCGGTCCAGGCCGCCGAGACCGGCCACATGGTGATCGCCACCCTCCACACGCTCGACGCCACCGAGACCGTGAACCGGGTGATCGACCTCTTCCCCGCGGAGATCCAGCAGCAGGCCCGCGTCGCCCTCGCCGCCGGGCTCAAGGGCGTCCTGTCGCAGCGCCTCCTGCCCAGGGCGGACGCCGAGGGCAGGATCCCGGCCGTCGAGGTGATGATCAACACGGGGCGCGTCGCCGAGCGGATCGTCGATCCGGAGCAGACCTTCACGATCCCCGACGTGATGGCCGAGGGGGACTTCTACGCGATGCAGACCTTCGACCAGGCCATCGTGAAACTGGTCAAGGACGGCCACGTCACCGTGGAGGACGCGCTGCACGCGGCGTCGAGCCCCCACGACCTCATGCTGGCGCTCCAGGCGGCCCAGCTCGCCTAGCCGCCTCCGCGGCCTCCAGCTCGAACGGGTGACTCCGGTACCCGCGCACGAGGAAGAGCCCCAGGTACGTGGGGAGGAACAGCGGGCCGAGCACCTCGTACTGCGCCACGTGATGTCGTTCGTGGCGGAGGAGGCTCCCCTCGAGCGCGCGCACAGAGAGGATCGCGTGGCCGAAGGTGATCGCGGAGTAGCGGGACAGCCGGCCGAACAGCCACAGGAACCCGCGGGGCCCTCGGTCGAACATCACGATCCCGTCCTCGAGGCGGGGCCGCTGGAAGGAGAGCGCCCCGAGGAGCACCCCGAGCAGCGTGTTGGGGAGCGCCCAGAGTCGCACGACGATGCGCAGCCAGGTCTCCACGTGGTCGCCTCCGGCCCCTAGGGTATCCTCCAGGTGTGCCGGACCCCTCCCAGGAGCATGTGGCCGATCTGCTGAGCCTGCCCCCCGAGGTGGACGAGCTGGGGGGCCTGTTCCTGGAGGCCGACCGCGAGCTGTACGTCGTGGGCGGCTCGGTGCGCGACGCGATCCTCCATCGGGAGACCGACGCCGACCTCGACTTCACCACCGACGCCCACCCCGAGGAGATCATCCGCATCGTCCAGCCCTGGGCCGACGCCAGGTACCTCCAGGGGATCCGCTTCGGGACCGTGGGCGCCCGGAAGGGCGACCTGCGGGTCGAGATCACCACGTTCCGGGAGGAGGTCTACCCCGAGGCCGGCTCCCGACGTCCCCACGTCACCTTCGCCCGCGACGTCAAGGCCGACCTCTCCCGCCGGGACTTCACCATCAACGCGATGGCCGTCCGGCTCCCCGACAAGCTCTTCGTGGACCCGTTCCGAGGCCTGTACGACCTGGGGCACCGCCGGCTCAGGACGCCGCTCGACCCCGAGGTCTCGTTCGGCGACGACCCCCTGCGGATGCTCCGGGCCGCCCGGTTCGTCTCGACGCTGGGGGTGGCGCCCGAGCCCGAGGTCGTGGAGGCGATGCGACACCTTCGCGAGCGACTCGAGATCGTCTCCGCCGAGCGCATCCGCGAGGAGCTCTCGAAGCTACTGCTCGGCCCGGAGGTGATCGCGGGGCTGCGGCTGATCCTGGAGACTGGGCTCGCCGACGTGTTCCTCCCCGAGCTGTCCGCGCTGCGCCTCGAGCAGGACCCGGTGCACAAGCACAAGGACGTCCTGGCGCACACCCTGGCCGTCGTGGAGAAGGTCGAGCCGAAGCTGCCGCTGCGGCTGGCGGCGCTCCTCCACGACATCGGGAAGCCCGCCACGCGGGAGATCACGTCCGAGGGCGTCCAGTTCCACCACCACGACGTGGTCGGCGCCCGCATGTCCGAGGAGCGGCTCCGCGCGCTCCGGTACCCGGGCGACGTCGTGGAGAAGGTCCCGCGGCTCGTCGAGATGCACCTCCGCTTCCATACCTACGGCGACGGGTGGAGCGACGGGGCGGTCCGGCGGTACGTGCGGGACGCGGGATCGCTGCTCGACGATCTCAACCAGCTGACGCGGGCCGACTGCACGACGCAGAACCCTCGGAAGGCGGCGATGCTCGCTGAGCTCCAGGACGAACTGGAGGCCAGGATCGCCCGCCTGGCCGAGGAGGAGAACCTGGCCAGGATCCGGCCCCCTCTCGACGGGAACCAGGTCATGGAGCGACTGGGCGTGCCGCCGGGGCCCGTCGTGGGCGAGGCCCTCGACCACCTCCTGGAGCTGCGGATGGAGCGAGGTCCCATCGACGAGGAGGAGGCCCTCCGTCTCCTCGACGAGTGGTGGACGTCGCGCGAGGAGCCCTGAGCGATGCGGACGGCCGTGGACGTGCACAACTACCTCGTCGAGCGAGACGTACCCCACGAGCTCGTCCCCACGCAGGGCCGGGTGCGCCCTCCCGAGCGGGTGGCCGCCGTCCTCGGGCTCGAGCCCGAGCAGGTGGGCCGGGTGCGACTCTTCGAGATGACGGACACCGGGCTCGTGGCCGCCCTCGTCCCCGCCGACCAGGACACCGACGCGGAGCGGGTGCGGGCCGCGGGGGGCCTCGAGGTCACCGAGCTCGACGACGAGCGAGCCACGGACCTCACGCAGTTCCTCCCCGAGGCCATGCCTCCGGTGGCGCTCCCCGAGGACACCACGACCCTGATCGACGAGGCGCTGGCCGCCCAGGAGGTCCTCTACTTCCCGGGCGGAGAGGCCACGTCGATGCTGAAGATCCGCCCCGAGGACCTCCTCGCCGCGACCGAGGCCCGGGTCGCCTCGCTCACCTCGTGAGGACCGAGCACCAGGTCTCCGCCGGGGGCGTGGTGGTCCGTCCGTCGGAGGCGGGCCCGGAGGTGCTGCTCGCGGCCCGCCGGGTCCGCTCGGGCGATCTCGTGTGGGGGCTGCCCAAGGGGATCGTGGAGGAGGGCGAGCCGAGCGAGGACGCCGCGCTGCGAGAGGTCCGGGAGGAGACGGGATGGCGCGCCTCCCTGCGACAGCACCTGCGGGACATCGAGTACTGGTTCGTCTGGGAGGGGACCCGCGTCCACAAGACCGTCCGCTTCTACCTGATGGACGCCGGGGAGGAAGACCCGGCCGGACGCGACCGGGAGATGGAGGAGGTGCGGTGGTTCCCCCTCGCCGAGGCTCCGTCGGTGGCCGGCTTCGATTCGGAGCGCGAGGTCCTCGCGACGGCGGCCGGAGCGCTCGGCCTCGTCTGACCGGCCGCGAGCAACGGAGCATACAATGACCGCGCCGTGACACGTCGGATCCTCTGCCTGCTCCTCCTCGTCCTCGCGCTCCCCGTCGGTCCCGCGAGCGCGCAGGAGGAGGCCGCGGTCGTGGAGCTCTCCCTCGTCGACCAGACCCCCCTGGGGACCCCCGAGCGGCCCCTGTCGCTCTCGGTCCGAGCTCACTATCCGACGGGGAGACCCCTTCGGGACCTCACGCTGAGCCTGTGGATCTACCACCCGGCCACCTCGCGGTCCGCGTACCACCAGGGACTGACCACCGAGCCGCCCACGGCCCCACTCCTCATCGCCCCCTTCGCTCAGGAGGGGGCGCTCCGCGCCGGGGACACCGTCGAGCTTTCGATCGAGCACAGGCTCGCCGCCCTGACCGCCCGCGGCGAGAACGCCCTCTACCCCATCAAGGTCCAGCTGGAGTCGGGGGGTGTCCCAGTGGCGGCGATCCGCTCGGCTCTCGTGTTCATCGAGGAGAGGCCGCTGGTCCCCCTCAACTTCTCGCTGACGGTGGTGCTCGATCCCGAGATCCGCTTCTCGCCGGACGGCGCCCTGCTGGACCCCACCCTCGAGGCGGCGATCGCCGAGGGAGGTTCGATCGAGTCGCTCGTCTCCGCGCTCGAGGTCCAGCCGGCGAGGATCACGATGGTCGTCTCACCGCTCCTCATCGAGTGGCTCGATCGGATGGGCAGCGAGGGCTACCGGGTCCGCGAGGAGGGCGGCGACCGGTCGGTCGGGGCCGGCGCGCCGGCCGCCGCGGCGGCCGAGAGCATGCTCGGTCGGATCCGGTCGCTCGCCAGGAGCACGGCGGTGGAGGTGCTCGCGCTCCCCTACGCGAGCCCCTCGATCCCCTCCCTGGTCGCCTCGGGTCTCGAGGAGGATCTCCGTCGCCAGCTCGCCGAGGGCCGGGACGTGGTCCAGTCCCTCCTCGAGTCCGACGTAGCCACGGAGACGTTCCGCCCGCCCCTCTCCGAGCTGACCCGCGAGAGCGTGGGGGCGCTCGCCGACGACGGCATCGACACGGTGATCCTCGACGCTGGGGTCGTCCCGCCGCCCCTGCCGCCCGACTCGATCTACAGCCCCCTGCCGACCGTGCGTCTCGACCCGACGATGGACGCGATCGTGCCGGACCCCGAGCTGGACGCCTACGTCTCTCCCCCGCCCGACGAGGTGGCCCTCCGGGCGATGCATCTCGTCGGGGAGCTGGCGGCGCTCTACTTCGAGCAGCCGAGCATCCTCCGCGGGGCCGCCCTCGTCGTGGGCCAGGAGGAAGAGCCCTCGGGCCCGATCGTCCGCGCCCTACTACGGGGCATCCAGGCCCCAGCGCCGCGCTCCGGATGGCTCCGGCCGGTCAAGGCGTCCCAGCTCGCGCAGAACGTGCCCCCCGAGACCCGGGCGCGCCTCCGCGCGCCGGACCCGCCCACGTTCTCGCCGGGCTACGTGGAGGCGCTGGCGGAGACTCGGGACGCGATCGATCAGTTCGAGTCGATGACCGACGAGCCTGTGGAGCTCCCCGAGCGGCTCCGCATCCTGCTCCTCGCCGCCGAGGCGCGCCGGTTCGCGCTGTTCGAGGGAGAGGGGCTCGGGTTCATCCGCGCGATCCGGGCGACCCTCGCCGAGGAGTTCCAGAAGATCGACGCTCCGTCGGGCACCTCGGTCACCCTCACCTCACAGGGAGGCGTCATCCCCGTCACCCTCCGGAGCGCCACCGCCTACCCGGTGCGCCTGCGGGTCACGCTGCGGTCGCCTCGGCTCGAGTTCCTCGAGGGCGCGTCGCAGGAGGTCGTCCTGGACGGCGAGGCCCACGCCCTGACCTTCCCGGTCCGGGCCCAGACGACGGGCCGCTTCCCCGTCAGGATCCTGGTCGATACACCCGGCGGGAGGCGCATCAGTGAGTCTCAGATCGTGGTGCGCTCCACGGCCTACAACCTCGTGGCGCTCGCGGTGACCGTGGGGGCGGCGCTGTTCCTCGCGCTGTGGTGGGGAAGGAGGTTCTGGCGGCGGACGACGTCGTGACCGGGGGCCCGCCGGCGGAGGGACCGCCTCCGCCGCGGCCGGGCCCCGAGGATCTGGTGCGCAGCACCGCCCTCATGTCCGTGGGCACCACGCTCTCGCGCGTCACGGGCTTCGCCCGCATCGCCGCGATGACCTTCGCCATCGGGGTGGCAGAGTCGCGCCTCGCCGACGCCTACAACGTCGCCAACAACACGCCGAACATCATCTACGAGCTCGTGCTGGGCGGGGTGCTCTCCTCGGTCTTCGTCCCCGTGTTCGTCGAGCAGATCGCCTCGCGGACCAGGGAGGAGGCGTGGCACGTCGCTCGGGCGGTTATGACCGTGACCGTGGTCCTCCTCGGTGTGTTCATGGTGGTCGGCATCGTCGCCGCCCCCTGGATCGTCCGCCTGTACACGTTCCGCGTCGAGGCGGAGGCGCAGGAAGCGACGCGGGCGCTGGCCACGCTCTTCCTCCAGCTCTTCATGCCGCAGATCGTCCTCTACGGGATCGGCGCCGCCGCCACGGGCCTCCTCAACGCCCACCGTCGGTTCGTGGTGCCCATGTTCGCCCCCATCCTCAACAACCTGATCGTCATCGCGTCCTTCCTCGTGTTCGCCTGGATGTACGCGGCCGCGGAGCCCCCCTCGCCCGCCAACATCACCCTGGCCCAGAAGCTGGTGCTGGGCGTGGGAACCACGGCCGGCGTGCTGGTGATGACCGTCGCGCTGTGGCCCTCGCTCCGGAGGATCGGGTTCCGATGGCGATGGGCGTTCGACGTCCGGCATCCCGCGATCCGCAAGCTGATCCGGCTCTCGGGGTGGGCCGTGGGGTACGTCGCCGTGAACCAGATCGGCCTGCTGATCGTGATCGTCCTCGCCAGCGGGGTTCGCGGAGGCTACACGGCCTATCAGGCCGCGTTCATCTTCTTCCAGCTCCCCTACGCGATCTTCTCCGTCTCGATCATGACCGCCCTCCTGCCCTCGATGTCGGAACGGTGGGTGGAGGAGGACCGGGCCGGGTTCCGCCGCATCATCGCCAGGGGGATCAGGGCGTCGGCGTTCATCGTCGTCCCCGCCGCCGCCGGCTACGTGGTGCTCGGCCGCCCGATCGTCCGCCTGCTCCTCGAGCACGGCGTCACCACCGCGGAGTCGACGGAGCTGCTCGCCGGCGTGCTCACCTACTTCGCGGTGGGGCTGTTCTCGTTCTCCGCCTTCATGCTCTTCCTCCGAGGCTTCTACGCGATGCAGGACACGCGCACGCCGATGCTGGTGAACGTCTTCGCGGTCGCGCTGCACACGGGCGTCAACTTCATCTACTTCCCACTGCTCGGCGTGAAGGGCCTGGCTCTGGGACACGCCACGGCCTACACGTTCGCGGCGATCGTCTCCGCGATCATCCTGCGGAGGCGGCTCGGAGGCCTCGAGGGACGCTACCTCGTCCGGGGCCTGGGCAAGGTGGCCGCCGGCGCCGCGCTCACGGCGGCCGGAGCCTGGGGCGCCGCTCGCCTCGCGGCCCGCGCGTTCGGCGTCGAGACGCTCGCCGATCAATTTATCCAGGTCGGGGCGGGGGTCCTGGCGGGACTTATAATCTTCCTGGTCGCGGCCCTGCTCTTCCGGATGGAGGAGTTACAACTGTTGAGACGAGCTTTCCTGCGCAGGCGATGAGCGGCGGCCCCACCCTCGCCAACCGCCTGCGCGACGAGCGCGGCATCCTCATCGGCGCTGTGGCCAAGCTCGTGATCTTCCTGGTCCTCCTCGGGTTGTTCCTGTTCGAGGGCGGGTCGGTGATCTGGGCGAGGCTCTCCGCGCAGGACACGGCCGACGCCGCGGCCACGGCCGCGGTCACCACCTACCGGGACACGCGGAACATCCGGCGGGCCCACGAGGAGGCGCTCGACGCCGTGGCCGACAAGGACCCCCTCGCCGAGCTGACCTCGTTCGAGGTCCACAGCGACGGCAGCGTGACCACCCGGGTTCGCAAGGTCGCGGAGACGCTGGTGATCCAGCACATCGGCTTCCTGGAGGGCCTCACGGTGGCCCGGGGCACCGCCACCATCGAGCCGCCCTCCTTCTGACCGGGCTCGCCGCGCGAGCCCGGTCAGGAGGGCACCAACTACACTGAGGCCCCGATGGAGACGGAGCACGGGCAGAGGCTCGCCGGCCGCTACGTCCTCGACTCGCCCCTCGCCTCCGGTGGGATGGCCGAGGTGTGGCGCGCTCACGATGAGGTGCTGGGGCGCCCGGTCGCCGTCAAGGTGCTGCACGAGCACCTGGCGAGCGACGAGGGCTTCCTCGACCGCTTTCGGCGCGAGGCGGTGACCGCGG
>Ga0299914_10002518_pt1 | contig 12646 bp, 11 predicted proteins | sample RVTome_10_FD_201361 | JGI IMG/M metagenome (GOLD analysis project Ga0299914, IMG submission 201361) | Soil microbial communities from uranium-contaminated site in the Upper Colorado River Basin, Wyoming, United States - RVT153D57 (version 2) ...
CCGGCGTTGAGCTTGAGCCTGTGATCCTCGATCGTGCCCGAACCCTCGCCCGCGAGGTTGAAGTAGGCGTGATTCGTCAGGTTCACGATCGTGGGCGCGCTCGTCGTCGCGTGGTAGTCCATCCGTATCTCGTTGCGGTTCGTCAACGTATAGACGACCTTGGTTTCGAGCGTCCCCGGATAGTTTTCCTCTCCGGCGGGACTCGTGTAGGTAAGTTCGAGGGCGACGCTCTTGCCGTCTACGACCTCGGTCGCGTCCCACACTCGCTTGTCGAATCCCTTGACGCCGCCGTGAAGATGGTTCGGACCGTTGTTGGTGGCCAGCTGGTACTCGACGCCGTCGAGCGTGAACTTGCCCTCCGCTATGCGGTTGGCGTAGCGGCCGGTGATCGAACCAAAGTACGGGCTCGATGTCACGTAGTCATCCAGGTTGTCGAACCCCAGGGTGACGTTGGCCATGCGGCCCTTGCGATCGGGGACCTCGATCGACTGGATGATGCCGCCGTACGTCATGATCTTGACCTTCATCCCGCGGGAGTTGGTCAGCGTGTAAAGCTCAACCGCCTGGCCGTCAACAGTTCCGAAAGGCTCGCTGCTGATGCTCGGTGGGGGCGGCTTCTTTTTGTCGGAAGTCGCGCCGGCGAGTCCAACGGCTGTGCCCGTTAGCAGGAGGACCGCGCCGAGAAGCGCTAGAACACGGCTTGAACTCCGTTGCCGTAAGAGTCGAAGCATTGGTTTTCTCCTATTGTTGTGGTGAGCCCGCCGATCGCCGTCGATCGAACAAGTCTGTTTCCCGTCGGTTATGGCCTTGCGAGATTCGAACGGTCGATCGGCGGGCCGCGACAATTCCGACGTCGCCCGGGGCACATCGAAACCATCGCTCCCGCGTGCGATGATCCCGAACCGGCCATCAGGAGGGGTCCAGGTAGATGGTCTTGGTCTGGGTGTAGAACTCGATCGCGGCCCGGCCCTGTTCGTGTGGGCCGTAGCCGCTGCCGGCCAGACCCCCGAAGGGCACGTGGACCTCGGCCCCCGCGGTCTGGGAGTTGACGTGCACGATTCCGGCCTTGATTCTTTCGACGAAGGCCTTCGCGCGGTCTAGATCCCGCGTGAAGATCGCCGCGGAGAGATCGTATGGAGTGCCGTTCGCGCGCTCGATTGCCTCGTCATCGTCGTCCACCGGCCAAACGGCGACGTTCGGACCGAAGACCTCCTCGCATGCGAACTCCGAGTCGTGTGGAAGGTCGGTGAAGACTGCGGGTCCCATGTAGCAACCCGAACCGAGTTCACCGTCGGTGAGGCGCTTGCCTCCGCATTGAAGTTTGCCCTGCTTCTCGGCGAGCTCGAGAGCCCCGAGGACTCCGGAGAGCTGCACCTCGTTGACGAGGGGTCCCATCTCCGTGCTTTCGTCGAGACCGTAGCCGACCTTCATGCCGCTGGCTTTAGCGACCAGCTTTTCCGTGAAGTCGTCATAGAGATCGCGCGCGACATACACCCGCCGAGTCGCGGTGCATTTCTGGCCCGCGGAGGCGAACGCTCCCAGCGCGACCGCCGCGACCGCCGAGTCCAGAGCCGCGTCGGAACGAACGATGACCGGGTTGTGCCCGCCCATTTCGAGCTGGACGCGCTTCGCCGAGCGGGACGCAGCCTCGAGAATTCCGCGTCCGGTTTGCGTCGAGCCCGTGAACGAGATGGCGTCGATGTCATCGTGCTCGACCATTGCGGCTCCGACCTTGCTGCCCGGCCCCATCACGACATTGACGACACCGGGGGGGATTCCCGCCTGGTCGAGAGCCTCGATCAGACGAAGCCCGGTGAGCGCCGCGTCGTCGGCCAGTTTTAGGACCACGGTGTTGCCGAAGATGAGCGCGGGTGCGAGCTTCCAAGTGGGAATCGCGGCGGGGAAGTTCCAGGGAGTGATGATCCCGATCACCCCTACCGGGTGCCGGCGCGTGAAGAGCCAGGTTTGGGCTTGATCGGACGCGTATTGTTCGCCGAAGGGTCGGTGCGCCTCGCCGGCAAAGAAGCGCAGAATTGCGGCCGCCCGGGCTGACTCCACGCGCGCCTCGGCAAACGGCTTTCCCATCTCGCGCGTCATCAGGCGACCCCAGCCGTCGGCGCTCGCCTCGAGCGCGTCCGCGGCCTCGCGCAACACGCGGGCCCGCGCGCTCGCCGCCAACTCGGCCCAATCCGAAGCCGCCCGGCGCGCCGCCCCCACGGCCGCATCGACCTCGTCTGCGCCGGAGCGCGCCAGCCGGCCGATCACCTCGCCGTTGCCGGGATCGGTGTCCTCAATGGTTTCATCGGTTTCCAGCCACCGGCCATCGATGAAGTTCCGTCCGGTCGGATTTGTCACGGCTACACCTCCGGGATCGCGAGATCCTTAGGTCTGGAGTCCTTTGCCTGCTCCATCAGTTCGGGATCGAGTTCCTCCATTAGCCGCAGGCAAAGTTCGGCACGGCGCACGCGCTCGCGACCCAATCGCACTGCGGTGTCCTCTACGTGCAGGCCGGTCGGATAGATACCCGGTGAGCTACGAACGCCGAGCTTCACGTACATGGGCGCCGAGGCCCGGACCATCTGCGGTACTTCGTAGAACCGGACGAACCCTCCCTGGTCGTCGGGAACCTCAACGTAGACGTCAAGCGGCAGCGTCACCGCGACGCGGATCTCCCGAAGCTGTTCGACCGGAAGATCGGTTGCGACGTTGATCGTGCCCGCGCCGAGCTCCTCGAGGGTGCGTGCGGTTGCCGGGTTGGCCACCGGGAGCAACACCGACGTCTTGAAGAGCAGGTTGGAGGGCAGATCCCCCCCCGCCCGGGCCTTGTTGAGAACCGCCAGGACGCCGATGTCCGCAACGAGCAGGCTTCGGATGCCGAGCTCGCAGGCGCGCTTGGCCTCGGCCAGGCATGCGGCGAGGTCGGCATTACCTCGAGCGGAGCCGGAATGGGCGCCGGTTACCAGGGCCTGGCCCCCGGTCGCCCAGGCACCTCGGGGGCCTAAGAACAGGCTGACCTCGATCGCGTGCTCTGCCCCGATTCGGGCCATCTCGGTGATTTCGGCATCGGTGAGCATCATCACTCCGCTTCCCTGCGATACCCGTTGCACGGGCACGCCGCGCGTCTGGGCCTCGTCGACCACCGCCCGCAGGACCGCAGGACCCTCGGTGCTCGGGATCTCGATGCGGTAGCGCGCACCGTCAGAGAAGCGCTCCGATGACTCTCCCACCCCCGGGTTCCACTCGTATCCCGCCGACGCCAGTTGCAGGCGAAGGTCCTCGAACGTCATGACGCTCTGCCAGTCACGTTTTGCCCCCCCGATCGCCCTGCCGGAAATCCAACCGCAATGCCGCGTGGACAAACACTGTTCGGAACAGTATAACTGTCGAGAGTAGAGCTGCCGTGGGCACCGTCCGGGGGTGGGCCTCGGTTGGGGGCGTCTCTACGGGTGGAGGGAGGAACCTGAGGTGGGCAAGGAAGACTTCGCTCCGTTTACAACGGGCAGCAGATTCAGCCGGCGTGACTTGTTGCGGCGGGCGGCCGTGGGGGGCGCCGTGGCGACGCTTCCGTTTATCGCCGCCGCCTGCGACGACGACGAGGGGGGCGGCGGAGGCGGGGACGCATCGGCCAGTGCCGGCAATTTCCCCGAAACCCCAGACTACAACTTCGTCTTCGTCAACCACGTCACCACCAACCCCTTCTTCGTGCCGACGATCTACGGTCTCCAGGATGCCGCGGCCCTGCTGGGCATTCCCGAGCCGCAGTGGACGGGATCCGAGACGTCGGATGTCGGAGAGATGGTCGATGCCATGAACACGGCCGTATCCGGCGACGCCGACGGGATCGCGGTCGCCGTCGTCGACACGGACGCGTTCTCCGGACCGATCCAGGATGCGCTGGACGCGGGCATTCCCGTCGTCAGCTACAACGCCGACGGCACCGGTCTCGGCTCGACCCCTCGTCTGTCCTACGTCGGTCAGGACCTTTACGGATCCGGGGTCGAGATGGGAAAGCGCATCGTCGAGCTCGTGGGCGAGGGCCCGGTGGTTCTGTTCATCGCCACCCCCGGGCAGCTCAACATCCAGCCAAGGATCGACGGTGCCGCCGATGCCATCAAGGAGTCGGGTGCACCCATCGAGTTCGAGCAGATCACGACGGGCGCGGAACTGCCGGAGGAACTGTCCGCCATCGAGGCGTACTACAACGGCCACAAGGACGTTAAGGGCATGTTCGCAGTCGACGCGGGAAGCACACAGGGCACCGCTCAGATCATGGAGAAATACGATCTGGCCGCTGCGGGCGTGAAGGCGGGAGGCTACGACCTGCTTCCCGAGACTCTGCAGTTGATCAACGACGGTCACATGGACTTCACCATCGACCAGCAGCCTTACCTGCAGGGCTTCTACCCGGTATTCCAGTTGTTCCTGTACAAGATCTCCGGGGGACTGAGCGGCGTAGCCGAGACCAACACGGGGCTGCTGTTCGTGACGCCGGACAACGTAGCTGGCTACCTCGAAACGGAATCCCGGTTCGAGGGAGATGCCGAGGAGCAAAAGATCCTCGAGCCCGCTACGTAGGGTAGCGTCCCAACCAAATGGCCAAGCAAGCCACGGACGAGATCTCGACTCGGGATCCGGCCGACGCGGGCCGTGGAACCGACACGATTGCTCGCCTCGCGACTGCGCTCTGGCGACGCCGCGAGGCGAGCATCGCCCTCGTTGCCATTCTCCTGCTCCTTTATTTCCAGTCCTCCAACTCCGCGTTCTTGTCGCAGGCCAACGTCAGGGGTCTCGCGCAGTCCGGGTATGCCACCGCGATAATTGCCTGCGGGCTCGTGATGCTGTTGATCTGCGGCGAGATCGATCTCTCAGTGGGGTCCGTGATGGGGTTCACGCCCATCATCGTGTACCTCGCCGATCAGGAGTTTGTCTTCCCTCTCGCGGTCGTCATCGCGCTGCTGGTTACGGCGCTCGTCGGTTTTCTGAACGGTGTCGTCACGGTGTATCTGAGGGTGCCCTCGTTTGTAACGACACTTGGGACACTGTTCCTGCTGACCGGTCTGAATGTCACTCTCACCGATGGCTTTCCAAAGCCCGCACCCGAGGAAACCGGCCTCACCCGGATACTCGGAGGCGGACCGTTCTCGGGCATCATCATGGCTCTCATCGTCGTCCTGCTGATGCACTTGTTGCTGACTCGCACGCGCTGGGGCCTGCACACTTTCGCAGTGGGAGGCAACCTGGTTGGAGCGTCCGAGGCGGGCGTGCGCGTCAATCGCGTCAAGATCGGTAACTTCATGTTGTGCAGCATGCTCGGGGGGCTCGCAGGCATCATGGAGGCCATCCGAATCAACTCGGTGGATCCTCTGGCCGGCGGCCCGAACGTCATGTTTCTCGCGGTTTCCGCTGCAGTTATCGGCGGGACGGCACTGGCCGGTGGCGCCGGAACGATCCTCGGCGCATTCTTCGGCACTGCGGTGCTGGCAATTCTCCGAAACGGATTCACGCTCCAGGGTGTCAGCGCAAACACGTTCAACATCATCCTGGGAATCTCGATTCTCGTTGCCATGACATTGAACGTCTACGTAGGACGCCTTCGTCGTTCGGGAAGGACCTGACGTGACTCCACCTGAACTCGAAGACAACGACATCCTCAAGGCGGAGAACATCGTCAAGCGCTTCGGCGCGCTCACCGCACTGGACGGTGTCACCCTGCACCTGCGCAAAGGCGAGGTCCTCGGCCTGATCGGGGACAACGGCGCGGGCAAATCGACTCTCATCAAGATTTTCACCGGCTACCATCGACCCGACGAGGGGAAGCTTTCCATCGAGGGGCGGGACGTTCAGCTCAAGTCCGTGTCGCAGGCGCGGGTGCTCGGAATCGAGACGGTCTTTCAGGACCTAGCGCTTGTCAACGAACTGAGTGTCTTCCACAACATGTTTCTGAACAGCGAGCTGACGTTCAAGCCGCTGCCGTTCCTCAACAATCGTGAGATGAAGCGACGAACGCGTAAGTATCTCGACGATATGGGCGTAAGGATCGAGTCGATCGATGTCGAGGTCGCGCAACTCTCCGGAGGCCAGCGCCAGGCGATTGCTGTGGCCCGCTCGGTGTACTCGAACGCAAAGATCCTGCTGCTCGACGAGCCGCTGGCGGCGATGGGCGCGAAGGAGGGGGCCATGATCCTCGACCTGGTGCAGCGCCTGAAGGAGAAGCGCGAGGTCTCCATCATCTTGATCGCACACAATTACGCCCAGGTTCTCGAGGTTTGCGACCGCGTGAACCTCCTCCAGCACGGCAAGATCACCTACGACCGCAAGGCGAGCGATACCTCCATCGAAGAGCTCACCGAGCTCGTGGTCGCCGAGTACCGGAAGGCCCGCGAAACCGCCTGAGGCGGCTCAGCGCACGGGCATGCCCGGCATGTTCACGTGGGAGCGCACGGACGCCCCCAGCTCGGTCATGAAGTCCGGGTAGGGACCGAGTTTCTTGTTCGCGTATTGCGTCAGCTCCCACAGGTCCGTGGTGCCGCTGCGCAAGCTCTCTCGAACGATCTCGTGGAGCTCGTAGGTATACGCCAGACCCTTCTCGAGCCACTCGGTCGCCTTGGCTCCCTCCATGACTTCGTAGTGCGCGGTCAGCAAGATGTTGGGCCTCAGCGCAATGAGCCGCCGGATCGTGTTCTGGTACGCGGTGGCGTTGTAGTACCGGGGGGGTATCAACAGGTCGCCCTCTCGGGAATAGATTCCTCGCTCGAGTACGGCATCGATGATGACGGCAGCTCCACTGCGGGCGTCCCAAACGGCGAGATGTCCGTAGCTGTGCCCCGGCAGGTGCAGAACCTCGACTCGCCAATCCGGGCCGAGCCTCACCGTTTCGCCTCCACGAAGCCCAAAGTCCACCGAGCAATCCCCACCGAGATCCCGCAGCATGGCGGCGCGGTCCTCGCCCTCCGCCTGGGGAAAGCCGAAGGCGGCATGCCATCCGTAGTTCTCGTTCATCATCGCCGCGTTGCTCTCAATCCACGGCCGGTCGAGCTCGTGGCACCAGAGCCGGGCCCGCGGATTGAGCTCCTTCAGCAGACGCGCTCCACCGCAATGATCGACATCCGCGTGGCTCAGGATCACATCGTCGACGGTTTCGATGGATGCGCCGATCCCCTCGAGGTAGGGGGCAATGACGTCCCCGGGCGTCGCCCCGATGCCTGTATCGACGAGAAGCTTCCGGTCGGGCCCATCGAAGTAGTACTGGCACATGATGCGAGGACCGATGTCGGACTGAATGCGGTGGATACCCTCAACAATCTCCATTGCCGTCCTCCTTGAGTTACACGACCACCCTGATCTCGCCGTCGTCAATCAGTACCTTGAACTTGCGCAACTTGATACTTGGATAGGCGATGCACCGCCCCGTCGGCACATGGAATTCGAGCGAGTGCCAGGGACAGGTAATCACCTCGCCGTCATATATCCACGACAGCTTCCAGTCCGTGTGAGAGCCGTAGTCGATCGTCCCCGACGTAGCGCCCGAACAGAGCGGTCCGCGCTGATGGGGGCAGAGGTTCGGGATCGCATGAAACTCACCGTTGATGTTGAAGACGCCGATCTCTCGATTACCGGCGCGCACGATGTGGTGACTGCCCTCGGGGAGTTCCCGCGTCCGGCCGACCGGGTACTCAGGCACCGGCGATCTCACTCGGGATGTCCAAGTCGAAGAACCGGGCCGCGTTGCCGCCCATGATGTTGCTGCGCACTTCCGAGGAGAAGGGGAGACCGAAGACGTACTGGGGATGATCGAAGTCATGATGAGGCCAGTCCGATGCGAACATCGCCCGGTGGGCGCCGTCGAACAGGTCGAAGATCTTCACGATGTCCCCGCGGCGTTCTGGCTCCTCGATCGGCTGAGTGCCGAAGTACCACTCGCGCAGGTAGTGGCTGGGGCGGTCCTGTAGGAGGGGGACCTCGCGACGGCGCTCCAGATACTCCTTGTCGAGGCGGTTCATTATGAAGGGAATCCAGGTGACTCCCGCCTCCATGATCCCGATCTTCAGCTCGGGAAAGCGCACCGGCACCGCGGTCTCGATCATGCTCACGATGTTGGCCATCATGGCGAAGGGATGGGCGATGCAATGCTGCGCCATCGACGTCTGGAACACCTCGAGCTGGAAGGGGAAGGTCGGGTAGACGGCCTCTACGCTGTGAATGCAGACCGGCAGTCCCGTCTCGACGGCGGCCTCGTAGATGGGGTCGTAGACGTGATGGCCGTACAACGGTCGCACTCCGGATGCCGGCAGGTAGACGCAGGCCCACGCGCGGTCTCCGGCATAGCGCCGGATGTCCTCGGCGCCGGCCAGCGGGTCCTGGGGAGCGATGACCAGGGCACCCTTCAGAGTCGGCTGCTCGGTCAGCCAGCGCTCGTGGAGCCAGGCGTTGTACGCGCGCGCCAGCTCGACAGCAAAACGTGGGTCGCGCACCATTGCGAGGAGCAGCAGGTGGTCGGGAAAGAGGACTGCCCTATCGACGTGGAGCCCCCGCAGCTCGGCCCACATGGTCTTGGCCGAGGTCACGATCTGCGGCCGGTTGCTGCCCCCCGGAAACGGTACGCGGTACTCGGCACGTGGTGACATCCCCGGCAGGTCGAGGTACCGCTCGTCGACCTTGGCGATCTCCCGCAGGGCCACGTCCCAGGGGTCGGCGGCGTATTCGGCCATCTCCGAGGGGTTTTCGTGGACGTGGACGTCTACGTCCACGATGAAGGTGGTCTCGAGCGTGGCGCGCGCCGGCGACTGCGTCCCTCGTTCGGCGGCGATCGGTTGTGTCCCCTTCCGGTCCACTGTTCGGAGCAGTATTATAGCGCCGACATGTGGCTCTTGACACGGTGCTCGGGGTGAACTCGGGCTCCGCACCGAGCGGAGACGAGACGGCTCGAGAGGGAACCGGTTCCTTTCAGGTCCATCCCGGTCATCCGTTCGGCGGTTTGCTGCTGACCGGCGAGAACGAGCGCGTGGCGGTTGCAGTGTGTTCCTGTGGGGCGTTACTGAGCCGGGCGGAGGCGGTTTTCGCGACCTGCGTCCAGTGCGGCGGCACGGGCAGGCGAGAAAAAGAGGGCCCGTGCCTGAGGTGTGGAGGATCCGGGGAGGTGGTCGACCACGCCGCTCTCGAGTGGCGGCGAGCCGACGAAGAGACGGAGGGAGCGACATGGTAGGTGAGGGTGGCAACGGCTACCGGAGCCGGGACTGGTTCGAGGGGACCGATCTCGACGCTTTCTTGCACCGCTCGTGGTTGAAGACCGAGGGCTTCACGGACGAGACCTTCGAGGGTCGACCCGTCATCGGCATCTGCAACAGCTGGAGCGAGGTCGTCAACTGCAACGCCCACCTGCGCGAGCTGGCAGAGGCGGTCAAGCGGGGAGTGCTCCAGGCCGGCGGCTTTCCGCTCGAGTTTCCCGTGATGTCGCTCGGTGAGTCGCTGATGAAGCCGACGACGATGCTCTATCGGAACCTGATGGCGATGGACGTCGAGGAGAACATCCGCTCCTATCCGCTGGACGGAGTGGTCCTGCTCACGGGGTGTGACAAGACCACGCCGGCAAGCATCATGGGCGCGGCGAGCGCCAACGTTCCCGCCCTCGTCGTCACCGGCGGGCCCATGCTGAACGGCAAGTGGCGCAACCAGGATCTCGGTTCGTGCACCGACTGCTGGCACTTTCACGAGGAACTGCGCGCCGGCCGGATCAATCAAACCGAGTGGAAGGAGATCGAGGGCTCGATCTCCCGCAGCGCCGGACACTGCATGACAATGGGCACTGCGTCCACGATGGCCTGCGTAACCGAGGGGCTCGGCATGACGCTGCCGGGAGCCGCGGCCATCCCCGCCGCAGACTCCCGTCGAAAGGCGATAGCCGAGATATCGGGTCGCAAGATCGTCGAACTCGTCGAGAAGGACATCCGGCCCGCGGACATCATCACCAGGGAGTCCCTGGAGAACGCCATCAGGGTCCTTCATGCCATCAGCGGATCGACGAACGGGATCCTCCACCTGCTCGCAATCGCCGGGCGCGTCGGGGTCGATCTGCCGATGACGCTTTTCGACGAGCTGTCCGAGACCACGCCCTGGCTGGTCAACCTGAAGCCGTCCGGCGATTATCTGATGGAGGACTTCTATTACGCCGGCGGGATGCCCGCCATGATGGCGCAGATCTCGGACCTGCTACACACCGATGCGCTGACGGTCTCGGCGCATACGGTGTCCGAGAACATCGAGGGGGCCCAGATCATCAACCCCGACGTGATCGCACCACGCGAGAACCCCCTGTCCGAGGGCGGCGCCCTGGTGGTGCTCTACGGCAACCTATGTCCCGACGGGGCCGTGCTGAAGCGCTCGGCGTCCGACCCCAAGCTGCTGCAGCACGAGGGAACCGCGGTCGTTTTCGAGGACGTCTACGACATGAGTGCGAAGGTCGAAGATCCCGACCTCGACGTAACGGGCGACAGCGTCCTGGTGCTGAGAAACGGCGGTCCGGTGGGCGCTCCCGGCATGCCCGAGTGGGGCCACCTCCCGATTCCCGCGAAGCTCCTCAAGGAGGGTGTCGAGGACATGGTGCGCATCAGCGACGCTCGTATGAGTGGGACTTCATACGGGGCGGTGGTGCTGCACGTTGCACCCGAATCGGCGGTCGGAGGCCCGCTGGCGCTGTTGAAGACGGGAGACAGGGTGCGGCTCGACGTTGCCAACCGGCGCCTCGACATGTTGGTTGACGAGGCGGAGATAGAGGCTCGCCGCTCGGCCTGGACGCCACCGGAGAAGCTGGACAAGCGCGGCTACCGGCGCCTGTATGAGGATCACGTGCTCCAGGCGAACGAGGGCTGTGACTTCGGTTTCCTCAAGGGTTGCTCTCCCGTCATCGAACGGTCCCGGACCTACACCTAGCGGCTCGGGCCTCCAGGGCGCCGGGCGCGGGCTCAGTGGAGGTACCAGCCACCGTCCACGAGGAGGGTCTGGCCGGTGACGAAGCTGCTCAACTCGCTCGCGAAGAACAGGACGGCGTTGCCGATGTCCTCGGGCTCTCCCTTGCGTTTGATCGCCTGACTGTCCATCACCTCCCGATCGAGCTTGGGGATGTCCCGACCCGGCAGAAAGTAGGCCCTGGTTGGAAACGCCCCCGGCGCTATCGAGTTCACCCGGATGGATTCCGGACCGCACTCGCGCGCGAGAGCCCTGGTTAATCCGACGACGGCTCCCTTGGAGGAAACATAATGAAGGAACTCGTCGGCTCCCACGAAAAAGGTGATCGATGAGATGTTGATGATCGATCCCCCGCCCCGCTCGAGCATCTGCGGACGGATTGCCTTCGAGCACAGGAAGTAGCCTTTGACGTTGACCGAGAAGACGAAGTCCCACTCCTTTTCGCTGATCTCGTGCCAGGGGCCGTTCGGGTACACCCCCGCGTTGTTGACCAGGATGTCCGTTCCTCCGAAGGCGGCCCGGGCTCCCTCGGCGAGCGCCTCCACCTGGTCCGCCTTGGAGATGTCGGCCTCTATGGGCCTCGCTTCGCCACCCTCGCGGCGGATCAACTCCGCGGTCTCCTCCAGCCCCTCGGGTTCCAGGCCCGCGGCGATGACCGAAACGCCGTGTCTGCCGAGCGCCCGGGCGGCCGCGCGGCCGAGTCCGGATGAGGCGCCGGTGACTACCGCGGTCTTCCCCTCGAGGTTCAGGCTCATCGATCCCCTTTCAGCGGTCCCGGAGGCTCCCGGACTGTTCGGAACACTGTCACGCTACCCGCCTCTGGGGCGTCCCACGTGCTAGGCTCCAGGAACACGATGTGTTCGGAACATTGGATCATATGCCCCGCTCCCTAGAGCCCCTCAAGAGGGCCAACCTCCCATCGAGCATCGCCGACCGCATCAGGCGCCAGATCGGCAGCGGTCAGCTCAAGCCGGGCGAGCAGCTCCCCGGTCATCGTGAGCTCGCGACGATGTTTTCGGTAAGCGTGGGGTCGGTGCGGGAGGCGATCAGCATGCTGGTCAGCGAGGGGCTCATCGCAACGCGAGCGGGTCACGGCACGTTCGTCGTCGAGACCACCGAACAGATCCCGACCGTCTGGTCGGCCAGTCCGCTGGATCGCGACAAGGTCGAGGAGCTCATCGACGCCCGAGAGGTGCTCGAGGGGGCACTTGCGGCACTGGCGGCCGAGCGGGCCACCGCCGCGCAGATCGACCAGCTTCGTTCCATCGTCGATCGAATGCAGGAGGCCCACGGCGACGCGGCCACCTTTCTCGCCGCCGACGTCGAGCTGCACCAGCTGCTGGCCGAGGCGGCCAACAATCGTTACCTGCTGAAGGCAATGGGTGGGATTCGGTCGATGCTGCGCCGCGACCTGGAACTCGGAGCCGAATTGAGCATCCGGCGAGTCGGGGACCTCCAGTTCGCCGTGGACGAGCACCGTCAGGTTATCGAAGCGATCGCGGCGCGCGATCCGGGGGCCGCCAGGGAGGCCATGATCAACGTGATCGGCCACAACCGCGAGACCGTGCTCGGTATGTACGCCCACGTCCCCATGAACGTCACACCGGACGGCGTCTCTTCGGAATGACTCCGCAGTGAACCGGCGGGTGCTGACCGTGGGCGAGACCATGGCCCTGCTCGACCC
>Ga0299914_10002521_pt1 | contig 12639 bp, 11 predicted proteins | sample RVTome_10_FD_201361 | JGI IMG/M metagenome (GOLD analysis project Ga0299914, IMG submission 201361) | Soil microbial communities from uranium-contaminated site in the Upper Colorado River Basin, Wyoming, United States - RVT153D57 (version 2) ...
AGATCGACGTTGCGCTGCGGCTACGGCACGACCTGGTGCCTCGCCTGGCGCAGGCCGTGGCCGGCTACGCGGGGCACGAGCGTCGAACGCTCGAGGAGGTGACCCGGGCCCGCGCGGCGGCGGAGGCCGCGAACGAGGCGCCGCCCGGGCCGCGCGGGGCGGTCGAGGCCGAGCTGGGGGGCGGGATCGGCCGCGCGTTGCTCCTCGCCGAGGACTACCCCGTGCTGCTGGCCAGCGACAACTTCGCCGCGCTCCAGCGTGACCTCGCGGAGGTCGAGGAGAAGATCTCGATCACGCGCCGCGTCTACAACGACATTGTCGAGACCTACAACACGAAGATCCAGGTGTTCCCGCCCGTGCTCGTGGCGCGGGCGTTTCGGTTCGAGCGCCGGGAGTTCTTCGACGCGCCGGTCGAGGCCGAGGCGTCCCCGGCCGTGGCGATCGGAGGCGCCGGGTGAGCGTCGTCGCGAAGGCCGTCCTGATCCGTGTCGTGATCCTCGCGATCGTCGGCGGGGCCCTCTACGGGCTCTCGCAGGTCACGCTCTCGAGCCAGCCGAAGCACTTCCGGATCGAGCACGCCGATGTCCGCGTCGAGGTCCAGCCGGACGCCAGCCTGCACGTCACCGAGCGGCTCGAGTTCAACTTCTCGGGCGACTTCTCGGGCGCCTTCCGCGACATCCCGCTGGCCGAGGGCGTTCGGGCGCACAACGTCCAGGTCTCCGAGGACGGTGAGGCCTACCGGCCGGGCGGCAACACGGCACTGGGCTCCTACGACCTGCCGGGGACGTTCGGCGCGGAGCAACAGGAGCTGACCGGCGAGGACGGCGGCCCGACCGCGGGGTTCCGGGTGGTCTGGCACTACAGCGCCCTCGACGAGAACCGGACGTTCCAGCTTGAGTACGACGTCACCGGCGGAGCGCGCGCGTACGGGGACGTCGTTGACGTGCCGTGGGCTCCGTGGGGCAGCCAGTGGGAGTTCTGGCTCGACGAGCTCGATGCGGAGATCGCCCTGGCCGCGGGAGACGAGGAGCCGCTCGAGGCGTGGCTTCGGCCGCGGAAGCTCGGCGTCGAGCCGGAGCGCTCCGCCGCCGCCGCGTCGGTCGAGGTCGAGCGGCTGCCTCCGGGCGAGGAGACGGTGATGCGGGCGGTGTTCCCGCGCGACGCGTTCACGTCGGTCGCCGGCGCGAGCTCGCGTCCCGGGCCGGGCCTGGAGACGGTGCGCGCGGAGGAGGCAAAGGTGGACGACGACGAGAGCTTCGCGGACGCGGTCGCGGGCTTCGTGGGCGCGAACATCGTCCTCCTGGAGGCGCTGTGGACGGCCCTCGTCGTCGGCATCGCGATGGTGCTCTACGTCCGGGGCCGCGATCGCCGGAGCTCGGTTGCGGGCTACGTCCCGGAACCACCCGAGGAGGTGCCGCCGGCGCTGGCCTTCGCGCTCGCGTCGGAGGGCGCGTTCGACGACCGGCTTGTGCTCGCCACCCTGCTCGACCTGGTCGACCGCGGCTACTACGAGGGGCGCGCGAGCGCGGACGCGGAGCTCGACCTGCGGCTGAGCATTCCCGCGGCGCGGCCGGACGAGGACGAGCTGACCGAGTACGAGCGCAAGACGCTCGCGTTCTTCGACGGACTGCTCGAGGACGGCCCGGGAGATCTGGGCACGCTCAAGGACCGGGTGCCGGAGCATTCCGCGAGCTGGCGGAACAGGTGGGAGAAGCTCTTGGAGTCGCTCGACCGCGCCGAGGAGGGCGAGATGAAGTGGGACCGCGATCTCAGCGGCGCACGCTCGGCGCTGGCGCTGGTCGCGTTCGCCGGCTACGTCGTGCTCGGCCTCGCGTACTGGGATCGCACGCACCTGGTCGCGATCCCGATCTTCGCGACGCTCGCTGGCCTGCTGTTCATCTACCTGCTGCCCGCGACCTGGCTGAAGCGCCTCGACCCGGCCAGCCGCGAGCGCCACGCGCGCTGGAACGCGTTCTCGCGCTGGACGCACGACTTCCCACGCCTCGCCGACGACCCGCCGGCGACGCTCAAGCTCTGGCGGCGGATCCTGGTCTACGCGGTCGCGTTCGGGACGGCGGAGAAGGTGATCGCCTCGGGGCGGATCCCGGAGCCCGTGATGCGAGAGGCCACGACGTCCGGCGTCTGGCTGGTGCCGCATCTCGGCGGGGTGCACTCCGGCGTGACGCCCAGCTTCGACGGCTTCGCCTCGAGCTTCTCGAGCCAGGTCGCGCCGCAGTCGTCCTCGAGCGGGGGCGGGGGAGGCTTCTCGGGCGGCGGCGGCGGCGTCTCGGGCGGGGGCGGGGGTGGGGCGTGGTAGCGGACGGCCGGTCGCTCGACCGTTTCGGGTCCCATAGCCCCCGCTTTCCTGTCCACGCCTCGAGCCGAGGCGGCCAATCCCGCTAGATTTGGCGGCCCGCGCGGCTGTGGCGGAATTGGTAGACGCGCCGTCTTCAGGTGGCGGTGGGCTAACGCCCGTGGAGGTTCGAGTCCTCTCAGCCGCACTTCTCCCGCCTCTCCTGCGGCACTAGGCTGGCCCCATGGCGACCACGCCCGAGCAGGCGATGGACAGGATCCACGACCGGTTCGGCGCCCACCAGGGGCACCGTGCCCTCCACGCGAAGGGGGTCCACTGCGCCGGGTCGTTCACGCCGACCGCCGACGCCGCGCGCCTCACCCGCGCCGTCCACATGAACCGGGCGGTGCCGGTCAAGGTCCGCTTCTCGAACGGCGGCGGCGACCCGAACGTGCCCGATTTCGTGCCCGACGTCCGCGGCCTGGCGGTCAGCTTCCAGCTCCCCGACGGAAGCGCCACCGACATCCTCGCCCAGACCCTGCCCCACTTCCCGTTCCGCGACCAGGAAGGGTTCTTCGCGGCGCTCAGCGTTTCCAAGCCCGGCCTCTCGAGCCTCGTCAGGCTGCCGCTGTTCCTCGCGCGCTACCCGGCGGTGCTGAAGGCCAAGCGGGACACCGACACCGCCCTCGGCCGGCGCGCGAGCTTCGCCGCGCGCCCGTACCTGGCGTTCCACGCGTTCAAATGGATCGACGCCGATGGCGGCGAGCGGTTCGTCCGTTACTTCTGGCGCCCGACCGTCGACGAACCCGACCTCTCCAAGGACGAGGCGAAGCGTCGAGGGCGGAACTACCTGTTCGACGAGCTGCGCGAGCGTCTCGCGCGCGAGCCGGTGCGGATGCGGCTGGAGGTCCAGATCGCGGGCCCCGGCGACGATCCCGACGACCCCTCCGACGAGTGGCCGGAGGAGCGCGAACGGGTCACGGCCGGCACGCTCGAGGTCACCGCGATCGACGACGATGCCGACGACGGGATCGTCTACGACCCGATGCGGATGGTCGACGGAATCGAGCCCTCGAACGACCCCGTCCTGCGCTTCCGGCCACCCGTCTACAGCCTCTCGCACGCCCGCCGATCGGGCCCCTGAGAAGGCCGAAAACGCGTGCGGAGCGTTGCTAACATCGAGCCACCCTGCCGCTATCGTCTAGGGGACTAGGACGCCGGATTCTCAGTCCGGAAACCGGGGTTCGAATCCCCGTAGCGGTGCTCCAGGAAGGCCCGGCAATCGCCGGGTTTTTTCGTGTTCGGGATCAGTCCGGGATCTGGCGCAGCAGTTTCGCCACAACCCGAGCCGACAAGGAGGCGAAATGCCCACGATGGCCCGAGCCGGACGACTCAGCCGACTTTGATCGTCTTCGACTTCGCGGCCAGGCACGTCCCGCCCGAAACGCTGGTCTGCCTGACCTCGGCGTAGAACCTTCCCTCCGCGTTCTTCTCCTTCAGCGAGTACGTGCCGTTCGCGCCAGTGGTGTCCGAGCCGAGCTTCGGGTCCTTGCCCTTCTTCTTCTCGAAGAACTTGACCTTCTGGCCCGAGATGCAGGCGGGGGACTGCGAGGCGAGCTTCCCCTTGAACTTGTCCTTCTTTTTCGAGTAGGCGAGGCTCAGGGTGCGCGTGAACTCGGAGCGGGGCGTGGTGCCATCCGGCGGGTCGAAGCGGGCGCTGACGACACGGTCGCCGTCCATGGTCAGGCCACAATCGCCGGTCCCCGTGCAGTCCTCGGACCAGCCGGCGAAGGTGGAGCCATCGGTGGGATGGGCCTCGAGCGCGACCGCGGCGCCCTCGTCATAGGTCGCCGAGCAATCTCCGGGACAGGTTATCCCCGGCCCCGTGACCGTGCCGGCCCCCGATCCGCCGACGGCGACGGTCAGGGTATGCCGGGGTACCGCCGTCAACGTCACGGTGAGAATGGTCGGCCCGCACACCGTGATCTCAGTGTTGAGAATCAAGACGAACTGGCGGTAACCGAACTCCACGGCGGCGGTGCCTGGGCCTGCGAAGCCACCCTGGATCGACAGGCGGTCGGACCCCGAATTTTGGGTGTGGGCGAAACCGTGAAGTTCCGAGATCGCGAGGTCGTTGCTGCTGCCGGTGAGCGGGCCGCAAATGGTCGGCACGTCGGTCCAGCTGAGGTTGTCGACCTGACTGCCATCCGCCGCGACGGTGAAGCGGACCTCCCCTCCATCGCCCGTCCAAACGTAGGTCGCCTCGCCGATGTGGTCGGCCTGGGCGCTCCCGGGAAACAGCGCGATCGCCGCCCCGAGCGCCAGGCCGGCGAAGGCGGTTGCGATCGCAGCGACGCGCCGCCTAACCAAGGGCGTCCAAGCCATTCCGCGAGCCCCCATGCGACCGAGGGTACGCCTGTCCGGGCAACTGTCAAGAAGCGTCGAGTGTCGTGGGCGGCCGTCCCAGTGGAGCCCCGTGGGGCACCACCTCGATGGGCCGGAAGGATGCCCCTCGCAGGTGACAACCCCGGGCCATTCGCCTCGCCTCTGCCCCTTCGCTCCGCGCCACCGCGTGCCCCGTAGCGGTCCTGAAAGCCGCCGCTTAGCGGGGGCTTCGCGTTTCTCAGCCGCGACCCATCGCGGCGACGTGCTGCCGGCTTACCTCGGCGAGTAGCTCGAGCATCGCCACGGCGGCCGGCGGGCGATGGACGCCCGCCAGCGTTCCCGCCGCGACCAGGCGCGTCGGGGCGGAGCTCCCCAGGGATTGAACGACCACGTCCCGGCGCAGGTTCGCCAGCGCGAGCTCGGGAACGACGGCGATGCCGGCCCCCGCCGCCACCATGCCCTGTACGACGTTGAAGTCGTCGCTTCGAAAGCCGACGCGCGGCTCGCGATCCGGATCGCGGCCCGGTGCGAGGTAGACGCGACCTCTCGGCCCCGGCGGGCTCCGCCCGAGCTCGATCCGAACCTCTTCGGCCAGATCGCCGAGGCGCAGGCGCTTGCGGCGGGCGAGGCGGTGGTCTTTCGGCAGCAGCGCGCACATCGGCTCGTCGAGCAGGTTGAGAAGGTGGATTCCCTCGTAGAGGTCCCTGAGCCCCTCGGGTCGCGCGCGCTCGGCCACGAGCGCGATCTCGAGCTCGCCGGCGCGGAGCATCGGAACCGCCTCGTCCGGCTCCGCTTCGACCACGGAGAGCTCGACCTCCGGATATCGCGCCGCGAACTGCGACACGGCCGGCGGAACCAGAGCGGCGCCGGCGGTCGGGAAGGACGCCATCCGCAGTCGGCCGCCGCGCAAACCGGCGAGCGCTTCCAGCTCCTGCTCGGCGAGCGCCTGCTCGGAGAGAATCTTCTCCGAGTGCCGCAGGAGGGCCTCGCCCGCCTCGGTGAGCCGCACGCCCCGCGTCGTGCGGTCGAGCAGCGGCATTCCGGCCGCCCGCTCGAGCGCGGCCATCTGTTGCGAGACGGCGGGCTGGGTGTAGGAGAAGGACGCGGCCGCGGCCGAGAGCGAACCGAGCCTGGCCACCTCCCGGAGGACACGCAGATGGCGCAGCTCGAACATAAGCAAAGCTTAGAGCAAGGCGAACATACCTCTATTTGACCTTATGGCCGCATGGCGTCAAAGTGGACTTGGGCAGATCAAGGAGGCACGATGAACACCCAGCAGAGCATCACGATCAGACGGGCGACACCCGAGGACGCGAACGCGGTTGAGCGACTCGCTCAGCTCGAGGGCGCGCGGACCCCCGACGGCGAGCTCTTGGTTGCGGAGGTGGACGGCGAGCTCTGGGCGGCGCTCGAGCTCGGGTCCGGCGCCCTCGTCGCCGATCCCTTCCGGCCGAGCGGCGATGTGGCCGCGTTCCTGCGCCGGCGATTCGAGCGGCTCGACGGGCACGGGGAGCGGCGACCCCACCGGCGCCGAGGCGTGCGGGCCACGGCGGCCTGCCGGGCGTGATGGCGCGCCTGGTCGGCATCAACCACGTGGCGCTCGAGGTCGGCGATCTCGAACGGGCGCTCGCCTTCTACGGCAACGTCTTCGAGCTTGGGCCGATCACCCGCGAGCCCGGGATGGCCTTCATCGACATGGGCGACCAGTTCCTCGCCCTCTCACAGGGCCGCAGCGGACAGCCCGATCGTGACCGCCATTTCGGCCTCGTGGTCGACGACAAGCCCGGGGCTCGGGCGGCGCTCGAGCGAGCGGGCGTCGAGGTCTCACCGGGGCGGCGGCTCAACCTGTGCGATCCCTGGGGCAACCAGGTCCAGGTGGTGGACTACCGCGAGATCCAGTTCACGAAGACGCCGGCGGTGCTCGCGGCGATGGGCCTTCGGGACCTCGCCAAGACGCCGAGCGCGATCGCGGAGCTGCGCGACAAGGGGATCGCCGTGGATTGACCGCCCGGTCTTCGGCAACGGCTCCCGTCGCCGGGCCGTCCCGACTCTAAGTTCGCCTTAATGCCACCCACATGGCCCTCCCGAGACTGGCGGCTGTCGAAATCCTCACACCGCCAGGGCGCGTGCCTGCGTTGATGGCGAGGCGAGAGCGGCCCGAAGGGCCGGGAAGGAGCGAGCGAAAGATGCTCAACAAGCAACGGCGCCGGCTGACCTACGCGAACGTGATGTCGACGATCGCGGTCTTCGGCGTCCTCGCTGGCGGCGGCGCCTACGCCGCCTCGAAGATCGGCACGAACCAGATCAAGAATGGCGCCGTGACCCCGAAGAAGCTCGCCGACGCAGCGGTGACGACACCGAAGATCAAGAACGCCGCGGTGAAGGGCGGCAAGCTGGCTCCGCCTGAGCAGTGGCACGAGATCGGTGACGCGGGAGAGCCCGAGTTCGAGAACGCGTGGGAGAACTACACCGCCCAGCCGAACTTCGTGACCGCGGGCTTCTACAAGGACCCGTGGGGCATCGTCCACCTCAAGGGCATGATCGACGGCGGCGCGACCGAAACCGTGTTCACGCTGCCACCCGCCTACCGGCCGAGCAAGAACCTGATCGTGCCGATCCATCGCTTCAGCGGCTTTGCGCCGTTGATCGTCCGCGCGGATGGCACCTTGGCCCCTCTGGTTGGCTCGGGCAACGCCAGCCTCGACGGGGTCACGTTCCGAGCCGGAGAGTGAGCCGTAGCTGTCGCGCTATCTGGACCCTCCTCACGGGTGCTAGTGCGCGGGCCGGGGGAGTGGCGCTTGCGCCTCCTCGCCGTCGCCGCCCTCGTCGTCGCGCGCCGACTCCGCAGCCCGCGCACCCTCGATGTCGATGTGGGGGAGGAGCCGGTCGGCCCAGGCCGGGACCCACCAGCTGTGGCTTCCGGCGATCGTCAGCAGCGCCGGCGCCAGGAGGAGCACCGACATCGCCGCCAGCGCGACGCCGACGGCGAGCCCGACCCCGAACTGCTTCACGGTGGGGTCGCCGTTCAGGATGAAACTCGCGAACACCGCGATCATGATCAGGGCCGCCGCCGTGATCACGCGCGCCCCGCTTGCCAGGCCGGCCGCGATCGCGTCTCGGTCTGACCCCGAGCGCGCCCGGTGCTGCTCGATCTGGCTCATCAGGAACACCTGGTAGTCCATCGAGAGCCCGAACAGGACCGCGAACATGATCAGCGGCACGAAGCTCGCGATCGGGTCCGTGTCGCTTGACGTCTCCACCCCCACGAGCCCCAGCCCCCAGCCGAACTGGAAGCAGGCGGTGACGACGCCGAACGCCGCGGAGACTGACAGCACGTTCGCGATCGCCGCCTGGGCGGGGACGACGACCGAGCGGAACGCCGTCATCAGCACCATGAAGCCGAGCCCGATCACGGCCAGGATCACCAGCCCGAGACGCGAGGAGATCCCGGTGGCCAGGTCGACGTAGCTCGCCGTCTGCCCGCCGACGTGGGCAGACGCGTCGGTGCCGGCGGTGCGCTGCGGGATCACGTAGTCGCGGAACGTCTGCACGAGCTCGGCGGTGGCGGGGTCGGCGGGCGCGGTCGTCGCGATCACCGTGAACACGGCGGCGTTGCCGTCCTTGTTGATGTCCGGTGGCGAGACCAGGTCGACTCCGGTCGTCTGTCTGAGCCCGCGCTGCAGCGAGACGAGCCGCGGGTCCGTGCCGCGCTCGTCTCCGCCGGCGTTGGTGAGCTCCCGGGTCAGCTTGCGCTTCAGCTGCTCGGCTTCCTGCTGCTGGATCTTCGCGACCTTCTGCTCGCCCTCGAGCTCGGCCTCCTGGGCGCGCAAGTTCGCGGCCTGGATCTGGGCGCTCGCCGCCGCCGACTCCAGGGCGTCCTTCTGCTGCGCGAGCGAAGCTGCCTCGAGGACCGTGCTCTCGGCCGCTCTGGCCAGCGCGAGCGCTTCGCCGCCGAGCCTCGCCGCCCGGGCCCGCAGCGCGGCCGCGTCCTCCGCCACCGCGTCCGCCTGCCGGCGTACCTCGGCCTGCCGCCGCGCGACGCGGTCGAGCTCGGTGGTCAGCTCAGCCTCGCGCTGCTCCGAGCGCGCCAGCCGCCGCTCGAGCCGCGCCCGGCGCTGTGGTGAGAGCGGCTGCGCGAGCTTCGCCCGGATTCGCCGCTGGCGCTCCTCGATCGCCCCCAGGGCGGCGCTGATCGCCGCCGACTCCGCGGCGAGCGCCGCGCCCTCGCGCGCCAGGCCGTTCGCCTCGGCCACCAGCGCGTCGAGCTGCGAGCGAAGCGTGCGCTGGCGGTCCAGCTCGGCCCGCGAAGCCTCGAGCTGCGCCCGCTGCGCCTCGAGTCCGGCAGCCTCTCCCTCGAGGGCCGCCTGCTCGCCCTCGAGCTCGGCCTGGGTGCCCTCGAGCGCCTCACCCTGTTCGGAGAGCCGCGCGGCTTCGGCCTCGCCCTGGCGCTGCTCGTCCTTGAGCTGCGACTTCAGCTTCTCGGCCTTCCGGTCCTGGCGCTTGAACTGCTTGCTTGGCTTCGCGGGAGAACCCAGCTCGACGCCGACCAGGAGCGGCCCGTTGTAGCCGACGCCGAACCCCGACGCCATCAGGTCGTAAGCCTTGCGCTCGGTCGTCGACTTCGGCGTCGCGCCGACGTCCTCCTGACCGAGGTCGAGCGAGAAGAACGGGATCATCAACGGCAGCAGGATCAGGCCCGCGATTCCCACCGAGCGCCAGGGGTTGCTCGTGACGAACCGGGCCCACGCCCCCCACATGCCGCCGGGATTCGCGGGCTTCGGTGCCGGCCGCAGGAAGCTCGGCATGCGCAGCGAGTCGATTCGCGGGCCCAGGGCCGCGAGGATCGCCGGCAGCAGCGTGAGCGCGGCGAGCACCGCGGTGACGACCGCCACGGCGGACGCGTATCCCAGCGACGTGACCAGCGGGATCTCGGCGACGAGCAGCGTGACCAGCGCCAGCACCACCGTGCTCCCGGCGAACACGATCGCGGTGCCCGCGGTGCCCACCGCGGTCGCGACAGCCTCCTCCGTGCCCAGCCCGAGCTCGCGCTCCGCCCGGTAGCGGGTGACCAGGAAGAGCGCGTAGTCGATGCCGACGCCGAGGCCGATCATGGTCGCCAGGGTCGGTCCGATCGACGGCACCTCCGTGATGTGGCCGAGGAGGCCGATCAGCGACAGGCCAACCATCAGCCCGAGCGCCGCCGAGACGATCGGCAGCCCCATGGCCACCAGCGTCCCGAAGGTGAACGCGAGGATCACCATCGCGGCGCCGATCCCGATCACCTCGCTGCTCTCCGTCGCGGGCTCCGAGAGCTCGGTCCCGATCTGCCCGCCGGCCGCGACCTCCATCCCGGCCCGCCGCGCGGGCTCGGCGGCGTCGAGGATGCTCTGCGCCTTTTCCTCGGTCAGCTCTTCGTTGCCGATCGAGAGCAGGACTGGGATGAACGCAATCGTCTTGTCGTCCGAGACCTGGGACGCGCCCCGCTGGCTGAACGGGCTGGGCGCGCTGTAGACGTGGGGGAGGCCGAGGATCGCGGCGTGCGACTCCTGGATCGCCTGCTTGTTGGCCGCATCGGTGACCTTCCCGGTTCGGGCGCCGAACACGATCGGGTTCGCGCCGTTCTGCTGCGGCGGGAAGCGCTCGGCGAGGAGATCGGTGGCCGCCTGGCTATCGGTGCCCGGCAGCTCGAGGTTGTTGGACGTGTTGCCGCCGAGCTCGCGGATCAGGAACCCCACCACGACGAGCAGGACCAGCCACGCGGCGAGTACCACCCATCGTCTGTGGGCCGCGAACGTTCCGAGCCGATAGAGGAATCGCGCCAAGACGGGCCGGGAGTGGCGTTCGGAGTCCCTTCCCGACCTACTCCCCGCCGCGAGTGTACGCCCTGGCGGCGACGCCGGGGCGAAATCCTTGGCCCGTAACGAAACCGACAGAACCTCCACCTACGCTGCGAGCCATGCAACGACTGCCAGCGATAGCCGCGCTCGCCGCCGCCCTGGCGCTCGCAGCCTGCGGTGACGACGACGGGGTGGCCCAGCCGGACGCGGGGGCGCCGGCCGAGCAGGCCGCCGACGAGCCGGGCGGGGAAGCGGAAAGGGAGTCGGCCGCGCCCGACAAGGAGCCCGCCGCCGAGAAGCCCGGGACCGAGATCAAGGTCGGGCAGAGCCAGTTCGGGGAGATCCTGTTCGACGGTGACGACCAGGCGATCTATCTCTTCGACAAGGAGGCCTCGGCGAAGTCGGAGTGCTACGGCGCCTGCGCCGAGGCATGGCCGCCGGTGCTGACCAAGGGCGAGCCGGTGGGGGCGGGCGGCGCCAAGCAGTCGCTGCTCGGGACCACGAAGCGCGACGACGGCTCGGTCCAGGTGACCTACGACGGCCAGCCGCTCTACTACTACGCTCATGAGGGTCCGGGCGAGGTCCTCTGCCACGGCGTCAACGAGTTCGGCGGGCTCTGGCTGGTGCTCGGCGCGGACGGACAGGCCTTGTAGCCGCGGTGCTAATACCCCTAGGGGGTATGATACGCTGCGCGGCATGGAAGCTCACGCCGAACACGGAGGCCACAGTCACGAGATCCCCACCGAGGGCCGCGCCGTCTGGGACGTCGCCGTCAACGCCACGCTCCACTGCCTCACCGGCTGCGCGATCGGCGAGGTCGCCGGCATCGCGATCGGCACGGCACTGGGTTGGTCCGATTTCGCGACAATCGCGCTCGCGATCGGCTTGGCGTTCCTCTTCGGGTACTCGCTCACCAGCCTGCCTCTGTTGCGAGCGGGCCTCGTCCTCTCGGCCGTGGTCCCGATCGCGCTCGCGGCCGACACCCTCTCGATCGCGACCATGGAGGTCGTCGACAACGCGCTGATCCTCGCGATCCCCGGCGCGATGGACGCCGGCCTCGGCGACCTGCTGTTCTGGGGCGCGCTGGCCTTCGCCCTGTTCATCGCCTTCCTGCTGACCGTGCCGGTGAACCGCTGGCTGATCGCGCGCGGCAAGGGCCACACCGCCGTCCACGAGACCGGGATCCACGGCGGGCCGCCGGTCCGGCTGGTCGCCGCGGGCGTCGTGTTCATGGCCGTTTTCGGCTCCGCCGTCCTCATCGCCGAGGCGGCGGCCTGACCGCACGAAAGGTCGAAGGCTCCCCGGGGGTACGATGCCGGCGCACGACGAATCCGACTTGGGGGACGCTCGATGAGCGAAAGCATGGCGGCGCCGCTACTCACGGACGAGCAGCTCGAGGAGCTGGTGGGCCTCATCCATGACGCCGATACGGTGGAGTTGAAGCTCACCGTCCCCGATGCAGACCGCCGTTCGACGGTCACGGCGCTCGGGCTCGACCCCCTCGAAGCCTTCATCAGGCAGGTGTTCTTCTTCGACACCCCGGACCTGGCGCTCGACGCGGCCGGTGTCGTCGTCCGCGCTCGCCGCACCCAGTCGAAGCCGGAGGACTCGGTGGTGAAGCTGCGCCCGGTCGTCCCGGCCGACCTGGATCCCGAGCTCCGGGCGCGCAAGCGCTTCAACGTCGAGGTCGACGCGCTGCCGGGCGGATTCGTCTGCTCCGCGTCGTTCAAGGGGCAAATCGAGGACGGCGGCGTGCTCGCGGCGACCTCGGGCGCAAAGCCCCTGTCGACGCTGTTCTCGAGGGGGCAGCGCGGCTTCTTCGCCGACCATGCGCCGGACGGGCTGGCCCTCGACGATCTGACCGTCCTCGGGCCGGTGCACGTGTTCAAGTTGAAGACGGTGCCGGCCGGTGAGGACCGCAAGCTCGTGACCGAGCTCTGGTTCTATCCCGACGGCTCGCGGATCCTCGAGCTGTCGACGAAGTGCGCCCCGGGGGAGGCGTTCCAGGTCGCGGCCGAGACCCGCGCGTTCCTCGCCGGGCGCGGCGTGAACCTCTCGGGCGAGCAGGAGACGAAGACCCGGACCGCGCTCGACTTCTTCACCCGGGCCTGAGCGCTCCGCTAG
>Ga0299914_10002522_pt1 | contig 12638 bp, 11 predicted proteins | sample RVTome_10_FD_201361 | JGI IMG/M metagenome (GOLD analysis project Ga0299914, IMG submission 201361) | Soil microbial communities from uranium-contaminated site in the Upper Colorado River Basin, Wyoming, United States - RVT153D57 (version 2) ...
CCGCTTCTCCTGCCAATATTGCGGCGACCCGCGCGAGCTCACTTTCGACCATGTGGTCCCCCGCGCCCAGGGCGGGCGCACGACGTGGGAGAATGTCGCCACCGCCTGCGCGCCGTGCAACCTGCGCAAGGGCGGTCGCACGCCGCGCGAGGCACGCATGCACATTCGCCGCCACCCGTTCCGGCCGACCAGCTGGCAACTGCAGGAACATGGCCGCAGCTTCCCGCCCAACTACCTGCACGACAGCTGGCGCGACTATCTCTACTGGGACGTCGTGCTGGAGGCCTGAGACCCTCGGAGCCTAAAATAGGCTGTTTTTACGGGAATCTAGCTTGGAGGGCGGGCCCGGTTCGGCGGGCCGAGCCGGCCGGATTTGGGTCGCACAAATCTCCAAACCTTTGATTTTAAACGAGTCCTGCATCGAGGGTCGAAAAGGCGCGGGGGATTACCGCCTGAGCCATTGCCTTCGGACGAACCAGCCGAGCACCGTCAGGCCGATCAGGACGCAGAAGGCGACGATGCCCCAGAAGGCCCAGGGCTCGTCCTTGTAGGGAATGCCCTTGACGTTCATTCCGAGCAGGCCGGTGATGAAGGTCAGCGGCAGGAAGATGAAGGCGACGACGGCGATGTAGAGCGCCCGCTGATCGACCTGCTCGGCGCGCAGGTCGGTGATCTGTTCGTGGAGCAAGGCGGCGCGCTCGCGCACCGCCTCGAGCTCCTCGGCCATGCGGGCGAAGCGGTCGGCCGCCTCGACGATATGCAGCCTGTCGTCCTCGTCGAGCCAGTCGAAATCGAGGCCGACCAGCGTCCGCAGCGCGTCCCGATCGGGGGCGACGAAGCGGCGGAAACCGATCGCTTCGGAACGGATCGAGGTGATCGTTCGGCGCAGCCGGTAGAGATTCTTCGGCTCGAGCTCGGTTTCGACGTCGTCGAGCGTGTCGCCGAGCCCGGCCACCTGCGGATCGAGCTCGGTGCTGATCGCGTGCGAGAAGGCCGCGACGAGATCGCCGGCGTCATGGATTCGGCCCGACTCCATCTTCGCCATGACGGGCGAGGTCGCGGCGAGGCGCCGGCGGCTCAATGACGTCACCTTGCCGTCAGACACCCACAAGCGGATCGAGACGAGCCGGTCGGAATCGTCCGGGTCAACATCGCCGGGCCCGCGAAGGTTGAGAATGGCGCCCTCGCCGACCTGGTCGCAGCGAGGACGCGTCTCGGTCGCGGCCAACGCGCCGGCGGCGACGGCGGGAATGTCGGGCTGGGCCTTGAGGAAGGCGAGATCGACGTCGTCGCGCCCTTCGAGGTGGAGCCAGAGAAAGCCCGGGCCATGACGGGCCGCCGCCTCCTCGAGGCTAAGCCGGCGTACCGCACCGTCCTCGACGAGATACGCGCCTTCCATCCGGATCTCCCTAGCGCCCCGCCTCGGCGAGCCAGGCGCGGACCGCCGGGGCGACGTCGTCGCGCCGCAGCGCCAAAGCGAGATTGGCGATGACGAAGCCGGACTTGTCGCCGCAATCGTGCCGATCGCCGTCGAAGGTCAGGCCGTGGAAGGGCTGGCGGCCGATGAGGCTGGCCATGCCGTCGGTCAGCTGGATCTCGCCGCCGGCGCCTTTGCCGATCGTGCCGAGGATCTCCATGATTTCCGGCTGGAGGATGTAGCGCCCGACGATTCCCAGCGTGGACGGCGCCGCTTCCGGCTTCGGCTTCTCGACCAGCCCCTTCACCTCGGTGAGGCGCCCGTCCCGTGCGCCCGGCGTGATGATGCCGTAGCTGGCGGTGCGGTCGGGCGCGACGTCCTTGGCGCAGACGATGTTGCCGCCGACCCTGTCATAGGCCGCGACCATTTGGGCGAGGCAGCCCGGCCGGCCGACCATCAGATCGTCGGGAAGCAGCACCGCGAACGGCTCGTCGCCGACGATCTCGCGCGCGCACCAGACGGCGTGGCCGAGGCCCAGCGGCTCCTGCTGGCGCACCGAGACGATGGCGCCGGGAGGGAAACGGGTGCCGTCGAGCGCGTCGAGCGGCTTGCCGCGGCCCTTCATCACCGCCTCGAGCTCATAGGCGATGTCGAAATGGTCCTCGAGCGCGCCCTTGCCTCGGCCGGTGACGAAGATCATCTGCTCGATGCCGGCCTCGCGCGCTTCCTCGACGGCATATTGGATCAGCGGCCGGTCGACGACCGTCAGCATCTCCTTGGGGATCGCCTTGGTGGCGGGGAGAAAGCGGGTGCCGAGGCCCGCGACGGGAAAGACGGCTTTACGGACAGGCTTCATCGGGTTCCTCTAATTTCCTCTCCGGGCCTTTCCGGAGAGGGATTCGTTGCTTTCGAGCCGGCTCCAAGAACACCCTCCACCACCCCTGCAAATGCAGGGGAGGATTGCTCACTGGGGGTCATCCGCCCCATTGGGGTCGACCGGGTCGGCACCGGGCGGGACGTCCGGGGGCGGCAGGTCGAACCGGTCCTCCTCACGCTCCTCGGAACGGCGCAGCAGCTCGTCGACCCGCTCGGGGCGGGCGAGCGGCGGGGGGGTGAGCAGCTCCTCGGTGGTCGGGGCGCGCCGCGCCATGGCCGGGGCGGCCGGCATGGTCGCGCCGGGCGGCGGCTCGAGCGGCTCGCGAAGACCGCAGGCGCCCAGGACAACGGCGGAGAAAAGAAGGGCAATGCGTTTCATGCCTTCATTTCCAACGCCTTTTTCGCCGCCTCGACACGCTTCCTGACAGCGGCCGGAGCGGTGCCGCCGAAGCTGGTCCGGCTCTTAACCGACGCGTCCAGCGAAAGCACATCGAAAACGCCGGGACCGATGCGATCGTCGATCTCGCGAAGCGCGTCGAGCGGAAGGTCCCACAGACCGAGGCCGCGCTCCTCGGCCAGCCGCACCACCCGGCCGGTGATGTGATGCGCCTCGCGGAACGGGAGCCCGGCCTCGCGCACCAGCCAGTCAGCGAGGTCGGTGGCGGTCGGATGTCCGGCCTCGGCCGCGGCGCGCATCCGGTCCGGATTGAACCGGCTGCTCTCGATCATCGCCGCCATCGCCGCGAGCGACAGGACCAGCAGGTCGTGGGCCTCGAATACGGGCTCCTTGTCGTTCTGCATGTCCTTGGAATAAGCGAGCGGCAGGCCCTTCATTACCGTAACCAAAGCGACCATCGCGCCGGCGATCCGGCCCGAATGGCCTCGCACCAGCTCGGCGGCGTCGGGATTGCGCTTCTGCGGCATGATCGACGAGCCGGTCGAGAAAGCGTCCGACAAAGCGACGAAGCCGAACGGCTGGCTCGCCCAGAGGATGAACTCCTCGGCCAGCCGGGAGAGATGGAGCGCGCACTGGGTCGCCGCCATCAGATAGTCGATGGCGAAATCCCGGTCGGACACGGCGTCCAGCGAGTTGGCGGCGGGCCGATCGAAGCCGAGCGCCAGCGCCACCGCCTCGCGGTCGAGCGGGAAGGAGGTGCCGGCCAGAGCGGCCGAGCCCAGGGGACATTCGTTCATCCGCACCCGCGCGTCGGCGAAGCGCGAGCGGTCGCGCTTCAGCATCTCGTAATAGGCCATTAGATGATGGCCGAGCGTCACCGGCTGCGCGACCTGGAGATGGGTAAAGCCCGGCATCACGGCGTCGGCATGGGTTTCGGCCGCGGCGACGAGGGCGGCCTGCAGCGCCCGGAGCCGGCCGTCGACCTCGTCGACCGCGTCGCGGACCCACAAGCGGAAATCGGTGGCGACCTGGTCGTTGCGCGATCGGGCGGTGTGGAGCCGCCCCGCCGCCGGTCCGATCAGCTCGGCGAGGCGGTGCTCGACATGCATGTGGATGTCCTCGAGGGCCGGATCCTCGGCCACGCCAGCGGCCTCATATTCGTCGGCGATCCGGTCGAGACCCTCCTCGATCGCATCGGTATCGTCCTGGCCGACGATCTCCTTCGCACAGAGCATCGCGATATGGGCGCGCGATGCGGCGATGTCCTGGCGCCACAGCCGCTTGTCGAAGGAGATCGAGGCATTTATCTCGCGCATCAGCGCCGAGGGTCCCTCGGCGAAGCGCCCGCCCCACATCGCGTTGGAGTCCTGATCCTTGCGGCTCGTGATCGCCCTTCTCCTCGGCCTGACGCTAGGCCCCGCGCTGGCCGGATGCGATAGGCAAAAGGCCTCCGCCCCGCAAGGCGACCCAGGATCAGGTCCGGGGCAAGGATCGAACAGCGCGGCGAACGTCGCGGTGAGGGCGGCGCCCTATCCGACCGGGCGCCTCGACCGTTCGCATCGCGGCACGCCCGCGCCCGACGCCGTCTTCGAGGATCCGCACGGCCGGCCGGCTCGCCTGTCGGATTTCCACGGCCGGCCGGTGCTGGTCAATCTGTGGGCGACCTGGTGCGGCCCGTGCGTCGTCGAGATGCCGTCGCTGGACGCGCTGGCGGAGCGCGAGAGCGAGCGACTGACGGTGCTGGCGTTGAGCCAGGACCTGGGAGGCCGGCAGAAGGTCACCGACTTCTTCGCAGCGCGCAATTTCGGCCGGCTCGAGCCCTATCTCGATCCCGAGCTTGGCTTCATGACGTCATTGCGCATCGACACGCTGCCGACGACGATCCTCTACGACGCGGAAGGCGTCGAGGTATGGCGGATGACCGGCATGGCCGACTGGGAGAGCGAGCGAGCGGCGCGGTTGCTGACCGAGGCGGGGTAAGGGCTCGTCCGCCTGCCGTTCCCCGGCGCAAGCCGGTGTCCAGTTCCGATGCCGTTCCGGTTCCTGGCCTTCGCCGGGACACGCCAATTCCGAAATCGCCCGCCGGTCAAGCCGGCGTCGGCGCCCGCCGCCGCGCGAAGACGCGGCCGTCGATGGCGGCGAGGCCGAGGACGATCAAGGCGAGGCCGGCGAAATGTCGGGGAGCGAGCGATTCGCCGAGGAGAGTGGCGCCGAGCAGGATCGCGGTGGCCGGGATGAGGAAGGTGACGAGGATGGCGTTGGTCGCGCCGGCCGTGTCGATCAGCCGGAAATAGAGGATGTAGGCGAGCGCCGTCGAGAAGATTGCCAGAGCGAGGATCGACAGCATCGCTCTCGACGAAGGCGCTGCGGCGCTCCAGGGCGGCTCGAAGGCGAGCACCAGCGGCAGCATGACCAGGGCGCAGGCGGCAAGCTGGCCGGCCGACACCGTCATCGGCGGCACGCCCATCGCCCGGAAACGCCGGGCATGGACCCCGGCGAGGGCGTAGCAGAGGGTCGCGCCGAGGCAGGCGAGCTGGGCGAGCAGGTTCGCGCCGGTGATGTCGAGCAGGAGGTCGCCGCCGATCATCACCGCGACGCCGGCGAAGCCGACGCCGACGCCGAGCACCTTGAGCGGCGTCGCTTTTTCGTCGGCCGTGAAGAAATGGGCGACCAGCACCGCCCAGAGCGGCGTCGTCGCGTTGAGGATCGAGGCGAGGCCGCTGGCGATATGCTGCTGCCCCCAGGCGAAGAGCGTGAAGGGGATGGCGTTGTTGACCAAGGCCAGGACGATGAAGGGCCCGATCGTCGCGCGGGCCAGAGGAAGCGGGCGCCCGGTCGCCTTGAGCAGGGCGAGCAGGATCGCCGCCGCGATCGTCACGCGGACCAGCACCAGCGTCAATGGCGCCACGCTCTCCACGGCGACGTCGATGAAGAAGAAGGAGCCGCCCCAGAGGACCGAGAGGAAGAGAAGGATCGCCCAGTCGCGGGCGCCCATGCGCAGGGTGATGGCGGGAGTCATCGGCGGTCCTTAGCCGATCAGGCGGGCCGCTCCGTCACGAAAGTTGCGATCAGCGGCATAAGGGGGGCTTATGCTTGGGGTGGGTGGGCCTCCGCTAGTCCCGCAGCAGCTCGTTGATGCCGGTCTTGGCGCGGGTCTGGGCGTCGACGCGCTTGACGATGACGGCGCAGGCGAGGCTCGGGCCGGGCTCGTTGCGGCCGGGGATCGGCTTGCCGGGCAGGCTTCCCGGCACGACGACCGCGTAGCTCGGGACCCGCCCCATGAAGATCTCCCCGGTGGCACGATCGACCACCTTGGTCGAGGCGCCGATGAACACGCCCATCGACAGGACGGCGCCCTGCTCGACCATCACGCCTTCGGCCACTTCGGAGCGGGCGCCGATGAAGCAATCGTCCTCGATGATCACCGGCCCGGCCTGGAGCGGCTCGAGCACGCCGCCGATGCCGGCGCCGCCCGAAATATGGACATTGCGGCCGATCTGGGCGCAGCTGCCGACGGTCGCCCAGGTATCGACCATTGTGCCTTCGCCGACATGGGCGCCGATATTGACGAAGCTCGGCATCAGCACGGCGCCCTTGCCGATGAAGGCGCCGCGCCGCACGATGGCGCCCGGCACGGCGCGAAAGCCGGCCTCGCCGAACCTGGCCTCGTCCCAGCCGAGGAACTTGGAGGGCACCTTGTCCCACCACATCGCCCCGCCCGGCCCGCCCGGGATCGGCGCCATCGGGTTGAGGCGGAAGGAGAGCAGGACCGCCTTCTTCAGCCACTGATTGACCCGCCAGCCGTCCGCGTCCTTCTCGGCGACCCTCGCCTCGCCCGAATCGAGCCGGCCAATCGCTCCCTCGACCGCCTCGCGGACCGCGCCGGCCGTCGCCGGTCCGATGCCGTCGCGCGCCTCCCAGGCCTCGTCGATCGTCTGCCGGAGCGCTTCGGTCATGCGGTTGCTTCCTCTTGAGACCAGTTTTCCTGCATCTCGGCGAGCCAGCCGGCGATGTCGGACACGGTGAAGTCGATCGTGTCGGCATCGGCCTCGTGACCGCCCCGTTCCGACCCGTTGGCCACCCACACCGTGGTCATGCCGAGCGCCTTGGCCGGAGCGAGATTGCGCGCCATGTCGTCGGCAAACAAGGCGCGCCGCGGATCGATCCGGTGGCGGGCGCAGAGTGCCGCATAGGCGTCCGGATGCGGCTTGGGCACATAGGCCATGGCGTGGATGTCGTGCATGCCGTCGAAGGCGTTGGCGAGGCCGAGCCGATCGAGCACGCGGCGCGCATAGCCTTCGTCGGCATTGGTGAAGACGAACTTGCGCCCGGGAAGGCGATCAAGCGCAGCCACCAGCACCGGATCGGCGGCGATGCGGGCAAGATCGACGTCGTGGACGAAATCGAGGAACTCGTGCGGGTCGACGCCATGATCGCGCATCAGGCCGGCGAGGGTCGTGCCGTGCGCGAGGAAATGGCCCTTCTGGACGCGGCGCGCCTCGACGGCATCGCATTGCAGAAGTTGCTGGATATACTCGCCCATGCGAAGGTCGATCAGCTCGAACAGATTGGTCGACGCCGGATAGAGGCTGTTGTCGAGATCGAAGATCCAGCTTTCGATATGGTCCAGGCCGGGATTCATGCCCGCCTCCTAGAGGCTGATCAGTCTCGGTGGAAGCGCGTCGCGCAAGGTTCGGACGCCGGAATCCAGCAGGTTCGAATCCGGCTTCAGGCGCGCGGGGGCTTAATCCTTAATCAAATAGAAAGCATAACTCCGTTAAGGAGGGCGGAATAAATCCAAGATTTTCGAGTGTGTTAGGAGTATCCGGATGGCCGCATCGGCGAGCAGGACCGGCCTGATCCTGTCGGTATGCGCAATTGCGCTCACCCTTTCCGCCTGCGGCGGCGGTGGCGGTTCCACCGCGCGGCCGCAACCGACCCCGATCGCGCCGCCCGCGCCTCCTCCTCCGCCGCCGCCGCCGGCACCACCACCGCCCCCGCCGGCACCACCACCATCGACGAACTTCAACGACGCCGAATACCAACGCTCGAACGCCGCGGTGACGTCGGGCGCCATCCGGGCGTGGGAAGCCGGCGGGCGCGGGCAGGGCATCGTCGTCGGCGTCGTCGACAGCGGCATCAATGCGACGCTTTCCGAGTTCGCCGGACGCATCCACCCCGCCAGCCAGGACGTTGCCGCGAACCGCGGCGTCTCAGACAGCGAGGGCCACGGCACCGCCGTCTCCGGGGTGATCGCCATGAATCGCAACGGCAGCGGCGCACTCGGCGTTGCGTTCGAATCGCGCATCCTGTCGCTCAACACGTCCGATCCGACCGATTGCGACGCGGACGACGGCTGCATGCACAATGACGGCGACATCGCCCGGGCGATCGACATCGCCCGCCAGAACGGCGCGCGCGTCATCAACATCTCGCTCGGCGGCGAGAATGTCAGCAGTGGCGTGATCAACGCCGTCGGCCGCGCCGCGGCGGCGGGGATCGTCGTCGTCATCTCGGCCGGCAACGACAGCCTGACGAACCCCGACGTCTTTGCCCTTCGCACCGCGCGCGAGGGCGGCGGCGGCCATGTCATCATCGCCGGCGCGATGGACGAAGCGCGCAACCTGGCGAGCTTCTCCAACCGCGCCGGATCGGGCGCCCAATATTATCTGACCGCGCTCGGCGTCCGCGTGCGCAGCGTCGATCAGAACGGAACCGCGACCTTGTGGTCCGGCACCTCCTTCTCGGCGCCGGTGGTCAGCGGCGCGGCGGCCCTGCTCGCCAGCGCCTTCCCCAACCTCACCGGCCGCGACATCGTCGAGCTGCTGCTCACCACGGCCGACGACGCCGGCGCGAGCGGCGTCGATTCGCAGTTCGGCAACGGCATTCTCAACATCGGCCGCGCCTTCCAGCCGCAGGGCGCGCTGAGCGTCGCGGGCAGCGGCATTCCGGTCGCGGAAGCCGTCGGCGGCGACGCCTCCGAGGCGATGGGCGACGCCGGGCCGCAGATGGAAGGAGTGATCATCCTCGACGGCTATTCGCGCGCCTTCGTCGCCGATCTGGCGCAGCAGCTCAATCGCGCGCCGCGGCAGCGGCCGCTCGAGCAGGGTCTCCAGGTGGACCTTTCCAGCGGCTACGCCGGGGCCGGGCCGACGATGGTGTCGGTCACCGTCCGCCGCAATCTGACCGGCCAGGCCCAGGTAGGCCTCGCCCAGACCGGCATGACCTATGAGGATGCGCGCGCGGCTCGTGCGGTCGCCGGCTATGCGCTGAGCCGGCTTTCGCCGCGCACGGCGCTGGCGATGGGCTTCTCGGAAAGCGGCCGGACGCTCCAGCAGCGGCTGGCGAATCGCGGCGGAACGCCCTTCCTCGTCGCCCGCGATCCCATGAGCCGCACCGGCTTCTTCGCGGATAGCGGAGTGGCGATGGGCGTGCGCCAGCAGATGGGGCCGGTCGGGCTGACCGTCACCGGCGAGCGGGGCCGGGTCGACCGGCCGGACCTGCGTCCGGGCGAGCGCGAGCCGGGCTACAGCCTCGCGTCGCTGAGCGCGGACCGAAGGATCGGCGGCGCCGACCTCATGCTGAGGGTATCGCGGCTTGCCGAAGCGCAGACCGTGCTCGGCGGCCGGTTCGCCTTCGCGCCGGCCGGCGCGACAAGCTGGTTCTTCGACGCCGCCGTCGGCTACGACCTCGGCGGCGGCTGGGCGACGCAGGCGAGCTACCGGCGCGGCTGGACGGCGATGCCCGGCCCTTCGACTTCGCTCGGGACAGGCGGCACCGGCCTCGTTGCCGGCGGCAACCTGTCGACCGACGGCTGGGCCTTCGACCTGAGCCGGGCCGGGGCGTTCCTGGCGGGCGACCGGCTCGCCTTCCGGGTGATGCAGCCGCTGCGCGTGCGCTCCGGCGGCTATGCGATCAACGCGCCGGTCTCTTACGATTATTCAGACCTCAGCGTCGGCTATGCCGTGCAGACCTTCAGCCTGGCGCCGACGGGACGCGAGATCGACTTCGAGGCGGCCTATGGCGTCGACATGCTCGGCGGCGCGGCGTTCCTGGGCGCCAACGTCTTCATGCGGCGCGAGCCGGGGCATATCGAGGCGATGGGGAACGATATCGGCGCGGCGGCGCGGTTCAGCCTAAGATTCTGAGAGTAGCTCCGGCAACGCGGAAATGGTCTCCCCTCCCTGCATTGAGGGAAAGCCGCGGCGCTTTTCAGGATGTTTGGGGCGCTTCGCTGCCGCCAGTCTCCTGGCCCTGCGGCGAGGATAGCCGCAGAAGCTCCTCCACCGCACCGCGCGCGCGAATCCTGCCGCTATCCAGCCAGATCGCCTGGGCGCACCAGGTCCGCAGCAGCTCGGCCGACTGCGACGCGAGGACGAGAATGCTCGTCCTGTCCACGAACGCCGACATTCGCTCATACGCCTTCGCCTGGAAAGCGGCGTCACCGATACCGAGCCATTCGTCCATCAGCAGGATGTCGGGCGGAAAGGACGTGGAGACCGCGAAGGCGAGGCGCATGATCATTCCGGCGGAATAGGTCGCCAGCGGAGCTCCGATGAAGGGACCAAGCTCGGTCCACGCCACGATTTCCTCGACATGGCCGCGCATCTGGCTCTGCGGGATGTCTAGGTGCATGCCGAGCAGGAATATGTTCTCGAGACCCGTCGCGGCACGATGAAGGCCGAGGCCCGGGCTGAGCAGCGGAGTCAGCCGCCCGCTTCGCCTGACGATTCCCGCTCGCGGCGCATAGACGCCCGCCATCGTCCGAAGGAGCGTGCTCTTGCCCGCACCATTGTCGCCGATAAGAGCCAGGCGATCTCCTTCGCGAACTTCGAGATCGATATCGGAAAGCGCCCGAATCACGGGAATGCGCGGACCGAAATCGAACCTCCCGGCGAACGCGCCCTGAAATGCGAATCGCCGCATCGAACGCGCGCTGGCGTGATAGACCGGAAAGTCGACGCTGACGCCGCTGAGGCTCATTCGAGTCATGGTCTCAGATCCAATAGGGTACCCGTTCGCGCGCTGCGGCAAAGGCCAGGCTGGCGGCCGCCAGGTTGAGCCCGGTGACCGACAGCACGATGGGCCAGGACGTGGACAGGACGACGTCGCCGATCAAAGGCGCCCGCACGATGTCGATGAAGGCAAAGAGGGGGTTGGCGGCGACGAACCAGATGCGCTGCGGACCGAGGGTCGAGGGAAGCCAGAAGATCGGCGTCAGGAAGAAGAGGAGCTGCATCCCGTTGGTGACGATCGGCGGGATGTCGCGAAAGCGTGCCCCGAGCAGGCCGAGCAGCACCGAGGCGAAGAACAGGTTCAGAACCAGCAGCAGCAGGCCCGGAATTGCGGCCCAGGCGGCCGGGTTCGGGCTCATCTGGAAGAAGAGGAGGACAAGCGGAACGACCAGGGCATTGTGGGCCAGGACGATGATGTTGCGCCAGGTCAGCCGCAGGACATGGACCGAAAGCGGCATGGCGGAATTGCGAATCGTGTCGGCGGCACCGACGAAGACGGTGGCTGCCTCGATCAGCATGATCTGGATGAAATACCAGAGCACCAGTCCGGTCGTCACATAGACGGCATAATAGCCGGCCGTGGTCCCGAGCGTCGCCGCGAAGATGAAAGTCAGGCAAGTCGCCATCAGGCCGATGCTCGCCGTGATCCAGAACGATCCAAGCAGGGAGCCCAAGTAGCGATGCCGGACGTCGTTCCAGCCGAGGGCGGTCCACAGCCACCGTCGCGACAGCCCATCGATCAGGTCGCGGGCCGCGTCACGCCAGCCCACCCGCAGGCCGCCGTCCCTCAAGTCAGAACCTGCTCTAGGGCCTCGCAGACCATTCCCACCTGCCGTTCGGTCATCGCGTTGTGGAAGGGCAAGGCAAGGGTCGTGCGGGCGACGCGTTCGGCGATGGGGAAGTCCCCCACCTCGAAACCGAAAAGTTGCCGGTAGACCGGCTGCAGGTGCAAGGGCGCGAAATAGGCCCTGGCGGGGATGCCCAGCGCTTCGAGCCGCGTGATGACGACATCGCGATCGAAGGCGGGGTCGAGCCGCGCAATCGCCGCAAACCAGCTCAGCCGTGTCGTGGAGGGGGACGGCTCGATGAGCCTGATCCCGCTCATGGCCTCGAACCGGTTCTTGTAGAGCCGGGCGACCTTTTCCCGCATCGACAGCATTTCCTCCAGGCGCGCCAACTGCGTCACACCGAGCGCCGCGGACAATTCCGTCATGCGGTAATTGTAGCCGAGGCGCACATGCTTCAACCAGGGTCCGCCTTCCTCGCGCCCCTGGTTGCGCAGGCTGCGCAGGAGGTCGCCGGTACACGCATCGCCGCAGGTGATCATGGCGCCTTCGCCGGTCGTCATCTGCTTGTTTGGAAAGAAGGAGAAAACGGCGAAATGACCGAAGGTGCCGATCTTTCGCCCCTCATATTCCGCACCGACGGCCTCGCAGGCGTCCTCGATGAGGAAGAGGTCGTGCGCCTTGCATGCGGATTGCAGCTCACCCATCGCGCACGGCTGGCCGAAGACATGCACGGGAAGCAGCGCGCGCGTGCGCTCCGTCACCGCCCCGGGGACGAGGCGCGGATCGATGTTCATCGTCTCCTCGTCGATGTCGACGAAGACGGGCGTGCCGCGCTCGAACAGAATGCAGTTGGCCGATGCGATATAGCCGAATGGCGAGGTGATTACCTCATCGCCCTCGCCGATGCCCGCGGCGCGGATGCACAGATGAAGGGCTGATGTCCCGCTGCTCACGGCTATGGCATCGGTCACCCCGATATAAGCGGCGAACGCCGCCTCGAACCGACGGGTGAATGGACCCTGACTTAGCATCCCGCTTCGCAGTGCCTCGGCGACCGCGTCGATATCCTCATCGCGAATATCCGGGGCCGCCATAGGCAAGCGATAGTCGATCAACGTCTTCCCCCGCACCGCTTGCCTCGCTTC
>Ga0299914_10002523_pt1 | contig 12637 bp, 10 predicted proteins | sample RVTome_10_FD_201361 | JGI IMG/M metagenome (GOLD analysis project Ga0299914, IMG submission 201361) | Soil microbial communities from uranium-contaminated site in the Upper Colorado River Basin, Wyoming, United States - RVT153D57 (version 2) ...
GCTGCCGGGCGAAGCGCGGCAGGACTGGTGGATCACCCAGGAGATCGCACGCCGGCTCGGTCTCGACTGGCAATACGGCCATCCGCGCGACGTGTTCGCCGAGATGGCCGAGATCATGCCGTCGCTCGCCAACATCACCTGGGCGCGGCTGGAGCGCGAGGACTCGGTCACCTATCCCTGCGACGCGCCGGACAAGCCGGGCAACGAGATCATGTTCGCCGCCGGTTATCCGACGGCGAGCGGCCGCGGCAAAATCGTCCCGACCGATCTCACCCCGCCCGACGAGCTGCCGGACGACGAGTACCCGATGGTGCTGACGACCGGCCGTATGCTCGAGCACTGGCACACCGGCGCGATGACGCGGCGGGCCGGCAATCTCAACCAGCTGGAGCCGGACGCGGTCGCCTGCCTGTCGCCGCGCGACATCGGCCGGATGGACCTCGCACCGGGCGATTTCATCCGTGTGGCGACGCGCCGGGGCGAGATCACGCTCCGGGTGCGCCAGGACCGCGAAGTCCCCGAAGGAATGGTCTTCATTCCCTTCTGCTTCACCGAGGCGGCTGCTAACATGCTGACCAATCCGCAGCTCGACCCGTTCGGCAAGATTCCCGAGTTCAAGTTCTGTGCCGCGCGCATCGAGCCGGTGGCGGACAAGGCGGCCGAATAAGCTGGGCGGCCGAATAGGCAGGGCGTGACGCCGGCGCTCCATCGTCCTGGCGGGGAGGGCCGCGTGTCCGAGAAAACGACGACGGTATTCAGCGTGATGCTGGCGACGTTTGTCGTCGTCCTCGTGCTGACCAACATTATCGGCGTGAAGCTGTTCCTCGCCTTTCCGGAGACGCTGCCGAACGGCATCTTCGGCGAGGCGATTACGCTCACGACCGGGCTGATTACCTATCCGATCACCTTCCTGCTGACCGACATCGTCTGCGAGGTCTACGGTCAGCGTAAGGCGAACCTGATGGTCGTGACCGGCTTCGTGCTGAGCCTCGTCTCGCTGATGCTGATCCAGATATCCCTCGTCCTGCCGGGCTCGCCGGCCTGGCCCTCCGGCAGCACGATCTACCAATCCGTCGACGAGATGCAGCGGGCCTTCGAATCGGTCTTCACCCTGCCCAGCGTGCTGATCTTCGGCTCGATGACGGCCTATCTTGTCGCGCAATTGCTGGATGTGCGGCTGTTCCATTACTGGAAGCGCGTGACGGGGGGCCGTCACCTCTGGCTGCGGAACAACGCGTCGACGATGACCTCCCAGCTGGTCGATACGATCATCGTCAACTCGATTTTTCTCGGCTTTGGGCTCGGACTCGATTGGTTAATAGTCGCGAAGATCATAATTGCGAGTTATATTTTCAAGCTCATCATCGCCTTGCTCGATACGCCCTTCGTCTATCTCGGGGTCTGGATCGTGCGCCGCCAGGACCCGTCGCTGGGACGAGAGGCAGCCCTGGCGGAATGACCCGGCGGGTCCCTGCACAAACGGTGAAAGCCGGGAATCCGCAAGAGTAAAAACGAGGCGTTAAAATAAAATTGGCCCATCGTTTACCAAAATACTTGGGAAACGTAATAAAAAACATGCCTATATTTTAAATATTCGAACAATACCTAAATTAACTAAACATTTTACTAGATTTTGTTTGACCCTTAATGTAAAGTAGTACCACTAAATGGGAGGGGTGCTTGTGTTGGGGGAGAATAATGTCTCAGGCACCTCTATATATCGTGGGCGGCACGGGCCTGTTTCGACGTGGCCTGTGCAGTTTTCTGGAAGATACGCCATTCCGCCTCGCCGCGGAGTTCGATAACGCGCCGGCTTGCGTCGACGCCCTTTCGAAGGCTTCGACGCCGGAAGCGGAGATCATCGTCTATGTCTCCAACGGCGATCCGCAGGTCTCGGCCGCAGCGGTGGATGCGCTCATATCCTGCGTCGATGCCAGGGTCCTGGTCCTATCCGGCGAGCTTTCGGTCGAAGAGCTGGGCGCATGCCTGCGCGTCGGCGCCGGCGGCTACCTGCTGAGCAATATTTCCAAGGAAGTGCTCACGCATTCGCTGCGCCTGATTCTGCTGGGCGAGACGGTCTTCCCGTCGCAGCTCGCGACGGCCTGGGCGACCGGCCAGTTGCGCCAGAACGCCAGTGGCGACGTCGGCAAGGCGCTCGAGGTGCTGACGCAGCGCGAGGCCGAAATTCTCGGCTGCCTCACTGAAGGGGCGCCGAACAAGATGATCGCGCGTCAGCTTGGCATCACGGAGGCGACCGTGAAGATCCATGTCAAGTCGCTGATCCGCAAGATCGGCGTCCAGAACAGGACGCAGGCCGCCCTTTGGGCGATCCAGGTGGGCTACGTCAAGAATCCGGTGGATCTCGCCGCCTGAGGCTACGGCATTCTCCCGACCCGCAAGCGCTGTTTGTTTGCGTCATGCGATTTGGCCCCGCTTCGGCGGGGCCTTCTTTTTTGCCTGGGCAAAAGAAGACGACCCTCCGTCCAGGACGGAGGGTCGCTTCAACAGGGAAGTTCCGGAAATGAGTGAGCGTGTGTGTGATCCCGTTACTTCGTCGAGGACATGTCCTTCAGGCACTGGGCCTTCAGTTTCGCGTCCTTGATCTTCTCGCATTTCGCCTTCGCCTGGTCGCCAGCGGCAAATGCCGGGGCGGCTACGGGCGCGGCAGCGAATGCTGCGAGAAGTACGACGGGAAGAATTTTGCGAATCATTCGACTCTCCTATTGTAGTTCACGATTTTCGTTCACGACGCGGGTCGTCGCATGCGAATGGACCGTATTTACCGTGCCACCCCTAGTAAAAGGGCCCCAGCTCGCGATGCATGTCGGGCGGACCGGCTTCCCGCTCTGCCGGCGCCCGGGCGTTGGATTTGAGACGCAGGAGCTGCGCCTGGACGATTTCTTCGTGCGTTAAATCGGTGCGCAGCACGATCACCCGCGTCCCGTCGGTTGAGACGATCTCGAACCGGTGCGGCGAAACGGCGATCGGCTCGCCGTCCGTGTCGAAGCTGCCGTAGAGCTGAAGCAGGATCTCGCTTACGTCGCCACGGCCGGTCAGGACAAGATTTGCGATCTCGCCGATGCGTTCGCCATCCAGGCTCAGGACCTGGCTGCCGATCAGCCGATAGGCGCGATAATAGTGCTCCAGCATGTCGCGCGAGGCGACCTGATAGGTATCGGACGGGAAAACATGCGACGACGGCTCGGCGTTGGCGGCGGCGCAGACCGATGCCGTCCCTGCAGCGATCGCGACCAAGCACCTGTTCCGCCACCCTGCCTTGCGCATTTCCACGATACCCTAGTGACTTTGTCTTCGGCGTCCGCGTTAACGAAGTTGTCCGCCGCTAATGACGTAGACGGCGCTTGCCGAGATTTGTTCCCAGATAATTTCCTCGGCGCGACAACCCTGCCGCGGGAAGACCCTGTAAACGGATGATCGCGGATAGTTCATCTTCTCGCCGCAATTCGGTCCGAATCGGCACATAGGCTCGGAGGCACATCGAATCGGGATGAGGAGGAATAAAGCATGCTGCCGCCCGTCTGTTAGCTAGAGCGGCATGCGTTCATGGACCGTTGGTCGGCGGGGCTCACAAGTGCCAAAACAAGGGCACAGGCCAACGCACATCGCTTGTCGGCTCCGAGCCTTACGGCTCTGACAGGGAAACGGCGCGGACGCATGGGTGAGGGGGGACTATGGGATGGTCATCGTCCACGACATTGCAACGTTTCGGTCGTGCGCAGGCAACCCGAATTGTCAGGAACCAGCCGTAAGCTGTCGGTTCTTCGAGGTCTTCAGGGAACGAACCAGGCATCTGATCATTGATCGAGTGATTGGGCGCCTGGGCATTGGTCGATTGATCGCGCCCGCACAGGAGGACCTCGCCGTGCCGGATACCGGACCCACGCTCACCCTTCACGTTGCCGCCTTGCGGCGTTACGCAAACGCCTTGGAAGGCAATCGGACGGAAGCCGACGATCTGGTGCAGGAATGCCTCGCTCGCGCCATCGCCCGGACTAAGGCGTGGAGCGAGATACGCAACGTAAGAGCTTACCTGTTCACGATTCTCCACAATCTTCATATCGACCGGCTTTCGCGCGGCCGCACCGCCGGCATCTCGGTTCCGCTCGAGTCGGTGGAGCATAGACTCACCACGAAGCCCGCGCAGGAAGAAGGGCTGCAGATCCGGGATCTGCAGCGCGCATTGCGCGTCCTGCCGGACGACTACCGGAAGGCGGTGTTGCTGGTCGGGCTGGAAGGCATGAGCTATCAGGAAGCCGCGACCACGCTCGGGGTTCCCATCGGCACCGTCATGTCGCGCCTCTCGCGTGGCCGCGAAACCTTGCGCCAGCTCATGACGAAGGACGCCCACGCCAAGCTGCGGGTCGTGAAATGATCCACCGTCCGAGCCCGTATCGCCAGCCCATTTCCGAGATCGATCTGCACGGCTACATCGACGGCGAGCTGTCGGCCCAGCGCCGCGCCGAAGTCGATGCGTATCTCGCCGCGCATCCCGACCAGGCGGCCCGGCTCGCGGCGTACGGCTCACTGACGCTGTCGCTGCACACCCTCTATGGCGACGGCGTCGGCGGCGCCAATCGAACGATCGACTCTCTCACGGCGGACCTCGATCGCGCCCTCAGGCGCCGCCGCATGGCGCACAGGCTCGCCCGCGTCGCCGTCGCCGTGCTCGTCGTCGCGACCGGTGCGGCGGTGGCTTCCGGCGTTCATGACCGGTTCCGGCAGGCGGAAGACCGTTTTCTCGCTTTCACCCGGCAGGCGACCGAGGCGCACGTCCTGTTCGCCGGAAACAAGCCGGTGCCGAGCGATGCAGCGCTGGACGAGGAGACCGCGGTCGTCACATGGCTGTCGCAGCGGCTGACCGGCGTTCCGGTCCGCGCCCCCGATCTGCAGGCCTTTGGATACGAGCTTTCGGTCGAGCGCATCCTGCCGTCGCCCGGCGGACCGGCGGCGCAGTTGATGTACGAGAGCCGGAAGTCCGAGGAGCCGATCACCCTGTTCATCGGCAAGAGCCGGGACATGAAGCCGACCGCCTTCACCTTCGTGCAGAATGACGATCTCTCGATCTTCTATTGGCAGGAAGGGCCCTTCGCCTACAGCCTCGCCGGCAACCTCGATCGGATGGAGCTGCTGACGCTGGCCGAAGAGGTGAATGCGCAACTGGTGGCCTTGCCGCCCGTGCCGAAGCCGATGGTTCAGCGCCCCGCCGGCGAGAGTGGGCGGGCCGCCGCCGAGGCGCCGCCGCCGTCCGTGCACGGCAAGACGGTGGGCGCCGTGCCGGCCGCTGCCGGGGCCTCGACGGTTCTGGGCGGCGGGCTCGTCCGGCCGGTCTCGAACACGCTCGATACGACGACGCGGGGGATTGTCCCGGAAGCGGCGAAGAAACCTGCAGTCAAGGCCGGGCAAGGCGACGCGGAGGGCGCCGACGCGCCGAAGCCCGGCGTCACGCCGGCTCCGAAGAGCGAGATCGAGGCCGCCAAGAAAACCTCGTGACCCGCGTCACAGCGTTGCCGAGCGAAGCCGGAGCGCGTTGCCGATGACGGAGACGGAGCTCAGGCTCATAGCGGCTGCGGCGATCATCGGGCTGAGCAGCAGGCCGGTTACGGGGTACAAGACGCCCGCGGCGATCGGCACGCCGATCGCGTTGTAGAAAAAAGCGAAAAACAGGTTCTGGCGGATGTTGCGCATGGTCGCCTTGCTCAGGCGGCGGGCGCGCACGATGCCGGCGAGGTCGCCCTTGATCAACGTCACGCCGGCGCTCTCGATCGCGACATCCGTTCCCGTTCCCATGGCGATGCCGATATCGGCTTCGGCGAGCGCGGGCGCATCGTTGATCCCGTCGCCCGCCATGGCGACGACATGGCCCTGCTGCTTTAGCCGCCGGATCTCCGCGCCCTTGTCCTGAGGCAGGACATCGGCGGCCACGCTGTCGATGGCGAGCTTGGCGGCGACCGTCTCGGCTGCGATGCGGTTGTCGCCGGTCAGCATGACGATGCGAATGCCGTCCTCGCGCAACGCCGTCAGCGCTGCCGCCGCCGACGGCTTGATCGGGTCGGCGACCGCGACCAGTCCGGCGACCGTGCCGCCGACGGCGACATACATCACGGTCGCGCCGTCGCGGCGCAAGGCGTCGGCACGCGACGTCCATGCCCCGGCATCGATGTTCAGAGACTCCATGAGTCGGCGGTTGCCGATGGCGACGTCGCGCCCGTCCGCGTGCCCGGTGACGCCCTTGCCGGTTTCCGAGGCGAAGCCCGTTACGGATGCGATGCCGGTCTTTCTGTCTTTGGCGGCCCGCACGATCGCCGCGGCCAGGGGGTGCTCGCTCAGCGCCTCCAGTCCGGCGGCGAGGCGCAGGATCGTCGCCGCGTCCTGGCCCTCGGCGGCGACGACTTCGGTTACGTCGGGCTTGCCCATCGTCAGCGTGCCGGTCTTGTCGACGACGAGCGTGTCCACCGCCTCCAGCCGCTCCAGCGACGCCGCATCGCGGATCAGGACGCCGGCCTGCGCGCCGCGTGCGACGCCCACCATGATCGAGACTGGGGTGGCGAGGCCGAGCGCGCACGGACAGGCGATGATCAGCACGGACACCGCCGCGATCAGGGCATAGGCGAAGGCGGGCTGCGGCCCCAAGGCGAGCCATGCGGCGAAGGCGATCGCGGCGACCGCGACGACCGCGGGCACGAAATAACCCGACACCTGATCGGCGACGCGCTGGATCGGCGCGCGGCTGCGCTGCGCCTGGGCGACCAGGCCGACGATCTGCGACAGCATCGTCGCGCTGCCGACATGATCCGCCCGCATCACGAAGCTGCCGGTCGCGTTAAGCGTGCCGCCGATCACCGTATCGCCTTCGCCCTTGGCGACGGGGACCGGCTCGCCGGTGATCATCGATTCATCGATATTGCTGCGTCCGTCGACGACCGTGCCGTCGACCGGCACCTTGTCGCCGGGACGCACGCGCAGGCGATCGCCGACCGCGACCCGCTCGAGCGGAATCTCTTCCGTGCCGCCGTCCTCGCGCAGCCGGTGCGCCTTCGCCGGCGCGAGGTCGAGCAATGCCCGCACCGCAGAGCCCGTCTGCTCGCGCGCCCGCAATTCCAGCACCTGGCCCAACAGGACGAGGACGACGATCACGCCGGCCGCTTCGAAATAGACGTCGACGGCGCCGTGCGCGCTGCGGAAGGCTTCCGGGAAGAGACCCGGCGCTGCGGCCGCGACGGCGCTGTAGGCATAGGCGACCCCGGTGCCGATCGCGATCAGCGTGAACATGTTGAGATGGCGGCTCACGATCGACGCCCAGCCGCGCTGGAAGAACGGCAGGCCGCCCCACAGCACGATCGGCGTGGCGAGCGCGAACTGTATCCAGTGGCTGGCGACGGGCGGCAGGATCTCGATCACATGGACGCCCATCGCCAGCACGACGAGCGGCACGGCGAGCACGCCGCTGATCCAGAAGCGCCGCGTCATATCCACTAGTTCCGGATTCGGACCTTCGGCCGCGGTCGCGTCGAGTGGCTCGAGGGCCATACCGCAGATCGGGCAGGCGCCGGGGCCGATCCTGGTGATCTCCGGATGCATAGGGCAGGTGTAGACGGTCCCGGCCGGGGTGGGCTCGGCGGCCTGCGGCGTCCCGCCGAGATAGCGGGCCGGGTCGGCGCTGAATTTCTCCAGGCACCCGCGCGAGCAGAACAGATACTCGGTTCCGCCGTGCACGTGACGGTGCTTTGCGGTCTTGGGATCGACCGACATGCCGCAGACCGGGTCGCGCGCGCCGCTGTCCGCTGTGCCCTTGTCCGCTGCGCCATGGCAAGGCGCACATTGCGAATGTTCGTCCATCATGAACGAGTAGATGGGGCTTCCCGTTACTGGAAGGTCAAGACGTCCGGCGATGCCGTGCCGGCAAAAGAAAAGCGGCGCTGGACCGGCGCGCCGCCACGGAAGGAAATTCCGAAAGGTTACCTGTATTTGGGGAGTAATTTCTCGTTACCAGTCGTCCTTCGTGGGGAGAAAAAATCTGCAATCGGTTGCATCAAGCCGAAACCGCAATTGCCGTATGCGACCATGCGGCGCTTTCCGTCGGAATTTGGCAATGCCAAATTCAGTCGTCATAAGTAACACCTATGGCGGGCAGCATGAAGTAACAAATTCTTGAAGCAGGGCAACTCGATGCGGACTCGCTTCTCATGATTGTAATTGCTGCGAGCCGACTGGAACGGCGCGGGAAGCGCCTCAAGGCCGCGCGATCCCGAACATCTTCGCCGCCGTGCCGCCAAGGATCATGTCCTTGGCTTCGTTACTCAGGTCGGCCGCCTCCACCACCTTGACCGGCACCGGATCTCCGATCGGGAACGGGTAGTCGGAGCCGAGTATCACGCGGTCCGCGCCGACCTTGTCGCAAAGGAATTTCAGCGCCTCGGGCTGGAAGACGAGGCTGTCGAAATAGCATTGCTGCAGCCCTTCCGCCGGATCGGCGTACTTGCCCGGATTGGCATGGAAGTTCCGCACCAGGCGCCCGATGACGAAGGGAAGCCCGCCGCCGCCCGTCGTCAGCACCGCTTTCATCCCGGCATATTTAACGAAGTGCCCCGAGAACAGCAGCCGCGCGCAGGCCGCGGTCATGTCGTTGAGCCGCGCGACGGCGTTCACCAGGTCGGGCTCGCGGATGCGCGCGTCCGTCGTGTCGAAGACCGGGTGGATCAGCACTGCGCCGCCGCGGTCCGCGGCCGTCTCCCAGAACGGGTCGAGGTCGGGGTCGTCGAGGTTGCCGCCTTCGCCCTTCGGCTGCGCGCCGATCATGCAGCCGCGAAAGCCGGCATCCAGCGCTTCGCCCAGAACCGCCGCCGCGCGCTTGCCGGACTGCATCGGCACGCTCGCCAGAGGCGTCAGCCGCGGCTCGCCCTCGCAGGCTTTCAGAAGCTGCTCGTTGATCATGCGGCTCCAGTCGGCGGCCTCCTCGGCCGGCAGCTCGTAGCCGAACATGTCGAGCCATCCGCCGGCGACCTGATGGTCGATGCTGCGCTCGCTCATCCATTGCAGCCGCTGCTCGGTGTCGCGCAGCCGCGGCATGACCGGCCGCGTCGGCTTGCGCCCGGCGAAGGCGAGGCGAAAGGCGCCGTCCGCATGCAGCAGCTCGACCGACGGAAACCGCCCGATGTTGCGCTTGAGGTATTCGAACATGGCCTGCGGGGCGAAATGGGCGTGGATGTCGATATTCATGGGGCGCTCGGTATTCCTTTCTCGTTCACGTTCCGGATTTACGGGCGAGGCCGCCGAACAGCGCGCCCAGGTGGCCCAGCCGGATCGGCAGCGCGTCGACGCGGCGGCCGAGCGGGGCGAGCGCATCGTTCACCGCGCTGGCGACCGCCGCCGGCGAGCCCGGATAGCCCGACTCGCCCGCGCCCTTCTGTCCGTGCGATGTCAGCGGCGACGGCGTGCAATGGTCGGCGACCTTCACCATCGGAATCTCGAGCGAGGACGGCAGGAGATAGTCCATGAAGGTACCGGACAGATGCTGTCCCGTCTCGTCGTATTCGAACCGCTCGTAGAGCGCGGCGCCGATGCCATGCGCGATGCCGCCCAGCAGCATGCCCTTGACGATCAGCGGATTGATCATCGTGCCGCAGTCATGCGCGACGTAGTATTCCGGGATCTCGACCTTGCCGGTGCCGGGGTCGATCTCGACCAGCGCCATATGCGCCTCGAAGGAGAAGCAAGGGTACATCTGGACCCGGCCGTCGCCGGTCGGCATCGTCCCGCCCTTCGGCACCTGCAGCGTATAGCTCGCCTGGAGCCCCGGCTCCATGCCGGGCGGCATCAAATGATACTGGCGGTGGCAGATGCGCACGATCTCGTCCCAGCTCAACCCCTTCGACGGGTCGTCGGCCGCCGCTACCGCGCCATCCTGATAGACCAGAGACGCCGCGTCCCGGCCGAGGTTGTGCGCGGCGATGCGGACGACCCGCTCGCGGATCATCTCCGCCGCCTTCTGCGCCGCGCCGCCCAGCATGATCGCCATGCGGCTGGCGACCGGGCTGTTGCCCGGCAGGCTCGACAGCGAGTCGGAGTGCACGACGCGAATGGCCGCGGGGTCGATGCCGAGCGTCTCGCCGACCACGGTGGCCGCCAGCGTCTGATGCCCCTGGCCGGCGCTCGAGGTGACGATCAGCACGGTGACGGCGCCGGCGCGGTCGACCTTGACGGTGCAGGACTCCGGCCACAGCGTTGTGTCGTTGCGCGGGTTGAACAGCGGCTCGAAGGAGGCGTTGCCACCGCCGGGCTCGAGCGCTGCGGCGACGCCGACGCCGGCGAGCCGGCCCGCTTTGCGCAGCGCGTCGCGCTTCGCGAGCAGGGCCGGGTAGTCGGCGAGGTCGGTCAGCTTCTGCACGACCGCATGGTAGTCGCCGCTGTCGTACTCGGTGCCGCTCGGGATCATGTAGGGGAACTGGTCGGCGCGGATGAAGTTGCGGCGCCGGAGCTCGACCCGGTCGATGCCGAGATGGTCGGCCACCCGGTCCATCGCCGTCTCGATCGCATAGGTCGTCGGCGCCTGGCCGAAGCCGCGCACGGCGACCTGCGCCGTCTTGTTGGTGCAGACGGAAATCGCTTCGTAGGCCACGCTGCCGATGCGGTAGGGCCCGACAATCGAGCCGACCGGTTTGCCGAGCTGCAGCGGCGCGCGGCCGGGATAGGCGCCGCAGTCGTCGAGCGCGCGCATCTTCATCGAGCGCACCGTGCCGTCGTCGTCGAAGGCGACACTCACGTCGAAGATGCGGTCCGGCCCGTGCGCGTCGCCGCCGGACATGTTCTCCAGCCGGTCCTCGATCAGCCGCACCGGCTTGCCCAGCTTGCGCGCGAGGTAGCCGACCAGGATCGCGTGCTTGAGCCCGCGCTTGACGCCATAGCTGCCGCCGACGTCGACGTCCTGGTGGACGCGCACCTGATTGCCCTTGAGCCGCAGCGCTTCGGCGATCTGGTCGCCGTATTTAGGCATCTGCACCGAGGCCCAGACATCGAGGATCTCTTCGCCGGGGTCCCAACGGGCGACGGCGCCGAAGGTCTCGATCGGCACCGTCGAGCTGCGCCCCCAGCGCACCCGGAGGTCGAGGCTGTGCGACGCGGCGACGAAGTCTTCTTCGACCGCGCCCCAGACGAATTTCCGGTGGAACAGGACGTTGCTGCCGTGATCCGGATGGACCAGCCGCGCCGTCGAGGCGAAGGCTTCCTCCGGGTCGACGACGGCGGGCAGGGGCTCGTAGACGACGACGACCTTTTCCGCGGCGTCCTCGGCGACATAGCGGCTGTCGCCAATGACGGCGGCCACCCATTCGCCGGCATAGTGGACGGCCCCCGCAGCGAGCGGATACCACGGGATGCCGGGCGCATCGACCCCGTGTTGCATCGAGGCTGTCGCCTGTGCCAGCTCCTCGCCGGTGACGACGGCCGAGACGCCGTCCGTCGCCCGCGCCGCCCGTGCGTCGATCGACTGTATGCGGGCATTGGCATGCGGGCTCGAAACCAGCGCCACATGTTTCATGCCCGGCAGGCGGATGTCGGCGACATAGCGGCCGCGGCCGGCGACGAAGCGGCCGTCCTCCTTGGTCCGGCGCGGCCGGCCGATGTATCGGAATGCGCCCTGTCCGTCAGTCATGATCGCCCGATGCCGGTGTCCGCTGATTCAACCGGTCGGCGGCCAGATCGATCGCCTCGACGATCTGTCCGTAGCCGGTGCAGCGGCACAGATTGCCGCTGATCGCCTTGCGAATCTCCTGGCGCGACGGATCGGAATTGCGTTGCAGCAGCGCGTGCGCCGCGATCAGCATCCCCGGCGTGCAGTAGCCGCATTGCAGGCCGTGCGCCTCCCAGAAGCAGTCCTGGATCAGGCTGAGCCCGCCGTCCGGCTCCGCCAGTCCCTCGACGGTCGTGATGCGGTGACCGTCCGCCTGCACCGCGAACATCAGGCAGGACCGGATCGGCGCGTCGTCGTACAGTACCGAGCAGGCGCCGCAGACGCCATGCTCGCAGCCGACATGCGTGCCGGTGAGGTCGAGCGCATCGCGCAGGAAATCGACCAGCGTCAGGCGCGGCTCGACCACGGCGCTGTGCCTTTCGCCGTTCACGGTGACGGTGATGCGCTTTCCGGCCATCGGCGTCAGCGCCCTTTCGCGGCGTTGTCGGCCGCCTGCAGCAAAGCGCGCCGGACCAGGCTGTGCGCCATATGACGGCGCGCCTCGGCGCTGGCATGAAGATCGGAGGAGGGCTCGATCGCGTCGTCGACCAGCGGCAGCAGGCGATCGATGCCGACTTCGCTCGGCCGCTGGCCAAGCAGCGCTTCTTCCAGGCGATGCAGGCGGATGGGCGTGGGCGCCGCATTTGCGACAGCCAGCGCGGCGCGGCGGCAGACGCCGTCCCGGTCGAGGGCGAGCTGCGCCGCCGCCGCGACGATGGCGAAATCGCTGTCGCGCGAGCTCACCTCCTGGAAGCCAGCGCCGACGGCGCCGCCGCCGTTCCACACGGGGAAGCGTACCGCGGTCAGGCATTCCTGCGGATCGAGCGCGGTCATCATCGGCGCCAGGAAGAAGTCCGCCGCGCCGATCCGCCGCTCGGCCGCACCGTCGGT
>Ga0299914_10002524_pt1 | contig 12636 bp, 11 predicted proteins | sample RVTome_10_FD_201361 | JGI IMG/M metagenome (GOLD analysis project Ga0299914, IMG submission 201361) | Soil microbial communities from uranium-contaminated site in the Upper Colorado River Basin, Wyoming, United States - RVT153D57 (version 2) ...
CGCCGCGCCGTCGCGCTCGGCGACCAGCAGCCGATGATCGGCCACCCCCGCTCGTTCCTGGGCCCGCGCGAACCCGAGGCTGCCGAACGCGCTGCGCGCCGCGGGCAGCGCCTCGTTCCAGGCGTCCGCGTCCGCGGTGGTCAAAAGACGCGCGGTCATGCCTCGTACAGACCCCGGCCGGTCGCCAGCAGGGCGATGGTGCGGCCGAGGATCCGCAGGTCGAGGCGGGGGCTGCGGTTGTCCACGTACCAGACGTCGAGCTTGATCCGCTCCTCCCACGGCAGCGAGGCGCGCCCGTTCACCTGCGCCCAGCCGGTCAGCCCCGGCTTCACCTCGAGCCGGCGGCGCTGCTCCGGGGTGTACTCCTCGACCTGCTCGGAGATCGTCGGGCGCGGGCCGACGATCGCCATCTCGCCGCGCACCACGTTGACCAGGTTCGGCAGCTCGTCGAGCGAGGTGCGGCGCAGCAGCGCGCCGACCCTCGTCACCCGCGGGTCGTCCTTGGTCAGCGGGTCCCAGATCCCGCCCAGCGGCGCGCCGTGGCCCATCGTCCGCAGCTTCCACATCTCGAACAGCTCGCCGTCGAGCCCGACCCGCCGCTGCCGGTAGATGACCGGCCCACGGGAGTCGAGCTTGATCGCCACGGCCGCGACTAGCAACACGGGCGAGCTCACGACCAACCCCAACGCCGCCAGGACGAGATCGGCCACCCGAGGCAACCCGCGCCGCCTCACCGCGTTCCCTCGACCGATTCCCAAGTGGTCGCCGGGCCCGAGCGGATCCGATCGACCAACCCGGCGGCGATCGACGCCGTGACCGACACGTAGTAGGCCGCGATCCGCAGCGGCCACGCCCGCGACACGCGCCCGAGGGCGGCGGCGGCCAGCAGCGCGGCCTGCGCGGCCAGGGTCACGACGTAGATCCAGCCCTGACCGACCAGCGCGACGTTCGCCCCGAGCGCGATCAGGTGCAGGAAGGGAGAGGCATAGCGCAGCGTCCGGTGGGAGAACATCTCGTAGGCGTAGAGGGCGCTGTAGCCGCGCGGCGAGAGCATCCGGTCGCGCCGAAGCACGCCCCAGGTGCGGTTCATCATCCGGACCTTCCTCTCCCACTCGCCGCTCGCGGTCGGCGCCAGCAGCTCCTCGGCGCGCGCCGCGGGCTCGTAAACGGCGCGCCTGCCCCTGCGGACCATCTGGAACGGCAGGCAGAGGTCGTGGCCGTGATCGGAGGGCATCGCCACGTAGTCCTCGCGGCGCACGGCGTAGATCGCGCCGTTGCCGGCGGTGACGCTCGCGAGGCGGGACTCGAGGCCGCGCACCGCGAGCTCGTAGCGCCAATAGACGCCCTCCAGGTTCTCGCCGCGCTCGTCGGTGAACGTCGCCTGGCCGCAGACGTATCCCACCGCCGGGTCGGCGAACCGCTCGACCAGGCGGCGCAGGGCGTCGGGGCGCCAGAACGAGTTCGCGTCGGAGAACGCGAGCACCGCCCCGCGTCCGCGCTCGACCGCCGCGTTCTGCGCCTCCACCTTGCCGCGGCGGGAGAGGTCGAGGACCAGGTCGGCCCCGGCCGCCTCGGCGAGCTCGACCGTACGGTCGTTGGATCCGTCGGAGCCGACGATGACCTCGAGGCGCTCGCGCGGATACTCGGACTCGAGCGCGTTGCGCACGCGGCGCTCGATCACCGCCTCCTCGTCGTGGGCGGCGATGATCAGCGACACGTGCGGCAGCTCGCCGCGCTCCGCGGCCGCCGGCGCCGACGCCGCGACCCGCATGCGCGCCAGCACCGCCAGCGACAGCGGATAGGTGACGTGGGTGTGGACGAGCAGCGCCACGCAGAGCCAGAAGACGATCTCGAGGGCGAGCACCGGGCTGATTATCGGGCGTCGCGAAGCCGCCGGTAGAGGTCGAGGGTGCGGCGGGCAACGGAATCCCAGGAGTAGGGGCCCTCAGCGGCGGCCCGCGCCGCCTCGCCGAGGCGCGCCCGCTCCTCCGGCTGGCCGAGGAGCTCGCGCAGCGCCGCCGCGAGCGCGTCGGGATCGCCGGGCGGGACCAGCCGCCCGGCGCCGTGGCCCTGGATCACCTCGCCGAAGCCGCCGACGGCGCTGGCGACGATCGGCTTGCCGAACGCGAGCGCCGTGTAGAGCACGCCGGACTGGTCCGCGCCGCGGTACGGCAGGGTGACGATGTCGGCGCGGCGCATGATCGCCGGCACCTCGGCGTCCGCGACGAACCGCGGCAGCATCCGGACCTTGCCGCGCGCCGCGCCGGCGAGCCGCGCGAGCTCGGCCACGTCGACGCCGAGCGGGCGGCCGACGATCCAGAGCTCGGCTCCCTCGAGCTCCGCGAACGCGCGCAGGAGCACGTCGTTCCCCTTGTACGGCCGGATCAGCCCGAAGCTCAGGATGACCGGCCCCTCGGCCCCCTCGAGCTCGGGCGGGAGCGGTCGCTCGTCCGGGAGCTTGGTCAGGTAGTCGAAGGCGCCGTGCGGGATCACGTGGACGCGGTCCGGATCCACTCCGGCCGAGCGGAGCTGCTTCGCCCCGAACTCCGAAAGGGTCACGACCGCGTCCATTCGTCCCAGCGCCGGTGCCGCGTCCGGCCCGCCCTCGGCCGCTCGCAGGAACCCGTGCGCGGTCATCACCCGCGCCGGGCCGGCGGGCAGCAGATGGGCGTCGAGCGCCGGGATCGTGAGCCACTGGTAGTGGACGACGTCCGCGCCCGCGGCCAGGCGGCGATGGCGCAGCATGCCGGGAACGTGCTCGGCCAAGCCCAGGGCGCGGCGCCGGAACGTGTTGCTCGGCAGCCGCGAGGAGCGGCGGTAGAACGACTCGCTCACCTCGAACCCGTCGAGCGCGGGCGCCGGGCCGTGCACGAAGTGCGAGGTGACCAGCTCAACCTCGGCCCCGGCGCGCGCCAAGGCGGCCGCCAGCGAGCGGTCGTAGGGTGGCGTCTGCGCCGACGGATCCACGATCTGGACGCGCATCGACAGAATTCTCCCCCGTGGACCTCTCCGTCTGCATCGTCAACACCAACGGCCGCGCCCACCTGCTGCGCTGCCTGGACGCCGTGCGCGCCACGCTGCCCGCCGGAATCGACGCCGAGGTGCTGGTCCTCGACAACGCCTCCGACGACGGCTCGGCCGACGCGGTGCGGCGGTGGAACGAGGGCCCGGAGGGGCTCGGGGACCGCCTGCGGCTGATCGCGAACCTGCGCCGCGCCGGCAAGGCGGAGAACGACACCGCCCTGCTGCGCGAGGCCGGGGCCGAGCTCTGCCTGCTCCTCAACGAGGACTCGGAGCTCCGCCCGGGGGCGATCGCGGCGCTGGTCGCCGCACTCGAGGCGGAGCCGAGCGCGGCGGTCGCCGGAGCCCAGCTGCTCGCCCCGGACGGCTCGCGCTCGGCCTGCGCCTGGCGCCTGCCCGGAGTCGCGACCGCGCTCGCTCAGGCGCTGTTCCTGCACCGCCTCCTCGTGACCCGGAGCGGCCGCGGCACGGCGGTGCGGCGGGTCGGCTGGGTCCAGTCCTCGGCGATGCTGGTGCGCCGTAGCGCCGCCGAGCAGGTCGGCTACCTCGACCCCGCGTTCTTCGTCTACTCGGACGAGACCGACTTCGAGAAGCGCCTTGCCGATGCCGGCTGGGCGATCCTCCACGTCCCCGCGGCCGAGGCGGTGCACCACGAGCAGCTCACGTTCGACCGCGGCTCGGGCGAGCGCCGGGTCGTGGAGTTCCACCGCAACCGCGACCTCTATGTGCGCAAGCACCACGGGGCCGCGGCCGCGCTCGCGGTACGGGCACTGACGGCGGTCAACTACGCCGTGCGCACGGCCGTGGCGGCCGTCGTCCCCGGGCAGGAGCCCGCCTGGTTCTGGCTCCACGCGCGCAAGGCGCTGCGTCCGACCGGCGAGGGCGTGCGCGAGGCGGCCGCCGCCCACAACCGCACCCTGGACCGGGCCGAGCTCGGCGAGGACACGGCATGACCGTCTCCTCCGAGGTCCTCGCCGCGTTCGAGCTCGACCGGATGCTCTACCGGGCGGCCGCGACCCGCTTCGAGCGCGTGCCGTCCGGCTTCGTCTGCGCGAACGCCGAGCTGCCGATGGTCTGGGACGCGTCGCGGGTGCAGGTCGAGCCCGACTGCGACCCGCCCGCGCTCGACGCCCTGCGCGAGCTGGCCGAGCGGCCGTCGAGCTGGCATCCGGAGCTCCGCCACCGCGAGGTCTTCCTCTCCCACAGCGAGCCCAACCGCGAGCTCGCGTACTCGCTCGCCCGCGACGGCTGGCAGGTGAGCGAGCTCTGGCTCTTGATCTGCCGCGCCGCGCCGCGGCGCGTGCCGCCCGGGGCCCGGGCGCTCGGCGGCAACGGTCTGCGGCGGCTCAAGGGGCGGTTGGGGGTCGAGCAGGGGCTCCCGCCCGCGAGCGTCGAGCAGTTCGACCGCTACGACGAACTCCGCGCCCGCGCCGCCGCCCGCCTCGCGTTCGCCGGGTTCGAGGGGTCGAGCCCGATGGCGCTCGCCGACATGTACCTGCGCGGCGACATCGCCGTGATCGAGGATGTGGCGACGCTGAAACGGGCCCGTGGGCGCGGATACGCGACCGCAGCGGTGCTCGGCGCCACCGCGCAGGCTCTGCGGGTCTCGGCCCGTGCCGTGTACCTGTTCGCGGCGCCGGAGGTCGCCCAGGGGTTCTACGAGCCGCTCGGCTTCGAGCAGATCGGCGCGGCCTGGGAGTGCCGGCGCCACCCGCCCGAGGAGGGGCCACTGGAGCGCGGCATCCGCTAGGCGTTCGAAGGTCTCGCCGCGATACTCCGACCAGGCCCGCCGCGCCCCCTGATGGCCCTTGTACGTCGTGGCTTCACCTTCGAGGGCGGGCTCAAGCGAGGGATGCCACTCGACCTCGGTGTGAAGCTCGCCAAGGAACGCGTCGAGGTCGTCCGCCTCCCAGGCCTCGAACGCGCGCTTGACTGTTGCCACGTTCTCATCCGACATCGCCCGCGACGTATCCCGCCAGCCGCCCGCGATCAGCGAGAGATGCCGTTTCGATGCGAGCAGCGCGGATCACAGCTCCCACTACCCCACCCCGCCCCGGTCGCGATCGCGCTCCGCCTGCTCGATCGTGTCGAGGCCGCGGTCGGCGCCCAGGCGGCCCCGGACGCGCTCGAGCACGACCGGCAGCCGCTCGCGTTCCTCAGGGCTCAGGAACCGCAGGGCGTAGAGCCCGATCGGGTAGGCCGCGCAGAGGACGAGCGTTACGGCGAGGCCGTCCAGGCCGTCATCGGGGACGACGGTCTCGCCGACCGCGATCAGCGCCGCCGCCAGCCCGACCGCCAGCGCCAGACGGCCCCACTCGTAGGGAACGTAGAACAGCCGACGGGTGATGCCGTGCATCAGCGCGACGACGACCGCGTAGGAGACGAGCAGGGCGACGCCGGCGCCGACGATCCCGTGGTCGGGAACGAGCAGCAGGTTGAGGGCGACGTTGACGGCGACGGCGACGGCGGTCGCCGGGAACGAGAACTCCGTGCGGCCGGTACGGCCGAGGATGATCACCAGCACCAGGTAGAGGGCGTAGAGCGCGGTGCCGGCGGCCAGCGGGCCGACCGCCTCGTGCGCCTCGTAGAAGCGCTCGTCGGCCAGCGCCTCGGTCAGCCAGGGTGCGAGCAGCCACAGGCCGAGGACCGCGAACGAGGAGATCGCGACGAACCAGGTGACGATCAGCGCGTAGGCGTTCCGGGCCTCGTCGTCGTCCTGGATCGAGTAGGCGAGCGGCGGCCACGCCAGGTGGAAGCCGCGGACCAGCACCTGCATGCCGTTTGCGAACTTGACCGCGATCGCATAGAGACCGACGGCCGCGGCTCCCGCCAGCCGCAGGATGATGATCCGGTCGATCCAGTTGAGCGAGTAGAGGGTGAGCTCCGCCGGCATCGTCGGCAGCCCGAACCGGACCATGCGGCGCAGGAGGCCGCGGTCGATGCCGAAGCCCAGCCGCCGGCGCTCGATCCAGAGGCGCCCGAGCAGGAAGACGACGCCGGTCCCGAAGTTGCCGAGCAAGATCGCGGCGGCGCCCAGATCGGTGCCGACCACCAGCGCCACGGTCACCGGGATCGTCACGACCACGGCGGCGATCGTGAACGTGAAGTACGCCCGCGCTCGCTCGTCGAGACGCAGCAGTGTCAATGCGTACTCCCACAGCGTCAGCTGCCACAGCCCGAGGATCATCAGGCGCGCGAGCCCGGGCTCCGAACGGCCGTCGAGCAGGAGCTCGGAGATCGGCCCGGCCAGGGGCAGCGCCACCAGGGCGAGCGCCGTGCTGGTCCAAAACAGCGACGCGAAGCCGGTCCGCACCACGGCCGTCGGGTCCTCCCGGGCCAGGTAGTAGAAGCGCAGCATCGCTTCGATCACCCCGAGGCGCACCACGATCGAGGCGGCGACCAGGGTCGCGATCATGATCTCGACGTCGCCGTACTCGGCCGGGCTCAGATACGCCGTGTAGACCGGCAGCAGGAACAGCGCGATCAGCTTCGAGAGGACGCTTGCGGCGGTGTACGCGGCGCCCGTCGTCGCCAGCCGTCGCAGGTGCTCGAACACGGTCTAGATCACTCCCGGAGGGCGAGGCCCAGGGCCAGCAGGGTCCAGGTGATCGGATCCGTCAGGAACGCGGCGTACCCCAGCGTGTGGATCAGGAGCGCCGCGTAGCAGGCGAGCACACCGGCCCGGGCGGGGTCGCTAGCGGGCCAGGGCCGGATCATGACCAGGGCCGATAACAGCACGATCGCCACGTACGGGATCAGGCCGATCACGCCCTGCTCGGCGGCGACGGTGACCGGCTCGGTGTGCGAGACCGGCTTCTCGATGCGGGCGATCTCGCGCCGGAAGCTGACCGCGAACGAGCCCGATCCCCAGCCCGCGACCGGCTTCTCCTCGAACAGGTCGATCCCGCCCTCGATCAGGCCGGCCCGCCCGCTCGAGGTCTCGCCGAGATCGTCGCGTTCGCGCTGGATCGAATCGTCGCTCGGCACCCCGACCACCGCCATCGCCCCCACCGCCGCGATCACCAGGCCCGTGGCGAGCGCCGCCCCGCGCAGGCCGAGGCGCAGCCAGACGAGCAGCGCGAGCCCGGCGATCAGCGCGGCGAAGCTCGTCTGCGAGAAGGTCACCGCCAGCGCCGCGAGCAGGAACGCGGCCACCAGCGCTCCGGCGATCGCCTGGCGCGGCGGGCGCTGCCAGGCCACCCAGGCGCCGAGCGCGACGATCGCCAGCGCCAGGTAGCGGCCGAGGACGTTGGGATCGCGGAACACCGAGTTGACGCGGAAGTAGAGGTGGAGCTGGTTCGCGTCCTGGAGCTCCTTGTTCAGGAACAGGTCGCGCGCGACGTACTGCCACAGGGCGATGCCCGCGAACACGGCGCAGGCGGCGGCGAACGCGACCAGCGCCTGCGCAACCAGCTTGCGGTACCAGCGCAGGTCGCGGAGCAGGACGAGGAGCACCGCGAACGGGGTGAGGAAGAAGGACACCGTCACCACGGCGTTGCGGGGGTCCTCCGACCAGGCCGCGGCGAGCGCGTAGGCGACGAGCGCGGCGGCGAGCGCGATGCAGAGCCAGCGGGAGGCCGGCGAGTCGGACGCTCGCGGCGAGCTCGGGCTTTGCAGCTCCTCCGCCCGCCCCCTGGCGACCAGCCACGCCCCGCGCAGCCAGCCGCCGGCGATCACCCCGTAGAGCGGGACCAGCAGGAAGTTGGTCTCGTCCCCGACCTGGACGGGCAACCGCAGCGGCAGGACGGCGACCGCCGCAATCGCGAAGACCGCGGGGTTGCGGACGAACAGCGCCCCGGCGGCGCCCAGCGCCATTCCCGCCAGGAGCAGCCCCAGGACGACCGCCCCGGGCTCTCCGCGCAGGTCGGCGAATCGCTCCTGGTCCCAGACCTCGCCCACGATCAGGCCGACCGCGGCGACGAGGCCGAGTCCGACCGCCGCGTACCTGGCGCGCGGGTCGCGCAGGACCAGCGCGACCCCGGCGCCGCCGCAGGCGAGGAGCGCGACGATCACCTGGGAGCTCGAGGCGGTCACAGGAGGGGCTCGCCTCCCGGAAGGCGCGTGCAGGGAGCCCCGCCCGGGATCTCGTCGGCGTCGACCTCGATCCCGCCGCCCGGCTTGCGGACCAGGATGCGCTGCGGGAAGACCATGTCGCGGTCCTGGCCGGGGAGCAACACGCGCAGCCGGTAGTTGCCGGGCGGGACCGCCTCACCGGAGTCGTCGCGCCCGTCCCAAGCGCAGGCGACGCGCTGCTCGGCAACCAGCTCCACTCCCTCCGCGAAGGTCCGGACCGGCTCGTCTCCGGCTCCGACGATCTCGACCAGTGCGTCGGGTTCGTCGAAGCGCACGAGGAACTCGAGCTCGACCGGGAACTTCGCGTTGCCGCCTGAGCCGAGCATGCGATCGAGCTTCGGCGCCTCGAGCGCGAGGTTGGCGGTTCGCTCGTGGTAGACGACGACGCCCGCGAGCAACGCGGCCACGAGGAGCGCGACCAGCAGCGCCGGCCCCAACCGCCCCTCACGCCGCTCGCGGCTCACTCGCCGACGCGATCCTGTCCGAGAATCACCACCACGTCCGCGGTGGGCGTGGCGTCCTGGACCTCTCGGTCGATCTTCTGGACCGGCGCGCCGTCGAGCGCTCGCGCCACCCGTCGCGCCGCTCGCTGCTGACCGCGCTGGTACATGACGACGGTCTGGTCGGCGTCGCGGACGAACGACTCGACGTCCCCCGGCAGGAACCCGGCGTTCTCGATCTGGCGCGAGGTGCGTCCCCCGATCCCGTCGGCCGATGTGGTGTTGAGGACGGCGACCTCGATCCCCGAGGGATCCACCGCGGGCGCCTCGGGCTCGTCGTCCTCGAGCAGGCCGTGCTGGACGACGACGATCGCCGAGCCCGCGATCAGGAAGGCCGCAACTGCGAGCGCCGCCAGCCAGCGCGGCTGGGTCGCCCAGGCGCCGAACCGGCGGAGCTGCTGGTGCGGCTCCAGGGCGGAGCGCTCGATGGTGATCCGCTCGAGCGCCGGCCGTTCGCTCGTCACCCGGGCGGCGGCGGGCATGGCTCCGGGAGGCGTGACACCGGGCTTCACCTCGGTCGCGGCGGTCTCGTCCGTCCCCGCCACCGGCTCGCCGCGCTCGGCGTAGATCCGCTCCAGCTCGACCTCGGTCCGGTCGAGGCGGGACTCGGACACCGCGAGGTCGGCGCCAGCGTGCTCGGGATTGTTCAGCATCCATTCCCGCAGCCGCCGGACGTCGCGCCGCTGCGACAGGTAGAGCGGCGTCAGCAGGATGATGCCGACGACAGACACGGTCGCGATCAGCGCCGTGACCTCGTCGAAGGGGAGCAGATCCGTGCCCATCGCCTCTACGGGGCCGCGGCTTGGCCGAACGTGGAGTCGTCCTGCCCGATCAGCAGCACGATGTCGGCGTTTCCGGCGACGGCGGAGATGTCGTCGGTGATCGGCACGACGTCCGTCGAGCCCAGATCACCCTCGACGGCGCCCGCCAGCTCGTTCGCCGCCTCCTCGGCGTCCGGCTCGAACATGATCACGCTGCGCGGCTGGCCCGCCGGCGCGTTGCTGCGCTCGTCGACCTCGAAGCCGGCCGGTTCGACCAGCTCGGCCGCGACGACGTCGGCGATGCCGGGTGTCGCCGGGGCCCCGAGCGCCTCGTTCTGGGTCGCGTTGAGCACCGAAACGGTGGGCTCCGACTCCCGGTCGGGACGGTTGCCGCCGCCACCATTGCCCCCCTTGCCGCCGGCTCGCCGCTCCGTGACCGGGGTCGCGTCGTCGTCGCCGAGGAGGCCGAACCCGCTCGTCACCACGCCGACGGCGATGATGCCGGCGAGGAGCGCCACGAGGAACCAGCGGGGGTCGACCGGTGAGCGCCGGTCGAGCTCGGCCCAGCGCGAGCCGAACGCCGCCCCGAAACGCCCGCGGACGCCGTGCCGGCGTTCTGACTCGCCCTCCTCGGCCTCCTCCTCCTCCGCCTCGAGCACCTCGCCGCGGGTCTCGGCTGCGGCTCGGTCGGCCTCGTCGGCCTCCCGGGCCCGCTCCGGCGCGCGGCCGGCCCACTCCCGCAGGCGCCGCACCTCGCGTGCCTGGAGAACGATCAGGAGGGCCAGGATCGCGAACCCGAGGAAGGCGACGATCCCGAGGATCGGGCCGATGTCCTCGATCAGATCCATCGAAGCACTTCCCTTACCAGGGGGGCGAACTCGGTTTCGCGACAGAGTCGCTCATGGACGACCAAGGCCCTTGCCAGAGGGTAAACACGGTTTCGCGACAGAGTCGCTCATGGAATTCGGGGCAGTTTACGAGCGCCGCAGGCCGTCAGGCTGGCCGTGGAGCCGCATGGAGCCTGCCGTTGCGCGCGCTACAGCTCGATCGAGCTCGCCTGCGGCAGGTCGCCGACCAGTTCGACGACGCGGGCCGCGAGGCCCGCCTCGTCCCCGGAGGCCACCAGGTTCGTGAGCCGTTCGACGGTGGTCTCGACCCAATCCGGGTCGAGCGGCTGCGCGCGCACCGCCCGCACGATCCGCTCGGCGCTGGTCGGCTGCGAGCGCTCGTCCGGGTTGAACAGCTCCTCGTGGATCTTCTCGCCGCGGCGGGGCCCGGTGAACTCGATCGCGATGTCGACGTCGGGCTCGTATCCGGCCAGGTGGATCATGTTCCGCGCGAGCTCCACGATCCGGACCGGCTCGCCCATCTCGAGCACGAAGACCTCGCCGGACTCGGCGCCGAGGTCGCCCGCCTTGATCACGAGCTGCACGGCCTCGGGGATCGTCATGAAGTAACGGGTCATGTCCGGGTGGGTGACGGTCACCGGGCCGCCCTTCTCGATCTGGGAGCGGAAGATCGGCACCACGCTGCCGGAGGAGCCGAGCACGTTCCCGAAGCGCACGATCACGAACCGGGTGGTCGCGTGGCGCTGGCCGGCGGCGGCGGCGATCCACTCGGCCATCGCCTTCGACGCGCCCATCACCGTCCTCGGGTTGACCGCCTTGTCGGTCGAGACGAGCACGAACCTGCCGACGCCGACGGCCGCCGCGGTCTCGGCGGTGACCTTCGTCGCCATCGCGTTGTTGCGGATCGCCTCGAGCGGGTTCATCTCCATCAGGCCGACGTGCTTGTAGGCGGCGGCGTGGAACACGACGTCGGGCCGGAACCGCTGCATCACCTCGAGCATGCGGTCGGCCTCCTTGCAATCGGCGAGGACCGCCTCGCAGCGGCTGAAGTGCCACTGCTCGGTCATCTCGCGCTCGATCTGGAAGAGATTGTCCTCGGCGTGGTCGAGCAGCACCAGAAGGCGCGGGTTGACGCGCGAGATCTGCCGCGCGAGCTCGGAGCCGACCGAGCCGCCCGCGCCGGTCACCAGGACCACCCGGTCCTCGAGGTAGGCGCCCACGCGATCGAGCTCCATGCGCACGGGATCGCGGCCCAGCACGTCCTCGACCTGCACCTCGCGCAGCTGGCGGGTGAGCTGGACGCCGCCGCGCAGCAGCTCGAACACCGTCGGCAGGGTCCGCACCGGGATCGCCCGCTCACGGCACGCGGCGACCACCTTGGCGCGAAGCTCGCCCGGCGCCGACGGGATCGCGATCACGACCTCGTCCGGCTTGTGCTTCTCGAGCAGCTCCGCGATCTGGCCGGTGGTGCCCAGCACCCGCAGGCCGAGCAGACCCATCCCGCGCTTGCGCGGGTCGTCGTCGACGAAGCCGATGGCGCGCACGCCGAGGGCCGGGTTGAGCTGTAGCTCGCGCACGACCATCTGGCCGCCGGAGCCTGCCCCGACGATCAGCGACCCGCGCGTCTTCTGCTCGCGCTCCGTCCGCGACGGCCGCTCGATCCAGAGCCGGGTGACGATCCGCGCGCCGGCCAGCAGGCCGGTGGTGAGGATGAAGTCGAAGATCACGATCGAGCGCGGCAGGCTGTCGTCGAACGGCTGCAACACGGTGAAGACCACGACGAGCGCCGCGCTCGCCAGCGCGGTCGCGCGCAACAGCGCGGGGAAGTCGCGGGTCAGGAAGTAGCGCCACCACTTCGAGTGCAGGCCGAGCACGGTGAAGATCAGCGCCTTGCCGAGCGCCACGAACGCGATCGACTGCCAGAGCATCTCCTGGTAGCGATCGGGCATTCCGCCCACGTCGATGAAGCGCAGGACGAACGCCAGCGCGAAGGCGATCGCGGCGAGCAGCGCGTCGGCGGCGAACTGCAACGCACGGTGCCTGTAAGCCGGGTGGTTCAGCCGGCGCATAGCCACCGCAGTGTACGGCGGCCCGCGCGCCCCGGCTACGCGCGGGAATCCGCGCAGGCGCGCGCCCGCCGCAGCGGGCGCGCGCTCAACTCCTTCTTCAGGCTGGACGGCCGGAAGCTGGGCCTGAGCCGGGGTGCCTCGCGTCGTCGTCCTCCCGGACGCGGCGCTCGCGCCAGCCAGAGCGGTCGACCCGCCAGTGGTAGCGCTCGCCGGCCTTGCCGCCGACAATTGCGGCAACCAGCGTGCCGATCACCGTGGCAACCAGCGTGATCAGGCCGCCGGTGGTCAAGTCGCCCTCGTCGATCGGGATCCGCGGGAGATCCAGCTGGGCGAAGACGTTGTACTCCTCGCCGGCGATCACGGC
>Ga0299914_10002525_pt1 | contig 12636 bp, 15 predicted proteins | sample RVTome_10_FD_201361 | JGI IMG/M metagenome (GOLD analysis project Ga0299914, IMG submission 201361) | Soil microbial communities from uranium-contaminated site in the Upper Colorado River Basin, Wyoming, United States - RVT153D57 (version 2) ...
CGGGGACCAGACCGCCCAGTTCGACTTCGTTTCACTTGAGACCCGTGCCCGCGATCAGATCACGCTGCTGACCGAATACCATGAGGCCGCAGCGAAGGCAGCGTTCACCGGGGCCCACGGCGGAGCGATTCGAGGCTGAGCAAGCAGTCGCGATACTCCGACGCCCAGGCGTTTATGCCATGCTCGCCGGTAACCTGACTCGTCATGGTCAGGATCCGCCTCGTCTCCCTCGTACTAGCCACCGCGCTGGTTGCTGCCGCTTGCACCAACGGCGACAGCATCGAGTCGACAACGACGGTGCCGACCGAGACCACAACCACAACCCAGCCAGGCGAGACGACGACGACCACAACCCGGCTGGTGCTCGATGAGCTGCCCGGCACCGACAGCCTTCCGGAGTCGGTCCAGGAGGAACTGTTGGAGTTGGTGAACATCACCCAGGACCTACGTGAGCTCAATTTCATCGATGCACCGACGATCTCGGTTGTCACCGACACAGAGCTCGAGGCGCTGGTCCGGGAGCAGATCGAAGAAGAGGCGGAGAACCTCCCCGCCGACCAGGCCCTGTATGAGTTGTTGGGGCTGCTCGACGGGACCGTGAACCTGCAGACCATGCTCACCGACCTATACGGAGAGCAGGTCGCCGGATTCTACGACGGTGAGACCGGGGAGATGGTGGTTCCGATTACGGCCTCCGGTTTCAGCCAGGTGCAAAGGGCAACCCTTGTCCACGAGTTGACCCACGCCCTGACCGATCAGATCTTCGACTTCCACCCCAAATATCAGGCGATGTTCGACGAGGAAAGGTACGACGAGGCATCGGCGTATCAGGCATTGATCGAGGGGGACGCCAGCTTCACCGAGGTTCTTTACCTGCAGACCCTGTCCCAACAGGAGCTCGGGGAGTTCTTCGCCGAAGCTTTGCAAGTTGGCACCGAGCAATTCGAGTCGGCCCCGCAGTTCATTCAAGACTCTCTTCTCTTCCCCTACGACACGGGTCTCAGCTTTGTGCAGCACATCTACATGGCCGACGGTTGGGAGACCGTTAACGAGGCATATGAGCGGTTGGTCGATCTGCCCGGCTCCACAGAGCAGGTGATCACACCGGACGATTACGGCCGCGACATACCGCTGGAGGTGATGATGCCCGAGATCGTCATACCGGGGTACGAACTGCGGGAGTCGTCGGTCTGGGGTGAGTTGGGATTCCGGATCTTGTTCAATGAGGTCCTGGGAGATGACGCCACCCTGGATGGAGCCGACGGGTGGGGTGGAGACCGGTACTCGTTTTGGTACGACGGCAGCAACGCCGTTTTTGTTCTCGTCTACGAAGGCGATACCGCCACCGATCAGGATGAAGCTGAGGAGGCCCTCCTCGAGTTCGCCCGAACGTCGGTCCCGGAGGCCGCCTTTGTCTGGGTTGAGGTGATAAACGACCAGCTCACGTTTATCGCCTCTGACGTCCCGTCGGTTGGCGAGACGATCCGGGACGACCTCCAGGGGTGACTCCCTGTTACGGCGGGCCGTGGCGATCTAAGTTAGGACCGTGAGGAACGTCGGTTTGAGGGCAGGTTCGTGGTCGGTCGATGGTCTCGCCTTGGCTGAGTCATTCTTCGAACGATTCCGGGGCGTGAAACTGCCCGCGGCGGGAAGCGGTGTTGTCATCCGACGCTCGGCTGTGCACACCATGGGCGTGTCACGCCCAATCGAGACAGTCGCTGTTGACAGGGAGGGACGGGTTATGGATGTACGCACTCTCGCTCCGAACCGCTTCGCCTGGTTTCGTGGGGCCAGTTATCTGGTCGAGCTTCCAGCCGGCACCGAGGTTCCCGAGGTCGGTTCGACAGTCGTGATGGCTGATGTCGGATAGAGGCGTTCTCTACGTCTGTGCCACACCAATCGGGAACCTTGGGGACATCTCGGAGCGTCTTCGCTCCACCCTCGAGATGGTCGACGTGGTTTATGCCGAAGACACCAGGCGCACAGGGAAACTTCTCGGCCATCTCGGAATCGATGTTCCGATGCGCTCGATGTTCTCGGGAAACGAGTCGGAGCGGACGGCGGAGATGCTGGAGCGCCTCGAGGCGGGGGAGAAGGTGGCCCTGGTTTCCGACGCCGGAATGCCGTCTGTATCAGATCCTGGCGCCGACGCGGTGAAGCTGGCTCACGTCGCCGGTGTAGCTGTCACCGTGATACCCGGTCCGAGTGCAGTCACCACCGCAGTGGCACTGTCCGGATTCGCTGGCGAGCGTTTTGTTTTCGAAGGATTCCTCCCCCGCAAGGGTGCCGAGCGACGGCGCCGGATTCAGACGTTTGTCGACGAGGAGCGGCCCATTGTTCTCTTCATGAGCCCCCATCGCCTGGTTGCCGACCTCGAGGCGTTAGAGGCGGCCCTTGGCCCGAACCGAAAACTCGTTGTCACCAGGGAACTCACCAAACTCCACGAAGAAGTCTGGACTGGATCTATCGAAGAAGCGATCGCCCACTGGCGCGAAACCGCGGGCCGCGGTGAATTCACTCTGGTGGTCGGCCCGGCGGAGAGGCGGCTCGGCGACTTCGAAGATGCGGTGGCGACAGCCAAAGCACTCGTACATTCCGGCCTGTCGGTTTCAGCCGCGGCACGGGAGGCCGCAACTGGTTCCGGACATCCGCGGCGGGAGATCTATGAGGCGTTGCTCAAGAGTCAGGAACGAAGTTGAGTTTGGCAGCCGTCGCAGATGCCCTTTTCCTTGAATTGCTTGACTTTGACGTCGGTGCCACAGAATGTGCAGGTGTCGGTCATCTTCCGGATGACGATCGATCCACCTTCAACAGAAATGAAGAGCTGATCGCCCTCGCGGATGTTGAAGAGCTTGCGGGTCTCGGCGGGTATGACGATGCGGCCGAGATCGTCGATCTTCCGGGCGATGCCAGGTTCCATTCGGTAAGTCCTCCTTGTGGGGCGAGCCTACAACGCTGGTGGCAGAGTATGCATACGGCAGGGTCTGTCTCGTGACCTGGGTAGACACCCACTGCCACCTCCAGCTCGACGAGCGCGCTCCAGGTGAGTTGCTCGCTCGTGCTGACCATGTCGACTGGGTGGTAGTTCCCGGCGTCGACGCAGTCTCGTCGGCCGACTCGGTTCGCCTCGCCGGGGAGTTCCCCGAGAGGGTGGTGGCCACAGCGGGACTGCATCCACACGATGCCTCCTCGTGGCCCAAGCAGTCCCCGGCGATAGAGGAGATGGCGGGGAGGGTCGCCGCAATTGGCGAGACCGGTCTGGACTTCTACCGGAATCTCTCCCCGCGCGATGACCAGATCGAGAGCTTCCGGGCTCAACTCGAGCTGGCCTCCGCCAGGGACTTGCCGATCATCGTCCACTGCCGGGATGCGTTTGCTGATGTCCATCAGCTGCTGGAGGCCACCGGAGAGGGAGAGCGGGCTGTCCTCCACTGCTGGACCGGTGGACGGAAGTGGACGAAGCGATTCCTCGAGCTGGGTGTCACCTTCTCCTTTGCCGGGCCGGTTGCGTTCGAGACGGGCGAGACGATCAGGCTCGGTGCCGAGCTCGTTCCCCCGGAGCGAGCATTGGTAGAGACCGACACGCCCTACCTCGCTCCACCTCCGCATCGTGGCAAGCCCAATGAGCCTGCCTGGGTTTCTCTTGTCGGTGAAGCCCTCGCCGCGGTGTGGGAACTCCCGCTGGCAGACGTCGCCGCGATCACCTCTGCCAACGCTCTTCGGATCTTCCGTAAGTGAGACCACAGTCGAGGGGCGAGATCGCGGCGATGCTGAAACGGCACGGGCTCACACCTATCCACCGTCTTGGTCAGCATTTCCTGGCTGACGCAAACATCACAACAAAGATCGTCACGACGGCGGAGATTCAGTCCGGAGACAGTGTCGTCGAAGTAGGTGCCGGCACCGGGACGTTGACGGCAGCTCTTGCCGAAGCAGGGGCCCATGTTCTTGCCTACGAGGTCGACGGCGGCCTCCGACCTGTGCTCGAAGAGGTGACCCGAGGACTTGATGTGGATCTGCGATTCGAGGACATCATGGATGTCGACGTCGGCGCCGTCCTGGATTACGGGAGGCCATGGAAATTCGTGGCGAACCTTCCCTACAACGTCGGAACCCCCGTGGTGCTCGACGCGATGCGTCACATCTATCAGATCGAGCTCTTTGTCGCAATGGTGCAGAAAGAGGTGGCATCGCGCTTTTGTGCGAAACCCGGAAGCAGAGATTACGGACTGCCCTCCATCGTTGCCCAGATTCATACAACGCCCCGATTGGATTTCACAGTTCCGCCCCAGGTCTTCTTCCCGGCGCCGCGGGTGGAGTCTGCGGTTCTGGTTATGCCGCGGGTCCCGGCGCCCTTGCATTCAGAGAGGGCAATCGAGCTGGCCGGAGTGGCCTTCCGGCAGCGGAGGAAGATGCTGCGACGCTCGCTCGCCGGCGAATTCGCTGATGCTGTCGGAAGGCTCGAATCGGTTGGCATCGCCCCGACCGCAAGGGCAGAAGACCTTGCCCCCGAAGATTTCTTGCGGCTGGCAGGAGGGAAATCGTGAGGTACCTCGCTCCGGCGAAGCTCAACCTCAATCTCCTTGTCTCTAGAGCTGACGACTCCGGATTCCATCCACTGCGCTCGGTGGTGCAGACGATCGAGTGGTGCGACGTGCTCGAAGCAGAGGAGGCCGACACCGATGAGCTCGAACTTGTTGGCATCGAGGTGCCCGACGGCGGCGACAATCTCGTTCTGAGGGCGTTGAGTGGCCTCCGCACCAAGATCGAGATCCCTCCGGTGGGTTTCAGGCTCGAGAAGCTGATCCCGCCGGAAGCCGGTCTCGGCGGCGGGTCGGCTGACGCTGCGGCCGCCCTGATTGCTGGCTGCGACATCGTTGGGGCCAAGCACGAGAAGGCAAAGCTGGTGGCTCCGGACATCGGCTCCGATGTGTCCTTCCCGCTGGTCGGGGGCACCGCCGAGATGACAGGCTACGGCGAGGAGATCGAGTCTCTGCCGCCTCTCGAGGCGATAGCGTTTGCAGTGGTCGTCCCCGAGTTCGGCCTATCCACCCCGGAGGTCTACAAACGATGGGATGAGATCGGCGAGCCGGTGGGCTTTGAGATCCCGGACCGTTTTCTTCCTCCGGTATTGCGCCACAGCTATCCATTCCGCAACGACCTCTACCGGGCTGCCGTCGACGTCGAGCCTGCCCTCGGTGACTTCGTCAGCGACACTGCCCGGCTCTGGGATACAGCCGTGATGATGACCGGCTCCGGGTCGGCATGCTTCGGCTTCTTCCCCAGTGAGGAGGAGGCCGTACTGGCAGCCGCCGCGGTCCCCGGCACCAGAGCAGCCACCGGCGCAGCAGCCCGCCCCAAGGGCGTAGAGAGGGTGGAGTAGCCGCGTGTCGAGATACTCCGTTTTCGACTGTCCTCCCGCTTGCGGGAGGAAGGTTCCTGCGCCCGACGTAGGAGGGCGGAGGTAGGAGGGAGAGGTCTTCTCGGGCTGGGAGCGCAAGTGCCGTTGGTGGGTACGTCCCACCCTCCCCGGCTCCTACGTCGCCGGTACTCCCTCCGCAAGCGGAGGGAGAGACGCGTATTGCGGTCCTGTAAGAGTGGGTTACTTCTCTTGGGCTTGGGCGATTATCCTCAGGAGCCCGCCTTTGGGGGGTGGTGTAACCGGTAGCACGGCAGGTTTTGGTCCTGTAAGAGTGGGTTCGAGTCCTGCCCCCCCAGCGATCGCCTAGGAAAGGCTGATTTGCCAACACATGTGATAATTCTGGCCGCCGGCCAGGGCAAGCGAATGATGTCTGCCCTGCCCAAAGTGGCACACACGGTGGCGGGCAAGAGCCTGGTTGGTTGGGTCATCGATGCCGCTGCGAAGTCGAATCCCGAGTCGATGGTTGTGGTCCTCGGTCACGGCGCCGATGAGGTTCGCCCCCATCTCGACGCCAGTGTGCGCGTTGCTATCCAGGAGGAGCAGCTGGGAACGGGTGACGCTGCCCGGGTGGGAATCGCCCAGATCGACGACCTCGCTCCCGACGACACGGTCGTCGTACTCAATGGCGACATGCCGATGATCACACCTGACCTCGTAGGAGAGCTCGTGGCCCGGCCCCCGGAGACAGCCGCACTGCTGGTCACCTCAGTGTTCGAGGATCCCTCTGGTTACGGCAGGATCGTGCGTGAGAACGGGTCAGTTGTGGGGATAATCGAGGACAAGGACTGCACGTCGGACCAGCTCGAAATCGACGAGATAAACGCTGGCATCTACTCGTTTCGCGCGGGTGACCTGATCGAGACGCTCGACGAGATCACAAGCGACAACTCTCAGGGGGAGTTATACATAACTGATGTAATCGGGATTCTTTCCCGCAAAGGTGCAAAACTGGAGCCGGTGAAGGCCGCTCCTCGAGAGGTGATCGGGATTAACTCACAGGACCAACTCGCCGATGCGCGCAAGCAGCTTCGGACCAGGATCAATAGCGACCATCTCCACGCCGGTGTCAAGATCATCGACCCGGAACGCACTTACATCGACGATTCCGTCTCGATCGAGCCCGGGGCCACCATCTATCCCGGTGTTCATCTCGAGGGCGACACGACTGTCGGAGCAGATGCCCGAGTCGGACCTGATGTCTTCGCTGTCGATTCTGAGATCGGCTCCGGCAGCACGGTCTGGTACTCGGTGCTGCGGGGCGTAGTAATCGGCGAGGGTTGCGAGGTCGGCCCGTATGCCTCGCTGCGCCACGGGACGGTCCTCATGAACGGAGCGAAGCTTGGGACGTTCGTGGAAACGAAGAACTCGACGCTCGGCGAACGAGCCAAAGCCAACCATCTCACTTATCTGGGCGATGCGACAATCGGTCGTGGAACAAATATCGGCGCCGGGACTGTTACCTGCAACTACGACGGCTACGAGAAACATGCCACCACCATTGGTGAGGATGTGTTCATCGGGTCGGACACGATGCTGGTGGCGCCGCTGACGATCGGTGACCGGGCGATAACCGGGGCAGGGTCGGCGATCACCAGAGACGTCGAAGCAGACGCGTTGGCGGTCGAGCGCAGTGAGCAGAAGAACATCGAAGGCTACGCCCGGAGACGCGCAGAGCGCCAGGCGGCGAAGAAGACCGAGGAGCAGTAGAAATGGACATCGTCTCCCGGAATCGGATGCTGCTCTTCTCAGGGAGTGCCAATGTCCCTCTCGGAGAAGAAGTCGCCGAAATGCTAGGTCTCCCGCTCGGACCGCTCGAATTGTCCAAGTTCTCCAACGGAGAGTTGTACGCCCGCCCGGTCGAGTCGGTGCGCGGGGCTGATTGCTTCCTGATCCAGAGCCACTGTCACCCGGTCAATGAGCACATCATGGAACAGCTGATCACTATCGACGCACTCCGACGCGCCTCAGCGCGCCGGATCACCGCAGTGATGCCGTTCTACGGATACTCACGGCAGGACAAGAAGGTGCTTCCTCGCGAGCCGATCACCGCACGTCTGGTCGGCGACTTGTTCATGACCGCCGGTGCCGACAGGCTTGTCTCCGTCGACCTTCATACGGGTCAGCTCCAGGGTTTTATCCAAAAGCCTTTTGACCACCTCACCGCGATCCCGATGATCGCCGACTACGTTGCCTCCCAGATCAGCGGTCGGATTGCGGTCCTTTCGCCAGACGCGGGTGGGGTCAAGCGCGCTGAGCGGTACGCCCGCCGTTTGGGTGACGCTTCGGTGGCGTTCATCTACAAACGTCGAGACCCCAACGAGCACAATGTCTCCCATGCGCTGTCGATGGCAGGACGGGTCAAGGACAAACATGTGGTGATCGTCGACGACATGATCGACACCGCGGGCACCGTGTGTAGCGCAGCCGAGATGATGCGCGACTACGGAGCGCTCAGCGTCCGCATCGCCGCGACGCATGCGATCCTCTCAGAGCCCGCCATCGACCGCATCAAGAACGCTCCCATCGAGGAAATGATCATCACTAACACACTGCCCGTGAGCGATGATGTGCGCACTCTGGACATGGTGAAGGTCCTCTCGATAGCGCCGATTGTCGCCGAGGCGCTACAGGCGATATTCATGGAGTCTTCGGTGTCGGAGATCTTTCTGGGCGACAACGTATAGCCGCGAGACGCCCCCGTACCCTCACGACGCGACCGATCATTCGGAAGATTCTCTTTTTGCCCTCCGTTTCCTACACTCCGCTTGAGTGAGCGCACGACACAGAGAACCCCTGTCCCCGGCCGAATCTCGATTCCGGGGTCTAGTCATCGGCCTGGTGATCATCTTCCTCATCGTTTTCCTTTTCCTCCGCGGGGAGGGTCAGGGAGGTTCCAGTCCCTCCAGCGTGCCCGTTAGCGGGGAGACGACGACCACCGCAGCCGAAGGTTCGGAGCCCACGGGGGGCGGTTCGACGGATCCTTCAGCCCCAGGAGAGACGACCACGTTGGGGGCTAACCTCCCCGAACTGACGAGTGTGAGCCTCGACGTCGTCTTCGAAGGTTTCCAGCAGCCTGTGGTTATCACATCTCCGCCGGGAGACAGTCGCCTCTTCGTGGCGCAGCGGGTCGGGGTGATACGCATCCTCGATGAGAACTTTGAGATGCTCGACCCGGCATTCCTCGCGATCGACGACCGGGTACTTGCCAACGGAATCGAACAAGGGCTGCTCGGCCTGACCTTTCACCCGGATTTTGCGACCAACGGCAGGTTCTACGTCTACTACACAACCCCAGGTGCCACCTCGGCGGGCAACCGCCAGCTTTCGGAGTTCACCGTGTCTCCGACCAACCCGAACCGTGCCGATCCCGACTCCGAACGGGTGATCTTCAACCTACCCCAACCAGAGGGCCACACCGACATCAGACACTACGCGGGGGCGCTGGCCTTCGGCCCGGATGGCTACTTGTACTCGGCGCAGGGCGATGGCGCCGACTCCCGCGACCAGGGCCAGGACCCCAACACGATGTATGCAGCCATTTCCCGTCTCGACGTAGATAGCGGTGACCCGTACGGAATACCACCGGAGAATCCATTCGTCGACGGCGGCGGCGCCGAGGAAGTGTGGGCGTACGGTTTGCGCAACCCCTGGCGTTTCAGCATCGACCCCGTGGATGGCTTGATTTACATAGCTGATGTCGGTCATGCCGACCAGGAGGAGATCAACGTCGTCCCCATCAGCGGTGGTGGATTCAACTTCGGATGGTCCGACGTGGAGGGCACCCGATGCTTCCATGTTCAAGACTGCGACCTCTCGCTCTATACCGCACCGGCAATCACCTACCTCCACGGGTCAGAGGAGGGCCAGGGGTGTTCGGTTACTGGTGGCTATGTGTACCGAGGCAGTGAGATCCCCGAATTGCATGGGACATACTTCTACACCGACTGGTGTACCCAGTGGATCAAGTCGTTCCGGTATGTGGACGGCCAGGTCACCGACGAGAGAGACTGGACCACCGAACTCGGCACCATCGGTCAGATAAATTCGTTCGGCCTGCGTGGCGACGGAGAGCTCTTCGCAGTGACCCACGACGGCAAGGTCGCCAAGCTTACCGCCAATCGCTAATCGCTGGCCCCGAGCTGCATCGACTTGGGCAGCATCAACTCCTCGCCGGGATAAATCAGATCCGGGTCGCCGGAGCGAAGGAAATCGAGATTGATCTCGATCGTTTCCACCCAATACGGATGAACCTCGGCATCCCGCGGCTCGCGATCCAGCTTTTCACTCAAGCTTTTCTTTGAGATCTTCCAAATGTGATCACCGCTCTCCACTACCACCGTTGGCTGTTGGGCGCCACGCACTTCGATCGGTGCATATCCGACAGTGGCCACCGGCTCGGCTATCGCCAGGATCATGACGGCGAATACGACTGCCGTGGCGAGGACGATTGCAAAGGGTCGGCTCATGGGTCAAACGTAAGGCTTCCGGCGAACGGTGTGAAGGGGGTTACGATCATCGTTTAATCGAGAGGATTTGGAAATCAGATGAAAGTCCGTATCGCAGTGGCAGAGTCGAGCAAGGTGGTCGAACTAGATGTCGACGACTTGCCGGAGTTCAAGAAGACGATGGCGGCGACGGTCGAAGCCGGAGATGTGTTCTGGACCACCGACGCAAAGGGCCGGGAAGTGGGTATCCCCTCCGGGCGGATCGCCTTTGTCGAGGTCGAGTCGGAGAATGCCGACGTGGCAGTTGGCTTTGCCCCCGGCGTGTGACGTCGCAACGAACTGAGACCCTCCGGCTGGAGGGTCTCAGTTCAGAACCTGCGATTCAGGCGGAACGTCTCCGTCGGTCTGCGAGCCACCGCTTGCGGAGGCGTCGCCTGTCATCTTCGGCGTAGCCTCCCCACACACCGGATTCCTGATTGGTCTCGAGGGCGTACTGGAGGCAGTCTTCCTGAACCATGCACGTCGAACATATTGCGATAGCGGCATCGATCTGTTCCACTGCAGGACCAGTGGTCCCGACAGGGAAGAAGAGATTCGGTTCAGAGTCCCGGCAAGAAGCAAGGTCTCGCCAGTCGGTTGTTATCTGGGTTGTAAGCACAAAATTTCCTTGGGATTGTGATCTTTTTCACAAGCATTCCCACCAAAAAGGCGCGGTGCGAGAGGATTCAGCAATGAATTTAGTGGTGTGATCCGTTTTTGTAAACGAGTTTCTAGGAAAATTATTCCGTGAGCAGACAAATCGCCGTGATTGGCCACCGAGGGTGGCGGGAGCGCTTTCCCGACAATTCCCTACCTGGACTGCTCGCTGCCGCTTCGGTTTGTGACGCAGTCGAGGTCGATGTGCGCAGGTCGGCCGACGGCAAGTTGGTCCTTGCCCATGACCCATTTATCGGAGACCTGGAAGTGGCAACGACGCCGTGGAGCGTTCTCGGCGAGGTCGAACTGGGGGGTGGCGCAAAACCGTGTCTTCTCGATGAGGCGCTTGCGGCGTTGTCCGGAACTCCTGTTCTCATCGAGATCAAGAACACTCCGAGTGAGATCGGCTACGAGCCGGATCACAGGCTCGGTCTGGAGGCAGCGGCGATGTCGCGTCCATCGGATGTGTTGATCTCTTTCAACTGGGAGACCATCGATTCGGTACGAACGACATTTCCCGAGGTTCTCACCGGCCTCAATGTCGGCATCGTGGGCGATCTCGACGACGCCGGCCAGCATTGCAGACAAGGCGGCCACCGGTACTTGATACCGGACGCTGACCTGGTGCTGGCGAGGGCTGGACCGCTAGCCGACGGGATCGACGTCGCCGTCTGGTCGTCGCGCCAGGTCGACGCCGATGAGCGTTCTCTGGGGGAGTTGGTGTCGAAGGGTGTGTGGGGCATCATTACCGATGACCCGCCGAACACCATCGATCTTCTGAGGAGTCTCACATGACAATCAAGGAGCAACTTGCCGCTGAGCTCAAAGAAGCGATGTTGGCCAAGGATGCGAGACGCCGCGATGTCGTGCGGCAGGTCCAGAGCGAAGTCTCCGTGGCCATCAGCGAGCCAGGATTCAAAGGTGAGCCAGACGACGCCTTTTACGAGCAGGTCATCTCGAGCTACGTCAAGAAAATGAAGAAGTCGAAAGAGGAGTACGAGGGTTACGGCGAGCGCGGTCAGGCGATGGCAGAGAAGCTCGGATACGAGGTCGAGTACCTGAGTCGGTGGTTGCCTCAGAGGCTCGATGAAGAAGCCACCAGGGCAATGGTACGCGAGAGCATCTCGTCGCTTGGTGTCGCAGGTGAGGACAAGGCCGCAGGGCGAGTCATCGGTGCGCTGATGAAAGAGCACGGCGACGATCTCGACGGAGGCCTGGTCAACAGACTCGTCAGGGAAGAGCTGGCCTCGGATTGAGCCAGCGGTCGATCAGCTGATGCTTCCTGTCTTCGAGCCGATGCTGGCGACCAGGTGGAACGAACCATTCGACGACCCGGCGTGGTGGTTCGAAGTCAAGTGGGACGGTTACCGGGCAGTGCTGTCCAACGACAGCGGAGTCCGGGCGCGCTCGCGGAGGGGAATCGACCTCCTCGAGCCGTTCCCGGAACTAGCGGGGTTGCCGATTCCTGAAGGTGTTGTCCTCGACGGTGAGATCGTCGCGTTCGACGACATCGGCCGGCCCAGCTTCGATCGGATCCAGAAACGGACCGGGTTCGGCGGCCTAGGAACAGGCGACAGGACACCGGTCAATTTCGTTGTCTTCGATGTGCTCTTTCAGGGTGACGAGCTCCGGACCGGCCTCCCCTACGAGGAGCGCCAGGAGATCCTGGCCGGTCTCTCGTTGCCGTCGCCTCTCGTCGTCAGCGAACCGACAAGGGGGTCGGGCATTGCTCTGTACGAGGCGGTCAAGGCCCAGGGGATAGAGGGGATCGTCGCCAAACGCTCCGGATCGAAGTACCTGCCAGGTCGACGCTCGCCCGACTGGCGCAAGGTTTCGGTGAAGCGGAGGATGCGGGCGGTGGTGGGCGGATACGCCGAGGGAGACGGGGGCCGATCGTCGACTTTTGGGTCGCTAATGCTCGGGCTCTGGGACGACGGCGAACTCAAGTTCATCGGCGCGGTCGGTTCTGGCTTCGACGACCCGACGCTGCATGCAATAAAGGGGTCCCTCGACCAACTGGAGCGGGAGTCGAGTCCTTTCCAGCCGGCCGTCCGCTATCCCGGCCGATTGCAC
>Ga0299914_10002526_pt1 | contig 12634 bp, 11 predicted proteins | sample RVTome_10_FD_201361 | JGI IMG/M metagenome (GOLD analysis project Ga0299914, IMG submission 201361) | Soil microbial communities from uranium-contaminated site in the Upper Colorado River Basin, Wyoming, United States - RVT153D57 (version 2) ...
CAACGAGAACGGGGAAAAGCCCTTTCAGACCGTCGAAAACGCCCGCTATGAGGCCCCATTGCGGACCCACGGCGTGGGTGAGGTTCCCGGCGCCGATGTTTCCCGACCCAACCTGCCGCAAATCGACGCCCTTGAGGCGCGCGATCAACTGAGCCGAAGGAATCGACCCGACCAGGTATGCCCCGATAAGCAAAAGAGGCCAGGAAAGGAGCCCCAACACATCCGTCATGTAGGTGAAAACTAGTGACTAGATGGCCGGAGTTCTAGTTCAGACGAACAAAGATTCCCGCGCCAGGGCAAGTTCGAGCCGGAATACGCTCTCATCCGCGTCCCGGATATAATCGAGCGACCCACCCATCAGTTCCGCAAGCTGGCGCGAAACGGAGAGACCGAGACCCACCGAACTCGCCACACCGTTGTGAGCAGACGCGTAAGGCTCGAAGATGCGACCCGAGTCGTGCTCGGACACGCCCTCGCCGTCGTCTCTCACCTCCAGCCAAACGCGGCGGCCCTCGACGCCCCCGAGAACGCGACGATTCGACCCTCCGTAGCGCTCCAGGTTGGTCAGAAGATTGCGCAGGATCTGGCGTATCCGCTTGCCATCCCCGATCGCGGGAGGAAGGTCGGGTGGAAGCTCGAGGAGTCGGATTCCAACACCCTCGACCGCCGCCATCAGCTCGGCGTTCAGGTCGACCGTTTCCAACGCAACCGACACGGTTCCCATCCCGGCGCGTGCCGAGACCAATAGGTCGTCGATGATGTGAGACATCTCTTGGGCCTGACCGGCCACGAGCTCTATGAGCTCATCACGCTCAGCCCCGCCGAGGCCGCCCGAGACCATTTCCGAGGTGAGGCCCACGACTGCAGTCAGCGGGGTGCGAAGTTCGTGGCTTATCGACGCCACGAATTCGTCCTTCGCCTGGATCAGCTCGCTCATTGCGTCTTCCTTGGCCTTGAGATGGGTGACATCGGCAAGAGCGATGAGGACACCGTCGGGCTCGTCGCCACCGGACACGTTCACTGCCCTCAAGCTCAACCAGATCCTTTTCCCCTTCGAAGTCTCCACCGGGACCTCTAGTTCGACCTCGTCGCGCCCCTCGACGAGGGTGATGAGCATTTCGCGGACGGTGTCGACCCAGCCGGCGCTCAAGGTATCACCGTTGACAACTAGCTCGCTTTCGGGTTCGATCTCGAGAAGGTCGAACGCCGCCCGATTGGTCCGTACGATGCGTACCCGAGAGGCAGCATTCCGCACCACTTCGGGATATGCGGCTAGGAACCCTCTGATCCGATCACTCCTTCCGGAGAACTCCGATCCGAGGTATTCGATAGCCCCTGACCAGTCGACCTCGATGGCTGCCATCGGGGAGTATTCGAATATCACCTGAAACCGCCGATTGAGCGTGGTGGCGGCGTTCCGGATGCTGTAGAAGATGGCGGAGATGACGGCGAAGCTCACGGCCATGATGGCACCGAGCGCGACGGCGTCGCTCGCCGGTACCCCCCAGAAGATAGGGGTCACGAGCAGAACGACACCGATCCCGAGCGTGACGACGAAATGACGGGTCATGACAAAGAGGATTGAGATCGACGCAATGATCACGATGCCGAGAGCCGCCGGGATGAGGGTAGATTCGTCACCAACTAGCCGGTAGGTCGCCACGACCGACACGGCTGCGGCAAGCAACGTTGCAACCGGCTTCTCCCTGCGGGTAGCGATCTGGGCGATCATGAAGACTGCAACAAAGCCCGGCCCGATTGTCTGCAGGTAGAACACGTTGTCTCCGCTTACCAGCCCGACCACCGCGAAGAGGGCGACACAAAACAGCGCGGCCGCCGCGCCTACGCGTACGACCCGCCTGTTCAGCCTTTCCATGTCGCCCGGAGAACCGAGCAGAGTCTCAGCAACGTGGATTTCGGTTGACATAGTCGAGTGGCATCCTCTGAGTCCGTAAGTCACTTATCGGCCGTGGGCTCCCAAAACTGGAGTGTCCACCCAACCTTGATATCGTCAGGGAGACACACTCAGCGGAGGTTTCAACGAAATGAAGATCACCTACTCCACGATGTCTGCCGACAACGAGGAGTTGAACCGGGGCTATGAGACGGCGGTGAGCCGAGCCCGGGAGCGTTTGGGGAATTCCTATGGCGTATGGGTGAACGGCGAAGAACGCAAAGACCGCGACGAGTTCGTGGAGAGGTCGCCGATCGACCGCGAGGTAGTCGTCGGACGATATGCCCAGGCGAACACTCAGGACGTGGACGACGCTGTGGCCTCGGCCCGGGCATTCGCCCCCGACTGGGAAGCATGGGGGTGGGAGAAAAGACGAGACCTCATGCTCCGGGCCGCTGACTTGATGGAAGAGGAGATATTCGACCTTGCGGCACTGATGTCCCTCGAGGTGGGCAAGAATCGCCTCGAGGCTCTTGGAGATGTCGCAGAGACAATCGAGTTCCTCCGCTACTACTCGAGACAAATCACCGAGCACGACGGATTCATCACGCCGCTGAGCTCCCTTTCAGACAATGAGACCAACGTCTCGGTGCTGCGTCCTTGGGGAACCTGGGCGGTCATATCGCCGTTCAACTTCCCGCTTGCTTTGAGCGGTGGCCCTTCGACCGGAGCACTGATCACCGGGAACACCGTCGTCCTCAAACCCTCGAACACCGGTGCTCTTATGGCTCTCGAGTTCTACCGGATCATGCGCAAGGCAGGCTTACCCGAAGGCGCGCTACACGTGCTGACCGGCGGCGACGACGCGGGCGACCATCTCGCCCATCATGAGGGGATCGACGGGCTCACGTTCACCGGCTCCCACCCTGTCGGCATGTACCTCTACCGAACTGTGAACGAGAAGCGTCCCAAACCAGTCGCTGCAGAGATGGGCGGGAAGAACCCCGCCATTGTCTCAGCGAGTGCAGACCTGGACGTAGCCGCTGAGGGTGTCATGCGCGGCGCATTCGGCTTGAGCGGACAGAAATGCTCAGCAACATCAAGGGTGTACGTCGAGCGAGCCGTATACGACGAGTTTGTCTCCAAACTCGTCTCGGCAACCGAGGATCTAACGATTGGCGACCCGCTTGATCTGTCAACGTTCATAGGCCCTGTCATCGACGAGGAGGCCGTCGAGCGCTTCAGCAAGGCTGTATCCGCCGTGAGAGATGACGGTGGAGAGATCCTAACCGGCGGCGACGTGCTCATCGACGGTGACTTCAGCAAGGGCAACTTCGTCCAACCCACAGTCGTCAGCGCACCTCTGGATTCCTGGGTCTGGAAGGAGGAGCTCTTCACCCCGTTCGTTGCTGTGACAGCGGTGGATTCTCTCGACGAGGCAATCGATCTCGCCAACGACACCGAGTTCGGCCTCACCGCCGGGTTCTTCTCGACTGATGAGGCCGAGATCGAGAAATGGTTCAGGAAGATCCAAGCCGGGACCACGTACGTCAATCGGGCTGCTGGCGCCACAACCGGGGCATGGCCCGACATCCAATCCTTCGGCGGATGGAAAGGCTCAGGCACCTCAGGCGCAGGCGGCGGCGGACCCTGGTACCTACGCCAGTTCCTAAGAGAACAGTCCCGCACCCTGTTCAAATAACGAGCAACTGTTCCCCCGGAGGCGGCAGCAACTGTCCTCCCGCTTGCGGGAGGAAGGTCCCTGCGCCCGACAAAGGAGGGCGGAGGTAGGAGGGAGAGATCCCCTCGGGCTGTGAGCTCAACCAGCGTCGGTGGTGGGAGCTTCTACTCGAATCGCAGTGTCAGGCCGCCTGGGCCGGCTACCTCTAGGCCTGCTGAGGTGCGTGTGGTCTCGATCTCCTGGGCTGTGAAGTGTTCGAGCCAGAGCTCGGGGTCTTCGACGAGGAGAGCGAGGGTCGCTGTCTGGCCTGAGGCTCCCTGGACCAGCTCAACCTGCTGACCTTCGGCGACCTCGAGAACTGTCCCCAATACGCCCGCCTCGGGGGATCTCACCCGGGAGAGACCCACGACCTCCTCGAGAAACTGCAGCGCGGATTCAACCGATCCGACCTGGAGCAGCTGACGGGCAGCAACGATGCCACCGGGAGCCCGGCTTGGCCCGCGACCCGCAAGGACTGCCATCGCCTCTTCGACGGTGAACCGTCCGGCGGTGACTTCGCGGCCAACGATCACCCCGCCGAGCCGGCGCCCCGACGATTCGAGCGACACCAGCCTCCGGAGGTCTTCGAGGTTCCGGACACCGCCCGAGGCGATCACCGGCTCCTCCACGGTTGCGAGGGCTGATCCGATGAGCTGGAAGTTGGGCATGTCCTCGAGCGCGTTGCGGCCGGCTTCGGAGACGAGGAAAGCCACAACACCGGCGGAGGACATCTCGATCATCACTTCCTCGAGATAGCGGCCGCTGTTCTGGGTCCAGCCGCGGGTGGCGATCTCCTCGTCGGCTCGGACGTCGAGGGCAACCGCGATCTTATCCGGGTTGTCCCGGCACAGATCCCAGATCATGTTCTGGTTCTCGATAGCCGCCGTTCCCATCACGATTCGCCACGCGCCTCGGGTGATGAACGACTCCGCCTCAGTCTCGGATCGGATCCCTCCGGCCACCTGGACTTTGGCGTCGACAGATTCGACTAGCTCGAACATCAGCTCCCGGTTGCGGGAGTCGCTGTATGCAGCTGCGTCGAGGTCGACGATGTGAAGATGCTTGATTCCCTGCTCCACCCAGTTGCGGGCACGGCCAATGGGGTCGTTGTCGAGTGGTATCGCCTCATCGAGACCACCGTGGGGCAATCGGACCGAAAGCCCACCAAGAATGTTCACTCTGGCGTAAAGATCCATGACTGAAACCTAGCGAGTCCAGCGGCAATGTGATGCAGGTCGACCCTGGGACGCCTTCGTCTGGTCGACAATGCACAGGCAGCATCGGTGGGTAGCATCAACGTCAATCTGCCCATGATCACAAACCACCCATGACCCAAATTCTGGCCTCGTTCCCGTCCCCACCGATCAACAGCTTTCACATCGGCCCGCTGCGAGTGACCTTCTACGGGGTCTTGATCGCCATCGGGGTCGCAGTCGCCTGGCAGGTCTCCGAGAGACGCTTCATCGCACGTGGCGGTGACAGTGACGTGTTGGGGAGAATCCTTGCCCGGGTTCTCATCTTCGGCTTTCTCGGGGCACGCCTCGGCTACGTCTCTACCCACCTTTCCCGGTTCGAGGGAGAGTGGTGGAAAGTCATCGCCATCTGGGAAGGCGGCCTTGCCCTCTACGGCGGGCTGACTGCCGGGGCGATCGTCATGGTGGTCTACAGCAGGAAGTGGAACTCGAGTATCCCGAACCTCCTCGACTCTGTCGCACCGGCCGTTCCCTTTGCCCAGGCGTTCGGGCGGTGGGGCAACTATTTCAACCAGGAACTGTTCGGGACTCCAACCGACCTCCCATGGGGCGTTGAGATCGAGCCCCAATTCCGGCCCGAGGAATACGCAACTGCTGAGGCGTTCCACCCGACCTTCCTTTACGAATCGATCTGGAACGTGTCGCTCGCCTTCTTCATCATTTGGATCGGCAAGCGTTACCCCCAGCTCGGAGGTCGGCTCATCGGTATCTACTTCGTGGGCTACGCCTTCTTCAGGTTCCTGATGGAGCTGATCAGAACCGACACCACATTCCGCTTTCTCGGGCTCAGCCGGAACGCATGGGTGTCGATAGGGGTGATGATCCTGGGAGCCCTCGTCCTCTTCTGGAAGCGTGCCAGAGTCGAGTTGGCGACGGAGTCGACCACCACCTAATCGGTGATTTTCAGGGCCTTCTCGGCGTCGTCGAGGGTCTGGCCACCTTTGAGAGCCGGTTCGAACAGATCGCCGTGTTTCTGGATCCGCTCCCAGATGTTGGCGAGCGTGATGTCGCCGTTCTTCACCGTCGAAACCTCGTCCCAGGTCAGCGGAACCGAAATCGGCGCGCCGGGACGGGGACGGACCGAGTAGGCGGCGGCAACTGTCTGGCCGGATGCGTTGCGGTTGTGGTCGACGAAGACCTTCCCTTTTCGTTTCGGTTTGTCCCACTCCATGGTGAGGTCGTCGGGATTCGCTGACGCCAGGTAGGAACCGACTTCGCCAACGAAGCGGCGAACCCGCTCGTAGGGGTGGACTGGCTCGAGGGGGACGTAGACGTGGAGACCCTTCGACCCGGAGAGCTTGGGATAGCCCTTGAGCCCGAGCTGGCCGAGGGCAATCTTGAGGAGCTCTCCCCCGGCGACGACCTGGTCCCACTCCGAGCCTTCCGCCGGATCGAAGTCGAAGATGGCGTAATCCGGCATCCCCAGGTTGTCGGCACGGGAATGGAACGGGTGGACTTCGATGCATCCCATGTTGGCAAACCACATCAGCGACTCCATGTTGTCGGCGACGAGGAAGTCGATGATTCCGCCCTGGGAGTCTGACTCCACCGGGACAGTCCGCATCCAGTCGGGCTGATGTCCTGGAGCGCGTTTCTCGTAGAACGACGACCCTTTGATGCCGTCGGGGAATCGGTTCATCGAGAGCGGCCGGTCGGCGACATGAGGCAGCAGGATGGGGGCGACAGAGGCGTAATACTGGATCAGGTCGCCTTTGGTGTATCCCTCGTCGGGGAAGAACACCTTGTCCAGGTTGCTCAGGCGCAACGCCCGGTCGAGGCCGATCGGGTTGAAGTGTTTGCCATCCTTGGTAGCCCTCACCGGCGAGGGGAAGTCGATCTCGGAGCTTGCGACGGTTCTGCCTTTGGGTTCGGGCACAGATTCGAGGTACCCACTCACCTCAGCCCATATTCCTTCATGACTAGATGCTTCCCTCGCTTCGGAGATGATGGTCAGTGTCACCCCGGCACGATCAGCTGCCTCGAGCAGTGGTGTCACCCGCAGCGAGCCCTCTCCGTAGGCCACGTGTTTGATCTCACCGCGGGCACCGAACTCGTTGTCGGTGAACTGGGTGTGGAGCGGCTGGATCATCCAACCCGGGAAGGAGTCTTTGATGAATGCGAAGACACTTTCGAAGGCATCGACGGAGGTGAGCCCTCCCCCGGTCATGGCGTGCAGGTGGGCCCAATCGACCACGGGACGTACGAAAGAGAACTTCGAAGCGAGGTGGGCGATGTCGCCCAAGGTCCCGAATGAGCTTTCGTTGCCGGCCGTCTCTAGGCCCAGCCCCACCCCGAGGTCCTCCACCTTGGACCGGATCGACTCAAGCCTCTGTTCGGCGCGTTCGGTGAGAACTTCGGGGTCTTCGCCGTGTTTGGCTCCGAGATGGGCGACGATCACCGGGGCGCCCAGCGCCGCTCCGAGTTTCAAGGTGTGCTCCATCGCCGAGACCGCCTGTTTGCCCCGGTCTTCTTCGATGACGGTGAGAACAGCGAAATACGGGGCGTGGACCGACAGTTGAATATTGCGCTCGGCAGCCAGTTCTCCGAAAGCCCTGCACTGCTTCTCCTTCCAGGGAAACTCTTTGACAAAGGGAAGCTCGAGGGCGGTGTGCCCCCGCTCGACGACGCCGTCGAGAAACGCCGGGTGCTCGCCCGGATCGTCGGGTGGCATCGTCGAAACACCGAATCGGATCACAGTGTGGGACAGGTTATGGCATTGGGTAACCTGTGCGCGTTCTGCGATCCGCAGAATCGTTGGGTCCCTAGCTCAATTGGCAGAGCAGCGGGCTTTTAACCCGAAGGTTGTGGGTTCGATTCCCACGGGACCCACTTCAGAAAAGTCAAGCGTTGCCTGGCCTTCTCGCTGGTCGCTCGCTTCCGTCGACGAATTCTTGTCCGTCTTTGTCCGTCGTTTGTCCGTCTGAGATTGAGCGAAGGCGTCATCGAGGGCGTTGGCGAGCGCTTCCTGGTCGGAGGGGAACAGGTGGCCGTAGATGTCCATCGTCACCATGATCGATGAGTGACCGAGGAACCGTTTGATCGCCTCCGGATGCACGCCCTGGCTGATCAGGATGGCGACAGCGGTGTGACGGAGGTCATGGACCCTGAGGCCCTCTGGGAGGCCCGCTGCTTGAACGGCAGGCCTCCAGACATTGGAGCTGAAGTTCGAGTTTCTCATCGGGGCACCATTGCTCACCGTGAACACCAGGGCGTCGGGATCCTGAGCCGAATGAGTGAGCAGATGGTGATTGAGCATCTCGCGGAGGAACTTAGGAAGGGTCACGACCCGGTTCCGGTAGTTCTTGGTCGGTCCGAAATGCATCTCGCCGCTGACCTCTGACAGGCTCTCTACGACGTCGAGCTTGCCTCTCAGCACGTCGATTCGTCGGCGCCTTAGAGCAGCGGCCTCGCCCCATCTCAGGGCGCCATATGCGAAGACGTAGACAAGAGCCCGATACTGGTCTTCGACAACTTCTGCCAGCCGATCAACCTCGGAAGGAGTGAGGAAGAGCTGCTCGCGGCGTGGTTTACGGGGGAGGTCTACCCCCTCCGCAGAGTTAGCCGCGAGGTAGCGCGCCCTGACCGCGGTCTTGAGAATCTGGGAGAGAACGTTGTGTGCCTGACGGATGCGAGAAGCGGATAGCCCGGAGGCTTTGAGGTCGGCGACCCATCCTTCGATCGACAGCGAATCGATCCGGTCGAGACGGCTGGCACCGAAGCGGGGAAGGATGTGTACCTTCAAGAGAGACTCATAACCGGCGAACGTCTTCGGTTTGAGATGGGTGCGGTTCGCCAACCAGCCTTCCGCCCAATCCTCGAACCTGGTCGCCGACAGCTCGGGGTTGATCCACTCGGCTCTCTGTTTCTGGGCTTCGACGTGGATGAGGAACTTCTCGGCGTCGACCTTGCGGGGGAAGGTTTTGGATCGTTCCCGGCCGTTGGGGTCGATGTAACGGACCTGCCACTTAGAGGTATCGACGGGGTGGCGTCTGACGTGAGCCATGTTCAGTTCTCGTCGGCGATGCGTTGGGCAACCCAGGTTTGGACATCGTGCCAGCGGAAGCGGACGTGCTTGCCGACCCGGAAACCCTGAGGCCCGGTGTTACGGTGCCGCCACGTGTAGATGGTCTTCACTGGGACCTCGAGATAGTCGGCCAGCTCTTCGACCGACTGTAGCCGGTCGTCGGGACGCGGTGAAAGGTCGGGAGTCTCATCGAAGGGCAACGAAGGGTGAGCAACCGAGGCCATGACCCTACTCACCATATCAGGCTATTAGCTGCTATACAACCGTTAACTAACTATTCCTTTGATCCCAGTCGAGATGACAGTTCTTGTACTTCTTCCCGGAGTCGCACCAGCACAGCTGGTTGCGGCCAGGCCTGAGCTGGGCCCGCACCGGCGTCCTAGGCCGTGATCCTGTCGCCAGGACTTCGAGGGCTTGCTGTTTCGATTCGAGTTGCCGTTGCTTCTCGTCGAGGCGTCTCCGCTGCGAGTCGAGCTGTCGCTCTTGGAAGTCACAGGACCGCTCTCGCTTCTCCACGGCCTCCTCGCGTTCGGCCAGCTCGACCTCCCGGGCGATCAATGCTGCCTCGCGAGACTTGACCGACTGGGTGAGAGTCTCCACGTCTTCTTCGACCACCGAGGCCAGCTCGTGATCGACGAGCACGGCAAGTCCCCCTCCTGCGGAGACACCCACCATCTCGCAGTAACGCTTCCAGATCGCCCACTGCATCTCAGACACCGGGACCCGCGCCGTCAGCGAACTCTTCCTCTTCTTCAGCTCGGAGCGGAGGCGATTGTCGATCTTCGCCAGAATCCTCGGCTCCAAACTCATAGTCGACTCCAACCCGGGATAGTCTCAGTAGCGTTATTGTAAACGTGTTTACCACATTATGCCATGATGCAACTGTGTACGGTAAGACACGCCGTCAAGCGCGGATCCGAGTGACTATCAAGGGAGACGATCGAGTGAGAGGCGGGCATTTCGCCTCACAACACTGGGGTGCTGAGTTCGTGTGGCGTGACCCGGACTTGGTCATGGAGCTCCTTGGGACTCTCGTTCCGCCGTAGTGCCATTCGGTTGAATAGCTCATTGGGATCCTGTGCCTGGGGGCTGCGTGGCCGCAGCCAGAACACACCGCGCCGTCCCGCCTCCATCCCGCGGGCCGCCGACGGCAAGTCCAAAAGCAGGGCGCCGGTGGCGCGGATCGGGTCGTGGCCCACGCCCTCGATAGCGAAGACACAGATCTGGGTCGCGATCACTGCCGCAAGCTCTCGAGGGTTCTGAAGCATTTTGTAGTTGCTCGTCACGAAACCGGGAAACCCCAATTGGTGGATCGCGATCACCAGACGCCGATCATCGAGCTCTGGCAGCCTCGCATCGATTCGCCGCAGCGGAATCAGATTGACCTCGGTAATGAACCCACGAAGACTATCGAGGATCGGCTCGGGAAAGTTGTGGTCGAGCGGAATGTCCACTCAGGCCGCCGGCTGTAGCTGGTGCTCCAGGTCGATCGCCTCGGAGATCGCCTCGGGAGCTACATCGGGGTAGAACGAGACGACTCTGTCTAAGTCTCGGAAGCGGTCATAGAGGGCCGACACCGCCTGCGTAGTGATGCGGGAATGGTTGAGATGCGGTTCGCCGGAAACTTTTCCCGGAACGATCCGGAGATGGGGTCGGGGTCGCACCAGGTCGGGACCCCGTACTCCTTCGGCCTCGAAGGGTCCAAGAAGATCCAGAGTCTCGTCGAGGACTCCCTCGCGGTGGGTTGTCTCCACCATCGGGCCTGTGTTGACATAGACCTTCCCACTGCGATCCACCCGCAACGGAGTGCGAGGCCCGTCATAACTCGAGGACCAGATGTCCAACCCGAGATGGTCGAGTTCGGTAAGTGCTCGCCGGACATCGTTCATCGGGCTCGCCGGCACCGGCTCCGACTCGTTGGGTTTCGGGTGACGCAGCCAATACACGATCCGGAGTCCAATCAGATCCGCATACGACCACCGCTTCGGCCTCTCGGGCGAAACGGAGGGAACGATCACCCCAGTCCGGGCCCAGTAGTAGACGGTCGATACCGGCACACCCGAGAGGGCGGCCGCCCTGGGCGCTTCGTAGCAGCCTTCGAAGGCTGCCAGAACGCGATCCGAGGTTTTGGTATCAGTCATCTTGCAAAAGAGAGGGCGTCCATAGATGCTCAAGGTACCAGCAGACACCGACGCGAACATCCTTGTCGTTCATGATCGAAACCGGCAGGAATACATGCCATCCCCTTTGAGCACCGATTGGTATCCCACGAATACCAAGCGCAAGAGTGGGGACATCCTCGTTAGCTGGCTCCCTCGATAGGTATCCGGGAGGATTCGTTGCTGTTGGATGGGAAGTCGTCTGGCCAGGTGATCATTGGCGTCATGATCTCCTGGTCTTCGATGCGAAGTGTGAGCTCGACGTCGTATGAGATGGACCGAGTTCGAGTACCTGAGAGGTCAGGTTCGCAGGCTGGTCGAAGCTGACCGTGGAGCCCCAGCATTCTTCGGCGACGCCTCCGGCTAGCTCAAAGTCTTGGAAGCTGCCATTCGAGGATGTCACTGTTGCGACTGCCGAGACTTGGGCTGGCTTCTCAGTGAGATTGCCTATGTGGGTTCATCGGCACCGAAACTCTTGGGGTCGTCAGCGCGCGCCGAGCCATCGCATCGGGTGTCGTCGTGGCCGACGGAATCGTCGAGGTCGACGGGGCTGTCATCCAGGTGTCTGAACCATGGGCAGACCTCCAGGCTCCGCTTGGGCTTCACGACCTGGCACTGCGCCCGGAAGGGATCGTTGCCATCGCCTCCTCAGCGGAGGGCGAGCCGCAGTCCTGGCTTATGGGTGTGGACAGATGGACCATGATCGACGAGTTCGAATCTCTGAACGACTGGATCGAATCTCCGATCGACTGGGGGGCGACCGTCGACGACGGTTTCATCGCCCAGTCCGCCACGGACGGCAAGACCACGGTCTTTGCCGGGGTATCTGAAGAGTCCTTCCTTTCGCCTGATGGCAATCCAACCATCTGGACATCGACCAACGGTGAGGCACTGGAGGTCGCCGAGATGCCGTCACTCAGGTCACTCGGATTCGGCTATCTGATCGGAGGATTCCGTCTTCCTGACGGCATCGAGCACGTGATCCACACCGACCGTGGTTTCGTGGCATACACCGGCTATCTCCAAGTGTGGGACAGGTTCGAGGACTTCACCCTGGATCCAAGAGAAGCCTGGGCCAGCCTTGTCCTGACCTCCAGCGATGGCCTGGAATGGACTCCACATGTCCTCTCCGACTTCGCCATCTACCAGATCGTGCCATTCGGCGAAGGCATGCTTGCTGCTGCCGCTTTCCCACCCGAAAGCGACACCGTGACCGTTGACGTTGACGGAGTCGCCACCGAAGTCGCCATGAGCGTCGACAACAAGCTCTTCTTCTCCGAAGACGGTCTGACTTGGCAGGCTGTTACCGACAGCCCCACATTCGGCAAACCTCTGCTCGCCCCGGCCTCGGACGGAAGGGTGATAGCGGTCGACGAATACCAAGCCGAAGATCCAGAGAACCCGACAACCGAAACATTCATAATCGAGCCAGCCGCCAATGCGGCCGGCTGAGCAGGGACCAATTCCGCTGACCTGGGTCCGGTTCCCGAGGCAACTCCCCTCGGAAGCGATATCCAAACCCAGGTCCGCCCTCTAGTCGCCACCGCAATCCCCGGCATGCCCCGAAAGGAGCGCCGAAGTGCC
>Ga0299914_10002527_pt1 | contig 12632 bp, 11 predicted proteins | sample RVTome_10_FD_201361 | JGI IMG/M metagenome (GOLD analysis project Ga0299914, IMG submission 201361) | Soil microbial communities from uranium-contaminated site in the Upper Colorado River Basin, Wyoming, United States - RVT153D57 (version 2) ...
AGCTCGGTGCCGCCACCCGCACAGAGGCGGCGACGATGGCGATGCAGCTCGGGCTCGTGCTGGGCTGATTGGGGAGACAAATGGGGGAGGTGCCCCATGCGTCCGGACGAGCAGCATGCGCACCGTCGTCGGTATGAACCGATACCTGATCCAACGAACGATCCCTGGTGCCGTCGACCTCTCGCCGGCGGAGCTGCAGGCGATCGCCCAGAAGTCCAACGGCGTGCTCGCCGACCTTGCCCCGCGGGCGCAGTGGGTGCAGAGCTTCGTGGCCGACGACCACATCTACTGCGTCTACCTCGCCGAGAGCGAGGACGTTGTCCGCGAGCACGGCCGCCGCGGCGGCTTTCCCGTCGACGCCATCCACCGCATCGGCGCGGTGATCGACCCGACCACGGCCGGCGAGGCGGTGGCGTCATGAGCGGGCGATCCAGGAGGGCACTCGCGGGCGGCATGACCGCCGTCGCCCTGATCGGGGCGGCCGCGACGGCACGAGCGTCTGCACCGCCGGACGAGCACGACGTGGCCGCGGCAACGATCGAACCGAACGAGGAGTTCGCGGCGATGCTCGCCACCGCCGCCTACCAGGACGTCGCCGCCGCCGAAGCCGCCGGCTACGCGACCACGATCGACACCCTCGGCTGCTTCGAGGACGCCGCGCAGGGCGGGATGGGCCTCCACTGGCTCAACGAGCCGCTGCTCGACGCCACCATCGACATCACGCAGCCCGAAGCGCTCGTCTACGAGCTCGATGCCGACGGCGACGTCGTCGGTCTGGTCGCCCACGAGTACATCGTCCCGGTCGAGGCGTGGACGTCTGACGAGCCGCCGTCGCTCTTCGGCATCGCGTTCCACCAACACGCCACGCTTCCGCTGTGGGTGCTCCACGCCTGGCTGTGGAAGGACAACCCCGCCGGGATGTTCGCCGACTGGAACCCGGCCGTCCGGCAGTGCCCCGACGGCGTGCCGATCTTCGGTGTCGACCTGCCGTGAGGCCGTGACCGGACCAGACTGAAATCCTGCGAGTGGGGTCGGGAATCCGGTGGGTAGAGTGCGCCGTCGATCCCGCCCCCACTCGGAGGTTCCAGCCATGGCTGCGGCGAAGAAGTCCACGTCATCCAGGGCGTCTACGGCGTCACCCCGCGCCAAGAAGACGGCCGCCAAGAAGACGGCCGCGAAGAAGACGGCCGCCAAGAAGACGGCCGCACGACGGCCGGCGAAGAAGGCCGCGGCGAGCACCCCGACGGCGAGGAAGTCCTCCGCCAGAAAGGTGGCGGCGAAACGGGCAGCCGCCCCGGCCCCGGCGTCGAGCAACGGCGACAGCGACGGTCACGGCCACGTCGATCTGCCCGCCCCGCGAGGTACGACGAAGGACGGCATCGCCTACACGAAGGACTTCGACGTCAAGTTCCTCAAGTCGCAGCGTGACCTGCTCGTCACCGAGCGGCTCAACCTCGTCGGCCAGGCCGACCGCCTCGAGGACGAGGCACACTCGCTGATCGAGGACGGTGAGATGGGCGACGTGCAGTTCGACGACGAGAGCGGCGAGGGCGACACGATGGTGGTCGAGCGCGAACGCGACCTCGCCCTGTCGGCCTCTGCCCGCCAGACCGTCTCCGACATCGATGCCGCCCTCGCCCGCCTGGCCGCGGGAACCTACGGTTACTCGTTGATCTCCGGGCGGCCGATCCCGCGCGAGCGTCTCGAGGCGATCCCGTGGGCGACCGAGCTGGTCGAGGAGAAGGTCGGCGGCATCGGCCGCCGGTAGATGACCGAGGCGGCCGGCGGCCCGCGCCGCGGCGAACGTGGCGCCCTCGCCGCACGGGGCATCGCGCTGTCCGTGATGGCGCTGGTGGTCGCCGTCGATCAGCTCACGAAGCATTGGGCGGTCAACGCCCTCGGCCCGGACGCCGCCCACCCGCGGGGGCGCACGATCGACCTCGTGTGGACGCTGCGGCTCAATCTCGCCTTCAACCGGGGGATCGCCTTCTCGTCTGCCGACGAGCTCGGGCCGCTCGTGCCGATCGTGGCGGCGATCGTCGTTGCCGTGCTCGTCGGCTCCGTCGGCCGGGTCAAGGCGCGCTGGTACCCGCTCGCCGTCGGCCTCGTCGCCGGCGGCGCGGCCGGCAACGTCGCCGACCGGCTGTTCCGCGGCGAGGGCGGCATGCGCGGCGCGGTCGTCGACTTCATCGACCTGCAGTGGTGGCCGATCTTCAACGTTGCCGACATCGGCGTCGTCGTCGGCGGAGCGCTTCTCGCCCTGACCGCCCTGTGGCCACCGCAGAGCCGGGGAACGCAGGAGCCGCCGTGATCTCCGAGCCGCTGCCGCCGCCGCTCGACGGCGAGCGGCTCGACCGGATCGTGGCGTTCCTCGCCGATGTCAGCCGCGCCGTTGCCGCCGACCTCGTCGCCCGGGGCGCCGTGCGCGTCGACGGCGAGGTGGTCACGGCGGGCAAGGTCCGCCTCGCCACCGGCGCCGTCGTCGACATCGACACCGCGGCGATCCCTCGCACCGAGCTCCCCGCCGCCGACGCCGATGTGGCCTTCACCGTCGTGCACGACGACGACGACGTGATCGTGGTCGACAAGCCCGCCGGCCTCGTCGTCCATCCTGGCGCCGGCAATCCGTCGGCCACGCTCGTCAACGGCCTGCTCGCCCGCTATCCGGAGCTGGAGGGCGTCGGTGACCCGTGGCGGCCGGGCATCGTGCACCGCCTCGACGCCGGTAGCTCCGGCCTGCTCGTCGTCGCCCGTTCCCCCCGCGCCCGCGACTCGCTCGCCGCGCAGTTCGCTGGTCGCACGGCCGGGCGGGTGTACACGGCGCTCGCCTGGGGCCATCCCGGAGCTGCCCACGGCGTGGTCGAGGCGCCGATCGGCCGCGACCCGAGCGACCCCTTGCGCATGGCGCTCGTCGCCGACGGGCGCCCGGCGCGCACGCGCTACCGGGTCACGGCGCGCCTCGCTGCCCCGGCACCGGTCGCCCTCCTCGAATGTCGGCTGGAGACCGGTCGCACGCACCAGATCCGTGTCCACCTCGCCGGCATCGGCCACCCGCTCGTCGGCGACGCCGTCTACGGTGCCCGCCGGCCGATGCTCGGCCTCGCACGGCCGTTCCTGCACGCCGCCGAGCTCTCGTTCGTGCATCCGGCGTCGGGGGAGCGCGTGACGTTCACCAGCCCGCTGCCCGCCGACCTGCACGCCGTCCTCGACTCGCTGGACGCGGCGTAGCTACGCGGTCGCCGTGATCGTGTCGCGCTCGTCGGCGTCGAGTTGCTCCGGCCACTCGGCCTTGCCGCGGGCCATCTCGGCGACCGACGCCAGCGTGTAGCTCGCCAGGTGGGCGCGCATGTACTCGCCGGCGAGGTTCCACAGGTGAGTGAGCACGCATTGACCTTCGTGGTCGCACGCGCCCTCCTGATGCGGCTCGCCGAAGTCGCCGAGGGCGATCGGCCCATCGACGGCCGACACGACCTCGGACAGACGAATCTCCTCGGCGGGGCGGGCGAGCACGTAACCGCCGCCGACGCCGCGCTTGGAGCGCACCAGCCCGGCGCCCTTGAGGGCGAGCAGGATCTGCTCGAGGTAGGGCTGTGGCAGCCCGGTGCGCTCGGCGATGTCGCGCACCGACGTCGGACCCGACTGCCCCGGCTCGTCGACGTGGAGCGCCAGCGAGAGCAGGGCTCGACAGGCGTAGTCACCACGGGTCGAGACGCGCACACGTCGAGCCTACCCACGGCGGGCAGCACGTCCGGTGGGGCCGGCGATCGTGGAGGCGAAGTCCGCACGGGTGTGGCTACGGTGGCGGGCGTGAAGACCGCGACGAAGGGGCTCGGGACGAGCAGGGCCGGGCCGGTCCTGCCGGACTATGCCGGCCCCAACGTGCGCGGGATCATCCCTGCCCTGCTCGGCCCGGCCGACTGGAAGGCGGAGCTGCCCGACTGGTTCCCGGAGCCGATGCGCGCCGCCGAGCAGGTCGTCCTGCTCATCCTCGACGGCCTCGGCTGGGACCAGTTCGTCGAGCACCGCGCGTTGATGCCGGCGCTGTCCGGCTTCGTCGGCCGGCAGATCACCACCGTTGCCCCGACGACGACGGCCACGGCGCTGAGCTCGATCGCCACCGGGCTGACGCCGGGCGAGCACGGTCTGGTCGGCTACCGCGTGATGCTCAAGGGCGAGGTCGTCAACCTCCTGCGCTGGGTCTCGGGTGACAGCGACCGCCGCCGCTCCCTGCCGCCGCGCGACATCCAGCCGTTCACGCCGTTCCTCGGCAAGGCCGTCCCGGTGATCTCGCCGGCCGAGCTGGAGCACTCGGGCTTCACCGAGGCCCACCTGCGGGGCTCCCGCCCCCGCGGCTACCGTGCCGCCTCGGCGATCGCCGTCGAGGTGCGCCGTCAGCTCGCGGCCGGCGAGCCGTTCGTCTACGCCTACTACGGCTTCGTCGACAAGACCGCGCACGAGCGCGGCTTCGGCGAGTTCTACGAAGCCGAGCTGCGCGCCGCCGACCGCATCGTCGGCGACGTGCTCGCCGCGCTGCCGGCCGGCGCCGTGCTGCTCGTCACCGCCGACCACGGACAGGTCGATGTCGGCGCCAACATCATCCACCCCGATCCCGCCCTGCTGGCGATGGTCACCGCGCAGTCGGGCGAGGGCCGCTTCCGCTGGTGGCACACGTCGGGAGACGTCGACGAGCTGGCCAAGCGGGCGCTCGACGCCTACGGCGATGTCGCCTGGGTGGTGACGCGCGAGCAGGTGTTGGACGAGGGCTGGTTCGGTCCGACCGTGTCGCCTCCCGTCGCCGCCCGCCTCGGCGACGTCGCCCTCGTCGCCAGCGCCGCGGTGAGCTTCTTCGACCCGGCCGATTCGGGTCCGTTCGAGCTGGTGTGCCGCCACGGGTCGATGACCAGCGCCGAGGTGCTCGTGCCGCTGCTCGCCGCACCCGCCTGACCGGGCGCGGCTTGACGCCTCGCTCCCCGCGGCGCTAGACGGGAGCCATGACGGACTCCGGTGCCCCGGCCAGCGAACCCCCGACCGGAGCGGTCGAGCACGGCGAGCTCGTCGCGCGCGGCGAACCGGTGGAGCAAGGCGGCGACGCCGAGCAAGGAGGCGACGGCGACGCCATCGTCTCGCCGGCGAAGGTGATGCGCATCGGCTCGATGGTCAAGGCGCTGCTCGAAGAGGTGCGGACGGCACCGCTCGACGAACAGAGCCGCGAGCGGCTGGCCGAGATCTACGAGCGCTCGATCGTCGAGCTCGCCGAGGCGCTGTCCCCCGACCTGCAGGAGGAACTGCGCAGCCTCGCCCTGCCGTTCGCCGACGGCGAGGTGCCCAGCGAGAGCGAGATCCGCATCGCCAAGGCGCAGCTCGTCGGTTGGCTCGAGGGGCTCTTCCACGGCATCCAGGCGACCCTGTTCGCCCAGCAGCTCGCCGCCCGCCAGCAGCTCGAACAGATGCGCCAGCTCCCCGGCGGCCCGCGTCCGGGCATGCCCGGCCAACCGGGACAGCCCGGTCAGCCGCCCAACGACGAACGCGCCGGTACGTACCTGTAGATCGCCGGCCTGTAGATCGCCGGACGGTCAGGTGCGGTAAGGTCGACGTCTCCGAATCACATCGCTGTAAGTTGTCCGACCTCGCCCACCAAGGGAGCCCCGTGGGGGATTCGTTCACCCATCTCCACGTCCACACCGAGTTCTCGATGCTCGACGGCGCGGCCCGCCTCGACGACCTTGTCGCCAAGGCGGTGGGCGACGGGCAGGCGGCGCTCGGGATCACCGACCACGGCAACATGTACGGCACCTTGGAGTTCTACAAGGAGTGCCGCAAGCAGGGCGTCAAGCCGATCATCGGCACCGAGGCCTACATGGCCCACGATCATCGCAGCGAGCGCCCGACGCGCCGCGGGCGTCAGGACGACTCCGGGGGCGACACCGACGGCGGCCACAAGCTCTACTACCACCTCACCCTGCTCGCCGAGAACAACACCGGCTATCGCAACCTGATCCAGCTCGCGTCGAAGGCGTTCCTCGAGGGCTACTACTACAAGCCGCGCCTCGACTGGGAGCTGCTCGAGCGCTACTCCGACGGCGTGATCGCCACGACCGGCTGCCTCGGTGGGCACGTCCTGCAGTCGTTGCTGCGCGGCGACGTCGACGGCGCCACGCAGAAAGCGGCCCGCTTGCAGGACATCTTCGGGAAGGACAACCTCTTCGTCGAACTGCAGGACCACGGGATCGCCGCCCAGCGGGAGACGAACCCGCAGCTGATCGAGCTGGCCCGCCACATCGGGGCGCCGTTGCTGGCCACCAACGACTCCCACTACACCCACCGCGAGGACCACGAGGCCCACGACGCCCTGCTCTGCGTACAGACCGGGTCGCTGATCGCCGACGAGAAGCGCTTCAAGTTCGACGGCGACGAGCACTACCTCAAGACGGCGGCGGAGATGCGCTACCTGTTCCGCGACTATCCAGAGGCGTGCGACAACACCTTGTGGATCGCCGAGCGGGCCGACGTCGAGATCGAGTTCGGACGCGTCGAGCTGCCGACGTTCGAGCTACCCGAGGGCGTCGCCACCGCCGACGACTATCTCGCCCATCTCACGTGGGAGGGCGCCCGCAAGCGATGGGGGACGCTCACGCCGGAGATCGAGGAGCGCCTGCAGTTCGAGCTCAACACGATCTCGTCGACGGGCTTCTCCGCCTACTTCCTGATCACCTGGGACCTGATCGCCCACGCCCGGGGCAACGGCATCCGCGTGGGGCCAGGCCGAGGGAGTGCGGCGGGCTGCGCTGTCGCCTACTGCCTGTGGATCACCGACCTCGACCCGATCCGCTACGACCTGCTGTTCGAGCGCTTCTTGAACCCGAGCCGGGTGTCGATGCCCGACATCGACATGGACTTCGACTCCCGCTACCGCGACGAGATGATCCGCTATGCCGCCGAGAAGTACGGGCGCGAGCACGTCGCCCAGATCATCACGTTCGGCACGATCAAGGCGCGCAACGCCGTGCGCGACGCCGCCCGCGTGCTCGGCTACCCGTATTCCGTCGGCGACAAGGTCGCCAAGGCGATGCCACCGCTGGTGATGGGCCGCGACACGCCGCTGAAGTACTGCTTCGAGCAGCACCCGAAGTACACCGACGGCTACAAGGCGGCGGCCGACCTGCGCACGATGTACGACGCCGACCCGGACGTGAAGAAGGTCGTCGACGTCGCCAAGGGCCTCGAGGGCCTGAAGCGCTCCGACGGTATCCATGCCGCCGCCGTGGTGATCACGAAGGACCCGCTGACGACGTACCTCCCGGTGCAGCGCAAGCCGGAGTCGGGGCAGGACCCCGAGGACGCTCCCGTCGTGACGCAATACGAGATGCACGGGGTCGAGGAGCTCGGCCTGCTGAAGATGGACTTCCTCGGCCTGCGCAACCTCGACGTGATCACCGACGCCGTCGAGATGGTGCGGGCGCGCTGCGATCCCGACTTCGACATCGACGCGATCCCGCTCGACGATGCCAAGACCCTGCAGCTGCTGCAGAAGGGGAGCGGCATCGGGGTGTTCCAGCTCGAAGGTGGGCCGATGCGGGCCCTGATGCGTTCGCTCGCCCCGACGACGTTCGAGGACGTTGCCGCCCTGCTCGCGCTGTACCGCCCTGGCCCGATGGCGGCGAACATGCACAACGACTTCGCCGACCGCAAGAACGGGCGCAAGCCGATCACGTACCAGCATCCCGACCTCGAGGAGGCGCTCGGCACCACATACGGCCTGATGGTCTACCAGGAGTCGATGATGCGGGTCGCCCAGAAGGTCGCCGGCTACTCCCTCGCCGACGCGGACAACCTGCGCAAGGCCTGCGGCAAGAAGGTCAGGGAGCTGATCGCCAAGGAGCGGGTGAAGTTCATCGAGGGGGTGGAGGCCAACGGCTACCAGCGGCAGCTCGGGACGCAGCTGTTCGACATCATCGAGCCGTTCGCCGACTACGCCTTCGGCAAGGCGCACGCCTTCGGCTACGCCCTCGTCGCCTTCCAGACGGCGTACCTCAAGGCCCACTACCCGGTCGAGTACCTCGCCTGCCTGCTGACCAGCGTGAAGAGCTCGCTGGAGAAGGCAGCCGTGTACATCGCCGAGTGCCGCGGGCTGGGCATCAAGGTGCTGGCACCCGACGTCAACCGCTCGCAGCTGGACTTCGCCGCCCTGTCGCCCGAGGAGGTGCCCGCCGGCGTCGGACTCCCCGTCGGCTCGCCGGGCGCGATCACGTTCGGCCTGTCGGCCGTACGCAACGTCGGCGCCGGGATCGTGACCCAGCTGCTCGCCGAGCGCGAGGCCAACGGGCCGTTCGCCAGCTTCCACGAGTTCGCCGACCGGGTGCCCGAGTCGGTGCTCAACAAGCGGGCCGTCGAGTCGTTGATCAAGGCCGGCGCCTTCGATTCGGTGGGCCATCCCCGCCAGGGGCTGCTCGGTGTCTTCGAGCAGATCACGAACGCGACGCTGAATCGCCGCCGCGAACGCGAGGCCGGGGTGCTCAGCCTGTTCGGCGACCCCGAGCCCGACAGCGACGGGTCGGGCGACTACGACGAGCGCCTGCCGATTCCCGACGTCGAGTTCGACAAGACCGAGCTGCTGCGCAACGAGAAGGAGATGCTCGGTCTCTACGTCTCCGACCACCCGCTGTTCGGCAAGGAGGCGGCGCTGCGCCGGCGCGTCGAGCAGTCGATCACCGAGCTCGAGGAGCTGCCCGACGGTGCAGCCGTGCACATCGGCGGCGTGGTCACCGGGTTGAGCCGGCGGTTCACCAAGCGCGGCGATCAGATGGCGACGTTCCAGCTCGAGGACCTCGAGGCCGAGATCGAGGTCACGATGTTCCCCCGCACGCTCAGCGAGCAGGGCTACAAGCTCGGCGACGACCTGATCGTCACCGTCAAGGGACGCCTCGACAAGCGCGACGAATCGCGCATCGGCGTGATCTGCCAGACGCTCGAGGTGGTCACCGGGCTGGAGGACGGCGCGGCGCCGACGCTGTACATCAAGATCCCTGCGGTGCGCCTCGGCCCGACCGAGATCTCGACGCTGAAGCGCATCCTGCCGAGTCACCCCGGTGCCTGCCCGGTGGTGCTCGACCTGGGAGACGAACGGATCCGCCTCACCGACGACTACCGCGTCGACATCGACCGCGTCGTGCCGGAGATCCGCATGGCGTTCGGCCACGATGCGATCGAGTTTTAGGGCGCGGTAGACTCTTCCCGTCGGGATCGTGCCCGTCCTCGCCCCCAAAAGGGGATGCGGCATCGGTCTCGCCGCTGCGCAACGGCGCCCAGACGCCGGCGCCTCAACAAGTTTCACGACGTGACCGGGAGAGGGACATGCCAGTCCAGGTGCAGACCAACGACGCTTCAGCGCTGACCGACAGCGATCTGGACGAACTGGCCTCGATGGGCGGTTCGTTCGGCATCGGTGAGCTGTCCAAGGCGAAGGAGGACTGGGTCCTCGTCGCCACGGCGCGCGTCGACGGCAAGCTGCACGGGTTCAGCTTCACGACGTTGGAACGCATCGGCGGCACACCATGCGTGCTCATCGGCCTGCTCAGCGTCAAGCGCACCACCAAGCGTGACCAGGTGCTGCGGGCGCTGATGAAGGAGGCCTACCACCGTGCGCTGATGGCGTTCCCCGACGAGGACGTCGTCGTCGGCGCCCGTTTCGTGTCCGCCGATGCACTCGACGCCTTCAAGGACCTCGACGACGTCACGCCCCGCCCCGGGGCGCGAGCTGTCGGCGAGGAGCGGGCGTGGGGCCGGCGCCTGGCGAAGCGGTTCGACTGCGACAGCGGTTACGACGAGAAGACGTTCGTCGCCGGGTCGAACGGGCAGAAGGGATTCATGGACCACGAGTGCCAGAAGCCCCAGAACCTCGACGCCGAGCAGGTCGCCCTGTTCAAGAAGCTGCCCGGCACCGGCGGTGCGCTGGTCGTCTACGGCTGGACGATGGCCGAGGACCTCGTCAAGCTCGGCTCCCGGGGCTAGTCGTTCAGCCGGGCAGGAGGGTTTCGCAGCAGCGCCGCCTCCGCCGGGCGGCGCTGCTGCGTGTCGTAGCGGTGTCGGCGCGCCCTGCCGCTCCGCTGCGACGATCTGTCGGACGGTTCCTCCGAGCGCCGCAGGCGCTCGACACGGTTCCGCCCACCGTCGTGGTCTCGCCGCCGTTCGTCGCGCCCGCTTCGCGGCGACGTGAACGATTGCACACTACCCAAAGTAGCGAGCACTCTCAAGCCAGATCGCCTGATTTCGTCAGCCCGGTCTACGCTCCGGGGCCGTGTCACCGGCCGACGGCGTCGACGCCGATGCCGTGATCGAGCTGCTCGGCCTCGCGGCCCATCCCGAGGGGGGCTGGTACGCCGAGACGTGGCGGGACAGCGCCAGCTCGGCGATCTGGTTCCTGCTCCGCGCCGGCGAGCGCTCCGCCTGGCATCGGGTCGTCGGAGCCGTCGAGCTGTGGCACCACTACCTGGGTGACCCGCTCCGCCTCCAGACCTGCGCCGCCGAAGGCGCCATGGTGGTCGAGACGCTGCTCGGTCCCGACCTCGACGCCGGCCAGCGTCCGCAGGCCATCGTGCCCAGCGGCGCCTGGCAGTCGGCCGAGCCGCTCCCCGGCGCCGACGCGGAACGCCGGGGCTACGCGCTCGTCGGCTGCACCGTTGCCCCGCCGTTCACGTTCGACGCCTTCGAGCTCGCCCCGCCCGGCTGGGCGCCGGGTCCACCGACTCCGGCCACTGCCGACTAGCTACCTGTCGAGCTGGGCACGCAGGCCGTCCGGGGTGTCCTGCGGCGCCTGACAGGCGAACTGCTCGCACACGTACGCCGTGCCGTCGGCGCGACCGGCCCAGAGCGGCGAGTCGTAGCGCTCACCCCAGGCGATCACGGCGTTGGGCCGCCACCGCTCGTGCACCACGGCGAGCAGATCCGGGCGGTCGCCGACGACGACGATCTCGGTGATCCCGCGAAGGCGCAGCGACAGGGCGCGCAGTGCGTTGGTGAAGCCGGTCGCCGCTTGCGGCACGAGCGGTCCGAGCAGGAGGAGGATGCGGTCGGCGTGGTTGCGGTAGCGCTGCTCGTCGGTGAGCGCGGCGAGCCGGTAGAGGGCCACCGCAGCGTTCGAGTTGGCCGACGGGGTGGCGTTGTCGAAGACGTCCTTCTGCCGGGCGACGAGCTGCTCGGCATCGTTGGCGGTCGTGTACAGGCCGCCCTCGCCCGGGTCCCAGAAGTGGTCGAGCAGATCCTCGGCGGCGTCCATCGCCTCCTCGATCCACCGCGCCTCGCCGGACGCCTCGCCGAGGCGGGTGAAGGCGTCGACGAGCGCGGCGTGGTCGGCGGCGAGGGCGGCGTGGCGGGCGGGTGGCGCACCGTCGGCGTGCCACGCACGATGCCAGCGGTGATCGTCCCCGCGCAGCTCGTCGAGGAGGAACTGCGCTGCCCGCGCCGCGGCGGCGATCCAAGCCGGCTCGCCGAGGAGCGAGCCGGCCTCGGCGAGCGCGGCGATCATCAGCCCGTTCCACTCGGTGAGCACCTTGTCGTCCAGTCCCGGGTGCGGCCGCTGCCACCGGGCGTCGAACAGCTGCCGGCGGGCGGCCTCGATCTCCGGCGGGCGCTGCCAGTGGCCGCGGTGGGCGATCCGGTTGGGGATGCTGCGTTTCGGCTCGCCAGGTTCGGCGAAGTTGCCCTCGTCGGTGATCCCGTACCACTCGAGGACGGCCGGCGCAGCCTCCGCGCCGAGCACGTCGCGCACCTCGTCGGGTGTCCACGTGTGGAACAGGCCTTCATGGTTGTGGCCGTCGGGCCCGGGGGAGTCGGCGTCCTGCGCCGAGGAGAACCCACCGCCCGGCTGCGTCAACTCGCGCAGCACGTAGTCGACGGTCTCGGCGACGATCTGGCGCCAGCGGCCGGTGCCGTCCAGGCGCTCGCCGAGGCCGGCCGCGGCGTGTGTGTAGACCCGGATCAGCAGCGCCTGGTCGTAGAGCATCTTCTCGAAGTGCGGGACGAGCCAGCGCTCGTCGACCGAATAGCGAGCGAAGCCGCCACCGATGTGGTCGTACATCCCGCCGGAGGCCATCGCGTCGAGCGAGTTGGCGACGATCGCCGTCAGGGCAGGCGCCGCCTGGTGGTCGCTGGGGAGGTGGAGCAGCTCGGCGAGGAGCAGGTCGAGGCTCATCGTCGAGGGGAACTTCGGTGCCCCACCGAAGCCGCCCCACTGCTGGTCGTAGGACTTGGCGAGCGCGGCGGTGGTGGCCGGCAGCAGCGACTCGGGCGGTATCTCGTCGGCAGCCTTGATCCGCTCTGTGCGGAAGATGGCCTCCCGCAGCGCGCCGACGTTGTTCACCAACTCGTCGCGGCGGTCGCGCCACGCCGCATCGACGGCGGCGAGCAGCTGGAGGAACTGCGGTCGCGGGAAGTACGTGCCGCCGTAGAACGGCTCGCCCTGCGGAGTGAGGAAGACCGTCATCGGCCACCCGCCGCGCTGCGTCATCGCCTGCACGGCGTCCATGTAGACGGCGTCGACGTCAGGGCGCTCCTCGCGGTCGACCTTGACGTTGACGAAGCCGGCGTTCATCGCCGCGGCGACGTCGTCGTGCTCGAAGGACTCGTGCGCCATCACG
>Ga0299914_10002528_pt1 | contig 12631 bp, 9 predicted proteins | sample RVTome_10_FD_201361 | JGI IMG/M metagenome (GOLD analysis project Ga0299914, IMG submission 201361) | Soil microbial communities from uranium-contaminated site in the Upper Colorado River Basin, Wyoming, United States - RVT153D57 (version 2) ...
ACTTGCGCGACTTGTCGCCGAGCCGGATCGTCGCCGTCTTCCGCCCTCGGCGGAGCTGGTCGATGAACGCGGGGGAGAAGAAGTTGAGGGCGTAGAGGCTTCCTGGCATTCGGCGGTGAGCCTACGGGAAAAACCGATCTCAGGAGAACCCCTCGCTTCCGATCAGGGGCACGAATCGGCACGGGCCGAGCGCCCGGCGCTCGAACGAGGGCTCACCCGTGTCGTCGTCCACCCGGCGGATCGCCGTGAGCATGTCCATCCGCCCGGAGTCCACCGGCACCACGAGTCTGCCCCGGGGTCGCAGGCGGGCGAGCAGGCCCGGCGGCGGGGCGGGGGCGGTGGCGTGGACGGCGATCGCGTCGAAGTCCTCCTCGCCGGGGACGCCGGCGCTGCCGTCGCCCTCCACCACCTCCACGTTGTGGGCATCCTGGGAGGCGATCAGCTCGCGGGCCGCCCTCGCGAGCTCCGGCACGCGCTCCACCGTCACCACGCGCCTCGCGAGCTCGGCGAGCACGCACGCCGAGTACCCGGAGCCCGTTCCCACCTCGAGCACCGCTTCCCCGCCCTTCAGCTCGAGGGCCTGGCAGATCGCCGCCACGATCCACGGCTGCGAGATCGTCTGCTCGTGGCCGATGGGGAGGGCGCCGTCGGCATAGGCGCGCGAGCGCTCCGGCTCGGGGACGAACAGCTCCCGCGGCACCCGGCCCATCGCGCCGAGGACCCTCTCGTCGTGGATCCCGCGGCGGCGTAGCTGCCGCTCGACCATGCGGGCCCTCTGCTGGGGGAAGTCCACCGTGGCTGGGAGACCCCGGCAGCCCTCAGAAGATGTAGGAGCGAAGGCGGCGCGGCTGCACCACGGTCACACGGCCACGGCCGACCGCGACCACACCGGCGCGCTCGAGCGTTGCAAGGAAGCGGGAGACGCTCTCCCGGGAGGTCCCCGCGAGCTGCGCGAGGTCCGCCTGCGTCATGCGCACCGTCACCCCCTCGCGTCCCTCCGGCATGGCCTCCTCGGCGATCAGCTGCGCGAGAACGCCGGCGACCCGGCTTGGCACGGTCTGGAAGGACTGCCTCGAGACGCGCTCGTTGGTCTCGCGAAGGCGCCTGACCAGGGCGACGATGAGCTTCACGGCGATATCGGGGTGGTCGGCCAGCAGGCGGCGAACGTCGCTCGCCGGGAGCGCGAGCAGCTCGGAGTCCGCGAGGGTCTCGACGCTCGCCGAGCGCGCGCCGCCGTCCAGCATCGCGAGCTCGCCGAAGATGTCGCCGGGCGCCATCGTCGCGAGCGCGATCGCGCGGCCGTCGGAATGCTCGCGGGTGACGCGCAGGTCGCCGCTGCGAACGATGTAGCAGGCATCGGAGTCGTCGCCCTCGTGAAAGACGCGGACGCCACGGGGGAAGCTCCTGGGGATCGCCACCGCCGCGATCCGTCCGAGCTCGTCCCGGGAGAGCTCGGCGAACAGGGGCACCCGTTCGAGCAGGCTGACGTTGTCCAGGCTCATACTCTCCTTCCTCGGCGCGATTATCGCGCTTGGAGAGGCACCTGCGCGCTGCGCCCGGCTCCGGGGCGCCCTCGGGACATCTAGATCTGGCAAGCCGGACACCAGTAGGCCGTGCGGTTGGCGTCGCCCTGGCCCCGGGATTGGATCCTGCCTCCGCACCGCGGGCAGGGATCCCGGGTGCCCCTGTAGATGCTGCGCGGGCGGCGGCCCCGCTCGACGGTCACGCGCATGACGCGCTGGTTGGCGAGCAGCACGCGCTCGGCCTCCCCCCGGTCCAGCTCGTCGACGGGGCGCCATGGGCTGATCCTCGCCTGAAAGCAGCCCTCGACCCGGATGGCGTTGCCGATGCCGGCGATGATCCGCTGGTCCAGAAGGGCATCCCCCAGCTCGCGCCCCCGGCCCATCTCCAGCAATCTCACGGCGGCGGCGGCGGCGTCGAACTCTGGACGAAGCGGATCGGGCCCGAGCTGCATCAGCCCGGGATCGTTGCGCACGCGCGATTCGCTGACCAGCCGCAGGATCTGACCGCCGGTCTGCGCCGCCGCGGCCCGGCCCGAGGCGAGAGACAGCCACGGCCTGCCGGCGGGCAGGCGCCCGTCGGCGGCGATGCGCCACCGGCCGTTCATCCCCAGGTGGCTGTGGACCACGACGCCGCCCGAGAAGTGGGCGAGCAGGTGCTTGCCCCTCGCCTCGGCCAGCTCGAGGGTGCGGCCCTGGAGCTCCTCTGCGCGGTGGTGCAGGGGCGAGCGCGCGTTGGGGGCGCCCGCCCTTTGGATCTCCTCGCCTCGCAACGCTGCGTTCAGGCGCCTCGCCGCCCGGTGGATCGTGTCGCCCTCAGGCACCGGCGCCTCAGATGCCCATCTAGGCCGAGGCGACGAGGCGGCGCGGCTGGCGCGCGAACCCGGCGGCCACGAGCGTGTCCTCGAGGCCCGAGCCGATCACCGGCTCGCCGTCCACGCGCTCGATCGCGAGCTTTGGAATCCGCCCCTCGCGAGCGGCGTTCAGAAGCTCCACCACGGCCTCGCTCTGTTCCTCGGGCGAGAGCTCTCCCATCCGCAGGATGCCGCGCCCGCCGCGCTCCACGTAGACCACCGGGACGCCGTCGCGGGTGAGGAGGTACGCGCCCGGCGAACGTGAGGGGCGCCGCCCGCCGCCCGCACCCTCGCGCTTCGGCCAGGGCAGGCCTGCGCCGTACGGATTGGCAGGGTCGGTGGCGGCCAGCAGCAGGTACGCGCCGTCCTCGCGCGGCAGCGCGCGCAGCCGCTCGACCGCCCCCGCGAGGGCGAACTGGGCGCCGCCGAGGCCCTCCACGAAGTAGCCCCGGCGCGCCGTTCCCAGCATCTCGAGGTTCGAGAGCTCGCCGTAGAGCGAGGAGAAGCCGCCGGGCACGCCCTCGGCGAGCACGCTCTCGCGGGTGACGATCCCGTAGCGCTCGAGCATCAGCTCCGCCTGGGCGCGCAGGCGCGGGCCCTGGCCGGGCGAATGCGCGAACAGCGTGGCCGTGGGCGACCAGCGTCCCTGTACCGCCTGGCCCGCCACCGCGCGGCGGCTGGAGAAGCGGCGGCCGGGCCGCTGCTGGCGCCGGACCGCCGACAGGCGTGGGGCCCGCAGGGGGGCGAACGCGTCGTTGGTGACCTCGCCCGCCCAGGCGAGGTCCCAGAGGGCCTCGTGCAGCTCCTCCGGCGCCGCCTCGAGCTCGGCCACCAGGTCCAGCCAGAAGCAGGCGCCGGCGGCGAGGCGCTCGCGAATCGCGTCGTGGACCTCGCCCTGTGGCGCCTCGAGCTTGGCGTTGGCCGCGGGCGGGCCCGCGAGGTGCACGTCCTCGCGGAAGTAGAGCGCCACTCGCCCGGTGCGCCCCAGCGACCCCGCGCCGATCCAGACCAGCTCGCCCCCAGTGGTCAGCTCGTCGAGCCAGGCCTGGCTGTAGGCGCCCAGGCGGCGCGGCAGGACGTCGCGCTCCCAGACCTCGGGCGTCAGCGCCACCCCCTGAAGGCCGATCAGGGCCTCGCGCAGGCGATCGGGGCCGGCGCCTGCGGGACGGTGTGCGTCGATGTTCTGCCAGCCGGGGAGAAAGCGGGCGAGCTCCGAGGGATCGACCGCCTCGGCCTCCTTGCGCAGGTGGGCGAGGCTGGCGCGGCGCACACGCCGCAACACGTCCGCGTCGCACCACTCGCGCTCCGTGCCGCCCGGGAGCAGCTCTCCCCGCACGAGCGAGCCTGAGCGCTCGAGCTCGCGAAGCGGGGAGGAGGGATCGACGCCGTAGCGCGCGGCGAGCTGCGCCGTTGGAAAGGGCCCGTGGGTGCGCGCGTAGCGGCGTACCAGGGCCAGCATCGCGTCGGGCATCTCCTCCAGGAACGCCTCGGGCAGGCCCCCCGGGGGCGGCACGCCCAGCGCGTCGCGGTACATGCCCGCGTCCTCGGCCACGATCCAGCGCTCCTCGCCCGCGATCCGCACCTGCGCCGCCCGCCGCTCCGCCGCCAGCTTGCCCAGCATCGAGGCCGCCGAGTAGCCCTCCGCCACGCGGGCCTCGCACTCCGTCTCCGTCAGGTCGCCCAGCCGTCGCAGGATCACCTGGAGGCCGTCGCGGTCGCGAGCCCTCGCCTCGTCGCGCAGGTGCTGAAGCGATGCCTCGACCTCTGTAAGGGCCTCCGGGTCGATCAGCTCGCGCAGCTCCTCCTGGCCCAGCAGCTCGCGCAGGAGGTCGCGATCGAGGGCCAGCGCCGCGGCCCGGCGCTCGGCGTTCGGCGTGTCGCCCTCGTACATGTAGGTGGCGACATAGTCGAAGAGCAGCGACGAGGCGAAGGGCGAGGCCGTGGGGGTCTCGACCTCGACCAGTGAGACCTTGCGCGCATCCAGATCGCGAAGCAGGCCCTGGAGCGAGGGGAGGTCGAGGACGTCGCGCAGGCACTCCCGGTAGGTCTCGAGGGTGACCGGGAACCGCGGGAAGTCCTTCGCCACCTCCAGCAGGCTCTGTGCCTTCAGCCGCTGTTGCCACAGCGGCGTTCGCTTGCCGGGATAGGCGCGCGGAAGCAGCAACGAGCGCGCCGCGTTCTCGCGAAAGCGCGCGCCGAAGAGGGCCGAGCCGCCGAGCTCGCGCACCACCAGGTCCTCCACCTCGTCGGCCTCCAGCAACACGATGTCCGCCGGCGGGGGCTCGTCGGCGTCGGGAAGATGGACCACGATGCCGTCGTCGGACCAGATCGCGTCGGCCTCGAGGCCCTGCTCGTCGCGGATGCGGGCGGAGAGCGCCAGGCCCCACGCGGCGTGCACACGCCCGCCGAACGGCGAGAGCACGCACAGGCGCCAGTCGCCGATCTCGTCGCGAAAGCGCTCGACAACGATCGACTGGTCGGAGGGCACCACACGGGTGGCCGCCTGTTGCTCGCGCAGGTAGGCGACCAGGTTCTCGGCCGCCCGGCGGTCCAGATCGAAGTCCTTCGCCAGCCGCTCCGGGGTCATCGAGACGGCCTCGCGAGCGAACTCGCCGATCGCCCTGCCCAGCTCGGCCGGGCGGCCGACCCCGTCGCCGCGCCAGAACGGCACCGCTCCCGGAACCCCGGGGGCCGGGCTCACGATCACCCGGTCGCGCGTGATGTCCTCGATCCGCCAGGTGGTGGCGCCGAGCAGAAACGTCTGTCCCGGGCGCGCCTCGTAGACCATCTCCTCGTCCAGCTCGCCCACCCGCCTGCCGTCGGGAAGGTGCACGCCGTAGAGGCCCCTGTCGGGAATCGTGCCGGCGTTCGTCACCGCGAGCTGGCGGGCCCCCTTGCGCCCGCGCACCGTGCCGGCGGTCCGGTCCCACGCCACGCGCGGGCGCAGCTCCGAGAAGCGCTCCGAGGGATAGCGCCCGTCCAGCATGTCCAGCACGTTCTCGAACTGCTCGCGACCCAGCTCGGAGAACGCCTCGGTCGCCGTGACGACCCGCTCCATCTCGTCCGTGTCCCACTCGTCGTCGGCGACCATCGAGACGATGTGCTGTGCGAGCACGTCGAGGGGGTTCTTGGGCAGCACCGTCTCCTCGATCTCGCCCGCGCGCATGCGTTTGGCCACCACCGCGCACTCGAGCAGGTCGGCCCGGAACTTGGGGAAGATCCGCCCCTTCGAGATCTGGCCGAGGGCGTGGCCCGCGCGACCCACCCGCTGGAGCCCGCGGGTGACCGACTTCGGCGACTCGACCTGGATCACGAGATCCACGGCCCCCATGTCGATCCCCAGCTCCAGGGACGAGGTCGCGACGAGGCAGGGCAGCTGCCCGGACTTCAACATCTCCTCGACAACCACTCGCTCCTCGTGAGCGAGTGAGCCATGGTGCGCCCTGGCCATCTCCAGAACGCCTCCGGTGGAACCCTCCGCCTCGCGTCCGGTTCCGCCGGGTTGTCCGTGGCCGGCGTGCTCGGTGGCCGGGAGCTCCTGCTCCGGCTCCTCGTTCGCCAGCTCGTTCAGGCGCTTCGCCAGGCGCTCCGCGCCGCGGCGATTGTTGACGAAGATGATCGTGGAGTTGTGCTCCCGCACCAGCTCCAGCAGCTCGGGATAGATCGCGGGCCAGATCGACCGGCCCGCCACATCCACCGGCGGCTGCTCACCCGGATCCGACGACGCGGGCATCGGCTCCGCCATGTCGTCCACCGGCACGCGGATCTCCAGGTCGAGCTCCTTGGCGATGCCCGCGTCGACGATCTCGATGTCCCGTCGGGGCCCCACCAGGAACTTCCCGACCCGCTCGAGGGGGCGCTGGGTGGCGGACAACCCGATCCTCTGGATCGGACCCTGGACGAGGTGGTCCAGGCGCTCGAGGGTCAGGGCCAGGTGGGCTCCGCGCTTCGTCTGCGCCACCGCGTGGATCTCGTCGACGATCACAGCCTCGACACCCGTGAGGATCTCGCGAGCCCGCGAGGTCATCATCAGGTACAGCGACTCGGGGGTGGTGATGAGGATGTCCGGGGGCTTTCGCAGCATCGCCTGGCGGTCGCGCTGCGGCGTGTCGCCGGTTCGCAGGCCCACGGAGACGCCGTCGGCCCCGATCCCCTTCAGCGGCGCCCGCAGGTTGCGCTCGACGTCGTAGGAGAGGGCCTTCAGCGGCGAGACGTAGACCAGGCGGACGCCGGCGCCGAGGGCCTCGGGCTCACGTGAGAGCCTGTCGATCCCCCAGAGGAAGGCCGCGAGGGTCTTGCCGGACCCGGTCGGGGCGCAGATCAGGGTGTTCGCCCCGGACGAGATCGCCGGCCAGCCCTGCGCCTGCGCCGGGGTGGGCGCCGCGAACGACGCCTCGAACCAGCGCCGGACCGGCTCCGAGAAGGGCATCAGCGGTGATTCGGCACTCGTTTCTTCGCGGGTAGCCAACCCATCGATTCTACGGATGTGTCGCGGTCGGCCCTCCCCGCGGTCGTCCTATGGAAGCTGTACCGGCTTCGATCTGTCCGGCTTGCACACATGCTTGTGGCCGCCACCGACCTTGGCCTTGGTGACCCTGGCCTGGTAGTGGTGAGGCTCGACGTCTGCTTCGATTCTCCACTTGCCGGCCGCGTTGGTGGCGTCGCTGCCGAGTGGCTGCGGCCCCGCCTTGGGATGGTTGAGATAGAGCCGCACCTTGCGACCCTTCTCGCAGGCGGCGCTGCCGGCGCCCACGGTGCCCTTGACCTCGAGCTCCCCAGGATCCGCGAAGTCGAAGAGCTGGATCTTGACGTTCGAGTTGTACGACGCGTTGTGCGCCAGCGCGCCCGCTCCAACCGCGGCCATCCCGGCGACGGCACAGATCAGGGCGAGCGGCAGTCGGCGCATGCCACGCACCAACCTACCGCTCAGCCCAGCGGCCTGCCGTACTGGCGCTCGTAGTACTCGCGGTACTCGCCCGAGCGGATCGGTCCCCACCACTCCTCGTTGTCGCGATACCAGGCCACCGTGCCCTCGATGCCCTCGTCGAAGCGAACGGCGGCCTCCCATCCCAGCTCGGTCTGGATGCGCTCCGCCGACAGCGAGTAGCGGCGGTCGTGGCCGAGGCGGTCGGCAACGTGCTCGATCAGGGACTCGTCGCGGCCCGTGAGCTCCAGGATGTGGCGCACCACCTCGATGTTGGGGAGCTCGTCGGGGCCGCCGACGTTGTACACGCGGCCGGGCTCGCCCCGCTGCAGGGCGAGGTCGATCGCCGCCGCGAAGTCGGTCACATGCAGCCAGTTGCGCACCTGCTTCCCGTCGCCGTAGACGGGCAGGGTGTCGCCGCCCAGCGCGTTGAGGATGCAGAGCGGAATCAGCTTCTCGGGGTGCTGACGGGGACCGTAGTTGTTGGAGGCGCGGACGATCAGGGCCTCGGCGCCGTAGGTGTGGTGAAAGGCGCCCACGAGCAGGTCCCCGCCGGCCTTGGAGGCCGAGTAGGGCGAGGACGGATCGAGCGGCGAGCTCTCGGTGAACGAACCGTCGTCGATCGAGCCGTATACCTCGTCGGTGGAGACCTGGAGGTGGCGGATGCCCGCGCGGCGAGCCGCCTCCAGCAGCACGAAGGTGCCGAACACATCGGTTTGGATGAACTCGCCGGGCTCCTCGATCGAGCGATCCACGTGCGACTCGGCCGCGAAGTTGACGAGGGCGTCGCAGCCCTCGACCGCGCGCGCCACCACCTCGGGGTCCGAGATGTCCCCAACCACCAGCTCGCAGCGGTCGAGGCCCTCCAGATTCTCCCGCCGGCCGGCGTAGGTGAGCTTGTCGAGCACCCTTACGGACCCCTCGGGATCGGCCCGCAGGCGCTCACGGACATAGGCCGAGCCGATGAAGCCGGCGCCGCCGGTCACCAGGACCCTCATCCGTGCCCTCCCGCGGGGGCCGTCGCGCCCTCGCGCGCGGCGAGGTACTCGGCGAGCGCCGTGGTCCAGCTCGGCAGGACCCGGGGGTCCGGCCGCTCGCTCGCCAGCACCGAGTAGGCGGGCCGAGGCGCGGGGCGGCCGAGCATCCCGGTGCGCGCCGCCATCACTCGCGTGCTCATCCCCACCTGGTCGAAGATCTCCTGTGCGAACTCGAACCACGAGCACGATCCGCTCGAGACCACGTGGTGGATGCCGTAGTCGTCGGACTCGGCCAGCAGGGCCATCGCTTCCGCGAGGTGAGGCGTATACGTGGGCGAGCCCACCTGGTCGGAGACCACGAGCACCTCGGGCTGGGAGGCGCCGACCCTCAGCATCGTCTCCACGAAGTTCTTGCCGCCGAGGCCGAAGAGCCAGGACGTGCGCACGATCAGGTGCCGTGAGTTCGCGACGGCCACGGACGTCTCGCCCGCGAGCTTCGAGCGCCCGTAGGCCGACAGCGGATGCGGCATGTCGGACTCCACGTACGCCGATCCCGTCGTCCCGTCGAAGACGTAGTCCGTGGAGGGGTAGACGATCTTCGCGCCCACCGTGCCCGCCGCGACGGCCAGGAGGCCGGCGCCCGTGTCGTTGATCGCCATCGCATCGCGCTCGGCGGACTCGGCGCCGTCCACGTCCGTCCACGCCGCGCAGTTGACGATGGCGTCGGGCCGCAGGCGGCCGACCACCTCGTCGACTCGGGGGCCGTCGGTGATGTCGAGCTCGGCGTGGCCGAGCGCCGCGACCTCGTGGCCCCGAGTGATGAGGGCCTCGACCACGTCGCGGCCGAGCATCCCGCCGGCCCCTGTGACCATCGCCCTCACAATCCCTGCTCCGCGCTCACAATCCCTGGATCGCGCTTCGCCTCACGCAACCCCTCCTCTGTCGTGGCTCCGCGCTCATGGGATCTCGATCTGGGAGTTGTCGCCGACGATCATCCGCAGGGTCTTCGGCACACCGTGCCCGCGCGCGAGCGTCGCGTTCTTGCCCAGCAGGCTCGCCTCGAGGCGCACGTCGAGATCGCTGACGGTGGCGCCTTCGAGCAGAATCGAGTGCTCGACCTCGCAACGCTCGACAGTGACCCCGCGGTCGATGGAGGTGTAGGGGCCAACGTAGGCATCCCGGATCACGGCGCCCGCGCCGATGATCGCGGGGCCGCGAACGGTGGAGCGCTCGACCGTCGCACCGTCCTCAACGCACACCCGGCCCTCGGCTTGCGAATCGGTGAGCGTCCCGTCGATGCGCCGCTCGAGCTGGTCGAGCACGAGCCGGTTGGCCTCGAGCATGTCCGCGAGCTGGCCGGTGTCCTTCCACCACCCGCCCACGGTGTGGCTCTCGACCTGGCGGTTGTCGTCGATCAGCGCCTGGATGGCGTCGGTGATCTCCAGCTCGCCGCGGCCGGAGGGCTCGATCCGCTTGGCTGCGTCGAAGATCCGCGAGCCGAACATGTAGACGCCCACGAGCGCCATGTCCGAGGGCGGGTCCTTGGGCTTCTCCACCAGACGGACGATGCGCTCGCCGTCGAGCTCCGCCACCCCGTAGTGCCACGGATCGGGCACCTTCGTGAGGAGGATGAGCGCGTCGGGCTCGTCGGCGCGGAAGCGCTCGACGAGGTCGGTGATGCCGTCGCGCAGCAGATTGTCGCCCAGGTACATGACGAAGGGGCCGTCCTGGAGGAACTCCTCGGCGGTCAGGAGCGCGTGGGCCAGCCCCTTGGGCTCGGCCTGGGGCACGTACGTGATGCTGGCGCCGAAGGCCGAGCCGTCGCCCACGGCCTCGCGGATCTCGGCGCCGGTCTCCGGGGCGATGATGATCCCGATCTCGGAGATGCCCGCCGCGACGAGAGCCTCGATCCCGTAGAAGAGCACGGGCTTGTTGGCCACCGGGACGAGCTGCTTCGCCGAGGTGTGCGTGATCGGGCGCAGCCGGGTGCCGGCGCCGCCCGAGAGGATCAGGCCGCGGAGGTTCTCCATGGGGACGGAAAGGCTAGTGGGCGGGGTCAGTAAGTGCCGCCGAGCTTGCGATGGTCCCAGCTTGCGACCCGAACCGGCTCGAACTCGATGGCAACCCGCTTGGGCGCCTGGGCCTTCAGGGCCTCGGCGGCGTCGCCCTCCACGGAGTCGATGCCTTCGGCGTAGCGAACGGTGAGCTCCTTGGCGAAGCCGAACACGGTGTCGTGGTCGCGGTGCAGATGGGCCCGCGCCTCGATCTGGATCCCGCGCAGCTCGGGGTACTCGAAGCCGGTCTCCACCAGCAGCGTGGCGCGGGGATCCCGCTCCAGGTTGCGCACCTTCTGGGACTTGGCGTAGGTCCAGATCCACACTCGCCCCTCGCGCACGACGAACCACAGCGGCATCACGTGCGGCCAGCCCCGAGGCCCGTGGGTGGCGATCACAACCACACGCTCGGACTCCAGCAGCTCGCGCTGCTCACCCTCGCTCAACTCGATCAACTCGCGCCTACTCATCCCGCCCCAAACCCTGACACCCCCGGACGCGAAGCGGAGGAGGTGTCAGGCAGTAGTTCCAGGTGCCTCCACGGGCCCTCGCCCGTCATGGCCTGTGTGTCGCCGGCCACCCAGCGAGGCTGGAGGTCGTCGTAGTGGGGGCTGCCGGCCTGCCCCGACTGCCCGGTGAACTGCTGCCAGCGGGAGCGCTCAGGTGCCGCCGGGTCGGCGACGATGCGCCAGCACGGGGCCCAGATCGCGGCGAACGGGTTCCCCGGATCCCAGCCCACCTGCGCCACGGTCTCTTGCGCCCCGCCCACCTCCACCGTGCGGTTGAAGATCTTCCCGAGGAGCGCATTGGCCCCGCCGAGCGCATGCGGGAACACCAGCGCGTGGACCCGTCCCCACCGCCAGGCGGCGGGGTCCTTGCCGAAGCGGTCGGCGAGCTCGTCCATCGCCGCCCGCAGGGAGTCCAGCGCCAGCTCGTCCCACTCGCAGCCGATCAGCTTCGGGTCCCCCTCCTCCCACAGGCGCAGGAGGTGGGACTGCCAGCGCCAGGGCGAGGTGACATGGGTGGTGAAGCCGTTGTCCGCGCGGTCCAGCCAGCGCTCGGCGAGATCGCGGTCGCCGATCGCCGCCCGCCCCACCTCCCGCGCGAAGCGCAGCGTGAACGCCTGGTAGATGGTGGCGGCGACCGAGTCCGGGCTCATGCGCCCGTCCCAGCTCCGCAGCCGCTCGATCGCCGCGGTCTCGCGCTGGTCGCGCGCGCGCAGGCGGGCGAGGCGGTGCGCGGTCTCCACCCCCGGGATCGAGTGCTGGTCCAGCTGCATCGCGGCGAAGTCGTCCAGGTCGTGCTCGGGCCTGGCCTCGAGCAGCCCGGCGATGCGCTCGGCCCGGTAGCCGTCGAGGTAGTCGCTCGAGATGTGGTGGGGGAAGTCCGGCGGGGTGATCCGGTTGTTAGCCGTCACCAGGTACCCGGCGTCGGGGTCGGTGAGCTCCGGGAGCTCTCCGTAGGGCACCCACCCCTCCCACTCGTACTCGCCGGTCCAGCCCGGCTTCGGCAGGTCGGGACAGCCTCCGCCTCTCCGCGGCAGCTTGCCCATGGTCTTGTAGCCGATCGAGCCCGCTCGGTCGGCCCAGACGAGGTTGGAGACCGGCATCGCCTGGTCGGACAGGAGCTCCAGGAGCTCGGCGCCCCTCGTCGGCTCGAGGATCCCGAAGCTGGCTGCGCTGACCCCGGGGAAGTGGAAGGCGGACCAGCTCAGGGCGAGCGGCTCGAGGTCGTCGGCGCCGAGCGCCGCGTTCACGATCGGGCCGTGATGCGTCTCGCGCACTTCGAGGCGCTCGGGCTCGCGTCCCTTCACCGCGATCTCCTCCTCCACCACGATGAGCTGCCGGCGCTCGCCGCGGAACTCGTAGGTGTCGCCGTCGATCCGCTCGACGAACAGGTCGAGCACGTCGGCCATCGCGTTGGTGAAGGTCCAGACGAGGTCGTTGTTCTGCCCGAACGTGATCCCCGGCAGGCCCGGCAGCGCCGCGCCGCGGGCGAAGCGATCTCCGGCGTAGAGGGACATCTGGTAGGTGATGCCGGGCATGCTGGGCGGCAGGTGCGGATCGCCGGCGATGAGCGCACCGCCGGTGGCCGATCGCCGCCCCGAGACGGCCCAGTTGTTCGACCCGGTGGCCTCGGGCGCGAATCCCATCTCGGTGCGAAGCCGCTGCATCTGTGAGGCCAGCCTCGGGCCGTCGCCCGGTGAGCCCACCCCCGGGGTGAGGACCACCGGGTGCCCCTCGGGGTAGGTCGGATCGAGCCGCGCGGCCAGCTCCTCGCCGAGGTCGCGGGCCATCTCGGC
>Ga0299914_10002531_pt1 | contig 12624 bp, 11 predicted proteins | sample RVTome_10_FD_201361 | JGI IMG/M metagenome (GOLD analysis project Ga0299914, IMG submission 201361) | Soil microbial communities from uranium-contaminated site in the Upper Colorado River Basin, Wyoming, United States - RVT153D57 (version 2) ...
AAGCTCCAAATTTATAGCGGAAGCGACATGAAGATAAAAGGGTTGGCAAAGGAGGCCGTCGGGGAGGTTGTCTCAACAGAACATCTCATTTTCAAGTGAGCTAGACATAAGGTCGCCTACGCTCTTGCCTCTTATAACATATCCTCACTATTCAGAATCAGAATATAAAGATCGAATTATCGATATTGAGTCACTTGGAATAACGTCAATCATTTTGGGCGGAAAAACTATAGTAAATGGCTCGCATGTCGCCGGCAAAGGCTGCGTAGGGATTGTAGTGAAGGCAAAAGCCGGGAATACATTTTGTGCACTAAAGATAAGGAGGACAGATGCAGACAGAAAGACCATGGATGAAGAAGCGCGTTTTCACAAAATAGCAAACAGCGTAGAAGTAGGTCCGCGTCTTGAAGGGCAAACTAAGAACATTATTGCAATGGAGTATGTTCCTGGTCAGAATATTGTCGAATGGGTAGCCGATACTACAAGAAGCAGGGTGCGCAGCGTAGCTAGGGCTGTCCTTGAGCAATGCTTCAGGCTTGACACAGCCGGTCTTGACCATGGTGAGCTCAGCAGACTGGCCAGGCATGTCATTGTTTCTGATAGATCCTACATAATCGATTTTGAAAGTGCAAGTACCACAAGAAAAACATCCAATGTGACTGCGGCCGCACAGTCCATATTCCTCTATGGCACAGTTGCAAATAGAGTAAAAAAGATCTTGGTTAATACTAACAGGGAAAAAGAAGTAATCCATGCACTTAGAACCTACAAGCACTCACACACAAGAGCTAACTTTGAGGCAGTGCTCGACTCGCTGTTGTTGATATAATTTTTTTACCGAACAATGCTCTTGGTGTATTTATATATCATACATAACGCTGCGCAAAGATCCCGATGCATATATGGTGCCATTATAGATAGAGAGCATCGGAGAAGCAGATATGCTGGCTGGATTTAAAGGATATGAAACCCATCATCTGATCTCGGCGATGAGCATCTTCACTGTGTTGACATCAAGATCTAGCTGCTCTGCTATTAGCTCTTCTGAAATTCCAGATTGATGAAGGTTCCATACTACCTCTTTCTTTTCTGGATTCACAATATTGCCAGGCGGGTATAGGGAGAGTTCGTTTTCTACAGACGCAATGTATTTGAACACCTTTTCAGATAGTTCATCGACCTTAACTCCCGGCTCAGTAGATATTACAAGCAAGTGATCCTTAACTGGAAAATTGAACAGTTTGACCTTGTCGTACATGTAAGCAACTGAGTTGAGCTTGCCAAGTTCTGGAACGAACATCTTCCTCAGATCGACGATGTAGGCAGACTGGGCATAGCTGATCTCGGAGTTTCTACCCTTGAGCTGCTCTTCAGTTCCTTCTCTTTGAGAACCCGCATACAGGTGGCCGGATTTTTCCATTACTCCTGCAAATCTTATCAGAGGATCGAGTGCTAATACACCTTTTGAAAACTGCTCTGCTTTCATGCTTCCTACAGGCGGTAAAAATAAACAACAGAATATAGTCTTTACGCGCAGTTTTTCATAAGAAGGGAAGATGAAGCAGTAGTAGAAGAAGAGGGGGTCTCTCAGCCAGACTTTTGCTGACGGAGATCCTTTATCCTGCCCCGCCCTGTTTTCCTTGGAGCTATGATGCCCACCTTGCGTCCCGGCGGAGTTGTCCTACCAACTGACGATTGCCGGCCGACGTGCTGATGCCTACCGCCTCCATGCGGGTGGTAGACTGCAGCCTGGGCAATGCCTCTTACCGTTGGGTACAGCCTGCCATGGGCTTGCATATATTTTGCACGGGTTCCTGCCTTCAAGAATGGCTTTTCCTTATGCCCTCCGCCTGCAATCGCTCCAACCATTGCTCTGCACTTTTGGTTGAGCGTTAGGAACTTACCAGAGGGGAACCTGATAGTCACACCTTCTGGGCTATGAGCAAATACCACTGCTGATGAGCCGGCGGCCTTTATCAGCTTGCCCCCATCGCCGGTGTTCTTCTCAATATTGCACACTACAGTTCCATCTGGAACCGACTCTAGGGCAAGGATATTGCCTGCCCTTGCGGCAGTGGTGGTGCCAACTTCGATTGTGCTGCCAACCATTGTGCCCTCAGGTGCTGGGACTAAAGAATACTTTCCAGTGTCAAACTGTATTTTTGCAAGGGGAGCATCGCGTCCCCTCTCGTGAACAATGTCAACTACTCTACCGGTATGATGCTCTTCTAGCTTGAAATTTGGGTATTTGGCCGGCGCGATCTTTCCGACAATGATTGCTCGAAATTGTTTGCCTCCTCGACCCCTTCGGCGAACTAGTGTTCTCTTTCCCAATGCAGTGAACAAGCCAGCCAATAGGTGATTTTAATCTTATGCTATTTTTTGCCACTTTCACTTCTGAGGAAACGACGGGTCTAGGCCCGTCCTTGTATAGTACTTTGCTAATATGTTTAGATTTGAGATTTTAAGCCTCTAAGCTTGTCAATAGAAATCAGTCACATCTGTTTACGGCAATCGCCTAATAATCTCTCCTAATGAAAAACATCACCGTGGCAGCAGCATCGAGAGCCAGATTGCCTGTTTGATGTCAGTGTTAACATCTTCAATGCAGATTTGCATGTGAGACTAGTCCCGCAACATATTTTGTAACATCCTGTAATTTATCTGGGGAAAGGTCAACTATTAGCATATGAGTAAAGAGTCGCAATCTTGATTCCTGTTTGCATCTTGCTTTGCGTTGCAGTCATGATGTATGACACGTTGAAAAGATGCTTTTGCGCCAAAAGCATCTTTTTCCTTGAAAAATTCCGCATATTATTGATTAAGCAGGATTTTGAGTTCATGTGTGCGCAGTTTTTCAATAGAGACTCTTTCTTTCTTTTTAGAATTAGGGTTGTTCACCCTTTTTCTTCTTTTTACAACTATATGATGATGTAGGAACAGCAGCTTCTAATGTTAAAAGTATGCCCTGTGATAATATGGTTGCCGTATATTGCCGCTCGTCCGGAGAATCGCTGCTAATATCTCCCACATCCACAGAAATATATATGATTAGATTATTCATGTTATATATACTAATGAAGAAATCTAGAGAGGCGGCTGCTGCTGTCAAGTCCAAACCTGTCCCAAAGCCTAACCCAAGGTGGGGTAGGGAAGAGGAAACAGAGATCTTTGCTAAAAAAGTAAGGCTATTCAGACAAGGCAAGATTTCAGATGATGACTTCAGGCGTTTCAGACTGCAGCATGGAGCCTACAGCTCCCGTCTTCGCATGGACTACAGCATGGTCAGGATAAAAGTGCCAGGTGGCGAAATAACACCTGAGCAGCTTGAAAAGATCGCAAGCCTCTCGGAGGCATTTTCAATAGGCTCTGCTCATGTTTCGACCCGTCAGAACATTCAGCTCCACTGGGTTCAGCTCGAGGATGTCAGCGAGGTCATGAGAGGCCTAGTCGAAGTCGGCCTCACAACCAGAGAGGCATGTGGGAACACCGTCAGAAATGTTATGTGCAGCCATTTTGCGGGTGTGTGCCCCAGCGAAGCATTTGACGCTACTCCGTATTCTAAAGCGATTGCAAGGTTCTTATTACGCAACCCAATGTGTCAGAACCTTCCGCGCAAGTTCAAGATCAACTTCTCATGCTGCGATAGCCATGGTCTGGTCAGGGTGGCAGACATTGGACTTGTGCCCACAGTTAAATCCACTGACGATGGCAAAACGATTAGAGGATTCAGGATTTATCTTGGCGGCGGCTTGGGAGCTGCCTCTTTCCTAGGGCATTTGCTTGAAGACTTCACCCCCGAAGACAGACTACTTGCAACATGCATGGCAACAATCAGGTTGTTTGATAGACATGGCAACCGTGAAAACATGGCAAGGAACAGGATGCGCTATCTTGTTCACGAGATGGGCTGGGAAAAATTCCAAAGGATGGTCCTCAAGGAACGCTCGATAGTGGAAATGACAACTTCATATTCAACAGTACAACTCTTTGATATCAAGTCTCATGAGGATACAAGGCAGCTGCCAAAGGCGCTAAGGATGACGAAATTGCCAATGCTGAATGGGAAGGTTACAAATGATACCCCCGAATATGAGCGGTGGCTCCATACCAATGCCGTTCCGCAAAAGCAGGAGGGACATTTTACAGCGTTTATTACACTAGGCGCTGGAGACATTACAGCAAGCCAACTGCGAATACTTGCTTCGGCAATCCGCGACTATTCTGCAGAGGCTGTTGCTCGAAATACCCCGCAGCAGAACTTTGCGCTGCGCTATGTGCGAGAAATCGATCTTCATGACCTTTATGGAAAACTTGCATCTGCTGGTCTTGCGAACCCCGGTGCCCTGACAGTTGCTTCTGCTGTAGGCTGCTCTGGGACCACATCCTGTAACCTTGCAATCACTAATTCACACAGGCTTGCGAAGGAAGTGCAGCGCAAGTTCCTGGAGCTAGGACTTGATATCGATGATTCCTTGCGAGATGCAACCATCAAGATAAGCGGCTGCCCCAACTCTTGTGGCCAGCACGAAATTGCAACCATCGGGTTCTTTGGCGGCGCGACGAGGATGAACAATACGATGACGCCGACTTACACTATGTTGTTTGGAGGCAGCGCAGGCGAGGCTGGAGAGCTGGGAAGGGCTGTGATGCGAGTGCCAGCAAAGAGGGTAATTGATACCACGTTGAAGATAATAGAGCTGTACAAGAATGAAAGAGCAGCAGCAGATAATGATGAAACGTTGCACCAGTGGATTATCCGCCTGATAAAAGGCCAAGGGTCTGGGAGCATCAAGAACCTCGAAGACATGAAGGCAGCCCTTGCGCAGGTGATACAGCTGCCTTCTCCTCAGCAGAATCCCGATGCCTATCGAGATTATGGCAGCGACTCACACTTTACTGCCAAGACTGCGAGAGGAGAATGCGCAGCTTGACTACAGCAGTGACTGCAAGAAAGAAAAAAGAAGCCAGAGTGTCGGAAGATTTCAAGCTTCCAATAGTATGCGACGCCGACACTCTCAGGTCACTCATACGCGGAAAATCAGTGCGCATAGTCGATGTACGCAAAGCTGAAGACTACCAGAGAGAGCACATACCTACTGCAGTTTCATTGCCTCTTGCGCGTGTTCTTGAAAATGATGCACCGGAGAAAATAGTGGCATTTCTAGAGGAGCTTGGCATATCTGACAGTACCCCTGTCGTAGTATATGACGATACATTTGGTGCGCTTGCCTCTAGGGTAGCTTGGACGTTTCAATATATTGGCCATGACAACACTGCACTGCTAGAGATAACATTTAAGCAGTGGAAGGAGCTTGGTCTTGAAACTGAAAAGCAAGAGTGCACTTTTCCAAGGACGAGGCATTCGCTTAGCATCAAAAAGGACATCTACGTCGATGCTTCATATGTTGAGGCAGCCAAGTCGCAGCCCAGCACACTGCTCGTCGATTCAAGGGAGCGGCTGAACTACCTGACAGAGCACATACCTGGCGCAAGGAACATACCTTATACAATGGTGGGGTCAGAGGGCGCCATACTACGCAAGGCCGAAGAGCTAAAGCGGCTCATTGAAAACCGCGGTATAACAGATGACGCTGAAATAATCACATACTGCGGAAGCGTTGGGACACTTTCAGGGTTAACCTACTATGCGCTTAAGCTGGCAGGGTTCAAAAACGTCAAGTTATACCCAAAATCATTTAAAGAGTGGAAAGCGTTAGGCAAGCCAAAGGAAGAGTTCAAAGACGCCAACTACTGGGACCTTTCTGCAGAATGACATTGCAATATGTCTAATAAAAGACTCATAGTCTGCCTCACAGGGATGCCAGGTGCCGGTAAGTCCTCAGTTGCATCTTTTCTTAAGGAAAAAGGCTTTGTGGTTATGACCATGGGCGATGTCGTGAGAGAAGAGGCAAAGAGACAAGGCCTCGAGCCCACCGACATCAACCTCGGCAAGATGATGTTCAAGCTAAGGCAGGATCTAGGGCCAGGAGCTGTGGGCCACATTGTGCTACAAATGCTGGCAAGAGATGGCAACTCGAGCAATGTAGTGATAGATGGCATACGCAGCATAGCCGAAGTTGAAGTTCTAAAGAAGGTTGGACATGTGAGACTTCTTGCAATCCATGCGTCGCAGGACACTCGTTTTAAGCACCTCAAGGGAAGGGCTAGAGCAGACGCGCCTTCAAGCGGCAACGAATTTGCCGGAAGGGACAAGCGTGAACTATCGGTCGGGGTTAGCGAGGCAATTGCCCTTGCAAATGAGATGATATCCAACAACGATCTAACACTAGAGCAGCTAAAGCTGTGTGCCTATAACATTGTCAAAGAATGGCTTGAGGAAATATATAGAGTGAAAAAGGCTTGAGGAGGCCCAATATTACATCGAGGATAGATCTCAAGGTCGAGGCAATCGTCAACCCGTCAGAGGATACACAAAAAGTCATTGACGCGATTGCAAATTTATTCACGAGATGTTCACCAGAGGTGTCTTTTAGAAGCAGGGTTGTGGGCAGAGCAGTTGGAAGCGATTCTCTTGCTATACTGTATGAGCAGGTGCGCTCAAGGTCTGCAATGGGTGTACTTAGAAGGATGCTCTTGGACAACCGAGTAGGCGATAGTACTTCGTTTTTGCTTAACAAGCAGGCTGCCACATCAGGCATTGCAGCAGTGATAGAGGAGGAGCAGGAATCTCCCCTTGGTCCAATCAGAGTTACGATAAGCTGCGAAGAACTAGATGCCCTTGTCGACTGGCTGGTGCCTGAGCTTTAGCCATAGCCATTGCACGAGGAAAGCTTCTTTTACCCCCGCCAGTATAGGGCTCCATGGCAACAGAGGCATATTGCGTCAAATGTAAAGCCAAGAGGACAATGAAAGACGAGAAAAAAGTGACTATGAAAAACGGCAAGCCGGCCACGCAAGGCATATGCACGGTCTGCGGGACGAAGATGTTTAAGATAGGAGGCAAGTGACGTTTTTCCTTTTTTTCATTTTTTGTTTTTTTGTTCCTGCGAGAAAAAACATCAAGGCATAATATACCTGTAACTGTAAGATAATCGTGTAACTCTTCGATGATAAAGATAAGGAGCCTAGTCAAAAAGTATGGCGATCACATTGCAGTAGATAACCTTACACTTGACATTAACGAAAATGAAGTTTTTGGGCTCCTGGGCTCAAATGGAGCCGGCAAGACCACCATTATACATATGCTTGCTACGCTGCTCAAGCCATCCTCTGGCAGCGCTACCGTAAATGGCTATGACATCGTCTACCAGCCAGCGAAGGTGCGCTCAAGTATTGGAATTGTTTTTCAGGCTCCAAGCAGCGATGATATGCTCACCGGATACGAAAACTTGCAACTGCATTCCATGCTGTATAGTATCCCGCGTCACACAAGGAAGCAAAGGATAGACGAAGTGCTCAAGCTGGTGGGACTGACTGAGCGCAGGCACGACCAAGTCAAGACGTATTCTGGCGGCATGCGAAGGCGCCTTGAAATTGCGCGCGGATTACTTCATAAGCCAAAGGTTATGTTCCTTGACGAGCCAACGCTTGGACTTGACCCGGCAAGCAGGGAGACGATGTGGAAGTATATACAGCGCCTTGTAAGAGAGGAAAAGATGACTGTAATTTTGACGACGCATTACATGGAAGAAGCCGACATACTCTGCGACAGAATCGGCATTATTGACAAGGGACGAATAGTAGCCCTTGACACACCCAAGGGATTAAAGGCAGGGCTTGGAGGCGACATCATTAGAATAAAGACACGTCACAGCCCAGATAAGATAAGTCAGCTTGACTTTGTTCACAAGGTCGAGCAGAGCAATGGGTTTTTGGTATTATCAGTCAACAACGCTAAGCGGGACCTGCCAATGCTGCTGCGGCACGTCGAGGCAGAGATAGTCGAGTTTGCTAGCCCCACGCTCAATGATGTATTCATACATTTGACTGGTCGCAAGATGAAGGAAGAGCAGCCAGAGGGAGGCTTTGCAGAGAGGTATGCAAAATACGATTAGCATGCAGGACCATTTGGCCAAAGTGTATGCGTTATGGCTTCGCGAGTTCAAGGTTTTCTTGCGGGAGCGGAGCCGGCTTGTGGCATCAACCTTTACGCCTATTCTATGGCTATTTGTCATTGGATCGGGATTGGGTTCTGCAGCACCTTCGGAGTTGCCGCCGGGCGTTGACTACCAGCAATTCATTTTCCCTGGCATCGTGAGCATGTCTATAATATTTACATCGGTCTTTTATGGATCGTATATAATATGGGATCGCAAATTTGATTTTTTAAAGAGTGTGATGGTGGCGCCGGTTAGCAGGACTACGGTGTTTGTAGGCAAGACGCTGGGCGGCATGACCAACTCACTTATTCAGGCTGCAATACTTCTTGCGATTGGAGTTGCAATGGGAATCCCGTTCACGCCTCTTTCGCTTGCACAGGCCGCAGCAGTAGTGCTTCTGATGTCGTTTGGACTCACATCTCTTGGACTAGCCCTGGGTAGCTATATGTACAGCCTTGAAGGATTCCAGATGATCGTTAGCTTTGTAGTATTTCCTCTATTCTTTCTGTCGGGTGCTCTCTTTCCACTTGACAATCTACCGGAATGGCTTTCAGTTTTGACGGCTGCAGACCCTGCGACATATGGGGTGGATGCTTTGAGGAACTTGATGCTTGGCACTGGTACATATGGAGTTGAGCTTGACCTCGCAATTCTGGTCTGCTACACCGCCGCACTTGGAGCGTTTGGTGTCTATTCCTTTGGCAGAATGAAGGCTGTCTGATTGATATAATGGAATGCAGTTTTTATCTGTGCATACCAATCTTCAGTATATACAACTGTTCTTATGAAGTAGTACAAATTTTTTACAGTATATAAGAGGTTACCGCAACCATGGAAAGCGAGGGGTCGTCGTCTAGCTTGGCAGGATGTCAGCCTGGGGCGCTGGAGGTCGTGGGTTCGAATCCCACCGACCCCATCATATTATTATTGGTTCATTTACTATTCTTGTAGAGCTAGCGTTCTGATGACATTTGAATATTGAACCAGGGCCTTAATCATTTTTTCACACTTAAGATTGCATGAGAGATATTGATGAGCAATGTATAACACCATGTGATCCTAATATGAAGTAGATTTAGTAGTGTAAATAATAACGAATTATTTTCTTATTCACATCCAAGAAAATACCTATGGGGCCGGCCGGATTCGAACCAGCGACCTCCAGCGCCCGAGGCTGGCATCCTGCCAAGCTAGACAACGGCCCCAAGAATTGCACGGTGTCTGGATGCAATCCGTATTATATGTCTATTAATATGCTGGTTGACAGTCGTGGGACCGTTACCTTTACAATCTGAAAAACCCGTGTCACGAATTTTTTCTAATACCGGTAGTTTGTTATGTTCTGCATGTTCGCATGAATTAACTTTTATGCACTATTCATTACTTTAGTTTTTTAGGAATCTGTTCAGATAGCGCATTGAAAACGGTGCTCAAGGTCGCTAGAAATTAATTCTTCATTTAACAGAGCAACCTAACTGCAATAACCAAGAGGATTAATCAAAGTTGCACTAATGGAAAACCTTATCTTCGACACTTATCAAACCAACCTTATGGCTGAAGAGATGTTCATGTATACTGTGACTGCAGGGATCTTTGTCTTCCTTGTAGCCGTGCTTTTTGGGGCAAGAGCAGCACGCAAGCGCAAAGAGCCCGAGAACAGGCCAGTTGAAACCGAATCGTCCTTTTCCGGCGATGAGACGCGGACATACGAAAAAGGCAGTTCTGGAAGTGGGGGAAAGCGAATCAAGCGATTCAAGTCAGACGGAACCCCAGTATACGATTAGGAAAAATATCTGGACATTACTACTGAATTGCAGCTCGAATAGCATACCTGTTATTTGATGCTGTCACTCTCTTTCTTCGTAATTTGAAAATCAAAGGAATGAGAAGCGAATCGGCTTCAAGAAAGAGAGTTAAAAATGGGAAGAAATTCATAGTAGCCCGCAAGAATTTTCCTTCCCGAGGTAAACCCCTCCTGCTATATATTCCGAGCTATTGATATTAGTTAATGCACAACTACTATTCCTCAAGACTAATAAGTGTGGATTGTCACCTAACTATAACCAACAATTGTTCAAAATAGGGACGCACTCAATGCGTCAACGGAATGCCAGTGCAGCAGATCTGTACCTGTGCCCTGTCTGCAAGTCAGGATTCAAAGAAAAGATACTACTTGCGATACACATTGGAACGAGGCACTAGTTCCTCTTCTTCTTTTCATTCTGTCCCCTAGGAAGACGAAAAGCAGCCCTAGTGCAATGACAAAATGCACCCGAGCTTTCTAGATAGCGTGCGCATCAAGCCAATTATCAACTTTAGGTGAGAATTGCCGCGTCAGATGTAAGTAATATATCTAATCCGTTAATCTGTGGCTGAGTGGTTAGCTTTCAATCTAGTGCCAACACATACATCTCAATTGCACTTAACTTATAGAGGCAGGCGGAGATTCATTTTCTTTAATGGAATGGTGGTATGCACTTACGCTGGGTGCAGTTGGTGGACTGTTTGGAACCGTTGCCATGTCTGCTATAGAAGTGATACCTTGGAGAAGATGGGGATTAACCGGTGTTTTTGAGTGGCACGAGAACCAAATGCTTATTGTCAAGTTTCTAAAATCAAGTCATGATCCTTCTCTTTGCTATTTGGGAATATTTGGGCTGCACTTGACAAATGGCCTATTAGGAGGGATAGGATTCTATCTTGCCATCGATTTCATAGATTTCTTGGTAATTCTGCCTCTGCCACTTCTAGGAATAGTATACGGTTTCTTCTTGTGGATCGTTACATTGGTTCCAATTCATAAGCCTATAACTGGCCTCCATCCTTGGAATCATCCATTAGGTCATGGGCCAGCCCTAGTAAGCTTGGCAGGTCATTTTGCATATGGACTAGTGCTAAGCCTATCGTTTCTTAGTTTTTAAGATAGAATGAGAACCAGCAGAGAAGGAAAAATGTAATTTTTCGTTAGCATCATGCACAAGTGTGGGCAGTTCATAATCATAAAAAAATAGGAAGCTGAAATGAATGTGCCAAAAGTAGCATGATAAGTTCCTGTTTAGAACCGTACCTAACATAGAATTTCATATTGAAATTGCTCAGAGCAGGAGCCAGGTATCCTGTGACGTAAATGCCATGCTAGGAGTGGGAGTTATGGTTGTCTGGAGTGGATCGACCCTTTTGAAGATAAATTATCGAGTTGTTCTCAATTTTAATCCTGAAATTTTAAAAGCTATATCATGAGTGGTGCCGACAATAAGAAGCGGATTTTATATTATTATTATTATTCTATAGTTATCTAATTGTAATTTATTATTCCAGATATCCAGAAAGGAACCTATGTCGATGAAAACACACACACACACACACATCATGAATCATCGATTAGAGTGATGCTAACGATAATCCAACATATTCTTTCAATGGAACCTATGAAGAGTAGAAGACATTATACATGATAAAAAACAAGATATCCGTGAGGCAAAGTTGACAAGCAAGCCAGATCCTAATCCTCTAAAGATACTTGTTGCAGGAGGAAGCGGATTCATAGGTAGCCGACTCATCAAGAGACTGGCTGCTGACATCCATTATCGCGTACCAAAATTTAGAGCAGAGATCTTGTGTTTGACGCGGGATCCAGAATCCGTTAAGGACATGTTTGATGATGATGAACATATTAGAATAGTTAAAGCGGATGTTTCAAATAATGAACAGCTTGCAAGGGTGATGTCTGAGCAAATTGACATTGCATATTACCTTGTTCATTCTATGGAAGGTACTTCAAAGCAATGGAAAAAATTTTCTGAGCGTGATAGAGTTGCTGCTATGAATTTTGCCAAAGTGGCATCAGAATACAGAGTCAAGCGAATAATCTATCTAGGCGGACTAATCCACCCAGAGGACAATGATGATAATAAGCTTTCAGAACACATGCGAAGTAGAAGGGAGGTAGGAGAAATACTACAGCAACATTCCTCGTCAAAAGTTACGATATTTCGTGCGGCTGTAATCCTAGGTCAGGGTGGCGGCTCATTTCAAATGCTACAATACCTGGTGGAAAGACTCCCTATAATGATTTGTCCAAGGTGGGTGCTTACCAAGTGCCAGCCAATAGCTGTAGACGACGTAGTTGAGTACCTTGCCAAGTGTATCGAGGTGAAAGAAACTGAGGGAAATGGGTTTGACATAGGCGGACCTGAGGTTTTGACTTATATTGATATGATGAAGAAATATGCCAAAATATTGAACAAATCTATACGGATCATAATTATACCATTTCTCACTCCCCGGCTATCATCTTATTGGGTGGACTTGGTTACACCCGTCAGGGCATCCCTTGCAAGGCCTCTGATAGACAGCCTCAAACATGACGCCACGGTGCGAGATAACTCGATTAGACAGCTAATTCCAATTCAATTGAAATCATTTGAAGAAGCCATCCGAGCAGCAAGAAATGAGAAGGCGCATATTAAGCAACCAAATAGGCTTGTCAAAGAGAGAAGCACTCAGAAATTTAATAGCAAGTTGTTGATGCTGTCATTGCTTGCAATGGCTGCAATTGGCT
>Ga0299914_10002532_pt1 | contig 12623 bp, 14 predicted proteins | sample RVTome_10_FD_201361 | JGI IMG/M metagenome (GOLD analysis project Ga0299914, IMG submission 201361) | Soil microbial communities from uranium-contaminated site in the Upper Colorado River Basin, Wyoming, United States - RVT153D57 (version 2) ...
CCGCGCGCCTACGACATCCTCGGCATCCCGTACGCCGAGAGCCAGGGGCGCTTCGAGGAGGCGCTGGCGATCATCCTGCGGGCCTGGAAGGGCGAGCGCTTCAGCTACCACGGCCGCCACTTCGACTTCGACAACGCCCTGGTCGGGCCGCGCCCCTACCAGCTCCCCCACCCGCCCCTTCGCATGGCCGCCAACTCCAAGGAGACCTTCCCGGTCGTGGCGCGGCTGGGACTGCCGCTGTTCGTGGGGCTGCGTGACCACGACCTCGCCGAGCTGCGCCTGCACGTGGCGGCCTACCGGGCCGCCTGGCACGACGCCGGTCACCCCGGCGACGGCGACGTCTACCTGCGCATCCCGATCTACGCGGCGCCCTCCGAGCAGGCGGCGCGCGAGGAGCCGCGCGAGAACTTCACGTACTTCTTCGCGCGGCACGCCGAGCTGCTGCGCTCGGGCATGGGACGCGGCGACACCGGCCCCGCCGACCGGCGCCAGACCAAGTTCGCGCAGGTCTCGACGCTCAGCTACGACGACATCCTGGCCACGCGCGTCGCGGTGGGGACCGCGGCCGGTCTGGCCGACCGCCTCGGTCAGATCACGGAGGAGCTCGGCCTGACCGGCATCGTCGCCGAGCTCAATCCCGGCGGCCTGCTGCCGATGGAGCGCATGCAGCGCACGCTCCAGACCTTCACCCACGAGGTGATCCCCGCCCTGCGCCGGCCCTGAGCGTCCAGGCGCCCTACACCTCGATCTCGATCCAGGCGCGCCGCTGCAGGCGGCCGGTGAGCCGGGCGGCGAAGTCGAGCAGCACGAGCTGCCAGCCGTACTTGGCGTGCAGCGCCCCCCGCGCCAGCCGGATCGAGGCCTCGTCGTCGACGAGCCGCGCGGTGGCCTCCCGCCACGCCCCATCCACCCGCCCGCGCGCATCGCACGGCGCGATCCGGGCCCGGGGCGACCGCCGCAGCCGCTTCACCTTGCCCGACTCGCCCGCCGTGAAGACGTAGAGCCGGTTGGCGGCGGCGGCGAACCACACCGGGGTGGCGACCTCGGCGCCGTTGCGGCGGAAGGTGGCCAGGCTCAGGTAGCGATGCCGGTCCAGGGTGACGGTCTCGCTCACCGGTCAGTACCCGTGCGCGCGGTCCACGAGGTTGAGGAGCGGGGTACCGGCGAGGTAGCGGCGCAGGTTCTCGGCGAAGAGGTCCGTGCACTTGTCGTCGTAGCTCGGCAGGAAGCCGGACACGTGAGGCGAGAGGATGACGTTGTCGAGGGCGTAGAGCGGGTGGCCGGCCGGCGGGGGCTCCTGCGCGAAGACATCGACGCCGGCGCCGGCGATCCGCCTGGCCGCCAAAGCCTCGGCCAGCGCCGCCTCGTCGACGCTGGCGCCGCGCCCGACGTTGATCAGGTACGCCGAGGGCTTCATCAGAGCCAGCTCCCGGGTGCCGATGAGGCGCCGCGTCTGGGCCGTCAGCGGCGCGCACAGCACCACGACGTCCGAGCGCGCGAGCAGATCGGGCAGCTCCTCGGGTCCCAGCCACGCATCGGGCAGCCGCCCCTCGGGGTCGCCCGTGCCGGGCAGCGTGTAGCCGGCATCCGTGCGCCGGGCGGGATCGCGCTTGCAGGCGAGCACCCGCATCGCGAAGGCCGCCTTGGCGGCGCGGGCCAGCTCCCGGCCGATGCTGCCGTACCCCACGATCCCCAGGGTCGCGCCCCGGACCTCGCTGGGCACGAACAGCGGCCAGCGCTGCTCGTCGGGGGGCCACGTCCCCCGCGCCTGCCACTCGACCATCCGGGGGACCCGGTGCGCCAGGGCCAGCAACACGGTGAGCGCGTACTCCGCGATCGTCGCCGCGTGCACGCCGCTGGCGGTGGTGAGCGGGATGCTGCTCTGTGTGTACAGCGGATGCTCGGCGAGCGCGTCGACCCCCGCCATGTGCAGCTGCACCCACTTCAGGTTCGGCGCCCGGCCCAGGTCGCGCGGCGGCGCGCCGGCGTAGAGGATGTCGATCCGCGAGTAGTCGGCGCCCGCCGCGTCTCCGCGGGACACCCGCAGCTCGGGCGAGACCTGGCGCAAGCGGTCGAGCTGCGCGTCGGTGAAGCGCATGGTCACGAGCACCTCGAGAGCGGTCGGCATGACGGAAGACTACCGCACCGGGCGCGAGAACGCGGCGTCGTCTATACTCGATCCTCGCCGGCCCCGCGGCGGCCGGCGAGGAGGACGGATGCCCCACGCACTCGACCATGTTCTCGCGCCGCTTCGCCCCGGCTTCGACGCCGACGGCTTCGACATCACCGTGGACGCCGTGCAGGGCGACGGCACCGCCGTCGTCCGGGTGCGCCATCGTCCCGACGCGTGCGAGGAGTGCCTGATCCCCGACGACCTGCTGAGCGGGATGCTGACGACGGCCCTGCGGCGGGCCGCGCCCGACGTGACCGGGGTCGTGATCGAGCACGAGCGCGCCTGAGCGTTCCCCGGGCTCCCTCGGATCAGAGGGGGCTTGCGCGAACGGTCGCCCCGGCCGACGTCGCCGGAGTCGACGGTCTCATCCGCCCGTGGCCGCCGAGCCGGTCAGGCGCACCACTCGCGCGGCCCCTCGTCCGTGAACCCGCACTGCTCGCACGCGCCGAAGTAGTGCATCGCGGGCGGCATGGCGACGGCCAGCCGGAGCGACAGATCGCTGCCGACGTTGCGGATGTGGTGGACGGTCCCGCGCGGCACCCAGACGATGTCGTCCTTCAGCCCGTCGACCACGGTGCCCCCGGTGAGCTCCCACTGCAGGTGGCCGGCCAGCACCACCCACCACTCGTCGAACTCGCGGTGCCAGTGGGGCCGGTTGCCGCCGCCGGGCGCGCTCGCGATGAGCGTCACGAGATTGCGCTCGTCGGCGATGATCCGCCGGGACCACGGCGCCGGGCCCATCTTCTGCACGATCTCCGCAACCCGTGTGCGCAGCGTGTTGGGCGACCCCTCCGCCGTCGGGCGCGGGGCGATGGGCCCAGTGACCAGGTCGCGAATGACGATGGTGGCGGGGTCCATGCTGCTAGCCGACCCGCGACAGGAACGAGGTGATGATCCTCGTGAAGGCCTCCGGCTGCTCCAGGTTCGACAGGTGCGCGGCGGACTTGATGATCTCGAGCTGCGAGCCGGCGATCTTCGCCTGGATGGCCTGGGAGGCCGCCACCGGCGTGCCCTGGTCCTCCTCGCCCACGACGATCACCGTCGGCAGCTTGATGGCCGGCAGCTTGTCGGTCAGGTCGAGCGCCGCGATGGCGTGGCAGCAGCCGGCATAGCCCCGCGGGTCGGTCGTGCGGATCCGCGTGCGCACCGGATCGACGACGTCGTTGCGCTGCTCGCGGAAGGGCGCGGTGAACCAGCGGCTGATGGTCGGCTCGACCAGCGGCTCCATCCCCTGCGTCTCGGCTGTCTTGATCCGCTCCTGCCAGACCGGCCGGGCCTCGGCCGGCACGCGGCTGGACGTATCGCAGAGGGCCAGGCTCAGGAAGAGGCCGGGCGAGCCCAGCGCCAGCGTCTGGCCGATCATCCCGCCCATCGACAGGCCGATCCAGTGGGTGCGGGCGATGCCCAGCACGCCGAGCAGCGCCCGGGCGTCCTCGGCGAGCTGCTCCAGCGTGTAGGCGCCGGCCGGGGCGTCGGTGCCGCCGTGACCCCGCGTGTCGTAGCGCAGCACCCGGTACGCCGCGGTCAGCGCCTTCATCTGGGGGTCCCACATCGACAGGTCCGAAGCCAGCGAGTGGCTGAGCGTCACCACCGGGGCGCCGGAGGGGCCGTCGAGGGTGTAGTTGACCGTGATCCCGTTGGCCGTGGTCTTCATCGTGGCTTCCTTTCAGCGGCGTCCGGCCCGGAGGACGCGCCCGGGGTACGCGCCGCCATGGCGTCCGTGGTCCAGCACGACCTCACCGTTGACGATCACGTGGTGCACGCCCTCGGCGCCCTGCACGCGGCGCGGCGTGCCGCCCGGCCCGTCGCGCGAGACCTCGTCGTCCTTCACGCCGATGCGGGCCAGGTCGAACACCATGAGGTCCGCCGCCATGCCCTCGCGCACCAGGCCGCGGTCGGTCAGCCCCATGATGCGGGCGGGCTGGAAGGTGTACCGCCGGATGGCGTCCTCCAGGGCCAGCAGCCCGCGCTCGCGCACCCACTCGCCGAGGACCCAGCTCGACTCGCCCGCCGTGCAGTAATTCGTGTTCAGGTGGGCGCCGGCGTCCGACTGCGAGGGCAGCGCGTGGCCGCTCCGCACGTAGTCGGCCAGGGCCACGTCGTTCTCGGGTGGCCGCGACTGGAGCTGGAACTCGGTCTCGAGCTTCTCCTCGACGGCCAGGTCGAGCATGACGTCGGCGACGTGCTTGCCCTGCTCGGCGGCGAGCTCCGTCAGCCGGCGGCCCTCGAGCGCGCGGTTGCCCGGGAGCGCCACCTTGCTGACCACCAGCGACGCCCATGGCACGAACCGCCCGGGCACCCCCGGCCGGCGCCGCTGGCGCTGCATCGCCGCCTCGCGCAGCTCGGCCCGCCTGTCCGGGTCGGCCAGCGCCGCCAGCCGCGCGTCGAACGGCCTGGCCATCAGCAGGTCCCACCCGTCGAGGTTGCCGAAGAACGTGGTCTTCTTCAGGGTGAAGCGCGGGTTGAAGGGGATGGCGCGGAGCAGCGCGAACAGCTGGGCGCCCTCCAGCGTCGCCGCCTCGACCCAGGTACGCGACTGGGCATCGAAGACCAGGAAGAAGACCGGCCGGCCGCTGGCCCGGGCCACGTCGATCAGGTGCCGGCGGTCGGCCTCGTCGGGCTGGGTGATCGAGGGCGGCAGGATCTCGCTGATGCCGCGGTTGAACTCCCCCATGGCCCGCCCCAGTGCGACACGCTCGTCGTCGCTGGCCAGCCGGCTGGGGACGGGCTCGCCCCGGGTCCCGGCGTGGGTCGGCGAGTTGGTCGTGCTCCAGCCCCAGGCGCCGGCGTGCATGGCGGCCCGCAGCAGATCCTGCATCGTCCGCGTCTCGTCCTCGGTGGCCGCGCGGTCCCAGGCGGCCTGGCCCATCGCGCTCAGGCGCAGCGGGTTGTGCCCGACCAGCGGCATCATGTTCAGGCCGAGGCCGATGTCGATGGCGCCGAGATACTCCTCGAACGTCTCCCACGTCCAGGGCAGGACACCGGCCAGCGAGCGCAGCGGCAGGTCCTCGACGCAGCAGAAGGTCGCCAGCATCGGCTCGCGATGCTCGGGCCGCAGCGGCGCCAGCGTCAGCCCGCAGTTGCCGGTCAGCACCGTGGTGACGCCGTGCCAGATGGAGGAGGTGCACAGCCGGTCCCAGAACGGCTGCGCGTCGTAGTGCGTGTGCAGGTCGATGATGCCGGGAGCCACGAACAGGCCGTCGGCGTCGATCGTCCGCTCGGCGGTGGCCCGGATGCGTCCGATCTCGGTGATCCGGCCGCCCTGCACCCCGACGTCGCCGCGATAGCGCGCGAAGCCGCTGCCGTCCACGATCATGCCGCCCTTCACGATCAGGTCGTAGGCCATGGCTCTCTCTCCGGTTACGGCCGGGCGGTCAGCCACTGCGCGCAGGCGTCCGCCAGCGCATCCGCGCGCGCGTCCAGCTCGAGCGCCGTCAGGTTCGCGATCGGGTGCGGCGTGTCCAGGAACGGGTAGCCGGGCCTCCCCCAGCTGGCCGCCATCGCCTCGCCCGTGGTCCGGAACGGTGTCGTCACCACGGCGATCGCCGGTACGCCTCGCTCTTCCATCAGGATCGCGTCGAGCACACTGCTCGAGCTGCAGGACCCTCAGTCGCCGATGCCGGACACGACCAGATCGGCCTGGCGCCGCAAGGTCTTGATGTCGTCCTCGTCGATCTCGTGGCTCGGCGAGCGCTTGCGGCGGCTGGCGGTGACGCGCATGCCGTGACGCTGCGCGAGGCGCTCGGCGAGCTTGCCCAGCAGCGTGTCGGAGTTGAACTTGGTGTTGTCCACCAGACCCAGCCGGAGCCCCGCCAGGCTGCCGGGCCGCGGCGCCAGCGTGAGCGCCCGGGCGGTGGGCGCGGTGGTGGGATCGAACAGTTTCATGACGGGGTCACCCCTCCCGGATCCGCTCGGTGACGCTGCGGGTCCACTTCTTGCCCCAGCCCGGTAGACAGGCCGACCAGCTCCCGGCCCGCCCGCCGGCGCAGACGATCAGGATGTCTTCCGGCGCCTCGAAGAGGTAGCGCCACGTCGTCTCGTCGGCCTCGCTGAGCGGGCCCGGCAGCCGGGCCGCCTGCTTGACGTCGGCGAGGCGGCGCCGCGTGTGCTCGGCCAGGAACTGCTGGACGTCGCGCCGGCTCCAGCCGCTGGATCGCAGGACCTCGGCGTGCTCGCCGGCGAGGATCACCATCGACTCGTTGAAGCCCTTGAAGTTCGGAGAGCCCAGGTTGCCGAGCGCGTCGGCGAAGCACCGCAGCAGCGGCTCCGGCGTCGCCGCGAGCTGGTTGTAGACCTGGTAGAGGCTGTTGCACGCGTAGACGGTCACCGTGCTGTCGGCGGGGTCGAAGCCGCGCGTGACGTGCAGCGGCTGCCAGGGATGGTCCAGCTCGTGCTCGGCGAAGCAGAACGAGTACTTGCCGGGGTTGCCCAGCGTGGCCCGGTCCAGGAGGCCGGGCCGCGTGTTCATCACGTTCATCATCGACAACCGCACGGCCCGGCCGATGGTCGCGTTCGCCCGGTGTCCCTGGCCCAGGGCGTTGTTGCCGCTGTTGATCTCCAGCCGGCGTGCGACCGGCCCGTTGACGACCAGCACCATGGCCGAGCCCCCCGTACTGCTGGCAGGACCGTGGTAGGCGAACTCGGGCCGGCAGAGCCCGCGCAGGGCCGCCACCACGACGGGCGCGTACTCGGGCCGGCAGCCCGCCATGACCGCGTTGATCGCGACCTTGTCGGCCGTGACCACCGTGTTGCGCCCGGGGATCTCGCCCAGCACCTCGTGCCCGCGCAGACCCGCTGCGCCAAGCATGGCGGCGACCAGGGCGTCGGTGGGCGGCACGACCGGCAGGCCGTCGGTCCAGCCGGCGTCGTAGTACGCCTCGATGAGGACGTGCGCCTCGGGGGTGGTGGCGGTCTCAGGCATCGTCACGGCGGTGTCGAGGCGCAGTGTAGCGCATCGCGCGCGCGGGCGCCCGGCCTGGCTCAGGCCATGTAGGCTCCGGCGTTGACGTGCACGACCTCACCGCTGATCCAGGCCGCCTCGGCGGTCGCCAGGAACACCGCGACCCGGGCGATCTCGTCCGGCCGGGCCATGCGCCCGAACGGCGTGTCGCGCACGCGAGCCGCGAGCTCGTCCTCCGTGTTGCCGTAGCGCGGCTGGGCGGTGTCCGTGGTGCCGGGGGCGATGGCGTTGACCCGGATCCCGTGGGGGGCCAGCGCCAGCGCCATCGCCCGCGTGAGCCCGATCACGCCCGCCTTGCTGGCCGAGTAATGGACGCCCCGGGCGTCGCCGCGCACCGCCGACGAGGAGACGTTCACGATGGCGCCGGGGCGCCCGGCCGCCACCAGGGCGCGGGCCGCCGCCTGGGCGACGAGGAAGCTGCCCTTGAGGTTGACGTCGAGCACGTGATCCCAGTCGCCTTCCTGCATGTCCAGGAAGGCCACGCGCGGGAAGACCCCGGCGTTGTTGATGACCACGTCGGGCGGCCCGAGCTGCCGCACGACCGCTGCCACCATGGCCGTGGCCTCGGCCGGACGCGAGACGTCGCCGCCGACGAGGACAGCCTGGCGCGCGTGGGCGCGCACCTCGTCCGCCACGCGGGCCGCCGCCGCCTCGTCGTCGAGGAAGTTGATCGCCACATTGGCGCCGTCGCGTGCCAGCGCGACCGCGATGGCACGACCGATGCCCTGCTGCGCTCCCGTCACCAGCGCCGTTCTGTCCGCCAGTCGCATGCCCTCCTCCTTGGGAGCCCTAGGCTACCGCGAGGTCGAGTAGACTGTCGTTACGATGCCCGTGACCCAGCTCGACCTGGCTCTGAGGCGCCCGCTGGCCGACGGCCGGTCGTTCGGCGATGTCGGTCCCTACGAGGAGCTGAAGGGCCGGCTCCGCTTCGCCGTCGATCCCACCCATGCCGCCAACGCCCGGATCACCGACGTCGAGCGGGCCCCGCGCAACCGTGACGGGCGCGTGGAGTTCGCGGCGGACGTGGCGATCCTGCTGCCCGTCGACCCCACTCGTGGCAATGGCCGCCTGATCGTCGACGTGGTCAACCGCGGCAACACGGTGAGCGTGCCCAACTTCAACCACGCCAGCCGGCCCGTCTTCGGGCCCGACACCGACCCGCACCCCCCGGTCGACGTCGGCGACGGCTTCCTGATGCGGCGAGGCTACACCGTGCTGTCGTGCGGCTGGCAGTGCGACGTGCCGGAGCTGCCCGGCCTCTTGCGGCTGTACGCCCCCGAGGCGCGCGGCGCCGACGGCCGCCCGCTGCGCGGCCGCGTGTACGTCAATCTCCAGGCGCCCGAGGCGGTGCCGCACTTCCTGCTGTCGGACCGCGGTCACCTCGCCTACCCGGCTGCCGATCTCGAGGAGCCGAACGCCGCGCTGCTGGTCCGCGACCAGCTGGACGGCCCGCCGCAGGCCATCGCCCGGTCCCGGTGGCGCTTCGGGCGCGAGGCGGACGGCCGGGTGATCGCCGATCCGCGCTACGTCTGGCTGAAGGGCGGCTTCGAGAAGGGCCGGCTCTACCAGGTGGCCTACACGGTGGTCGGCGCCCCCGTCCTCGGCCTGGGCCTGGCCGCCGTGCGCGACGCGGCCTCCTGGCTCAAGCACGAGCCGAGCAGCCCGGCCGCGGGCGCCGTGCGCCGGGCGTACGCGTACGGTCGGTCGCAGACCGGCCGGTTCCTGCGCACGCTCGTCTACTGGGATCTCAATCTCGACGAGCAGGGGCGCGAGGCGTTCGACGGCATCATCGCCAACGTCGCCGGCGGGATGCGGGGCGAGTTCAATCAGCGCTTCGGCCAGAACTCGAAGGACCGGCCCCAGATGATGGCCCACGTGTTCCCCTCGACCGACGTCGCCACGACGGACCCGGTGACCGCCACCACCGATGCGCTGCACCGCCGCCTGGACGCCCGCGGCAGCCCGCTCAAGGTCTTCTACACGAACACCTCCGCCGAGTACCATCGCGGCGACGCCTCGCTCGTCCACACCGATCCGGACGGGCTGCGCGACGTCGCTCACGGACCGCACACGCGCGTGTATCACTTCGCGGGGACGGAGCACGGCCTCGGGGTCTGGCCGCCGACGGACACGACGGTGATCGCCGCCGACCCGTCCGGCTGGCGGGAGCGATCGCAGAGCCTGCGCGGCACGATCGACTACGGCCGCCTGCTCCGCGCCTGCCTCGTACACCTCGACGCCTGGGTCACCGCCGGGGTCGAGCCCCCGCCCAGCCGCCATCCGCGCGTGGACGACGGTACGGCGGTTCCGCCGGAGGCGCTGGCCAAGACCTTCGATCGGATCCCGGGCGCGTGCTTCCCGCGCCACCACGCCCGGCCCCGCCGGCTGGACTTCGGCGCCGACCCCGAGCTGCGCGTGATGGGGCAGATCCCGCCGCGCGAGGGGCCGCGGTTCGGCTCGCTCGTCTCCGCCGTGGACGACGATGGCAACGAGGTGGCCGGCATAGCCGTGCCCGAGGTGCGCGTGCCGCTGGCGAGCCACACCGGCTGGACGCTGCGCCACCCCGACACCGGGGGGGCCGAGCAGCTGCTCGTGTTCGCGGGCGGCACCCTGCCCTTGCCGGCCACGCGACGGGCGCGGGAGGCCTCCGGGGATCCCCGGGCGTCGATCGAGGAGCGCTACGCCTCGCGCGAGATCTACCTGGACCGCGTGCGCGACGCCGCGCGCGAGCTGGTGGCCGCGCGCTACCTGCTGCCGGAGGACGTGGAACTGTCGGTCGCGCGGGCCAGCCGGCTGTGGGACTGGCTGGCGGCCCGGGACCGCTGAGCCGATGGCCCGTCTCGGCGTCGGCGTCCTGGGGCTCAGCCACGATCACGTCTGGGGCAACCTGGCCGCGCTCACCGGAGGCCAGCTCGGGCGCCTGGTCGCCGCCGCCGAGCCCGACGCCCAGCTTCGCGAGCGCTTCGGCGGGCTCTACCCCGACGCCGCCGTCCACACGACGTTCGACGAGCTGCTCGAGCGCCGCGATCTCGACGCCGTGCTCGTCTTCTCCGACAACCGGACGTCGGCCGAGCTGGGCGTGCGCGCTCTCGGGCGGCGGCTGCCCGTCATGATCGAGAAGCCGATGGCGGCCGACCTGCCGGGCGCCGAGGCGCTGCTGGCCGCCAGCCGGCGGACGGGCCTGCCCGTCATGGTGAACTGGCCAACGGCGTGGCGGCCGGCGCTCCGCTACGGCGTGGCGCTGGCGCTGGACGGCGCGGTGGGCGAGCCCATCCAGCTCAGCCACCGCGGAGGTCACGCCGGACCCAGGGAATTCGGGTGCTCCCCGCAGTTCAGCGAGTGGCTGTACGACCCGGCGCGCAACGGCGGTGGCGCGCTGGTCGACTACTGCGGCTACGGCGCCGTCCTCTGCCGCGTCGTGCTCGGCCAGCCGCAGCGGGTCACCGCGATGTCGCCACCACCACGCAAGCCCGACCTGCAGGCCGAGGACAACGCGGTGGCGGTGCTGTCCTACCCGCGGGCGCTCGGGCTGCTGGAGGCGAGCTGGACCCAGGTCGGCGGCGAGCCGGCATTCGCCATGATCGTCTACGGGGAGCGCGGGACCCTGCTGGTGGTGCAGCCGCGGGCGACCCGCGAGGGCCAGCGCGTGGAAGCCGGCCGCGTGCAGCTCGTGACCTCGTCCGGTAACCGGATCCTGGAGCCGCCCCCGCTGCCCGCCGACCAGCGCGACGGGCCGACGCACTTCCTGTCCCGGCTGCGCGACGGCTGCGAGCTGACGGAGCTGTGCGGGGCCGAGGTGGGGCGCGACGTCCAGGAGGTGATCACGGCGGCGCTGCAGTCCAGCGCGTACCGCCGCGTCGTCCCGCTGCCGCTCGCCGACGACTGAGGCCGCTCAGGGCCCCTGAGGGTCGGCCACCTCGGCGGCCGACCGCATCAGTGCCGCGGCAGTCGCCGCGGGAACGGGCACGCAGTCGGCGGCGGCGCACGCCACCCACACCGTGCGGCCCTCGCTCGCACTCCGGCCACCCTCCACGTTGGCGATGATCAGATACGCGATGAGCACGATCCCGGCCACGGCGAGGCCGGCGATCGCGACGAGCGTCAGCGGCTCGATCGCCTCGACCCTGGCCGGGGTCCCGGCGACGAGCAGCAGCACCACGACGAGCAGCAGCGCGACCAGGCGGAAGGAGGGCATGTGCACCATGCGCGCTATCATCGAGCCCTCTCGCCCCGCCCTCCAAGAAAATAGCGACGAACGGATCTCAGTAGGTGGGCTTGGCCTGATAGTAGCGGTCGCGGTCCGCGGACGTCACGGTGACGCTCTGGAGCTTGCCGGCCCGCAGCACCTCCAGCGGGATCTGCACGCCGGCCGCGCCGTGCGACCACAGCCGCGTGTAGAAGTCGGCCTGGCTCGCGACGCGCTCGCCACCCACGGCGACGATGACATCGCCCGGCCGGATCGCCGCCGCCTCGGCGGGCCCGTCCGGGGACACCCGGGTCACGATCACGTTGCCGTGCACCTCCTGGGTCTGCACCCCGATCCACGGGCGCGGACGCGCCGAGGACTTGCCCCGGGCCACCAGGTCGCTCAGCAGCGGCTTCAGCAAATCGATGGGCACGAACAGATTGCCGGGCACCTGGCTGTCGGAGCCCATCGCGTCGTTCACCGAGAGCGAGCCGATGCCCAGCAGCTTGCCCTCGTGGTCGAGCAGCGCCGCCCCGCTCCAGTTCACCGTCACCGGCGCGGTGTAGATCGCCTCGTCGAGCAGGTACTCCCAGTAGCCGACGAACGGCCGGCGGGACACGACCACGGCCGGCGCGACGCCGTCGAAGCCGACGATCAGGACGCGCTCGCGGACCGTCACCTGCGAGGACTCCCCCATGCGGACCGGCGCGATCGGCAGCGGCCGCAGCGAGCGCAGCAGACCGAAGCCGGTGACGCTGTCGTAAGCCACGACGGTGGCCGGGAAGGCGGTGCCGTCCGCCGTCGACAGCTCGACCGTCTCGGCCTCGAGGATCAGGTAGCCGATGGTGAGCACGAGGCCCTTGCTGTCGAGCACCACGCCGGTGCCCTCGCGCTGGGGGCCCAGCGTCCTGGCCGACCGGGCGCCGACGAAGGCCTTGCTGCGCAGCTTCACCACCGATAGCGCGTCCACGGTGCGCTCCGGCCCCGGCCGGGGTGCCGGCGGTGCTCCCGGTGCGGGATCCGGCGCGCCCGCCGCGGCGCCCGTCCACAGGCAGGCGGCCAGCGCCACCCAGGTGGCGGCGATGACTGCGCGGTGGCGCCCTGCTTGCCCTCGAACCGCCCGTGGGTCATTCATGTGGTCACTCCGCTGGCGTGGGTATGCCTGATCATAGCGCAGGGCCGGTCCGGTCCTCTACGCCGTCCCCTCCGGAGCGTTGTTCGCGGGCGGGCCCACGCCCGCCCGCGCTACGTCAGCGCGTCCAGCAGGGCACGCTGGCGAGCCAGGCGCGCGGGGCGCTCCTCGG
>Ga0299914_10002534_pt1 | contig 12619 bp, 22 predicted proteins | sample RVTome_10_FD_201361 | JGI IMG/M metagenome (GOLD analysis project Ga0299914, IMG submission 201361) | Soil microbial communities from uranium-contaminated site in the Upper Colorado River Basin, Wyoming, United States - RVT153D57 (version 2) ...
TGGCTTGACGGAGTGCGCTTATCACCTCAGGGGTCTGGCGTCCCTGGAGCTTTCGGGTCTGGTGCGGCTGGTTCCAGTTGTGACAGTTTTCTTCTTCTGGGGTCTGGCCGTGCCGACTCTTCCCTCGGCTCGGGACCTATAATCCACGCGCCCAGGTCAGATGTCCAGGAGCTGAAATATCGCCGGCCTCGGCTTCTCCCCGGCCAGGTACAGCTCGACGTCTTCCTTCGCCTGGACGAACCCCTTCGAGACCGTCGCCCAGTACCCGGCGCGCCACATGAGGCGGAGCCAGTCCTTCTGGTCCGTGGTGGCGGTGCCGGTCCCGGACTTCATCTCGACGTAGGCCCCGTGGTAGCCGTGCATCGGCAGCGCGATCACGATGTCGCTCACCCCGTTGCGGAATCCCATGGCCTTGAGCTTCGAGATGTAGGCCGCCGCTCGCGCCGGGGTCGTGTTCAGATACTGCCCGTTCGGCACCATATAGCAGTGGTCCTGTACTCGAATTCGCTTTCCGAGAACAGGATGATCGGCGCGGACGTAGGCGAGCCAGGACCACAGGTCCTTCTGCTCATCGTCCTCTCTTCGGCGAATGGACCGACCACCAGGCCGCGAGTTCGAAAAGTGAATATCCAAGGCTGGCTCCTATCGCCGCGAGGTGTCCTGACTGGGGCCCGTACCAGGACTCCCAGGTGTCGACGCCCATGCCGCTGTCGATGCCGTCGAGGCCGGCGCAGTGCAGCTCGGCCTTAAGCGGGATCACAAGCGCGTCGCTCTGCTTCCGTCCGGCGCCGCCGGAGTCCCACCCCAGGTCTATCATGCTGCCGCCGTGGCAGTGGTGGAGCGTGTTGAACCGGTAGTGAGTGATCACGCACGGAATCGCTCGCACGCGCTCGTGGTGCTCCTTCACGCTCCTGGGCCACGCTGGGCCTGGGATCAGCGTCCCGCTCTCCACCAGCGCCACCAGCTCGTCCCTGCGCATCAGCATTGCCAGCCCTCCAATCCAGTTACTCATAGCCGTGCTCGACGCACCAGTTCGCGTACGGCCGGCGCACCCTCTCGTGGAACCTGGACGCGGCCTCTGGGTCCGTGTCCAGCTCGGTCTTCGAAGTGATCCCGGCGAGCACCTTCATGGCGAGGTCTGCCTGCGTGGCCGTGGTGAGCGTCGGATCCATGGTTCGGATGTACTCCAGGAACTGCGGCGACTTCACCATCATGGCGACGTAGTTCGACAGCTTCCGCTCGCGCTTCTGCGGCACGCTCTCGGCGCGCTCGCGCGATACCTGGTCGACCGGCGTGTCGTCATCCTGCAGCTCGATCAGCGCGACCGCGAACGGGTGCCCCTCCAGGAACCCGACGAGCGGGTGGTCGCCACCCGCCTCGTGAGCGAGCCAGAACGTCACCGTCTGCCCGCTGTTCGAGTCAGTCCAGCCCTTCAGCATCACACCGCTGGCGTAGACCGTCTCCGGGTCCTCGGCCTTGGCGTCCACGATGACGGCCTCGAAGCGCGTGCCGACGCGGCCCTTGCGCATCTTCGTGAAGTGCTTGAACGGGTTCGCGCGCTCCGCGTCACGGCTGTCCTCCGGGATGGAGAACTGCGCCGTGTAGCCGTTGCTGGAATCCCAGCGCGCGAGCTTCAGGTCCAGGCTGCCCTTCCATGCCACATAGTGGTTCGTCGCGCTCACGAGACGTACCTCTTCGCGGCCCCGTAGCGGCTGTCCATGAACTGGTGGGACACCTTGTCGAACCACAGCGAGTAGGTGGGCTCCTCTCCCTCGCCGTTGCGTTGCTTCTCGACCTTGCAGAACGCGTCGGGCTTCTTCAGCTCCTCCTGGCGCTCCTCGTCCTTGATCGTGGCCAGGGCGAGCTTCTTCTCCTTCACCCGGTTGCGCCACCAGACGATGACGTTGTCCACCTGGTCGGTGATGGAGCCGTGCCCGCGCACGTCCATCTTGCCGGCGGCCGCGGTGTCGGACTCGGCCTTGCGGTTGTGCGCCACGAGGATGACGTGGGTGTCGGTGTCGACCGCAAACTCGCACAGCTTCGCGACAGCGTTTTTCTGCCCGTTGTAGTCGTCCTCGTCGATGCCGCACTTCGTCAGATTGTCGAGAACAAACAGCCGGCAGCCGTAGCGCCGGTACGCGTAATCGAACACCTCGATGGTGCGGTCAAACTTCGACATGCCGACGGAGTCGAACGCCCACAACTTGTCCCGCCACCACTGGTCCATGCGGTGGATCAGGGCGATCTCCGGGACCATCTGCGCGCTGACCTGGCGGGCCAGGCGCGCGAGCCATTTGCGTGGCTTGAATTCCAGCGAGGCCACGCAGCACTTAACGCCCTGCGCCATCCCCTCGGCGACGATATGGCCGACGCCCTCGGACTTGCCGTGCCCGTTGTACCCGGACAGGATCGTCACCTCGCCGGTGCGGAGCCTCAGCTCGCCCATCTTGGTGCGGTCCCATGGAAGCAGGATCCCGGTGTCGGTTCCCGCGGGCGGGTAGAACTGCTTGATCAGCTCGTCCAGGTAGTCGTGCGCGTTGCGCAGCTCGCGAGGATCCAGCGTCCTGGCGTTGTTCACGGCCTCGGTGATGGCGGAGCGGCTGACGCCGTCCATCAGGCACTGGTTCGCGTCCTTCGCCGGCAGCTCGATCAGCTTCACGCGGTGGCGCCCCAGGCGCTCGACGATCTCCGCGATGGCCTGCTGCCCCTTCTCGTCCATGTCCATGGACAGGAGGATCATGTCGAAGCGCGACAGCTCGTCGAACTCGTGCTCGATCCAGTCCAGCTTCGCGCCGCTGCCCGTGCCGTAGGGCATCGAGAGAGCGGGGTAGCCGTACTCGTACCAGGCCAGCGCGTCCATCTCGCCCTCGCAGATCACGACTGAGCGGTCTGCCTTCGGGATCGCCTGCCATCCGAACAGGCACGGCTCGGTCTCGGCGCTGGACCAGAACTTCTTCGGGACCTGGCGGAACTTGACGTGAATCAGCTCGTCGCCGCGCAGGTACGGGAACACGATGGTGTCGCCGTTCTCGATACCGACCTTGTACGCCTCGGTCGCATCGTCCGAAATGTTGCGCTCGCGCAGCCACACCGCGGCCGGCTGGGCCCTCGGCTTCGAGCACTTCGGCTTGTCGGGCCTCTTGTACTCGCGCTTCTTGTAGCCCTCGAATTTGGGCATGTCGATGTTCAGGAAGTCGCACGCCTCCCCCATAGCCTCCTTGATGCCGATGCCGCGCACCGCGCACCACAGGTCCAGGAGGTCGCCGCCCTTGTCGCCGTCGGCGAAGTCTGCCCACACCCCCGCACGATCACCGGTCAGGTGAACCTTGCATGACTTGCCGGCCTCGCCGTGGACGGATCCGACGCACCACTCGTTGCCGTTGCGCTTCCCGTTCGGGAGCAGGAATTCGGCGACCAGGGCCGCCTCTCTGGAGAGGATCTCCGACACATGCGCTGGTGCGGAAATCATTTATTGCCACCCGCCTGGCGGGGCGTAATCGTCGACCCAGCTCGGGGTTCCGTTGTTGCTGCCATCAACGTAGATCCTCGTTTCGTCAAGCCACAGCGCGTTCGTCAGATACCGGGCGGGGTTCGGGAGGAAGTGGGCCTTCGACTTGTCGGCCCTCACCTCCGACCAGGTCCGCTCAGACTTAACCCGGCTCTTAAGGTCGGCGAGTATAGCACCAGCGAATCGGTCCATTCCGCGCGAGCGCCACTTCGCCCTGGCCTTCACCTTCTCGGCCTTCTTCGGGTACAGGGACCAGAACTCGTCGAAGAACGTCTCGCGGTCCTTGCACCACTTCAGGCCGACATCCGACTCGGGCTGCAGCTTCTTCTCCCAGAGCGCGCGGACGATCTCCGGGTAGCTCTCCTCGGAGTCGCTGGGCAGGAGGCTCAGTGATTCGCGCGCGCTTTCAGGATCTCTAGGAAGATCTTCTCCCCTCTTAAGACCTGAAGGAAGAGAAGAAGAATATATATCTACGCCCTGTGGATAACTTTCCGAATTTGTCATTTCGACAAACATTCCGCCCCGGTCGCACGCGTAAAGCTCTGATGCGCCGGAGAATTCTCCGAGGCGCCGGCCGAAATTATAGGTTGTCATTTCAGCAAACCCTAATGTAGGATTTGTCGTTTTGACAACCCTCCTTTGTCGTTTCGACAACTTCTCGAAGGGCCCCACCAGGCGAATTTCCCTGCCGGAACGCTCGGTTATGCCGCGCTCGCGCAGCGTCGTGATGGTCCGGGAACATGCCGCGAGATTGAGTCCAGTCGCGTCCCCGATCTCCGTCAGCGTGGCGCTCACCGTCCCGCCAGACGCTGCCAGAAACAGGATAATCTTCAGCTCCCGCTTCGACAGGTCCGCGGCGAGAAGCGCCCTCGTGTGCTGATCCATGCTCGCTCCTTCCGTCATGCCAGGGCCGCGATCATACCACCGTCTTAAGATCCACTTATCGGAAACGACAAATTCCGACCTGTGCTATGCTCTGCCGCCTGGCTTAACGGAGATCAACATGGCAGTCTCGAAGAACACACCGATGGTGGTCGCTGCGAACGAGATCCAGCGCGCCAAACCGAAGTTCGAAAACCTTAATGCGGCTGTCGGCAGGCCGCTCGTATTCGAGCAGGAGGCGCGCTTCGCGCTCCAGCACGTCGAGCGGAACCCGGAGATCGCGAAGTGTGATCCGTCCACGGTTCGGCACTCGTTCGAAAACCTCGCGCTCATGGGCCTGTCGCTTAATCCGCAGACCCAGGAGGTGGCGCTGATCCCGCGATGGAACTCAAAGAAGGGCATGCTCGACTGCACCGCCAGCCCGATGTATCGTGGCCTGGTGAAACTAGCAGTCCAGGCTGGCGGGGTCACCAGCGTGCAGGCCTCCCCCGTCTACGAGTCCGACGAATTCAGCGTGACCATGGGGACGAGCCCGGAGCTTGTGCATTCGCCGAAAAGCCTGTGGGCGGGCATGGACGCGCGCATCATCGACCTGAAGGACCTGACCAGGAACAAGATGATCGCGGCCTACTGCGTCGCGACCACGCCGGCTGGCGAGAAGCTGATCACGATCATGGGGCTGGAGGAGATCCTCCGCGTCGCCAACGCGAGCGAGAGTTTCAACCCGCGCCCAAAGAGGAACGGGAAGCCGACCCCGAAACCCAGCGGCCCCTGGCTCTCCTGGCCGGAGGAGATGACGGTCAAGAGCATCCTGCGCCGCGCGCAGAAAACCTGGCCGCCCGGAACGAACACCGTCTACCAGAGAGCCCTGGATGCCGCCATCAGCGCGCAGACAGAGGCGGACGTCAACGACCAGGTGGCGCCGCACAGCGAGCGCGGCGGCGACCAGGAGGAGAACGGTGAGCAGACCCTCGTCCTGTCGAAGGACCAGATCAAAGACCTCCGCAGCCTGTGCCAGCGGTCGAAGACGGCAGTGGCGGCTGTGTGCAACGCGTACTCGGTCCAGAAGCTGGACGACATCCCGTCCGAACTCTTCGACGAGATCAGGCTGAAGCTGATCCAGAAGCGCGACCGGCTGAAGGCCGGGGGTGGTGACGAATGATGACCATTGACGAGCACATTAAAGACCACGCCTCGGTGGGCTGCGAGCACGCCGCGCATTCCCTCGGCGCCGTAAGGATGCCGGAGGGGTACGCGCTCATGCTCGACGGAGACCGCACCCACTTCTACTGGCTCAGACACGACGGCCGGGAGAGCGCTGGCCACTGGGACCGGTGGGCCATATACCGCAGCGCGAAGCGCGACAGCGAGGGGATGGTATGACGCCCGACATGCTTAACGGAGCCTTCGAGCTGCTCGGCGGGGGGTTCATCTGGTCGAACGTGTGGCGCCTCTACCGGGACCGCAGGGTCCGCGGGTTCGACTGGCGGAGCGTGGCGTTCTTCTGGTCCTGGGGCATGTGGAACCTGTTCTACTACCCACACCTCGGGCAGTGGTGGAGCCTGGCCGGCGGCGTGTTCATCGCGCTCGCGAACATGGCCTGGCTCGGGCTGCTCGGGTGGTTCTACTTCAGGGGGAAGATGGATGTCCTCCCTGGTCGATAACCTCTACCCGGTCGAGGGCCCGGTCCCGGAGGGCACGGACGAGTGGGCGAAGGCCCGCCTCGGCCGGCTCACGGCGTCGGATCGCGCGCAGCGCATGATGTCCGAAAACCCAATCGTGTGGAACGCCATCCTCGACGAGATGGAGCAGGAGCTGATGACCGGCGAGCCCTACCGGACGTTCCGCGGCAACCGCCACACCGATCACGGCCACGCGTTCGAGGCGCAGGCCATCGCCATGTACGAGATGGAGGACCCGAACGTGGGCGAGATCGTTCGGAAGCCGGGCTTCCTGGTCCACCCGGACTGCGCGCTGCTCGGCGCCACGCCTGACTTCCTTGAGGACGAAGATCACACGGGCCAGGTGAAGTGCCCCAGCATCCCGGCGAACCACATCAAGATCTTCTACTACGGGGTTCCGCCGAACTACTTCCTGCAGACGCAGATCGAGAGCCTGGTCACCGGCCGCCCCCTGATCACGTTCCTGTCCTACGACCCGCGCCAGCCAGCGCTGCAGCAGCTCTTCATCTCGCACTACCATGCGGACACCGATCTGCAGGCCCGCATCCTGCGCCGCGCGAAGGACCTGTTCGGCATGCTGAAATCTGGCCACCGCTACGGCGAGGGCGTGCTGACCGTGGCGCGCGGCATCCCGAATCTTTTCTGAAATCCTGTTAAAGGTTGTGGTACACTCTCTCGCACTGGCTAACTGAGGAGACGGAGACGATGTCGAATTCGATTGCTGTGCGCGATCCTGAGCATAAGCCGCTCTCGATCTCGCCGATCCTGGAGGCCATCGGCCCCAGCCTGGCGGAGTTCAACGCCAACGCGCAGTTCCTGCTCGCGCAGGCGCAACGAGCCGAGGTGCGGGACCAGGGCACCCTGGGCCGCGCCGGAGAACTGGCGAGGTCAGCGCGCGCGCTCGCCAAGGAAGCGGACGATCTGCGCACCAAGGTGGTGAAGCCGCTGAACGGGCTGGTTAAGCAGGTGAACGAGCTGGTCAAGCCGATCACCGACACCGCCGCGCAGGCGAAGTCCCTGATCGAGGGTAAGCAGACCGCATTCATCCGCGAGGAGCAGAAGCGAGCTGCGGCCGCGGCCGCGGCGGAGCGGAAGCGCATCGAGGATGAAGCCCTCCGCCTCGCGGAATCCCAGGCCCAGCTCGGCGACCAGGCCGGCGCTGACATCATCATGGAGAGCGGCGCCCAGGCAGCCGAATCCCTTAAGGTCGAGCGCGTCAAGGCAATCGGCGACTACGGCGCCACGGTCGGCTCGCGCCGCGTGGTGACCGGAGAGGTGACCGCAATCCGCGCGTTCCTCAAGTACATCGCCAGCGACTTCGAGAACCCCTCGGGCATTCTGGAGTTCAAGCAAGCGGCCCTCAATGAGCTGGCACGGCTACTGGATAGGTCCGGAGAGACCGTGCCCGGCTTCAATGTCAAGATCGAAGAGAAAGCGAACAACCGCTAGGAGATAGCAATGCGCGGATTCCAGAGCATCATCATCGCCGGCAACGTCGGCAAGGACCCGGAGACTCGGACGACACATACCGGGATGCTGGTGGCCAACATCAGCGTGGGCGTGGGCGGCCGGAAGAAGGAGCACGGCGAGTGGGTGGACCACACTGAGTGGTTCCGCGTCGTCGCCTTCGACAAGACCGCCGAGGTCATCCAGAAGTACGTCCGCAAGGGATCGCCGATCCTGGTGCGCGGGCGCATCGAGACGGAGAAGTGGGAGGACAAGGACGGCAACGACCGCTACACCGCGAAGCTGTACGCGAACGACGTCACCCTGCTGGGCAACCGTGGCGACGGAGACGAGGGCGGCGAGCGCTACCAGCGCCCGGCGGCCGCGCCACCCCGCGCCCAGAAGCCGGAGACCCAGTCCGCCGAAGAGCCGTTCGAAGACGACATCCCGTTCTAGGAGACCCTGAATGGCTGACGAACCAGAACCGATCATGGTTGACCCGAACCTGGAGGATCTCCGCCTCGTTGTGCGCGAGCTGCAGCTGGCGGAGAAGCTCGGGAAGGCGACCAATCGGAAGTTCTACAAGATCCCGACGTCGAGTTACGGCGTGGAGTGGGCCTCCGGTGACACAAAGACCGGCAAGCTCATGGCGTTCGTCCACTTCCATCACGGGAAGTCGACGGACAAAGGCGCGCGCGTCCGCCTGGGGCGCGTCCTGCGAGGCTGCGAGATAAGCACGCTGAGCGGGGTTCCGTTCGTGGTGGTGGCGATGCGCGGGCCCAAGACGGGCACCATCACCATCACGCCCGACCTGATCTTGCAGTGGCCCAAGGCGCTGGAGATCCTTCCTGTCGACCGCCCCGAGGTCGTCATCGACATACCTGAAACCGCAATCAAAATCATGGGAGAAAAGACAGCATGAAGATCGGAGACTTTTTCGCTGGCGCGCTGCTGGCCGCAGTTGTCGGCACCCTGTTTGCAGTGACCACCTGCCACGCGTTCGAGCAGCCCGTCCGCCCGGAGGCCTGCGAAGGCTCCGCCCTCAAGGACGTGAACTCGGCCGACGTCATCGTGCCGCTGGTCGAGTACGGCTGGAAGGCCAAGAACCGCGCCGCAGAGGGTGACACCGAGATCGTGTCAATGATCCACCCGGAGTATCCGGACACCGTGATCACATTCGCGTTCGAGAAGGACAAGCTGACCTTCACCTCGTTCTCGATCCAGCACGACCTGGGCATCGAGTACGGCAACCAGCTTATGCGGACGCAGACCACGCAGGCCGCGAAGCCCTGCGACCCCTGGGTTACATTCAACACTGGCGGCGTGCCGATCTTAAGTGAGTGGCTCTACACCGACGGCACCTCGAAGCGGATCTTCACCGTCCTGGGCCGCAACGAGCAGGGCGGCGACGTCTACATCTCGTTCTACTTCGCCGGTGTCGACGAGGCCGTCCAGGCGTTCGCCGCTGCGGCCGTGAAGCTGACGAAGTATCCTACTCGCCGGGAAGGCAACTAGGCAGCCATGCGCAAGAAAACCAAAACGGGGGCCGCCCTCCAGATCGTGGAGGAGGGCGGCCAGAAGTTCAGGCAGTGGCGTCTGGTGAGGGTGCCCCTGCCGCTCCCGGCCTACCCGTTCCGGGAGATGCTTCGTGGCGAGTCCTTCTTCGAGGAAGACATCACCAGGTGGGGCACGCTCCGCGCTCGCGCGTACCAGATGAAGAAGTGGTACGAGGAGAACGGCGAGACCCGCACCTGGGCTGTCCGCCGCGAAGGCAAGGGCGTGCGCGTCTACAGGACGGAATGACCATGCGCTGCGGAGGCGAAGAGGTTCACGCTCCCCGGCATATCGGGGCTCTTGCGAGGTTCGAATCCTCGCCCGCAGCATCCAAGGTTAACGGGTTAACCCCGTGAAGCAGAAGCTCGGCATGGCCCTGCTTCTCGCGGGGCTCCTGTACTGCGGCTCGGGCTCTGGCCTGCTCGGGCCCGTCCTGGTCGCGACATCGATTTTCATCTTTTCATGGGAGCCGCTTTAAGTGAAGCCGAGGAACGAGACGCACCAACAGAGACTGGACCGGCTGTCTTCCCGCGCTGCGGAGGTCCTAGCGCTGGGGATGGAAAAGCGGGTGCCGATCACGCACCCGAACGATCCTCCGCCCTGCTTCGAGAGCCGCAAGCAGTACCGGGACTGGCTGGAAATGAGCTACAGCGCTCGCGTGCCGGATCGGCCCGACTTCAAGGCGGAGCCGAACTACTGCCGCGACTGCCTGGGGCCGAAGGCGAAGTGGGAGATGGTCAGTGCCGGACGCTGCCTGTTCCCCGACACGGCGTTCAAGGTGATGACCGACGCCGAGGGCGACCAGGAGCTGGTCGGGTACACACAGAAGGACGACAGGGTAGGTGAATGATGGGCGAGATGATGCTTGACGTGAAGGTGACGAGAGCGGAGGCGGAGGTCCTTGGCTGGACCCGCTTCTACACCGGCGAGGCGTGCAAGAACGGGCACACAGCCGAGCAGTACACCAGCAGCGGGGCGTGCGTGGCGTGCGCCGCCGAGAGTGGACGAAGGTCGACCGAACGCATGCGGAAGAAGAAGATCCGCCAGAGGGCGGCCGCGAAGGCGGCGCTGACCAGGAGGGCGAACAGCGAGAAGCTAAGGGGCATCGCGCACCAGCGTGAGCTGATGCTCTTCGATCCGACCACTGGCAACCAGAAGCCGTACCCCAGCCACGCGGAACAGTACCGCGAGCACCACGGGAAGGTGGCCTGGCTCTGGAACCCGTGGACGGGTAAGCGCCGCACCCCGGCGGACATCGGAACGGACACCTTCGGCGAGCTGGTCAGGCCGGCATGAAGACGCGAATCTACGACCGAATCGTCGACGTGCTCGTGGCGGTTTTAGTGGTCGCGCTGATCTCGGCATTTGTTCTTGATGGGCTCGGCCTAAGTTGACAGCACTTAACAGATCTGCTACCGTGGTCTCGTCTTAACCGGGAGATCACGATGGAAAAAGGATCGTACGAAGAGACCCTGGAGGACCTTACCTCGCACGTCGGCGCCGTGAACAACGCCCTGCGGGATCTGACGGGGGTCGGCCCAGGGTCGACACCGGAGGTGCTGGTCGCGGTTGGCAGGCTGCGTCTGGCAGCGACCGCCGCGCAAATCGCATCAGGAAGGCTGATCTCGATACTGAGGGAGGCGCCCCGTGGCTGAGGTCGTACGCTACCGGAACGGAACGCGCCAGAGCGAGGCTCGCTCAGTCATCGTCCTGGAGACCACGGAGAAGGTGATCAGGGTGCTGACGGCCGACGGCGGGGCGCTCCGCGTCATCCGCCTGCCGTTAACTGAGCAGCGCCACATGGCGCCCCTCACCTACCACGGCAAGCCATACCCGCCGGCCCGCGCCGCGCGGCACTTCGCCCGCTACGCTAAGGCGTTCGGCGCGAAGAAGGGCGTGAAGAAGATCCTGCGGGAACTCCGCTCCAGGTAGGCTACACTCTGGGAGTGGTAGGTCCCCCTTTGGGGCGTCAGGAATGGCGCCCCTTTTTTGTCCGTCACGTCTGCGGCTGCAGCTTCCGGATCTCGGCCTTGTGCTGGTTGCACTGCTCCAGGGTGAGGACCAGGTCCTCCACCCAGCCGGCGTAGGCCTCGAAGGTGAGGGGCTCGCCCAGCGTGGCGCTGGGGTGGCAGGGCGCGAGCAGCTCCGCCGGCAGCGCGGCCTGGACCGGGACTCGTACCTCGACGGTCTCAGTCCTGACGACTTCTCTCGTAAAGGCCGAGCAGCCGGTCACGGAAAGCAGGGCAGGTACCCAGATCCAGCTCAGCCAGCGCCTCGCATGAGGGCTCCGATCTGAGCGCGGCCCCCAGGTCCTGGCGGGCCCGGTCCCTTTCAGCCCGTAGCGCTTCAGCTGCCGCGCGAGCGCGGGCCACAGCGTCCTCCGCAGCCTGCGCGTCGAGGCGAATGCGTTCTTCGAAAGCATGATTGGCCTCCTTGAGGGCCTGAATGGTTGCCTGGTTCGTCTCGTTCGCCCTGGTAGCCTCGTTCACCCGGTACTCCAGGACGGCCGCTGAGCCCCGCACAGCGTCCAGGCGGAGTTTCAGGTAGCCGGACACCCCTGAGAGGGCGAGCACAGCCAGGGCGGCCCAGGCGAGCGGCTGGCGCGCAAGCTTGAGCAGGAAGACGGGGATCATTTCTTGTCCGTCCAGCTCTGGCCGGCGGCGTAGATCCCGTACATCGACGAGAGCGTACCGGCGAAGATGGTGAAGGTGGCCGCCGGGCCCAGGAAGTACCCGGCCGTGATCACGGCTGAGACGTACCACAGGCCGACGAAGCGCTTCCCGAGGAGGCGCTCGAAGCGGCTGAAGGTGGACTCAGGAGTAGGCTCGACGGAGCCATCCTGATTGGAAGACGCTGAAGTCTGGGACATGAACTTTCTCCTTGCGCAGCGCGGCATTTCGCGCGATCAACATCCTGTAGAACCCGGCCTGCTCTGAGCGCATGGCCGCGAGCAGCGCCCCAGCGTCCGCCCTGGCGATGGCGGCCCGCGTGGCGGGGCCCAGCTGCCCGTCATCATTGACGTCCTGCCCTGCGGCTCTCAGGGCCCGCTGGAGGCCCTTGTGGGACTGGACGTGCCCCATGTTCACGGTGGTGTCGAACACCTTCGTGGCGACCGCCTGGTGGAAGACCTGGTCGTAGCCGTGCGGCTTCCAGAAGGCCATCCGATAGACCTCGATGGCGGTCGAGCGATCCATGAGGCGGATGTCGTCCGCGTCCACGTCGCCGTCGCCGTCCACGTCGAGGAGGTCATGGAGGTCATCGCCCCCGGCGCGCATCTGGCCCATCGCCCAGCGCAGGCTGACGCCGTAGTTCGTGACACCACCCGGATCGTTCGGGTTGTTCACCAGCCCGCCTTCGTGTTCGAGGACGAACTCTACGGCGCGCTCGAACCTGGACACCTCACTCCTCCCGGCCCGACCGGCCGCGGGTGTAGGAGAGATTGATCTCCAGCTCGCGGATCCGGTTCTCGTAGACGCGGTGCAGCTCGCCGTTCGCTTCCAGGCTCTTCTTCAGAGGCTCGGTCACGATGTTCGTGTAGCCGCCAGCG
>Ga0299914_10002535_pt1 | contig 12616 bp, 6 predicted proteins | sample RVTome_10_FD_201361 | JGI IMG/M metagenome (GOLD analysis project Ga0299914, IMG submission 201361) | Soil microbial communities from uranium-contaminated site in the Upper Colorado River Basin, Wyoming, United States - RVT153D57 (version 2) ...
CAGGGGAGCTTCGAGAGGAGCCTGTACACGGCGCAGCTTTTGCATAATTTTGATTTCGCTGGGGTAAACCTGCTTGATGCCATCGCCCAACGCCTTTTCAATATCCCGAATGTTACGCACCATCTGGTGCAGCCCCATAATTTCGACCGAAGCCGCCTGATCACTGCCCCACATGGCCCGATCCAGGATGATATGGCGCTCAACAAAGGCTGCGCCCAAAGCAACGGCCGCCCAGGTAGGAGCCAGCCCGACCTCATGGCCTGAATAACCGATGGGAACACCGGGGTAGCGGTACTGCAAGGTCTGGATCATTCTTAGGTTGAGTTCTTCCAGAGGACAGGGATAAGCCGAGGTGGAATGAGCCACAAGCAAATTGTCGGTTCCCAAGTAGCTGACGGCTCGCTCAATTTCCTCCATCTGGGACATGCCGGTGGAGAGCATTAACGGTCTGCCGGTATCTTGCATCTTGCCCAGGAGAGCCAGGTCGGTCAGCGCGGCCGAAGCAGCTTTGTACAGCGGCGGATCAAACCGCTCAATGAAATCCACCGACGCCTCGTCCCAGCAGGAAGCAAACCAGAGAATGCCCCGCCGCCGGCAGTAGCGGTCTATTTCGGCAAAATCGGCCGCGTCAAACTCCATCTTGTGGCGGTAATCAATGTAAGGCATACGCCCCCAGGGAGTGTCTCGCTCAATGTACCACTGGTCGTAGAGACCAGAAATTTTCGGGGGCAAACTTTGCGCCTTCCTTTGAAAGCAGTCAACATGAGTTCACCTGACCGCAATCTTTCAATGCTGAAAGAAGGCAGCCTTTTTCCGTGAACCAATCTGCCCCCGTTTTTTTCTGGTCTCGATTTACGGATGATCCCAAATCTTGCAGCGGATGGGGTAAGTCGAGAAAATGCGGTGACTAGCCCTAATAACCACCAGAACAGTAACCCAGGTTTCGCTCCAGGGGCAATAGCATCATTCAAACCAAACACATGAAAAGCGACCAGGCAGGCCAATAGACCTATTGCGTAGACGCCTTCATTCGCCGGGGTTCGGCTCAACTCGCGGCGGCAGATCATCAGGCTCACCCCCAACATCGCCAGATAGGCTACCAGACCGGGCAGGCCGGTGTCCAGGGCCACCTGCAAGAAGAGGTTGTGGGCATGGGCGACATCGGGGCTGGGGAAAGTAGTGATGGGATATAAACGGAGAACAACTTCTCGAAATGTGCCTAGTCCGGTTCCGGTAAGGGGAAAATCTGTGATAGCGTCCAGTGCATAACGCCAGACTTCAAAGCGAAAAGCGAGGGTTTCCAGGGGGCTGTCTATACCGGGGGACGCTTGAGTCATGAGCCAGGGTTCGGCCAGGGGAAGGCCAAGCACCAGGCCGAGCGATAATAAAATACCGGCCAGGAGCCAACCCCAGCGCTGCGGCCGAGTCCATTCCTGGCGGCAGGCCCAGCTGAGCCAGAGCAGGACGCCCAGGCCGGTAATTCCCCCGGCCCACCCTGTTCGGGATTGGGTGAATAGTAACAAGACGCCGCCGCCCACTGCCAGGGTCAGGGCCATAAGGCGGGCCAGTTTAGTCAGGGGAGATGACCCGCCGGGCAGCGTCGGCCACCCCGACCAGGCCAGGGCGACGCTGAGGGGCCAGAACAGGAGAATAGTGCCGGCCAATTGATTGGCGTGGACGGCCGTTGGTTCGGCCGCCGGTAAATTTGACATGCTCTGGGGGATGGGAATCAGACGGCCAAGGAACGGAATGCTATCCATCCAGGCCAGACTCGACCCGCCGATAAGGGTCATGGCTGCGGCCACGAAAAAAAAAAGCAGAACCGCCCGGTATAATCTGGCGGCGGTGTTGATCTGGACGGCGATGGTGCGCCAGACGGTGACGCCGAGCAGCAAACCGGTTAGTTTAGGCAGTGTTAAATCAGGATCGGCCGAAACCAGGGTTCCCAACAAAACCGCCCCCAGCCAGAGTAACAAGGCCAGATTAAAGGGCGTAACCGGCAGACGCAGCCGCGCTTCTCTGCCCGGTAATATCCAAATGACCAGGAGGATCAACAGCCCGATGGTCGTTCCGATTGGGGTGAGAGAGGGGAATAATAAAAAGGGACTTGCCAAAAACAGCAGCCCCACTTCAACCCCCGTCTCTACCTTCGGCTGTTTAGAAGGCCCCATCGGCTGTTTAGAAGGCCCCATCACCCTTGAAGACGGCCAGAGGGGTTTTTACTAGAATTTGAGCGTCCAACCAAATAGAATAATCCTCAACGTATTGAATATCAATTGCTGTGCAAAGATGCATCGGGTTAAGAGAGCGGCCCGTGACCTGCCACAAGCCGGTCATTCCTTGGGGAACGGCCAGCCGCTGGTACTGCCAAGGTTCATAACCGGCCACGATCCAGGGCATTTCGGGTCGAGGGCCTACCAGGCTCATCTGTCCTAATAATACATTAAACAGTTGGGGCAGTTCGTCCAGGCTGGTGCGTCGCAGCCATTTGCCTAAGACAGTCACTCTGGGATCATCGGCATTTTTATGGGGGAATACCCGGCTTTCAGAATATTGCACTTGCTTCTCCCACTGGGCTTCGGCGACGGGTATCATGGTGCGAAATTTGTACATTGTGAAGGGACGGCCGCGTTCTCCCACCCGTTCCTGGTTAAATAAAACTGGACTGCCATCTACCAACCAGATAAGGCAAGCTATGCCTGCCATAAAGGGCCAGGTTATACCGATCACAATTAGCGAGATCGTAATGTCAAGAAAACGTTTAACGAATCTCTGTTGTTGATTGATTGTCAATTCATCCCATTCATGAACGAACCAATCATAATACATTCATTTCCTCCAGTTTATTGTCATAGTTGCCATTAAACCTTAAGATTCTTGCAGCTATTTGTCTGCCGCACACTCACGTCTTGCCATGAATAGCAAAATAACCAGATCCTGGTATTTAGGCTCCGGTAATTATTCTCTTGTTGGCAAAAACGCAAACAGAGGGGAATTGGCTATTAATTTTTGTATATAATTAACCGCATGTCTACTAAATTGTCAACCCTTGAATTATTTGGTATCGGTTTCCAGGGACATGATAAGGAATCTTTATTATCCTTGATAAACAGTAGAATTCAGCGCCAACAGAGAACGCTTATTCTTTCCGGCAATGTCCACGCTTTTAACCTGGCTTATGAACAACCCTGGCTGCACAACCTGTTTAATCAGGCTGATTTTATTCGGGTGGATGGAGCCGGAGTGCGTCTGGGGGCGCGTCTGCTGGGGAGAATGCTGCCGCCCCGAATGACCTGGGCGGATTTCATGTGGGATCTGGCCGCGGTATCAGAGATAAACCAGTATCGTATTTTTTTTCTAGGAGGCCGCCCAGGGGTGGCCGCCGTCGCAGCCGAAACTTTACAACAGAAACATCCCTATTTGCAAATAATTGATTGCCAACATGGCTATTTTAATAAAATGCGGCAGCATCCTGAGAACGAGACGGTTCTGAGGGAAATCGCTAACGGCCGTCCCGACATTCTCATCGTTGGGATGGGGATGCCTCTTCAGGAACAATGGATCAGCGATAATTGGGAGCAGTTGAACGCGACCGTTATTATGACGGCCGGTGCGGTTTATGATTATATTTCCGGCCGTCTCCAACGCCCGGCCCCTATTTTCACCCTGACCGGATTTGAATGGCTCGGCCGTTTACTGCTCGAACCTCGAAGATTATGGCGTCGTTATTTAATTGGCATTCCGCTCTTCTTCTGGCGTATACTCAAACAGCGTCTTAACCGACTTTAATAACAGTTTGTAACTCTGCTGAAAAAAAGATCAAAAAACGGGTTTTTATCCATGACAACCCTGGCAAATCCCAGCTAACAAGCGAAAAACCCGGTTTTTCAGCGAACTCGTTTGTAAATAAATCATAAAAACACAATGATCGATCTAACTGGAAAATCTATCGGAAAATACAAAGTCGTTTCCCGGCTCGACCGGGGGGCAATGGGTGAAGTCTATAGAGGCTATCACACTATCTTAAACCGCAACGTCGCCATCAAAGTCCTTCATTCGCACCTGGCTTCGGCCGCAGATTTTGTGGAGCGGTTCAAACGGGAAGCGGCCGTTGTGGCCCGCCTGCGACATACCAACATTATGCAGGTTTATGATTTTGATGTCCTGGACGACTTTTATTATATGGTCATGGAGTTTATTGAGGGGCCGACCCTTAAAAAGGAATTTCGGGAACGCCAACAAAACGGACGCCCGTTCACTTTTAAGGAAATTGGCTATATTGCCCATTCGCTGGGGGCCGCCCTCGATTATGCCCATGTTCGGGGCGTTATCCACCGCGACATCAAACCGGCCAATGTGATGTTCAACGCCGAGGGGCAGATTGTCCTGACCGATTTCGGCATTGTTCATATGGTGGGTGACGTCAACCCCCAGGAAGCCGGGAAGGTCATGGGAACACCGGCCTATATGGCCCCGGAACAAGCTCTGGGGGAGGTCGTTACCGGGTCAAGCGATATTTACGCCTTTGGGATTGTGCTTTACGAACTGATTACCGGCCAAATCCCCTTTACCGGAGACACCTCCCAATATGTAATCTCCCAACACGTTACCGCCCCTGTGCCACCGCCGCGCCAATTTCGGAAGGACATCCCGCCCGAATTGGAACACGCTCTACTGCAAGCCTTGCAGAAAAAACCTTACCAACGGCCGCAAAAAGCCAGCGATCTGGCGCGTGATATTCAGCAGGCGCTGGGCATGGCGGCCGAACCTTCCCTGGCCTACATGAGCATTGCCACCCTTCCCCCTGCTTCTTCAAGCGGCACGGGCAGCGACATATCCAAGATTGGGGGGGATACCAATCTCACGATGATCTCCCCCGCAATCCCCGGCAACACCGAAGCCGTTCGGGGCGTCGGGCCTTACCGGGGTCTTTTTGCTTTCCGCGAAGAACACGCCCGATTTTTCTTTGGGCGCGAGGAATTCACCGAACAACTGTTGGAAAAGGTGAAAGAACAGCCCCTTATCGCTGTGGTAGGGCCGTCGGGGAGCGGCAAATCATCGGTGGTGTTTGCCGGGCTGGTTGCCGCTTTGCGCCGGGAGGGTAATTGGGCCATTGATGATTTTCGGCCCGGCCACGATCCTTTCCAGACGCTGGCGGGGACGCTGGTGCCGCTGCTTAACCGGGAATTAACGGCCGAACAAAAGCCTCGCGCCATCAAACAGTTAGCCCAGGCGCTTAGAAATAATGACCGACGGTTACACGAGATCATCCAACAAATTCTCAACTCCCACCCCCCCGACAGCAGGCTTCTTCTGGTGGTCGATCAGTTCGAGGAGGTTTTTACCCTATGTGAAGATGAAGCCCTGCGCCATCACTTCATGGATCAATTGATCGAAGCCGTAGATATTCAGAAGTTCAAGGATAAACAACGCTTCTCCCTGGTCCTTACCCTGCGGGCCGATTTTCTGGGGCAGGCGCTCGCCTATCGGCCGTTTGCCAATGCCCTGCAAGATGCCGATGTTAAACTTGGCCCTATGTCCCGCCAGGACCTGGTGCGGGCTATCGCCAATCCGGCCCGGCGTCTTGATGTCACCTTTGAACCGGGTCTGGTCATGCGTATTGTTGGGGATGTGGGCGACGAACCGGGCAATCTGCCGTTGTTGGAGTTTGCGCTTTCGGCGCTCTGGGGCCGGCGACAAGGCAACCAGATAACGCATGAAGCTTATGTGGAAATTGGGGGTGTTACCGGGGCGCTGGCGCGTCATGCCAATGAAATATATGCCAATCTTTCACCAGAGGAACAACGATTGGCCCGCCGGGCGTTTGTGCAAATGGTTCAGCCGGGAACAGGCACGGAGGATACGCGGCGGGTTGCCACGCGAAATGAACTGACGGAAGAAGAGTGGCAGCTGGTTCAAAAGCTGGCTAATGAAAGGCTGGTGGTTACGAGTGTGGATGAAAGCGGGCTGGAAACGGTTGAAGTTGTCCACGAAGCCCTGATTCGGGGTTGGGATCTGCTCCGGGAATGGATGACGGCGGATCGCTCCTTCCGAGCCTGGCAAGAGCGGCTGCGCTCATCCATGAACCAGTGGCAGGGCAGCGGCCGAGATGAAGGCGCTCTGTTACGAGGGACACCTTTGCAGCAGGCGCTGGATTGGGCCGCCAGTGATACCATCATCCTCTCTTCCCAGGAGCGGAGCTTCATTGAGGTAAGTCAGGACGCTGTAGATAAGGCTGAGCAAGAGAAAGAGGCCCAACGACAACGAGAGTTGGAGCAGGCTAACGCCTTGAGCGAATCGCGGCGGCGGCAGGTGCGGGTCGTCCGGTTTGCTTCTATCGGCCTGACCATCTTGCTGATCCTGGCGATGGGGGCGGCCGTATTGGCTATCCGGCAGCGCGGGTTGGCCCAGGCCAATGCCGTCGAAGCCGAAACTCAGGCCACGATTGCTTTTGTGGCGCAGGAGACAGCCGTTGCCAACGAACAAATTGCGGCCACACGGGCGGTAGAGGCGGAAGTTGCCCAGGCAGCGGCCGAAGACGAACGCCAGGAGGCCGAAAATCAACGCGCCCTGGCCGAAGCAGCCCGCGCCGAAGCGGAGCTAGAACGAGCCGAAGCGGTTCGGCAGGGGCAAATAGCCCTGGCCCAATCGCTGGTCTCGCTTTCCCAGAACACCGTTGAGCAGACCAACGATCGGGAACTGGCCGCCTTGCTGGCCCTGGAGGCGGCCCGATTGAACGAGACCGCCAACGGCAATATTGAGTGGTACATTGACAGCGCGGTGAGGCCCCTGGTGGGGCAGCCCTACTTTAACACCACTATTCTGGGCGGCGGGGGCAGCATTCGGGCAGTGGCCTTTTCCCCGGACGGCCGCTGGCTGGCATTCGGGAATGCCGACAATACCGTCCGGCTCCTGGAGTGGGGCAACCCGGCGGCCGAACCTATTATCTTGACCGGACATGAAGGCCCTGTTTTAGCCGTTGGCTTTAGCCCGGACGGCCGTCTCCTGGTTTCCGGCAGCGAAGATGATACCCTGCGAATCTGGTTGATGGAGGAGCTTGAGCAGCCTCCGGTTATTTTTGCGGGCCATACCGCCGATGTGTTGTCCCTGGTGGTGACGCCCGATGAGCGGGTGATTTCCTCCAGCCTGGATAATATCGTCCGAAGCTGGGATTTGGCCGCTCTCTCGGCCGAACCCGAAATCTTGCTGGAACAAAGTCGGCCGGTTTTGGGGCTGGCGCTTAGTGAAGACGGCCAAAGCCTGGCCCTGGCTAATGACGACGGCACGGTACAGCTTTATAACCTGGCTGATAACAGTACGGCCGCTGTCGGCCAACATGATTCCAGCGTTATCGCCGCCGCCTTTTCGCCAGACCAAAGCCGGCTGGCTACGGGCAGCGTAGATAATTCCGTTCGGGTCTGGAACCTGGCCGAACCGGGCAGCGAGCCGCTGATTTTCGAGGGCCATACGTCCTCGGTGCGCGGCCTGGTTTTCCTCTCGGATGGGCGGCGTCTCATTTCGGGGGCCGATGACCAGACCATACGGGTGTGGGACCTGGATAACCCGGAAAGTGCAGGGCTGGTTCTGCCCGGCCACGAATCCAGAGTTCGCTCCCTGGTCTTATCGCCGGACGGTCTTTTTGTGGCCTCGGCCAATGATGACCAGACGATCCGGTTATGGCAGGTTGAAACGCTGCCGGAAGCAGACCGGGCGCTGACAGGCCATGAAGCCAGTGTCCTGGCGGTTTTGTATTCGGCCGATGGAAGTACGATGTTTAGTTCGGGCGCGGACAATAATGTCCGGCTGTGGGACACAACTGATTACGCCCAGACCGGGCTGTTGGCCGGGCATACGGGCCGGGTACGCGCTTTGGATATGGCGGAAGGGCGAAATATGCTGGCTTCGGCCGGGGATGACAGCACTATCCGGCTGTGGGATTTGGGGGCCGGAGCAGAGACGGCCGTTGTCCTGGAAGGGCATACGGGGTCTGTCCGGGCCGTTCGCTTTAGCTCTGATGAGCAAATTCTGTACTCGGCCGGGGATGATGGTCTAATCCGGGCCTGGGATATGAATAACCCAACGGCCGAACCAACCGTCCTGGCGATGGTGGAGGGGCCTATTTTTTCCATGATTCTTGATCCGGCCGGGGAGCGGCTGGTGGCCGGGGGGGGTGACGGCCGACTCTATATCTGGTCGCTGGCCGATCCGGGGGCAGCGCCGGTTGTTCTGGAAGGTCACAGCGACCGGGTGAACGACCTGGCTGTTTCTCCCGACGGTCGGTTTTTGGCTTCGGCCAGTGAAGATTGGTCAATTCTACTGCGGCAGTGGGCTGATCCGACGGCCGAACCAACGCTTCTTACCGGACACCTGGCGGGGGTTAGAGGGTTGGCCTTTTCCCCAGACGGCTCGCAGTTGGTTTCGACGGGACAGGATACAATTGTTCTGGTTTGGAATCCTGACAATCCAACGTTCCCACCGGCCGTTCTAAACGGGCATACGGCGGCCATTATCAAGGTGGCCTTTGCGCCGGATCAATCCAATTTTGCCACCGTCAGCGATGATGCGACGATTCGTTTGTGGCGGCCGTTGGCGGTTCTGACGGAGCTGGCCTGCCAACTCGTCCGGCGGAATCTGACGCAGCAAGAGTGGAACACGCTCCTGGCCGGAGAGCCGTACCACGCCACCTGTCCCGGCTTTCCTGACGGTGAATGAGCGGCTGTCATGAATGAAAATTGTGGCGCGATAGTCCGACTGCGCTCACCACAGGCTTGGCAAATCGCGTATCGATTTACCAAATCGATTTACATAGGTGATAACAGGCCAGGGTTTTCTCAGCACATCGTATCCAGGTGAACGCCTGGGCGCGAATGAGACCTTTCCGGCGAAAAGCGTCATGGCTTTGGGAGTCATTTAAGAGGGTTTGAAGGGCGGCGGCCATCTCCTCTACCGAGGTGGGGTCTATGCACAGAGCGGCTGTGTCGGCTATCTCACCCAACGATGAGGTTGTTGAGGTAATGACCGGCGTGCCGCAGGCCATTGCTTCGACCACGGGAAAGCCAAATCCCTCATACAGCGAAGGAAAGACCATTACCTCGGCTAGGTTATATAAGGCCGGTAAATCCTCATCGGCAACAAATCCGGTGAAGTGGGCGAACGGGTCGAGTTCCAGTTGTTGAATTGTGGCCTGGAGGGTTTCGTTCATCCAGCCGCCCGACCCGGCCAGCACCAGATGAAGATCGGGGAGAGTCTTGCGAACCTGATGGAAGGCCCGGAGCAAGCGGGGCAGATTCTTGCGGGGTTGGATTTTGCCGACGTAGAGAAGAAAACGCTCCGGTAGTTGATATTTTTGGGCCAGATGGGCCTTCCGAGCCGGGCTGATTGATTGCGGCCGAAATTGTTTATGGTCAATACCGGGGTAAATGACCCTTACTTTAGCCTCATCCACCCCCAAATAGCGAACGATGTCCTGTCTGGTGTTGGCCGAGGTGGTAATAATCAGGTCGGCCCGGCGGGCGGCCAGCCGGTTTGCCAGACGGCGGTAGCTGTGGCGTCCTTTTTCGTAGACCCGCTGCGGCAGGGCAAACTCGGTCAGGTCGTAGATGGTGACGATGGTCGGCCGATAGGGGAATAATAAAGGCATGGAGTTGGGGACATGGAGGACGTCCAGGTTGTGGCCGGCGGCCAGCCGGGGGAGTTGTAAAAGTTGGAATAGATGGTTTTTGGCGCGGCCGGAAACACGGACGGGGACAGGCTGGTTCTGGAAATTGGCAGCCTGGACAGGAACAGGAGCGTCCAGAGCGGTGTAGAGAACATATTCGTTGTGAGAATCAATCTCGGCCAGACCAGCGATCAGGCCGTACAACTGACGGCCGACTCCGGTGTGTGGATTGGGCGCAACCGGGGTGTAAATGCCGGTTCTAATCTTCCGGTCGTTCATTTCCAGCCGGAGCGCTGCTTGCTGTAAGCGACCGTCTCTGGTTCTGAGCGGCGATGACGAGGCTGCAAAAGATAGCCAATAGGAGCAGGGGGCGCAGGTTGTAATAAAGGGGCAGAAAAAGATTGGCAACCGCACAAGCAGTTAAAATCACGCTTACGGCGAGACCGAGATGGCGAAAACGGCCGTTTTCATAGGCCAACAGCCGGAAACAGAGCCATACATTCATCAACCAAAACACACTCCAACTGAGCAAGCCCAGCAGCCCCATCTTCATAATGACATAGAGATAGCCGTTATGGCTGGCCCGGCTGACGTGGCTGATAAAATCATCGAGCCAGTAAACAGTTGCCACTACCTCGTATTTGCTGCCGAAACCCATGCCGAGCGCGCCGGATTCGTAAATGGCGTTGAGGGCGTTTTCGGTGTCGAACAGGCGGAAATAGTTGGAGGAATCCTCCTGAGTATCGGTGACGGAAGCAAGCCTCTGTGTCACCAGTTCCAGTTGGCCGGTTATCAGCACAAGGCCGACCAGGAGGACGCCTCCCAAGGAACCCAGGGCCAGCAAGCGCCATTTTTCCCGGTTGTTGGCATAGAAGAAGAGCAGCAGAAGGCTGACGGCCGTGCCGATCCAGAAACTGCGCCGAAAGGAGAAGATAAAGGAAAATGCCATCGGCGTCACGGCCAGACCCAACAGGGACAATTTGGGCAACTGCCACCGCCGTTGGCGGAGCAGCCAGGTGAACAACAAGATCATCCCGGCCAACAATAGGATTGTGTCGGAATAATCATAGTAAACCATTTGGGAGCCGTAATACCAACGGCCGACACCGAGCAGATAACGGACTATCCCCTGCAACCCGCGAGCCAGGGCCAGCACAATGATCAGGCCCCCCAACATCTCCACCTTGCCGCGCAGCGAAATAATGTCTACCGCCATGACCAGCATCAACAGGAGATAGACGAACGGCCGCAGTTCCCGCAAGATATGGTATAACTCGAAGCCATCGGGCAGTTGGTAAAGACCCAAGAGCGTGCTGTAAAAGACGAAGCCCTGGCACAGGAGCATGAGCAGCCGGAGAGGGCGGGCGGGCCAGACAAAGGGTTCTCGCTTGAGCCATTTGCGCCCCAGCCAGGCCGCCAACACGGCCGCAAAAATCAGGTCGAAGACGCTGGCCGTAAGCCCTGGAATGATCCGCCGGTTGTAAATTGTTGCCAGATCGGCCGCCGAGCGAACGCCCCATTCGGTCTGGCTGTACTCATTGCCGAAACTTACCAAAACGAGGATGAGGAATACGCCAGTTTCCGGCCACCGGTAAAACAGATAAACAGCTACCGGAACGGCCGCCAGCAGCAGAAGGGCAGCCAGGCCGAACCATTGACCCAGTAGGACGGCCGCCACCGCCAGCCCAATGACGGCCGCATACCCGCCATATTCATACCGATTGTAATCGGCGAAGATTCGATTCATGTCGCCGTCCGGTAGGTGAGACGCTGCCAGGCTCGGCCGACAAGGGCGCGGTTTAACAAGCTCCATCCTAGCAAGTAGCAGGCCAGCCCCAGCCCTGCCTGGAGGAGTAACTGCCCCACCACCGGCCATTCGGCCAGGGCAGGAAAGATGGCTGTGCTTTGACGGCCGAGCCAGACCACCCCGGCCATGAGACCCCCCAAAAGCAGCATCTTGGCCCCCGCCGCCGGGAAGCCGGGCATTACCAACCGGCCCAGCCGACGCCGCAGGATGAAACTCAGCACCATCAAGTTAAACAGGGACATAACCGAAAACGAAACGGCAGGGGCCAAAAAGCCGAAAGGAGCGCGGCCGATCCAGGCTAAAGCCAGGTTCAAGGCCATGCCGATTATGCCGACGACGGCCGGCGTTTTGGTGTCCTGGAGGGCGTAGTAAACATAGGTGATGATGTTGCCCACTGAGAGGGCGACCACAGCCCCGGCGTAACCGAGCAGGGCCAGGGTTGTCAGGCGGGCGTCTTCGGCCGAAAATGCGCCCCGCTGGAGTAAGACCACCACCACCTTGTCGCCCAGGAGCAAGAGCAAGACGAGCAGGGGAATGACGGCGCTGATCACCAGGCGCAGGCCGTCGTCAATAACGGTTGGCAGCTGCGTTTGTTTGTCGGTATTTGCCAGCCGGGACATCATCGGAAAGACGGCCAATGAGGCCCCTTTGGAAGCGGCAAACACCGCGATTTGCATTAAGACATAGGCATATCCCAGGATCGAAATGGCTCCGGCCGGAAATTGGGAGGCAATGAGCCGGTCTACCACCGGGTTGGCTTTGTAAATGATGGCTCCCAGAAGCCAGGGCAGCATTAACAGGCCGATCTGGCGTACGCCGGGATGGGCAAAGTCAAAACGTAATTGCACCTGAAAGCGGGCGCGGAGGCAAATGAGTAAAAAGACGACCTGCACGATACTGCCGATCAGGACTCCCAGGGCGACGCCGTGAATGCCAGCCGGGCCAACCAGGAGCCAGGCCGCCCCCAGGGCCACAACGTTGGTTACGACCGGCCCCAGCGAAGCGATGACGAAGGAGTGCCGGGCATAGAATAGGCCGGACAGCAGGCCACCCCAGGCCATGAAGATCATGGCCGGAAGTTGAATGCGCTGCAATTCGGCCGCCAGGGACAGGGTGGCCGGGTCGCGGCCCAATCCGGGGGCAATGAACAG
>Ga0299914_10002536_pt1 | contig 12614 bp, 9 predicted proteins | sample RVTome_10_FD_201361 | JGI IMG/M metagenome (GOLD analysis project Ga0299914, IMG submission 201361) | Soil microbial communities from uranium-contaminated site in the Upper Colorado River Basin, Wyoming, United States - RVT153D57 (version 2) ...
TGCACCCCGGTGCCCGGCCCACGGACGACACGATCACGGTCGCGTTCGATGGCATCGGCACGATCGACGTGCCCCGCGGCTACTTCGACGGTCACCGAACCGACGCACGGCGCCGACGACGAGACGTCGGCCTCGACCACGCGTACGCCGTCACCTCCTACGCCGTCCAGGGCGCCACCCGAGCCGTCTCGACCAGCCGCATCGACTCCACCGCCACCCGGACCGAGGCCTACGTCGACATCACCCGTGGGCAGACCGCCAACCACCTCTACCTCACACGGCCTACCGACCCCCTCGACGGCGAAGCCCTCCCCGCCGTTCCCCCGCCGCCCATCGATGACGCCGTCGCCAGAAGGCTCGCCCGCTCCAACGGCGAGCTCACCGCCTGGGAACTCCACAAGGCCACGCAAGAGCGCTCCCTGCAGCGCCGCCGCATTGAGGCCATCGGACTCTGAGGTCATCGAGGGGCCCGGACGCTGAGTCCGGGCAGACCTGTGCTACGGCGCGTGATGGTTGCGGCTCCCGGGGCTGATCACCTGCTCGTCGCGACGCTGTAGGCGGCCAGCAGGATCTGCCCAATGGCGGCCAACAGAAGCTGCCCGCTCATGGCCATCTCGTCACGCAGCGTGCTGTAGTGAGCGGCCCGACACTCTCGCCAGAGCCGTCATCTACCGGCACTTAGCGGACGCCTCGGCTGCCCGCAACATGGGTGGTATCGGACGGGTGGTAGCGGACACCGCGGCGCCAAGTCTTCGTCGCGCGCCCGTGCCACTCTGGAGACCGCAGGTATCGTCCGGCGTTGGTCTGACATCCGCCGGCAGCACGGCGCGGCATGGTGGCGGCCGGGGTCGCCCCTCGACGAGCTTGGGTTGTGTCAGGACAGACCCTCTCGATGCGCCGGCTGAGTCGCACCAGTGGGAGTCCCTGGTCAGGCCCGAGGCCCGTCTTCCGCAGAGCCGAAACTCCAGATAGCATCGACCGGGCCACTCCTCCCCCCGGAGGCCGCCGATGAAGCAAGGTCGGCTACAGCGATGCCGCTTCCGCGCTTGCGGGGCCGACCGGTGCGTAGAGCCACGCTCCGATCTTTCGACACATACACGGGTCGGCGGTGGCGGCTGAGACCGGTACGGGCGCCCCAAGACTCCTCGGACGTCGTGCCGAGTGTGAGGCACTCGACCGGCTCTTGACCGACGTGCTCGCCGGCCAGAGCCGAGTCACCGTCCTGCGCGGGGAGGCGGGCGTGGGCAAGAGTGCGTTGCTGCGCTATTTGTCCGACCGGGTCGCCGGTTGGCGTGTCGCGACCGCTGTAGGCATGGAGTCGGAGATGGAGCTGGCCTATAGCGGCCTCCATCAACTCTGTGCGCCCCTGCTGGGTCACCTCGAGCGGCTGCCCACCCCGCAGCGCGACGCGCTGGCGACCGTGTTCGGACTGAGCGCTGGCCCTGCGCCCGACCGATTCGTGGTGGGGCTCGCCACGCTGACGTTGCTCGCCGAGGCCGCCGAGGAGCAACCGCTCGCGTGCATCGTCGACGACGCGCACTGGCTCGACCATGCCTCTGCCCAGGTCTTCGCTTTCGCCGCGCGCCGGCTTCTCGCCGAGCGCGTTGCGCTCGTGTGCGCCGCGCGCACGGGCGTCGGCGACCATGTCCTCGCCGGACTGCCCGAGTTGTTGATCCGCGGACTCGTCGACGGCGATGCGCGCGCGCTGCTGCTTGACAACGTGCAGGGACCGCTGGATGCAGCCGTCTCCGATCAGATGATCGCCGAGAGCCACGGCAACCCGCTCGCGCTGCTCGAGCTGCCGCGGACACGGAGGGCCGCAGATCTGGCCGGCGGATTCGGGCTGCCCGACAGCCAACCTGTAGCCGGCAAGTTCGAACAGGGCTACGTGCGCCGCCTCCTCCAGTTCCCCTCCGACACCCAGCTGCTCGTTCTCACTGCCGCGGCGGAGCCGCTCGGCGACCCCGTGCTCCTCCACCGTGCCGCCAAGACCCTCGGCCTCGACATGGCCGCAGCCGACCGGGCAGTGGACGCCGGGCTGCTCAAGGTAAGTGGGCGCGTGGAGTTTTCGCATCCACTCGTCCGATCGGCCGCCTACCGCTCGGCCCTTGCCGAGGACCGCCGCCGCGTGCATCGCGCCCTCGCCGACGCCACTGACGCCGATAGGGACCCTGATCGGCGCGCCTGGCATCGTGGCCGAGCGACGACCGGGCCGGACGATGACGTCGCCGCCGAGCTCGATCGTTGTGCGGGCCGGGCGCAGGCTCGCGGCGGGGCCGCCGCCGCGGCCGCGTTCCTGCAGCGCGCGGTCGCGCTGACAGTGGACCCCGCGCGCCGGTCGGAGCGAGCGTTGGCCGCGGCGGAGGCGAGCCTTCAGGCTGGCGCGTTCGACGCGGCTCTCGGGCTCCTGACCACGGCGGAGGCCGAACCGCTCGACGAGTTCCAGCGCGTCCGGGTCGACCTGCTCCGCGGCCACGTCGCCTCCGCCTCGTTGCTAGGCAGCGATGCTCCGTCGCTGCTCCTGAACGCCGCCGTACGGCTCGAGCCGTTCGATGTGGAGCTCGCTCGCGAGACCTACCTGGCCGCGTGGGGCGCGGCGGGGATGGTGGGGCAAGGGGACATCATCCTGGAGATCTGGCGCGCCGTCGGGGCCCTTCCTCCGCCATCGGGTACCTCGCGTCCCCTTGACCTGCTGCTCGACGGCCTCGCTCTGCTGGCCACCGACGGACACGGTGCCGCGACTCCGACGTTGCAGCGAGCGGCGAAAGCGCTCGCCGGCATGCCCGTCGAGGACGTCCTGCGGTGGGGCTGGGCGGCTATCGCCCCCAGTACCTGCGCGTGGGACGACGAGGGCATGCGCGCGATCTCCGCGAGACAGGTCCAGCTCGTCCGCGACGCCGGCGTGCTCGAGCAGCTGCCGCTCCACCTTTCCTCGTTGAGCACCGCGATCGGGTGGACGGGCGATTTCGCGGGTGCCGCCTCGCTCATCGCGGAGGTCGACAGCGTGGCGGCGGCGACCGGGAGCCGCTTCCTGCCCCATGCCGCCATGAGGCTCCGGGCACTGCAGGGGAGGGAGGCCGAGGCCTCCGCGCTGATTGCGAGCGCGATCGAGCAAGCCGCCGCCGGAAGGCAAGGGCTGGCGGCGACCGGGGCGCACTGGGCGGCCGCGGTCCTGTACAACGGCCTCGCCCGCTACGAGGCGGCAGCGTCCGCGGCCCGGCGAGCCACCTCGAACACCTTCGAGCCGTGGATAACCAACTTCGCGCTGCCCGAGCTCGTCGAGGCGGCCGCGCGCGACGGAGACGCCGAACTCGCACGCGATGCGTTCGAGCGGCTGGCGGAGACGACGCAGCCCTCCGGCACCGACTGGGGGTTGGGAATCGAGGCCCGCTCGCGCGCCCTACTGAGCGAGGGCGAGATCGCCGAAAGCTTGTATCGCGAAGCAATCGATCGTTTGGGTCGTACCCGTCTTCGAACCGAGCTCGCCCGCGCGTATCTGCTCTATGGCGAGTGGCTGCGTCGCGAGAACCGCCGCGTCGACGCCCGCACACAGCTCCATGCGGCCCATGAGATGCTCGGCGCGATCGGGATGGAGGCGTTCGCCGAGCGCGCCCGCCGCGAGCTGGTCGCGACCGGCCAGAAGGTGCGCCAGAACAGCGCCGAGACACGAGACGAACTCACCCCGCAAGAGGAGCAGATCGCCCGGCTCGCCCGTGACGGGCTCTCGAACCCGAAAATCGGGGCCATGCTGTTCCTCAGCCCACGGACAGTCGAATGGCACCTGCGCAAGGTGTTTGCCAAGCTCGGGATCAACTCGCGAAACAGGCTCCACACCGCGCTGCCGAGGCGCGAGCGGGAGGCGCTCGCCTAATCGCCTCCAATTCGCCACATCCGTGGAGCGGCGTGCCCGCTGCCGGCAGAGAAATCGATCGACCCCAACACGGGATCGTCGCTCGGTTGAAGCCAAGGGGCGCGCACGACGGCTCGCCGCGTCCCTCGGACACCGCCAGCGTCCATATCCCACTTCGAATCGGCACCCCTCACGAGGTCGACGCAACCCATAGCCATCTGGCTGCGGGAGGGCGTGAGCGTCGTCGTGCCACCCCGCGAACCTGGTCGTGGGGCGCGCGCATGAGCTCCCGCGCGTTGTCCCGCGACCACGGGATCGGCAGACCAGGGAGCAGACCAGGGAGTCGACGGGCGCAAGGTGAAGACGAGACGAGGAGACTCGTCCCCGTCACCAACTCAGAAGGAGGCCCACATGGCTGTCACGACCGAAGGGCCGGCTGGCGCCACGGCGATCCGGCCGTTCACGTTCGAGACCCCCGAGGCGGACCTCGATGACCTGCGTGCGCGCATCGCGGCCACGCGCTGGCCCGAAAAGGAGACCGTCGACGATCTGTCGCAGGGCCCGCGGCTCGCGACGATGCAGGCACTCGCGCGCTACTGGGCGGGAGAGTACGACTGGCGCAAGTGCGAGGAGGAGCTGAAGGCCCTACCGCACTTCATCACCGAGATCGATGGGCTGGACATTCATTTCATGCACGTTCGTTCGGAACATGAAGATGCGTTGCCGCTCATCGTCGCGCACGGATGGCCCGGATCGATCATCGAGCAGCTGAAGATCATCGATCCCCTGACCAATCCGACGGCGCACGGCGCGAGCGCGTCGGATGCGTTCCACCTGGTCGTCCCGTCGATGCCGGGCTACGGATTCTCAGGTAAGCCGGCCGAGGCCGGCTGGGGCCCTGACCACATCGCGCGTGCCTGGGCGGAGCTGATGAACCGCCTGGGATACGACCGCTACGTCGCCTCGGGCGGCGATTGGGGCGGGCAAATCGTTGATCTGATGGGTGTACAGGCGCCTCCGGGTTTGATCGGCATCCACACCAACTTCCCTGGTGCTGTTCGAGCCGACGTCTCAGCGGCGGTCCAGTCCGGCGCCCCGGCGCCATCCGGTCTTGATGACGAGGAAACACGCCTCTTCGAGAAGCTGGAGGTCTTCTTTAAGACGGATGTGTTCTATGCATTCGAGATGGCGACCCATCCGCAGACGCTGTACGGAATTGCGGACTCGCCCGTTGGCCTGGCTGCCTGGATGCTCGACCACGACGCGACGAGTTTGGCGATGATCGCACGGGTGTTCGACGGACAGGTGGAGGGCCTTACCCGAGACGACGTCCTCGACAACGTCACCCTGTATTGGCTGACGAACACGGGGGTTTCTTCGGGACGTCTCTATCGGGAAAACAAGTTCGGCTTCTTCGACCCGAAGGGCGTCTCCGTCCCGGTAGCGGTGAGCGTCTTTCCTGACGAGCTCTATCAGGTGCCGCGGAGTTGGGCAGAGCAGGCCTATCCCAACCTCATCCATTACAACCAGCTAGACAAAGGTGGGCATTTTGCCGCCTGGGAACAGCCGCAACTCTTCTCCGAAGAAGTTCGAGCTGGGTTCCGGTCGCTTCGCTAGGTGACCGTGTTCCATCGTCTGCAGATGCCTTCGCTCGGCGGGGCGACCGAGTGGCTCAACTCCGAGCCGCTCGACCCCGCCGAGCTCCACGGCCACATCGTCCTCGTGAACTTCTGGACGTTCACGTGCATCAACTGGCTGCGCCAGGAACCCTACGTCCGTGCCTGGTCGCGGGCCTACCGAGACCACGGGTTGGTCGTCATCGGCGTCCACACGCCGGAGTTCTCCTTCGAGCACGAGATCGACCACGTGCGCCAGGCGACGAAGGAGCGAGACATCGACTACCCGGTCACCGTCGACAACGACTACGAGATCTGGAGCGCCTTCGCCAACCACTACTGGCCGGCGCTCTACTTCGTCGACGCCGACGGCATCATCCGCGACCAGCACTTCGGCGAAGGACGTTACGAACCATCGGAGCGCGTCATCCAGCGGCTTCTCGGCGTCGAGCATGAGCTCGTCTCCGTCCAAGGGCTCGGCGTGGAGGCCGAGGCCGCCTGGGACCATCTGCACACCCCCGAGACCTATCTCGGCTACGGCCGCAGCGAGCACTTCGCGTCACCGGAGAGCACCAGGTACGACGAATGCCGCGCCTACGAGCTCCCCGACCGGCTGCGCCTCAACCACTGGGCCCTCGCCGGCGAATGGACGATCGGGCCCGAGAATCTCGTGCTCGACCAGGCGAGCGGGAGTATCGCCTACCGGTTCCACGCGCGCGACGCGCATCTCGTGCTCTCTCCCGGAGCGCGAGAGCCGATTCCCTTCCGCGTGCTCCTCGACGGCGAGGCTCCGGGCCCGTCACACGGGGTGGACGTCGACGAGGACGGCAACGGGCTGCTCCGGGATGGCCGCCTGTACCAGCTCGTGCGCGAGCACGACGCGGTCCGCGAGCGGACGCTCGAGATCACGTTCCTCGAGCCCGGCGCCGAGGCGTACGTGTTCACGTTCGGGTAGCCAGACCCGAGCCGAATCTGGTGCCCTATCCGAGCCACACGTCCGCTAACGCTGCCGCCGGCATTTGAGATCGCCGGATCGAGGGCGCGTCGTCAGTCGATGGGGAGCTCGATGCTTGCTTCCGCGAGCGCTCCGATTCGGCGTTACGCGCCTGGCTCTCACGCCTGGAACGGCGTCACATAATGCGCGCCTGGACTCGCCTCCCCGAGTAGCACCAAACGCCGGCTGAGGGGGCGTCGTTGAACCCTCGGTCGCGCCGAGCGCTTCCTCCCGCGAGCGCGACGGATCGACAGCTCTGGGTTGCGCTCGCCCGATACCGAGGTGTCCCGGAACACGCGGGGTTGCCGACGCCTGGGATCGTGGCGAAAGTGCCGATCGGTCCCGGCGTTCAGTGGCGCGGCGGTGGCGGCACTTCATCGGCGCCAAGGGCACGTGCGAGGCAGGTGACAAGTGCGTGTGCGATCGAACCGTCGCTGTCGAGGGACGGATTGAAGATGGTCACCTCTAGCCCGACTGCCTTGCCGCTGCCGACGGCGACCCGGACCACCGTCTCGAGTTCGCTCCAGCTCAGTCCACCGGCCAGCCGGTAGTCGACAGCCGGCATGACGGCGTCGTCGAGAGCGTCGCAGTCAACGTGGACCCAGAACCCGTCCAGCTCGGGCCGAACGAGCCGCTCGAGCGCGTCACCCGCCGCTTGCTGCGATCCTCGCTGGCGCAGGGCCACCAAGTCGATCACGGTGATGTCGGTGTCCTCGATGCGCGGGCTTCCCGCCGCGGCCGCCTCTTCGGCATCGCGCCGCCCGATGTGGACAACGTCCTCGTCCAACACCAGCGGACCCAGACCCCCCAGGTCGGACACCACACGAGGGCCTCGGCCAGTGGCCAACGCCAGATCCATCGACGCGGCCTCTCCGTTGGGCTCGGCTGCCGGGTCGTAGAAGTCGGCGTGGCCGTCGATGAACAGCAGCCCGTATCGACCCCGTCGCCGGAGTGCCAGGAGATTGCCGAGCAGGATCGAGCAATCACCGCCGAGGACGATCGGAACTTCGTCACCGTCAAGCACCTCACCGGTGGCGTCGGCGAGCTCGTGCGCGTAGTCCCGTAGCCCGGTCGGGTTGAGAAGACCAGTGGCGGGATCCCGCGTCGGGTCGTAGGCGGGTGGCATCACACGACACGCGTGGCGGGCGTTGAGCGTCTCCGCGAGACCAGCATCGAGCAGCGCGCCTGGAAGATTTTCGACGCCCCCAGGGAAGAGCCCCAGTACCGACGGAGCCTCGACGATTGCAAAGCGAGCCACGCTCCATCCTCACCGTTCGGCTGGCACACGTGCTCGCTCTGCGCCTGACCGCGAACCGCGCTCGCTGCTCCGTACAGGTCGACGCGGCCGCAGCGTCGTTCTGGCGCGGCGTGGACCGCGGTGGATCGCACGCATAGCCGTCGTTAGGACGCAGGACGTAATCGGTGCTCAGGGCCGCCGTGTTCCGCCCGTAGCTCTCCTGATCTCTAGCGCGCCTCGGCTTGTTGCCCGGGTCGATCGACGACGTGGCAGGTCGCCGCTACTGGGCATCTCGGACGGCCCGATAGCTGAGGTAGGCGAGGCCGTCACCGACGGTCCGGGTTTCGACGAGACGCATGGGTCTCTTGTCGCTCATCTCGCCGAAGAGGCGGTCGCCAGCGCCGAGCACGACCGGGTAGACCATCAGCCGCAGCTCGTCGACGAGGTCGTGCTCCATGAGGGTGCGCACGAGCTGACCGCTGGCATAGACGAGGATTTCCCCGGCTAGCTCCTGCTTGAGCTTCGACACCGCGTTCACCACGTCGCCGGTCAGGACCGTCGAGTTGTTCCAGTCGGGGTCTACGAGGGTCGAGGACACGACGTACTTGGGCATGCTGTTCAATCGGTCCGCCAATTCGCCACTCCGGGATGGCCACCTCGCCACGAAGAACTCGTAGCTACCCCGTCCCAACAACAGGGCCTCGGCGTCCAGCGCCTCGTGGAGCTCGACCGTGGCCCACGCTTCGCGGTCCTTGTCCGACACCTGGCCGAACCAGCCGCCACGCCCGAACCCCTCTTCACCAGTCGGGTCCTGGACGACTCCGTCGAGCGAGACGTTCTCGCTGATCACGAGCTTCCCCATGTCGGTTCTCCTTCGCTAGCGTTGTCCGCTACCAATGATGCAGACACCGCGACATCGGGAGACTGGGCGCCCACCGACCGCCCAGTTCGCCCCTGCGTCGGTGTCGGTACGAGGGAGAGGTGCGGCGATCCATGGCAAGAAGGTGGCGCGAGGGTTGGTAACAGGCGACCTGATGTCACGGGCCCGGGCGGGGGACAGCGACGCGTTCCGCGAGTTGACCGCTCCCTACTGGCGAGAGCTACAGGTGCACTGCTACCGGATGCTCGGATCCTTCCACGACGCCGAGGACGCCCTCCAGGAGACATTGCTGGCCGCCTGGCAGGGCTTCGGAGAGTTCGAGGGACGCGCCTCGCTGCGCACCTGGCTCTACCGGATTGCCACCAACCGGTGCCTCAACGCCCGTCGGTCGATCAGCCGACGCCCAGCCAAGAAGTGGGACGTGCCCCAGGTTGAACCGCCCGAGCCCACCCGGCTTGGCGAAGTCGTATGGCTCGAGCCCTATCCCGATGTCCTCCTCGAGGGTGGGATCGGCGTGCCTGTCGGCCCGGAGGCCCGCTACGAGCAGAGCGAGTCCATCTCTTTGGCCTTCGTGACCGCCCTTCAAGTCCTGCCGCCTCGCCAGCTCGCCGTCCTTGTCTTGCGTGAGGTCCTCGGCTTCCACGCGGACGAGGTAGCCGACATGCTCGACTCGACCGTCGACTCGGTCAACAGCGCCCTCAAAAGGGCGCGCGCCAGCCTGCAGCGCGCACGGTCGGCAGCTGTCGACCGCGAACCGCCGCCCGTCCCCGGCTCACGCTCGGAGGAGGCGATCCTGGCATCATTCGTCCGCGCGTGGGAGTCCGCCGATCTCGACGCGCTGGTGGCGTTGCTGACCGATGACGTCTTCATCTCGATGCCACCCATGCCTTTCGAGTACGAGGGACGAGATCTCGTGGCCCGCTTCTGCGCCAGCATGTTCGACGCCGGCCGCAGGTTCGACCTCGTGCCGACGCGGGCCAACGGGCAGCCGGCGTTCGGCGCCTACCTGCGCGCCCCAAATGGCGCCGCCTACGGGATGGGCCTTTACGTCCTGAGCCTCACCGGGGACAGAATCTGCGCCATGACCCGTTTCGAGAACAGCGTGCTCCCGTCGTTCGGGCTTCCGCGATCTCTCCCGAGCCGATAGCCGGCCCCCTACCGGCACCGACGGCTATTCGATGTGACGACCTGCCGCCGACCTATGCGCACCCGTCGCCTCGACCCCGCCCCGATACGGCGATCTGCGTGCGGCGAACGCGCACCGACCGGTGTCCCAGAACGTTCGACATGCAGAAGGAAGCCCGGTAGCACCTACCGCCGGGTGGTGGCCTGACTACTGCGTCGGGCTTCTGGCATGCAGCGATGTGGCTCCCGCTGTACGGCCGCTGACGAGTAGGTTGCGGGATCATGAGGCGGCGCGTCACGCCGTGTCCTCGCCCGGCCGGCCTACCGGGCGGCCACGCGACCCGGCGCGGCCACCTGTGACACGCACCGCCGCCCGGAGCGGTCGAGCCTGCTTCCAGTACGGGCTCGACGCTCCGGGTCCGCTGGTGGCGAGCGGCGTCGCTGGCATCGTTGCCATCGCGGTGGGGTTCACCGCGGTCCGGCGCGCCCTGTGGCCCGGGGTGGTCCTGGTGGCCTACGCCGGCGGCCATCTGTGGGGCAGCACTATCGGCAAGGTCCGCGCCGCCCGGCGCCTGCTCGGCGCCATTCCATGGCGGGGTGACGAGGTGGTCCTCGACGTCGGGTGCGGCCACGGGCTCTTCCTCGTCGAAACGGCCCGACACCTGACCACAGGGACGGCCGTCGGCATCGACGTCTGGAGCCAGAAGGACCAGTGGCGCAACAGCCCGGCGGCCGCCATCGAGAACGTACGCCGAGCCAGGGTGATCGGCCGTGCGCACGTGCACGATGCCGACGCACGGCACCTGCCGTTCCCCGACGCCACGTTCGATGTCGTGGTCTCCAGCCTCGTGATCCACAACATCCCCGGCCGTGACGATCGCGCTCGGGCACTGCAGGGAGATCGTTCGGGTCCTGAAGCCCAACGGGCACGTGCTCATCGTCGACCTGGCTCACACGGCGCACTACGCCCAGCAACTCCGGGCCGCCGGCCTGGCCGACGTCCGTCGCTCGATGCCCATGCCGCAGTTCTTCCTGACGGCCCGAGCCGTGACCGCCATCTGTCGAGAAGCCCCACGGACTCGCCCCCAGCTCTAGACCGAGGCCGCGAGCAGAACCATCCCCGCTCATCCACCTCACGACTACCCGACCGGGCACGCGCCCCGTAACGCCGGCTGGGCGTCCCAGCGAGATTGGCTGAACCTCCCACGAACAGGAGGCCAAGCCATGACCACGATCGCTACCGCACGTCCCACGATCCAGCGGCCAGATGCCGAGTACCTGGTCGACGATGCTCAGCTCGCCGCTGCGGCGTTCCTGGCCCGCTACAGCGGTCGGACCCTCGACGCCTACCGCCACGACCTGCGGGGCTACTTCCAGTGGGCCGCCGACAGCCAGGCACCAGTGCTCGAAGCAACTCGCCCCCACATCGAGCTGTACCGCTCCTGGATGGAACAACGCGGCCTGGCAGCGTCAACGATCGACCGGCGGCTCTCGACCGTCTGCGGCTTCTACCGATTCGCCCACATCGATGGCCGGATCGGGTCGAACCCGGCCCAGTACGTTCGCCGCCCACAGGTCCATCCTTCGGATGCCCGCGGCCTCGACCGCTCTGAGTTGGGTGTGTTCCTCTTCACCGCAGAGCAGCACGACCGCGACCACGCGGTGCTCGCCGTGCTGCTCGGGCTCAACGGGTTGCGGGTCAGCGAGGCGTGCGCCACCAACGTCGAGGACCTTGGCCTCGAACGGGGCCACCGCACCCTGCGCATCCTCGGCAAGGGCAACAAGCCCGCCACCATCCCGCTCGTGCCCCGCACGGCGCGAACCATCGACCTCGCCGTGGGCGAACGCTACGCGGGTCCGATCCTGCGCCGGCGAGACGGCCAGCGCCTTGACCGGCGCACCGCCCACCGGTGGGTCCGAGCAATCGGCAAGCGGGCTGGCGTGGGCCCGGTGCACCCGCACATGCTCCGAGCGGCGTTCATCATGGCGGCGCTCGACGCCGGGGTGCCGCTTCGCGACGTCCAGATCGCTGCCCGGCACGCCGACCCGCGCACCACAACCATCTACGACCGTCGACGGCAGAACTTCGACCGCCACGCGGCCTACGTCGTAGTCGCCTTCGTCGCCGGCGGCTGATCCTGAACGAGCAACCTCAAGCGGCACTTGAGGGACGCTCGCTCGAGGTTCTCGGATGCTCGGGGGCAACGCGACACACTGTGTGAATGATCGCCATCTACGCCGGCAGGTTCGATCCCGTGACCAACGGACACCTCGACATTCTGAGGCGGTCCGCACGCATCTTTGAGCAAGTCGTGGTGGCGGTCTTCGACGCACCTTCAGACAAGACGCTCTTTCCCACGAGCCAGCGGGTCTCGATGCTTCAGACCTGCGTCCAAGACATGCCTGGTGTCTCGGTTGAACCCTTCGAAGGGTTACTCACCGACTTCGTCCGGGATCGTGGCGCCGATGCCATCGTCCGAGGCCTACGCGCCGTGACCGACTTCTCTGTCGAGTTCGATCAAGCGCTCATGTACAAGGACATGGCTCCGGAGATCGAGCAGGTCTATCTGATGAGCGATCTGAAGTTCGTCTTCGTCCGCGCGGCCCGCATTCGAGAGGTCGCAGCCCTCGGCCACGATGTCGCTCACCTCGTCCCAACACCCGTCGCACTCGCCCTCCGGAAGATCTGGCCGTTGAAGTCGTAGTCATCCGATCGACGAAAGGGCGATGCCACCGAACGCCGGCTGGTAGCGCATCCACGGCGGCGTTCTGTTCGCCGCGGGTCGCCTTAGAGAGCAGGCCCCCTGAGTACGGATCGCCGAATCGGTCGGGCGCTCGGTCTGCGGTCTGGTTCGCACCACGACGGTGTTGAGTAGGTGCGATCGGGGCGCCGATGAGAAGTGGCGCCGGCA
>Ga0299914_10002537_pt1 | contig 12614 bp, 10 predicted proteins | sample RVTome_10_FD_201361 | JGI IMG/M metagenome (GOLD analysis project Ga0299914, IMG submission 201361) | Soil microbial communities from uranium-contaminated site in the Upper Colorado River Basin, Wyoming, United States - RVT153D57 (version 2) ...
GCCTCAGCGATGCGTGCCTACCCGCACCAGCTCTCGGGAGGACAACGTCAGCGTGTACTGATTGCGATTGCTCTCGCCTCTTCCCCCAAGGTCCTTGTGGCTGACGAGCCCACGACCGCTCTCGACGTAACGGTTCAGCTCGAAGTATTGAATGCGCTGGTCAGGGCGGTGGATGAGCGGCGCCTCGCGTTGCTCTTTGTGACTCATGACCTTCCCGTGGTTGCAGCATTGTGCGACCACGTCCTAGTGATGTACGCCGGCAAAATCGTTGAGTCTGGTCCGGTCGAGCGTGTGATCGGGGATCCGTGCCACCCATACACGATGGCATTGATTAACGCCATCCCACGGATGGCCACCTTGAACGGCGAGGTCCACAGTCTTGAACCCATACCGGGAGCTGCACCTCAGTTGGGCCACATACCCGAAGGCTGCGCCTACCGAGACCGCTGCCCACGAGCATCATCATTGTGCGCATCCGAGCCGCCGCTCGAGGTGTACGCCAGGGCAGGAGACGAATCCAGACGTGTCGCCTGCTGGCATCCACTCCAGGGAAGCACATGAGCCCACCGCTTCTCCAGATCAGCGATGTCTCGAAGACCTACCACCTGCCCAGAACGAAAGCCTTTTCCCCGCGTCGCACTCTGACGGCCGTCGATCATGTCTCGCTCGAGATAGAAGAAGGCGAGGTGCTCGCCGTAGTTGGCGAGTCGGGTTCGGGAAAAAGCACGCTGGCGTCGATGGTCGGCGGCCTCCTCCGACCCACCGACGGCCGAATCCTGTATCGCGGGGTTGAGGTCGCCTGTGGCGACCGAGCCGGTCAAGAGCTTGCGCGTCACGAGATTCAAATGGTCTTTCAAGATCCCGCTGGATCTCTGGATCCGAGGATGAAGGTAGGCGACTCGGTCGCGGAGCCACTGAAGGCGTTCTCGTTTTCGGGCGACCGGAGACGAAGAGTCGAAGAGTGTCTCCGCGACGTCGGGTTGGGCGCCTCATACGCTGATCGTTATCCCCACTCCTTATCAGGTGGTCAACGACAGCGTGTGGCGATCGCCCGAGCCCTCGCTCCCAGACCCACCCTCTTGATAGCTGACGAGCCAGTTACGTCCCTTGATGTCTCGGTCCAGGCGCAAGTAATCAACCTGTTGTCCAAACTCCAACGCGAACACGGGCTCGCCATGCTCTTCATTGCCCACGACCTCTCAGTCGTCTTCAACGTCGCCGACGGGGTCGCTGTGATGTATCAGGGCAAGATCGTCGAACACGGGGACACCCAAAGCGTCTTCTCCTCTCCGCAGCATCCGTACACCCGGCTCCTGATGCGATCGATCATTGATCTGGCTGCGAAGCGTTTGCCGACCGTTACACCGCGCACCGGTCAGGAGTCGCCTCCTCAGTCCCAAGATGCGTGCGTCTTCGCACCGCGTTGCCCACATGTTTTTGAGCGATGCCGGCAAGCTGTACCGCCGCTGGTGTCAGCGGAAGGCGCCTCTAGTGCAGGCCACGTGGCTGCGTGCTTACTCCTCGAACAACCGGTACGCAGATGAAAATCGTCGGATACACCGATCCGCTCACGGTGGAACCCGGCCAGTCGGTTTCTGTCATGGTTAGCTCGGTGGCTGACCGATTCCGGGCTCGGCTGGTTGAACTCACAGGATCTGAGGTCAATCAGGAGACCGGTGAGTTGAGTGCACTCAGCCGGCCGATACCAGGCGATCTGGGCGTGTGGGAAGAGCACCAGGGAAGAGCGCAGGAGCTTCACCCCGGTTCATACGCCTTCATCCCCGACGTAACAACAACGTCGCTCGGCACCATCATGATGACCGCCTGGATCTACCCCACACTCATCGCCGCCGGGCCACAGACAGTGATGTCCGTCGGGGAGCAAGGGAGAGAGGGCTTTGACCTTGGGCTTTCCGCCGACGGCTTGCCAGGCATTCGAATTTGGAAGTCCGGTGCAGTTGTCGAGGACTTCTCTCTCGACATGAAGGTCAGTGAGCGGAGCTGGTACTTCATTGCAGCCGGAATCGATGCCGGAACCAGACAGGTGACCCTCGCATCGTGGCCGAGAGAGGAATGGCCCGGTGACCAGGGCGGGACGGTGCTCTGTTCTGCAAACCCCGTGGCAATTGCCGAGCGAAGCAGTCTGACCATCGCCGCATGCAGTCTGGCGGGGGATCGCCCTGAACGCTGCTTTAACGGACGAGTTGCCGATCCCACGATCATCGGTCGTCGACTCAACGCATCAGAACTGCGAGAAGTCTGGGCGTCACGCGTACCGCCCAGGGGGTCGGAGGTAATGGGAACGTGGGACTTCTATCCCGAGTTAGGCCAGACAAGTCTCGTGCGTGACACATCTGGCCGAGGAGGACACGGACGAGCCGTCAATATGCCTGCCCGCGGTATCCCCAACCATCGCTGGCTAGGCCAGGAAGTCGATTTTCGTCTCGCTACCACCGAGTACACGGCAGCCCACTTCCACGAAGACGACCTGGACGACGCAGCGTGGGATGTGGACTATGCAATCGACCTCGATGACGCCATCCCAAGTGGGTTGTACGCGGTAGAACTCGCCGCAGGAGACGCAGTCGATATCATCCCGTTCTTCGTTCGCCCGAAGGAAAGCCACCAGCGAATCGCTCTCCTGATACCGACGTTCACGTACCTCGCGTACGGCAACGAGCAGCAGCTCGGTGATCCCAATGGGACCACCAGACGAGAGTTCGAAGCATCAGGTGGCGACTTCTCCTCGTATCCCAGTCAGGCGGAAGACAAATACGCGATCGACAATCGGATCTTGAGCAACTACGACACACACTCCGACGGGAGTGGCGTGTTCTATTCGTCCCGCCTGCGGCCTCTGGTCAATCTGCGTCCGCACTATCGGTTCCCATACCTGCGTCAGGGCCTGGGGGGTCCGCACGGCCTCCCTGCCGACCTCCAACTCATTTCATGGCTCCGGCACGAAGGCTACGACTTCGATGTCATCACAGACGAGGACCTCCACCGCGAGGGCGTGGATCTATTGCGGCATCACGATGTTGTCGTTTCGGGGACTCACGCCGAGTATTGGTCGGCTGAGATGCTCGATGGAGTCCATGCATTTCTCACTTCGGGTGGGCGATTCATGTATCTGTCAGGCAACGGCTTCTACTGGGTCACCCAACTCGATCCGGAAGGCTCGCACACGATCGAAGTTCGGCGCTGGGGCCATTCGAGTGGCACCTGGGAAACAGACCCAGGTGAGTGGTACCACTCGTTCACAGGTGAGCTCGGGGGAATCTGGCGTTTTCGGGGGCGAGCCTCACAGCGCTTCGCTGGCGTCGGATATAGCGCCATCGGCCTCAGCGAGGGCAGGCCGTTCCGGAAGGTCGCTGAAGTGCCGCATGGGCTCGAATGGGTCTTCGACGGAGTGCAAGACGATCAGTTTGGCGACTATCGGTCTTCGGTCACAGGTCGTGGGGCGGCCGGTTGGGAACTCGACCGTCACGATCCTGGACTCGGATCTCCGGTCTCGGCGTTTCTCTTGGCAACGGCCTCGGAATTCCCGAGAGATTATCACCGCGTGGTCGAGGACACTGTTCATCATCCAGTTCCGGAGATGAACGATCCACTAGTTAGAGCAGACCTCGTATTGCAGACGTACCCGAATGGAGGGGCCATCTTCTCTGCGAGCACAATCGGCTGGTGCGCAGTCCTCCAGCACAACGAGCACGACAACGACGTCGCCCGCGTCACTCGAAACGTCATTGAGAGGTTTTTGAGCGACGCGCAACTTGTCGCAGACTGAACCCGCCGCGTGTTCAGTGTGAAATAGCCGCCACAATTCACACACAATACAGTCTGCTGTCTAAGGCGGTTGGATGTCAGGAGGTTCCGTAGGCCCCGTACTAGGGCTCGGGGTTGGTAAGAGCGTACAGTGTTCTGTATAATCTGGAGTGGCCCCAGGAGGCATTGAATTTTGGACTCAAGACAGACGACTACACCAAACCCGCTATCCCGACGGCCATCAAGTAGCTCGGCCGGACATCGCCCTTTCATGTCACAGACCGGGCGTGTGGGTCAGTTACTCGCAACATCGTTCCTCCGCCTCGAGCCAGGGGATCAAGTGCCAACGATTGCCGAATTGGCCGCTGCGTTTGAGGTAGGAACTGGCACTGTCCAAAAGGCCCTCGACCTCTTGAAAGACGCTGGGGGAGTCGAATTGCAGCCGCGTGGCCACCTGGGGACTTTCATCCGTTCGGTAGATCGAACTGCCCTGTGGAAGGCTGCGGGAGCCGACATCGTGGTGGGGTCTATGCCCCTTCCCTACTCGCGTCGCTACGAGGCCTTAGCCACGGGTCTGCGCGCTGCGTGGCCCACCGATGAACTGGAGCTCCTTCTGTCGTTCGCTCGCGGATCAGAACAGCGTCTGCAGGCACTCACCTCCAACCGGGTCGACTTCGCGGTTATGTCACGTTTCGCTGCGGACAATGCTCTCGAACGAGGGCTGCCCATTGAAGTGGCCGTGCAATTGCCCGGACACTCCTATGTGCAAGGCCATGAGCTGCTATTCGCTCCGGGCAAAGGGCCCGAGATCAAACGCGGATACCGCGTTGGCGTCGATTCCACTTCTGCAGATCAAGTCGCGCTCACCAAGCTCGAATGTGCCGATAGGGCGGTGGAGATGATCGAAATCAGCTACATGCAGCTGGCTGAAGCCTTGACGACCAACCGGATCGACGCCGCGGTGTGGTCATCTGATCAGTTAGTTATGCCCATGCCCGAAGTCTCACGGACCGAATTGCACAACAACGAGTCTCGGCAGCTTGCAGGGACGGTGACGACCGCCGTGATCGTGACCAGTGCCGAGGGGGCACCTGCCCGCGAGCTGATCCGCAGCCTTCTCGATGTGGGATTGCTCGAGGAGACACTTTCGCGGGTTCTGTCTGGCGATGAGCTTCCTTCGTACTGATCGCTCGTGACTAATGCGACCCCTACCACGGAGGAGAAGCTCACCCTCCTCGTCGAGTCGGGGACCATTGCATCGGCGACCATGACCTCGGTTCTCGGGCTCATGCCCGATCTCGATGAGAGGTTCTCTGGTGGCTTCGACGAAGGTTTGGGCCAGATGCTTCTGGTCCACCTCGCTATGGCAGTCGAACGGGTGAGGAGAGGGGAGGACATCGAGCACTCAGAAGCTCTCGACGGGGTTTCTGGCGAGGCGCTCCAACGCGCTCGGCTGTTGCTCGCTCGGCTATCGGCAACGATAGGCATCGACATCGGCTCTCAAGCTGAGATTGCCTATGTGGCCGCCTATCTCGAAGCCATCGAGGGGGAGAGTCGGTGACCCGGGTTCTGGTGGCAGGGCTCCGCTCGTCACAGGCAGCTCGGATTGGAGCCGACACCGGAGGCGACTCGCTGACCTTCGAAACCGCATCTGACTTCGATGCGGCAGTGGCAGTGGCCTCGGGTGAGGCCGAGTACTACGTAGGCATATGTCAGAGTGGCGCTGGGGCCGCTCTGGCAATGGCTATCGGTCTTCTGGGCAGCGACAGGGCCCGCAGCGTTTCCACGCCGGGCAGGCCGCCGTCTCCGACCGAAATCCAACAAGCGGTGGATGAAGGTGTTGTGGCCTTCGGCGTCCCTCTCGACCACATAGAGACCGCCGTTCCGCTGATTGTCCAAGCGATCCTCAGCGAGAGAAGAGAAGGGTGAGTCCTCTGGTCGGTATCGCTGGCTTTGCGATAGCCGGTGCTCTTGCCGCAGGGGCGGCCTTCGACGGCGTGGCGACATACCACGACGGCCTCCGCCCGTTGATGCCAGAGTATCGGCGAGGAGAGATGGAGCGGGCCGATCTTGGGCGTCGAGGCTGGGCGATGAGCGCTGGATTCGTGAGGTGGTTCGCCCTCCCTTTCATCTTGGTGTCGGGTGTTGGTGTCAGCCATGCAGTGTTTCTGCCAACAGACATCGTCGGCCTGCGTTCTGCACGACGGGCTCTTGCGTTACTGGTGGGTGGCGTGGTGGGGCTACTCGCCGGAGCCCTCGTCTTGGTGGTGGACTTCCTTCCTGCAGATCTGACGAATACATGGTTGGAGATGGCGGAACCGCTTCGCTACCTCATCATTCTTCTGCCTGTTGTCGCCGCCTTGGAGTACCGCGGGCTTGCGGCCGCGGTCTTGGTCTCCCTGATCGTGGTGGCACTGAGGATCACCGTCACCATCAGCACCGTTGGCGTCGATCCGGACGCGATGGCTCTTCTCGGAGGAACTCTTGCCTGCCTCATCATCGCTCTCCGGGAGAGAGTCCCCGCCCCGGAGCGACCCGAAGTCTTGAGCCACAACCTCTACGCGGCTCGAAGAAGTCTCATCTACCTGACGCCCCTTGGCGCTGTGGTCGGAGCCCTGGCCTACGGTGGCTTTCTCGCTGGGGAGCCCGGTGCAGCGCTGCTATTGGGTGCTGATCTCCGCTGGGCGGCCGCATCCGTAGCGATCTTCTCCGGGGTTGCGTTCATCCCAAGCGTGACTCGTTCTGTTGCGGTGAGCGGGTCTGCATCCACACAGGGGAGCCCTGACTGGGTTCTGGCGGTCGGCTTCCTCGCTCCCTCCTACTGGGCTGCCGCGCTCGGGGGAGCTGCTGCACTGTCTGCCGAAGTGCTCGGGGCACCGCTTCTGCTTCGACTGGTCGACCGTCATCCAAAGCTGTCGGTTATGGGAGTCGCGATGCGTCACGCTTTGGTCGTCGTGTTCGATCTGGCTGTTCTGATCGGAGGCGCCATGGTCGCCCATGCGTTGCTGCCGGGATTCGGTTTGGCCACGGTGGTAGGGCTGTTCATCTGGAACGAGGCGAAGGGTCGCCCACTCATGCCAATAGCCGTCGGTGCTCTCGGAGCCATTGCAGCTGGCATCGTCGAGTATCTGTTGGAGACGTTTTGAGAATGAGCCATCCTACGCCTCCTCCGGAGGTCCTCGAGGCCCATCCACTCGAAGTCCTCGACGTCGAGACCGCATCATTGCTCCAGTTCTCCTGGGTCGAGACAGTCGCCCTTCACTTCTCCGGGGCTTCGAGCCTCGACACAGGCGATCTGGGTGTCCGCGAACCCAGCGGTCGCCCACACACGACCGCCCGCGTCGAAGCCGCCCTGGCTGACATGTTTCACGCGGAGGATGCGGTCATGGTGCGCGGTTCCGGAACCGGAGCGATCCGGTCCTCGTTCTTCGCCGCCTTCGATCCGGGATCGACCATCCTCGTTCATTCCTCACCGGTCTATGACACCACCGCGGTGACGATCCGCGCCATGGGGTTGGTCACGAGCGAGGCCGACTTTCACGAGCTCGACTCGCTGAGGCCTTCCGACCGTCTGGCCGGTGCTCTGGTCGCCCACTCGCGGCAGCTTCTCAGTGACCACTACGACCCGGGAGCAGTGATCACACGACTCAAAGATCTCTTGGGCGACAAGCCAGTCGTTGTCGACGACAACTACGCAGTAGCCAAGGTCAAGCGTATTGGCGTCGAGCATGGAGCTGACCTTTCCACCTTCTCGGCCTTCAAACTCGCCGGCCCCGAAGGAGTCGGCGTCATCTGCGGGGCTAAACCCCTCGTCGACCGGATTCGGAACGACAACCTGTCTGGAGGCTGCCAGGTCCAGGGCCATGAGGCAATGGCCACACTACGCGGCCTCATCTCCACCCCAGTGCTCGCAGCGGTCCAGGGCAGGGTGGCCAACGAGGTAGCGGACCGCCTAGAAGGTGGCGAGATCCCTGGCGTGTGCTCGGCTGTATCGACCAACAACGCAGAGACCATCGTTGTAGTCCGCCTCGACGAGCCTGTCGCCGTAGCTGTTATCGAAGCCGCCGCACGCCACGGCGCGGCTCCACATCCCGTTGGTGCCGAATCCCGTTACGAGTTGGCTCCCTTGGTGTATCGGGTGTCGAAGTCGATGTTGAACCAACATCCGTCGTGGCGGGATTGGCTTATCAGGATCAACCCGAATCGAGCGGGGGCGGACCACATCATCAGGGTGCTCGCCGCCGCCATCTCTGAGGCGAGGACAGCGTAGAGATGTACCTCGCCCGAACACTACGAGAGAACCGAACGCTGGTCGAAGCTGCGATCGACCTCCATCAAAGTGGACGTCTGCCGCCGGCATGCTTCCTCATCGACGTCGACAGGGTCCATACCAACTCGAGGTTGGTCGCCTCGGCTGGAGCGAAGCACGACATCGATCTGTTGTTCATGTCCAAACAGATAGGCCACAACTTGGAGGCTATTGACGCCATCAGAACGGCTGGTATCGACAGGACGGTTGCAGTGGACGGCCGAAGCGCGTCGATTCTGGCAAGGGCGGGTGTCCCTCTGGGTAACATCGGTCACCTCTCTCAGGTGCCGCGACATCAACTCCCCCACCTGATCTCCCTAGAACCTGGTGTGGTCACCTTGTTCAACTCGCGGCAGGCTGAGGCAGTTGCCGCGGCGGCACAAGGCCTCGGCATGACACAGGCGGTCCAGCTCAAGGTGGCGGTGGAGGAGGGACCGGTCTTTCCCGGTCAGGAGGGCGGGTTCACGCTCACTGAGTTTGACGGCGAGTTAAAGCAGATCGCAGATCTTGATGGCATCGACGTGATCGGCGTAACCGCTTATCCATGTGTCGACTACGACGAGACCCAGCAGACCTACGTGCCTTCGGTACTGGTGCCGGAGTTGGTAGCTGCGGCGGAGAGACTTGCGGACACTCTCGATGTCACACCGGTGGTCAACGCACCTGGATCCACGAGCGTGGCTGCGATGCGAATTCTGGGAGAGATCGGAGCGACGGTCGCCGAGCCCGGACATGCCCTCACCGGAACCGGTCCCCATCATGCCAACGGCGAGGGGCCCGAGGAGCCGGCAATCGTGTATGTATCCGAGATCGTCCATGTCGATGACGGCGCGGCGCACGCGATTGGGGGTGGGCTGTACCGGCGAGGTCGACTCGCAAACGCCATCGTCGGGCACGACGAGTCAGCGGTCGCAGAGCCTCCCCTGCCGGTCTCAGTCCCCGGCCCGGGATACATCGACTATCACTTCTCGATCAACACGATGGGAAGTCGTATCAATGTCGGCGATACGGTCGTCTGCGCTTTCCGTCCCCAAGTGTTCGTCACCTATTGCCGCACTGCCTCAATTGCCGGCATCGGATCGAGCGAACCAGACCTTGGCCCGATACGGGACAGTCTGGGCAACCCCGACCTGACCTGGACCGGCGAATGAGGGCGATCCTCCTGATTCTCGATGGTGTGGGGGTGGGTGACTCCGACCTTCCGTCGGAGTCTGAATGCAACACGCTGGCCTCGGTGATCGAGGCCACCGGTTGTCGCATGTCCACACTCGAGCGGCTTGGGATCGCCAACCTGCTCGGTCCACCCACACCTCATGCGGAAGCGACCGCGTCTTACGGTAAGGCAACTCTGGCGTATGCCGGCGCGGACAGCTACCTGGGGCATCAGGAGATCCTCGGAGTCATCCCTCCTGTTCCGACGAACCAACTGCTCGAGGTGACTTCGGATCGAATCTGTGCAGCGCTTGTTGCTGCGGGAAGCCAAGTTGAGATGCTCGACGGCGGCCCTGCACTGTTGGTGGATGACGACGTCCTCGTGGGTGACAATCTCGAAGCCGCACCGGGACAAGCCGTGAACTTGATTGGCGCTACCACCGACATGGCGTTCCAGCGACTTGAGGAGATTGGACACTTGGTTCGTGCGGAAGTGCTCAACAGCCGAGTGATCGTCTGTGGGGGGAGAAGCTTCGGCGTGGACGATCTACGGGCAAATCTCACTCGAGCAGCAACTGGCCAACATGGCGTTGCCACGCCGTCCATCGGTCTCTATGACAACTCGTTCCAGGTTCGTCATATTGGCCTTCCTGTAGACAGCGACTCCCAGATCCACACCAGACTCATGCGCAACGCGATACACGTATCCCTGTTGGGAAAGGTCGCTGATCTCGCAGCCGGCGATGTGAGCGAGCGTGACCCCACCGTCGCAACCAGCGACATCCTCGATCGTCTTGAGGATTGGCAAGCGAGACACAAGGAAGGATTCGTCGCAGCAACCGTCCAGGAGACAGACCTGGCCGGTCACGAGCAGGACCCGGTGCGGTTCGCGTCAGTTCTCGAGACCGTTGACGCGCGACTTAGGGGGATTCTCGAATGTATGGACCAGAAAGACCTCCTCGTCGTTACAGCCGACCACGGCAATGATCCCGTCAACGGAGGTGGACGCCACAGCCGGGAAAAGGTACCTGTGCTTAGCTATCGCCCTGGCACTTTGGCCACGGATCTCGGCCAGCGGAGCACACTGGCCGACGTCGCTGCCAGCATCGCCGATCACTTCGACATCAGGTGGGGCGGAGACGGAATCTCGTTCAGTCACGACTCAGTCAAACTGCCCGCACCGTGAGACTTTCAAGACTTCCGGGAACGCTCATGTCGGCCGAAATCAGCCAACAGCCCGACGCGCTCGGTGCCCTGATCACCCGCCGCACCGAGATCCTCGAAGAAGTGAGGAATGTGCAACGGGCCGATCATCCAGGCGTGATCTTTGTCGCGCGCGGGTCATCCGATAACGCTGCGCTCGCTGGACGCTACGCCGTGGAGATGACCTCACGACGCCCAGCAGCTCTGGGCGCACTCAGCATGCACAACCGATACGGGTGCCAATCCGATCTCGCCGGGTGGCTAGTGGTCGGCGTCAGCCAGTCGGGCGCCACCCCGGAAGTCATCGACTACACGGCATTTGCCCGCCGCGGCGGAGCCCGCACCATTGCTGTGACGAATGGGACTGACAATCCGTTGGCAGATGCAGCTCACGTCGCTATCTCCCTCGACACCGGGCCGGAGAAAGCTGTTCCCGCCACGAAGACCTTCACGGCAACCGTTGCTGTCCTGCTGTTCATAGCGGAAGCCCTTGGCCCATCACCGTGGGAGGATCAGTGGGACGATGTCCCGGCTGCGGTCGCAGGTTGTCTCACCGATCCGCCTAGCAGCGAAATGGCTCGATCTCTCGCCCAAAGCCAACGCATACTCGTGGTAGCGCGGGGGGTCTTGACGGCGGCAGCGCACGAAACGGCCCTGAAACTCCAGGAGACCACGGGTCGGACCGTCAGCGCCTATTCCTCCGCGGATCTCTACCACGGACCGATCGCGTCATATGGCCGTGAGACAACCGCCATTGTGATCGGTGCCGACGGCCCGACCGGACCCGACGCAGTAGGCGTAGCAGAGACGCTGGGGCAGAGAGGGGTTGAAGTCATTCGTGTGGGCTCGGCAGACCCGAACTCGGATCTGGCCACGCCACCCAGGCACGACGCCCTCTCCGTCATCACGACCTCCGTTCGTGGTCAACAGCTCGCTCTCGGGCTCGCCCGCATCCTCGGATCGGACCCAGATCACCCAGAAGGCCTCGCGAAGGTCACGTACACGGTATGACCGAGCCCGACTGCACGGTCGAAGTCCATCTGAGCGACCCATCGGGCCTTCATGCGAGACCAGCCGCAGCCCTCGTGGAGACGGCTGCGGCCTTCAAGAGCCAAGCGTGGCTTGCCACAGAAGAAAAGTCGGTCGAGCTGACATCCATGGTGAACGTCCTCGCCCTGGGGATATCAGGGAACACGACCGTGAGGCTCAGTGCCCGTGGCCCTGACGCCGCAGGAGCCTGCGACGCGCTCGCCGACATCCTCAGGACCACATCCGCAACGGAGCCTGCGCCGCGAGCGTCAGAGTCCGCAACGGCGCCACTGTGGCGTGCACGATTCGCCGCAGGGGGCATCGCCAGAATCGGCGATCCCATAGATGCCTTAGCGAAGGTAGCCGATGACCTCTGGCAGCAGGCGGCGGACGCCGACGGTGAGACAACGGCCATCCTGAAGGGCCTATCGGCGATGGCAAGTGACCCGATCCTCGAGGACCGCCTTCAAGCAGCACTAGCCCAGGGTCACCCCACGACTCAAGCCGTCGCCGAGGCCTTCGAACACTTCGCAGGAGACATCGGCAGCTCGGGCGATGACTACATAGCGGCTCGAGGCGGGGACCTCATCCACGTCCGCGACGCAGTACTCACATATCTCGAGGGCAGGACGAAGAGCATCGCGATCCCGGACCATCCGGTCGTTCTGGTCGCTGCCGACCTGAGTCCGTCCGAAGTGGCGAGACTCGACGCTGATCGCATTTACGGCCTCATCCTCACCAATGCCGGTCCGACCAGCCACAGCGTCATGGTGGCGCGAGCGCGCGGGATCCCCGCCGTCGTTGGAGATGCCGCGCGCGAGCTTGAGGACGGGATGGTCGTGACTATCGATCCGACGACTGGAACGGTGGAGCGGGCAGATGATCAGACAGTTCCGTCTGGGAAGGGCAGTCCGACTGGTCTTCCCGCTGACACGGCGCCAACCACACTCCCTGCTGGGCCCGTGAGACTCGGCGCCAACGTGGGTTCCGTTTTCGATGCCACACAGGCGCGTCTCGCCGGCGCAACCTCGATCGGTCTCTATCGAACCGAACTCGCCTTTCTCGCTCACGATCTCCTGCCGACCGTAGACGAGTTGGACTCCAATCTTGCTGCTATTCAAGAGGCTTTCGGGGACGGTTTGATGACTGTGCGGAC
>Ga0299914_10002539_pt1 | contig 12613 bp, 7 predicted proteins | sample RVTome_10_FD_201361 | JGI IMG/M metagenome (GOLD analysis project Ga0299914, IMG submission 201361) | Soil microbial communities from uranium-contaminated site in the Upper Colorado River Basin, Wyoming, United States - RVT153D57 (version 2) ...
GACAAGGCGACGACCGAGTTGCTCCGCCGCACGACCTTCACCGCGATGTTCGTCGCCAGCGACATCCTCACGCTCGGTGCCTATGGCGCTCTTCGCGAGGCCGGTCGGCGGGTGCCTGATGGCGTCTCGGTCGTCGGCTTTGACGACATCCCGCTCGCGGCCTACTTCGACCCACCCCTGACCACGGTCCGGCTGCCGGCTTTCGAGCTCGGGCAGGCAGCCGGGCGTGCACTCCTCGACCGGATCGCCGGTCGTGCGGTGCCGCAGCGAACGCTGCTCCCGACCGAGCTCATCGTTCGAGGATCGACGGCGCCGCCGTCGACGCACCGGGATCGACGCTCGATCAGCTGACACCCGGGTTCACGGAGGAGAGGGTCGACCGAAGTCCGGCCGATCCGGAAAGGAGAACGACATGGCGTTTCGAAGGAGCCGGACGTTCCGGCTCATCGCGCTGCTCGCGGCAGCGCTCCTGGTGTTCGTCGCCTGTGCGGGCGATGGAGGCGAGGGCGATAGCGGCACCGAGGTGACGGTCGTCGGCACGTGGGGCGGCTCCGAGCAGGATTCGTTCCTGGCCATGGTGGCCCCGTGGGAGGAATCGACCGGCAACACGGTGAAGTACACCGGGTCGCGCGGGCTCGGCGCCTACCTCACGACCGCCGTCCAGTCCGGCACGCTGCCGGACCTCGCCGGACTCCCGGGGCCAGGCGAGATGGCCGAGTTCGCCCAGCAGGGCGCGCTGCGGCCGCTCGACGAGGTTCTCGATCTCGAGACCTATCGCTCCCAGACGTCCCCGGCGTTCGTCGAACTGGGAACGGTTGACGACAAGATCGTCGCGGTCTTCATCAAGAGCGCCCTCAAGGGCCTCATCTGGTACAACACGAGCACGTTCACCGGCGAGCCGCCGGCGACCTGGGACGAGGTCATGGCGACCGATCCCGGGAGCGCCGAGTCGCTCTGGTGCGTCGGTCTCGAATCCGGCGCCGACTCCGGCTGGCCGGGAACCGACTGGATCGAGGACATCGTCCTGCGCCAGTCGGGCCCTGACGTCTACGACGCCTGGGTCGCCGGCACCCACCAGTGGTCGACACCGGAGATCCGGTCCGCCTTCGAGGCGTTCGGCGACGTGCTGGACAGCTCGTACGGCGGCACGACATTCGTCAACAGCACCAACTTCGGTTCCGGCGCGAACCCCATGTTCGAGGATCCGCCCGGCTGCCTCTTCCACCACCAGGCGAGCTTCATCACCGACTTCTTCAAGGAGCAGGGTGGAGCCGCGGACGGCGAGTTCGACTTCTTCCCGATGCCGGACATGAACCCCGAATACGCGGGCGCCTTCACCGGTGCCGGCGACCTCTTCGGCCTGTTCTCCGACAAGCCGGCCGCACAGGACCTCCTGAAATACCTGGTCACGCCGGAAGCCCAGCAGATCTGGGTGGATCGCGGCGGGGCCCTGTCCGGGAATACCGAGGTCACGACCTACCCCGACGAGGTGTCCCAGCGATCGGCCGAGACGCTCGGCTCCGCCGAGATCTTCCGCTTCGACGGTGGCGACCTCATGCCGCTGGCCATGAAGGCCGCGTTCTTCCGGGCGATGGTCGACTTCACCGAGAACCAGGGCAATCTCGACACCATCCTCGCCGGTCTCGACGAGGTGCAGGCCAGCGCCTACGCACAGTAGGGGCGGCCACCAACTTCGGGGGAGCCGGGCGCACGCCCGGCTCCCCAGGTCCAACCGAAGGAGGTGTCCATGGACGACCAGCTCGTCACCGCGGCGGTGGTCGTTTTCGGTGTCCCGGCTGCGCTGATCGGCTACGTCCTGCTCTCGGAGCGCCTCATCCAGGCGTTTCCGGAGAAGCGCCAGGGTCGCATCCGGCCATGGCTGTGGATCGCGCCTGCAGTCGCGTTTCTCATCGTGTTCCTGGTCTACCCCACCCTGAATACCGTGGTCCTCTCGTTCCAGGACCGCTTCTCGCGAGAATTCGTCGGCTTGGACAACTACGTCTGGTTCTTCGGCGACAGCACGACGCTCGAGGCTCTTCGGAACAGCATCCTGTGGGTCGTCTTCATGACCGCCGGCGTGGTCGGGCTGGGCTTGCTCATCGCGATCCTCGTGGATCGGGTCCGCTACGAATCTGTTGCCAAGACGGCGATCTTCATCCCCCTGGCAATCAGCTTCGTCGCAGCGGCGATCATCTGGAAGTTCATGTACGAGTACCGGCCGCCGGGGACCACCCAGATCGGGACGGTCAACGCGGTCACCGGGTTCTTCGGCCTGGGTCCCGTCGACTGGATCAGGGAGCGGTCGTTCCTGATCGACAACTTCGCCCTGATTTTCATCGGGATCTGGATGTGGACGGGCTTCGCGATGGTGATCCTGTCAGCAGGCCTGAAGGGCATCAGCACCGAGCTCCTCGAGGCGGCACGCGTCGACGGCGCGAATGAGTGGCAGGTCTTCCGCGGGATCATCTTCCCGCTCCTGCTGCCGACAATCTTCGTCGTCGGGACGACCATCGTCATCACCGCCCTCAAGTCCTTCGACATCGTGTTCACCCTGACGAACGGGGCGTTCGGTACCGACGTCATCGCCCGGAAGATGGTCTTCGAGATGTTCACCGTGCAACACTTCGGCCGGGCGAGTGCCGTGGCGATCGTGCTCCTTCTCGGGATCATTCCGTTCATGGCGGTCAACATAAAGCGCTTCCGCGAGCAGGAGGCGATCCGATGACCGCGCCTCCCGTCGCCGCGCCGGTCGCGACCCGGGCAACCGTCGCAAAGCGCGAGCGGCGCGGGCGTGGTGGCAGGGTGCTGCTCCACGTCGCAGTCCTCGGGCTGATGGCCTTTTGGCTCGTCCCGACGTTGGGCCTGTTCATCAACTCGTTCCGGCCCGCCGCCGAGGTGGCCGGGGCACCGTGGTGGACATCGCTGCTCCCGCCGTGGGACTTTACCCTCGCGAACTACGACCACGTCCTGAACCAGAACAACCTGGGCGACGCGTTCATCAACAGCCTGTTCATCACGATCCCGGCGACGGTGATGACCGTCATGGTCGCGGCCTTCGCGGCATACGCCTTCGCGTGGATGAACTTCCCGTACAAGAACGCGATCTTCGTCGGGATCGTCGGGCTCCTGGTCATCCCGCTCCAGTCGACCCTGATCCCGGTCCTCCGACTGCTGGCCGGGCTGGGGATCGCCGGGGAGTTCATGGCGGTCTGGCTGGCGCACACCGGATACGGCCTGCCGTTCGCGGTCTACCTGCTCCGCAACTACATGGGCGGCCTCCCGCGCGAGGTCTTCGAATCCGCCGCTATCGACGGGGCGAACCCGGCGACTGCCTTCTTCCGGCTGGCGCTCCCGATGAGCGTCCCGGTCCTCGCCTCGCTCACGATCTTCCAGTTCCTGTTCGTCTGGAACGACCTCCTCGTGTCGCTGATCTACATCGGCCCGACGCGCTCGGAGAACCTACCGATGACCGTCGTCGTGTCCAACCTCGTCAGCTCGCTGGGCGGCGAGACACACTTCCTGACGGCGGCCGCGTTCCTGACGATGATCCTGCCGCTGGCGGTCTTCCTGCTGCTCCAGCGTTACTTCGTCCGCGGCATCACCGGCGGCGCCGTGAAGGGCTGAGCCCCCGACTCGCGCCCGACGGACAACGGCGGCACCTCCGGTGCCGCCGTTCGATTCCACCCGGCGATCGCCGCCTCAGGTCCGGGTTCGACCCGACCGCCGGCCACGGGTGGCCCGACCGCCGACATTCGCCGGCAGCTCGCCGAGTGGCGGCGCGACCGGCCGCGGCGGTCGCTCGTGGACGACCTCGAAGCCGCTGGTGTTCGCGAGCACGTCGACCTTGCCATCGTTGAACGCGAGGCTCACCGCTCCCCTGCCCGCCCGCAGGTTGCGAATCGTCAGTGAGGGCAGCCAGTCGGGCAGCGCGGGATCGACGTACAGCCGGGGCCCGTTCGTGCCGGCCGACGCGTGGATCCCGCACAGGATCGCGACCAGGCGGAAGACCGAGGCCGCGGCCCACGCCTGCGGCACGTTCGCGTCGAGGTATTGGACCGGGAAGCTGCCCGGTTGGCGGGGCAGGCCCGCGAACAGCTCCGGCAGGCGGTGGGCCACGAAGCGCTCCGCGGCGTCGAAGATTCCGCGCGCCACCTTTGCCGCTTCGTCGGCGTAGCCATAGCGCCGGAAGCCGCCTGCCGCCATCGCATTGTCGTGCGGCCAGACTGTCCCGGTGTGGTAGCTGAACGGGTTGTACGCGACGTGGTCGGACGACAGCGTCCGGATTCCCCAACCCGACCACATGTCGTCGGCCATGAGCCGGGCGACGACGCGACCGGCCCGCTCCGGCGGCACGATCCCGCTGGCGAGGCAGTGACCGGCGTTCGAGGCCACCGAACGAATCGGTCGCTTGTCGCCGTTGAGACCGAGGTAGTACGTCCCCTCGCTCTCCCACCAGAAGTCGTTGTTGAAGCGCTCGTACAGGCGCCAGGCCTCGGCCTTCAGGCGGGCGCTGTCGTCCTCCCGACCGAGCCGCGCGTAGATGTCGGCCATGCGCAGCTTTGCGTCGTAGGCATACCCCTGGAGCTCGCACAGCGCGAGGGGCAGCGGTGCCAGCGTCCCGTCGTGTTCGGGTATCGCATCGCCAGCGTCCTTCCAGCCCTGGTTGTAATAGCCGTGGGTCGAGCGCGTCCGGTATTCCTGGAAACCGTCCCCGTCGAGGTCGCCGTGGCGATCGATCCAGGCCATCGCGACCTCGACGTTGGGCAGGTAGCGCTCAAGGATCTCGATGTCGCCGAGCCACTGGTACAGGTACGACACGACGATCACGAACAGGCTGGTCGCGTCGTGCGTCCCGAAGTACGGCGTGTAGGGCAGCAGGCCCAGCTGGGTCAGCTCGCCGTGCCGGATCTCGTGCGGGATCTTGCCCGGTTCCATGTCGCGTTCAGGGTCATCCTCGGTCGCCTGCAGCTCGGCCAGCCGGCGAAGCGCCCCGGCGGCGAACTCTGGGAAACCCGAAATGCCCTGCATCGACACGATGAGGGCATCCCGCCCGAACAAGGTCACGTACCAGGGCACGCCCGCGGCCGGGATGAACACGCCCGGCGCGAACTGCGGATCCTCGAGCCGGAGTGCTTCCATGTCGCGGATCGCCTGGCGCCACGATCGCTGGACGATCTCGTTCGTGGTCTCGATCCCGACCTTCGGAAGGTCGTCCACCGCGTCGCCGGTCGGGACCACGAGACTGTGGCACGGCAGGGTCGTCGGCCGGCGCCCGGAGTACGTGATGGGCAGCCAGCGCAGGCATGCATGCCAGACACCCTTCGGCTCCAGGTCGACGACGAAGACGAGCCGTCCGTTGGCGAATTGCGCCGGCGAGTCGGCGCGGCCGATCTCGACGGTCAGCTCCCGCCGGAAGTCGCGGTTCCGATACTTCGTCCGGAGCACCTGGCGCGCCCGCGACCACTGCGTGTCGAGGGTGCCCCGCCGCAGGAGCTTCCGACGGCGGACGTCGAAGATATCGGCGAAGTCCGAGGCGATCGCGATCTCGAGCAGCAGCCGGACGGGACGCCGCGCGTAGTTGACCACGTCGTAGTCCTCGTGAACGCCGCCGGACACGGTCCGATCCAGCCGGATCGACAGGTTCTCGCGCGGTATCGTCCCGGTCGCGTCGAGCAGTTCGGGGTTCGTGAACTCGTAGCGCGACGAGAAGAACTCGATCGGCGAGGAATTCAGCAGCGTCGGCCGGCGTCCGTTGACCCACAGGTCATAGGCGGAGATGAAACGCGTGTCTCGGGCGAAGAAGCCCTGTTCCTCGTCGGCATCGATCCGGCCGTTGGGCTGGCAGACCACGACGCGGTCGTCGCGATTGATCGTGATCGTGGGCGGGCCGACTGGGACGGCTAAGGTCACGCCGTCATGCTAGCGCCCAACACGGACCCCGGCATGCCCGGTGCGCCGGGCACGCTCAGGCCCGGCACGACTCATCGGCGCAGCAGCTACCTAGACCCCGAGTCGCTCCCGGAGGCGCACGACCTGATCCGCCAGCTCGGCCTCCCGGGTACGGGCGCCGTCGACGACGGCAGGTGGAGCCTTGCCGACGAATGCCTCGTTGGCAAGCCGGGCGCGGGCCGCGGCGAGCCGTTCCTCGGCCGCGGCGAGCTCGCGTTCGAGACGAGCCCGATCGAGCTCGGCCGCGACTGCGCCGTCCCCGGCCCCATCGCCTGCATCGGGCCGGCGGACGATCGCCTCCGTCTCGCCGGCGATGACCGTCAGGCTGCCCGCTTCGGCAGCCGAGAGCGCGGCAAGCGCCTCGCGCGACGGGTGCCGAGTGATGGGGCGCGCCCTGGCCAGCCGTTCCACGGCGGGGCGGAGGGTATCGAATGTCTCGCCCAGCTCGGCCGGCACGACGACGTCGACCGGCAGCCAGGCCGCCGGCTCGAGCTTCGCCTCGGCCCGTGCGTTGCGGATGCCCCGGACGAGCTCGACGATCGTCCCGACCTCGGTCTCGGCGACCTGGTCGCGCTCGCCCGTCCCCGGCCAGCGAGCGACGATGAGCAGATCCGGGTCGTCGGCATCGTGGGGAAGTGCGGCCCACAGCGCCTCCGTCACGAACGGCATCACCGGGTGGAGCAGTCGCAGGTAGGTGTCGAGGGCATCCACGAGCGTCCACCACGTCGCCGCGCGGGCCTCGACCGGACGCCTCTCGTCGGCAAGGCGGACCTTTGCGAGCTCGAGCCCCACATCGCAGAACTCGCTCCAGATCCCGTCGTACAGCAGACGGGTCACCTCGCCGAAGGCATGGTCCGCGAGGGCCCCGTCCACGGCGGCTGTGGTCGCGGCGACGCGCGACAGGATCCAGCGCTCGGCCGGCCCGAGGAGCCGCGGATCCGGCCGGCCTCGCGGATCGTCCACCGCGACCGACGCCGGCCGGGTCCCGACCACGAAACGTGCCGCGTTCCACAGCTTGTTGGCGAAGTTCCGCGCGTTCTCCAGCTTGGCCGCGCCGAACCGCTGGTCGAGACCCGGCGTCGCCCCGTGGATGAGCGCGAAGCGCAGCGCGTCCGCGCCGGCCTCCTCCATCACCGCCAGTGGATCGACGACGTTGCCCTTCGTCTTCGACATCCGCTGGCCGAGCGCATCGCGGATCAGGCCCGAGAGATACACAGTGTGGAACGGCTCCCGGTCCGTCAGGTGCAGCCCGAGCATCATCATCCGGGCCACCCAGAAGAACAGGATGTCGTGGCCGGTCTCCATGACCGAGGTCGGGTAGTAGCGCCGGAGGTCCGGCGTCTCGTCCGGCCAGCCGAGCGTGGAGAACGGCCACAGCCCCGAGCTGAACCACGTGTCGAAGATGTCGGGGTCCTGGAGCAACTCCGCCGCCGGGCGCCCGCACGCCTCGCACGCGGCCGGGCCGTCCTCGTCGGACGAGACGGTGACGTGGCCGTCCGGGCAGTACCAGGCCGGGATGCGGTGCCCCCACCAGAGCTGGCGCGAGACGTTCCAGTCACGGATGTTCGTCAACCAGTGTTCCCAGACCTTCTCGAAGCGTTCGGGGAGGATCGCAGTCCGGCCCTCGCGGGTGGCCGCGAGCGAACGCTCGGCCAGGGGCGCGGTGCGCACGAACCACTGCGTCTTGAGTCGTGGCTCGATGACGTCGTCCGACCGCTGGCAGCGCCCGATGAGCATCTCGTGGGGCTTCGCGCCGGCGAGATCCCCGCGAGCCTCGAGGTCCGCCACGATCCGTGTGCGCGCCTCGTATCGGTCGAGCCCGACATAGCCGGCGCCCTGCTCGTTGATCGTGGCGTCGTCGGCCAGGACCGTGATCATCGGCAGGCCGTGGCGGCGACCCGTCTCGTAGTCGTCGGAGTCGTGTGCCGGCGTGACCTTGACCGCACCGGTGCCGAACGCGCGGTCGACCATGGCGTCGGCCAGGACCGGGACGTCACGCTCGACGAACGGGATACGGACTGTCCTGCCGACAAATGCCGCGAACCTCGGATCGTCGGGGTGGACCGCGACCGCGGTGTCCCCGAGGAGCGTCTCGGGCCGCGTCGTCGCGACGGCGATCGTCTCGTCCGGCCGGGGCTGGCCGGTGGTCGGGTCGACCACGTGGTAGCGGATGGTCCACAGCGTGCCGGTCTCCGGCCTCGGGATCACCTCGAGGTCTGACACGCTCGTGCGGCAGCCGGGGCACCAGTTGATAAGCGCCTCGGTCCGGTAGGCGAGGTCGTCGCGATAGAGCCGCTCGAAGGCGACCCGCACCGCGCGTGCCGATCCTTCGTCCATGGTGAAGCGCAGGCGCGACCAGTCGCACGACGCGCCGACCCGCCGCTGCTGGGCGAGCATGACCTCGCGCGTCTCGTTGATGAAGCGCCACATCCGCTCGAGGTAACGCTCGCGCCCCAGCGACTGGCGGCTCTCGCCCTTCCCGGCGATGATCCGATCGAGGACGTATTGCGCCGCGATCGAGGCATGGTCCAGTCCGGGCAGGAAGAGCGTCGGGTGCCCGAGCATCCGCCTGTGCCGGATCATCAGGTCCTCGACCGCGGTCCGCTGGGCATGTCCCAGGTGAAGGGAGCCGGTGATGTTCGGTGGCGGCTGGATGATCGTGAACGTCGGCAGGTCCGGGTCCGCGGTCGAGCCTGCCCCATCCGGCGCGAAGACGTCGGCCTCCAGCCAGCGCTGGTAGATCGCGCCCTCGACGTCGCCGGGGACGTACGCCTTCGGGAGCTCCGTGCGCGTCGTCGTCGATGTCGGGTCGGTCATCGTCTCGGCTCCGGTCTTCCGATACAAAAGCCCCGCTCGTCCAGCGGACGAACGGGGTCGTGGTACCACCAGCTGGTTCGGCACCGGGCCGTGGCACGGCGCCCTCTCGGCGCGATATCGGGCGCCACCCGCACGGCTCGCGAGCGACCTTCAGACCGCTGGTCCCGCGCGGCTCGCACCATCCCGCACTCGCTCCGGGGCCGTCCCGGTCCTACTCCTCTCGGTCGTCGCCGTGAGTCCCGGAGTGTAGCACTGGCCGGGTTGCCGTCCATGCCGCGATCTCCGCGCGGCGCCCCACGCCGAGCTTGGCCAGGATGTGCTCGATGTGGGCCGCGACGGTCTTGGGCGCGATCTCGAGGCGCCCGGCGATGGCACCATTTGTGAGCCCCTCGGCGACGAGCCGCGCGACCGCGAACTCGCGGGCGGTCAATGGGGCCCACGGCTCGACGGCTGCGTCGTGCCGGCGGAGCGTGCGGAGTACGTCCTCGGCCTCACGTTCGAGCGGCGCAGCCCCCATGCCTGCCGCGGCATCGCGCGCCGCGGCGGCGTGTCGTCCGGCCTCGACCCGGCGGTTCGACCGGACGGCACAGCGTGCCAGGTCAAGCAGCACCGTGGTGCCCTCCCATGCCCTGCGGCGCTCGCGCCAGGCGCCGGCGGCCGCCTCGAGCGCCGTGCGGGCGCGGCCGTTCGAGCCCTTCGCCATCAGGACAAGCCCGCGGCCGTGGTCGATGGCCGGGAGCGTGCCAGGGATGTTCCGGTCGGCCAGACGAGCGGCGACCCGCTCGACCCACTGCTCGGCCGCGTGCGGGTCGCCGAGTCCGAGCTGGGCGCGCGTTCCGGTCACGAGGAACGGGAACGCGTACGCCGCGTCGCGAACACGTTCGGAGGCGAGCATCGCCTGTTCGCACCAGCGCGCCGCTTCGGCGTGCTCGCCCCGGAGCTCGGCCATCTCGGCGAGCCCCCACAGTGCCGGGGACAGCCGCTGCAGCTCCGCCATCTGCTCGCCCAGCTGACGGGCTTCGTCGAGCGAGGCATGTGCGGCCGCCCACTCGCCCCGACCGAGCGCGACGAAGCCCAGGACGTGGAGGCAGGTGATCCTTGTGGTGATCCCACCGCGGCCGTCGGCGAGGGCCTGCTCGGCCAAGCGCCAGGCGAGCGGCCAGTCTCCGGTGGCCCAGGCCACGTGAGCCAGGTGGCTGGCCATGTAGTGGTGGTGATTCCAGAGCTCGACCCGGTGCGCGTACTCCATTCCCTCGCGCAGCCAGTGCTCCGACCGGTCGTACTCGACGAGCACCGACGAACCCGTCCCCAGCATCCGGTACCCGCGAGCGGCCTCAACCTCGAGGCGCCCCTCGATCGCCTGCGAGACGGCGTCATCGAGGAGGGTCCAGCCGTCGTCCATCCGGCCGGCCATGACGAACACGGCGCCGAGCGTCGTCGAGGCGTTGATCTCGGCCGTCCGGTCGCCCAGCGCACGTGCCATCGACAACGCCCGTTCGCCGTGCTGGATCGCTTCATCGAGCCGCCGGTCGAGCATGTACGCGGCGGACAGGCCCGCCTCGAGACCCGCCCGGGTACCGTCGACCGCCGACGCCTCCGCCGCATCGAGAGCCGACAGGGCGCCCATCAGCATCGACACTCTCGCCTCGAGATCATCGCCGAGCAGGTGGCGAACGGCAACGTGCGGGCCGGCGAGCGCGGCCGTGCCGATCGGATCGCCGGCTTCCTCGAGGAGCGCCCGGGCCGCACGGTAGGCATCGTCCGCCGCGACGTTGTCGTCAATCGCCGCGCAGGCGGCCGCAAAGTCGACCAAGTTGCCCGCCCGTTCGGCCGCCGGCGCGTCGGCCGGCGTGAACCGGAGGACGCGATCGAAGAGCTCGACCGCCTCGCGGTGCGAAGACAGGTCAGCGGCCCGGCGGCCCGCGGACCGGGCCAGCCGGTACGCCTCGGGACCCATCAGGGCGCCGGCATAGTGCATCGACAGGAAGGCCTCGCTGCCGATTTCCGGCCGTCCCGTGGCCGCGATCGCGATCCGACGATGCAGCTCGTGACGCCGGATATCCGGAACGGCGTCGCGCAGCGCGTCGCGGATCAAAGCGTGGCGGAAGTCGTAGCGCCCGGGCTCGTCAGCACGCACGACGAAGTGCCGATCGATGAGCTCGACCAGCGCCCGATCGGCCGCCGCCGGGTCGAGCTCGGTGACCTCGACGAGCAGTGGCACGTCGAACTCGCGCCCGACGATCGACGCCGCAGCGGCCACGTCCCGGGCCTCGGGCTGGAGCGACTCGGCCCTCCTGAGCACCGCGTCGGCCAGGGTGGCAGGCACACTCTGGGATCGGAGCCGCCCGCCGGTCGGATCGGCCGTGCCGAGCGCCCCAAGGAACTCCTCGACGTGGAGGGGAATGCCGTCGCACCGCAGCTCGAGCGCCTCGACGACGTCGGCAGGGACGGGGAGACCCTGGCCGAGCAGAGCCCCGGCCATCGTTGCGATCTCGGACGCGCCGAATCGCTCGAGCCGGGCCTCCTCGGCCAGCCGGCCCGCCAGGAGCCGGGTCCGCCAATCGCGCATCGGGATGCGTCCGCTGACCTCGTCGCTGCGGTACGTTCCGACCACGAGCATCTCCAGCTCCGGCAAGCGTCGGGCGAGCTGGGCGAGAACCTCCAGGCTCAGGTCATCGGCCCAGTGCAGGTCCTCGAGGAGCACGACCACCGGGCCGCCGGTCGCCAGCGACGCGAGCAGGTCGACGGAGTCGAGCACGAGCAGGCGGCGACGCCGATGGAGGTCGCCGCGGTCCGTGGTGACGTCGTCGCCGACGAGTCGCGCCTCGAGCCGGCGGCCGGCGTCGGTGGCTACCGCCGGTTTCTCGTGGCGGACGAGGTCGCGCGCCAGATCGATCAGCAGGCCGCCGGCCAACTCGAGGTCCCCCGGGAACGCCGCGGCTGCGGCCTGCGGGATGCCGGCCAGGCCCGCTCTCCGACCGATGGCGCCGAGCAGCCGAGTCTTGCCAATGCCGGCCTCACCGGCGAGGAGCAACAGCCGGCCGTCGCCCGCACGCGCGTCGGCGAGCGAGCGATCGGCCAGCTCGAGCAGGTCGTCGCGACCAACGAGTACGGGGCTGACGAACGTGGAGCGACGCGGTTCGCTGGGCATCGTGAACTGATCGTAGTCAACGTGTCACGTGCTCATCGGTCAATTGACCGATGGCAGCGACCGCTGTAAGCGCCAACGTGCGGGTCGAATGCGGTCACCCGGCCGCTGCGGAGACGGAGGTAATCGTGACCCGATACATGGATGTTCACAGCGGGTTCGTCGGTGTGACGGCCCAGCAGCTCAAGGAGGCGCACGAGCGCGATCTCGCGACGGAGGCCGAGGACGGCGTCCATTTCGAGCGGGCGTGGCTCGACCCGGTGGCCGGCAAGTGCTTCTGCCTCGCAACCGGCCCGAGCCGCGAGGCCGTCATGCGCGTTCACGAACGGGCGGGCCATCCGACCAACGAGGTCTTCGAGTTGAGCGTGGAGGTGGCCTGATGTTCCGCCGACCCACCTCGCCGCGGCGACTGCTCGTCTCGGCGATCGCCGTCCTGTCCGTGCTGGCCGTTGGCGGCACGTCGATTGCCGCCGCGGGCCAGTCCGACCTTGCGCGGGTGCGCTACGCGACCGCGGCGTTCCACGATCTCGGCGCAGCCGAGGCCGCCGGGTACGGCCCGTTCTACATCTGCACCGACGAGCCCGGCCAGGGCGCGATGGGCCAGCACTACGTCAACGGCGCGCTCGTCGGCGACCCGACGATCGACCCGCTCGCGCCGGAGGCTCTCGTCTACCAGCCGAAGCGAGGCGGCGGCCTGCG
>Ga0299914_10002540_pt1 | contig 12612 bp, 11 predicted proteins | sample RVTome_10_FD_201361 | JGI IMG/M metagenome (GOLD analysis project Ga0299914, IMG submission 201361) | Soil microbial communities from uranium-contaminated site in the Upper Colorado River Basin, Wyoming, United States - RVT153D57 (version 2) ...
GAGATCCCTCTCGCCGAGATCGTCTTCGACTTCTTCGATCTGCTCAAGTCGAGGACAAAGGGTTATGCCACCCTCGATTACGAGCCGGCCGGTTACCGGGAAGCCGACCTGGTGAAGGTCGACATCCTGCTCAACGCCCAGCCGGTAGATGCGTTCTCGGCCATCGTCCACCGCGACAATGCGCAGGAGTACGGCAAGAAGATGACCGCGAGACTGCGAAACCTGATCCCCCGTCAGTTGTTCGACGTGCCCATCCAGGCGGCGATCGGCGGTCGCATCATCAGCAGGGAGACGGTCAAGGCGAAGCGCAAGGACGTCACCGCCAAGTGCTATGGCGGTGACATATCCCGGAAGAAGAAACTGCTCCAGCGGCAGAAGGAAGGCAAGAAGCGGATGAAGATGGTGGGATCGGTCGAGGTGCCCCAGGAGGCGTTCGTGGCCGCTCTCCAGGTGGACGACGAGTTGTGAAACCCGAAGAGGCGGATCGCTTCGCCTCGTCGGCGGTGGCTTATATCCACATACCGTTCTGTTCGGCGGTATGCCCCTACTGCGACTTTGCCGTCGTCGCCGGTCGAGACGATCTGGCCTCACGCTACGTCGAGGCGCTCTGTGCCGAGATCGAGCGAGCCGAGCCCTGGATTCCCCTCGACGCGGTGTATTTCGGGGGTGGCACGCCGAGCCACGTCGATCCCGGCCTGCTCGCCAGGATCCTCGACACCCTCGCCGCCAGACATGGGATAGCCACCGACGCCGAGGTGACCCTCGAAGCCAACCCGGAGGACTTCTCGCTGGATCGGGCGGTCCGTCTCCGGGAATCCGGCTTCAACCGGGTCTCGTTCGGGGCGCAGAGCTTCGACCGGGCGGTCCTGGTCGCTCTGGGCCGTCGTCACGATGGCAATCAGGTGGAGACCTCGGTCGTGTCGGCGGGCGCGGCAGGCTTCGACAACATCTCCATCGATCTCATCTACGGGACTCCCGGTGCGACCCACGAATCGTGGATCGAGAGCCTGCGACGAGTCACCGCGATCGGTCCGCAACACGTCTCCTGCTATGCACTCACCGTGGAGCCGGGAACGCCTCTGGGCCGCGAGGTGCGTGCCGGTGCGCCCGCCCCCGACCCCGACAGGCAAGCCGACCACTACGAGATCGCAGATAGAGCTTTGACCGAAGCCGGATACCGACGCTACGAGGTCTCCAACTGGGCCCGGCCCGGAACGGAGTGCCGCTACAACATGACAGTGTGGGCCCAAGGGGAGTACGAGGCCTATGGCAACGGCGCCCACGGATTCAGGCAAGGGCGGCGTTACCGCAACCATCGACGTCTCGACGCATACATCGCCCGGGTCGAGTCGGGTGATTCGCCTCGTGCCGGCGACGACGCCGTCGTAGGTTGGGATGCCGAGATCGACCGACTGTTCGTCGGTCTCCGTCGCACGGTGGGTGTCGCCGAGGGGCCGGGCACTGAAGCCCTCCTCACCTCAGACAACGGCAAATCGCTACTGGAAGCCGAAGTGATCAGGGGAGAGAATGGGAGAGTGGTGGTGACGAAACCGCTCCTCACCGACGCGGTCCAACGTTCTGTTCTGGGCCTGAGTGCCCCTAACGTGATGGTTGCGAGCGATGCTTGAAGACCGTCGATCAGAGGTGTTACGTGCCCTCGTCGAGGAGCACATAAAGACCGGGGAACCGGTCAGCTCACGCGCGGTGCTCGAACGCTCCCGGCTCAACGTCTCCGCTGCCACCATTCGCAACGACCTCGCTGCCCTCGAGCAGGAGGGTTTGGTGCAACAGCCCCACACATCTGCGGGCAGGGTCCCGACCGTGTCCGGCTACCGCTACTACGTCGACCATCTCGGGCCGGGCCGCCTGCGCCAGGCCGCCCAGGCGAAGATCACCGGTCTGTTCGGAGATGTCCACCTCGAATTGTCCAAGCTCCTCAAGGCCACCTCCGACCTCCTGGCTGAGATCACCGACCTGCCGTCAGTCGTAGTCGCTCCCGGCTTCGCCAAGGAGAACGTGAGGGCGATCCACACGGTTCAAGTCGACAACGACCAGTTGCTGGTGATCGCGGTGACCGAGGGCGGTCGGGTGGTTCAACAGCGCGGTCGTGTCCGCGTGCCGGTCACCCCACTCGAGACCGAGGAGGCACAACGGATCGTGTCGAGCGCCGTGGTGGGAAAGGAGCTCGGCGCCACTCCCGACTTCGCCGAGGACCTGGAAAGCGACGTCTCCAAGCCGGTGCGCGAGGCGGTTCTAACAGTCGTCGACTCCCTGCATCTGGCGGGGACCGCGGGTTCGGAGATGTTCGTCGGCGGCACCCAACGGATGACCCAGGTCTGGCAGGACCTCTCCACGGTCCAGCGCATCCTCGAGATCATGGAGCGGGAAGCCGAGGTGATGGGTCTGTTGGCGAGTGCTTCGGGAACCTCGATTCAGCTCGGTGAGGATCTCGACATCGCGGTCGTCTCCAAGGCGTACGAGAGCCATGGCGACGCGGGCTCCCTCGGTGTGATCGGGCCGATGAGGATGAACTACAAACGGGCGATATCCGCGGTCGAAGAGGTGACGCGGGAACTCGAGGAGCAGATCGGCGCCAGGACCGACTGACGAGCCAGGACGCCACGAGCATTCATGGGACGAACCAAGAAGGACTACTACCAGATCCTCGGGGTCGAGCGGTCGGCCACCACAGAGGAGATAAAGAAGGCGTTCAGACGGGTGGCCCGGGAGACTCATCCCGACGCCAATCCGGACGACGTCGACGCCGAGGCGCGTTTCAAGCTCGCCGCCGAGGCCTACGAGGTGCTGAGCAACCCGGAGCGGCGACAACGCTACGACCGGGGCGACACCATCGACCTCTCGGATCTGTTCCAGGGGATGGGGGGCCTCGACGACCTTCTCCGCTCTGTCTTCGGCGACTCCGGGCTGTTCGGATCGCGGCCCTACCGCCCACCAAGGGGCCGGGACGTTTTGGTCAGGGCGCAGGTCACCTTGGAGGAGGCGGCGTTCGGAACAGAGACCACCGTCGAATACGAGGCGGCAACGACCTGTGACAACTGTTCGGGGTCAGGGGCAAGTCCCGGGACGCAGCCGATCACCTGTCCCGATTGTGGCGGTGCCGGCCAGGTCCGTATGGCGCAACGGTCCGTTTTCGGGACGATGATGTCGGTGACCACCTGCCCCACCTGCGGGGGTGAGGGCACATTGATCGCGGATCCGTGCCCCCTGTGCGCAGGGTCCGGCGCCACAGCCGAGCGAGTCACCGTCACCGTGGAGGTCCCACCAGGGGTCAGCACCGGCACCCGACTCCGACTCAGCGGGCGCGGTGAGTCAGGTGGCCGTGCCGGGCACTCGGGTGACCTGTTCGTCGAGATCGTGGTCGACGAGGACCCCCGATTCGAACGTCACGAGTCCGACCTCGTCCACCGCACGACGATAGGGATAGCCGAAGCGGCTCTGGGGACACGCATCGACGTGCCGACCCTCGAAGGTGAGACGATTTCGCTCGACATCCCAAGAGGGACCCAGCCGAACTCGACGTTCACCCTCAACGGGCAGGGAATGACGCATTTGGGCCGCCGCACCCGGGGAGATCTGATCGTTGCAGTCGAGGTCACTGTGCCCCAAGACCTCGAACCCGAAGAGGAGGACCTGTTGCGACGTTGGGCGGAACTGCGTGGGGAGCGGACCGACCGCCCAGCCTCGACCGGATGAAACACATCCCACACCTCGTGGTGGGAGCACCGTGGGATGGGCCCAACATCGACTTGTCGGTGGTCCAATGGCGTCACGTGACCAAGGTGCTCAAGATGAAGAGCGGCCAGGAGGTCACCTACACGGACGGTTTGGGTGTGATGGGTGCGGGGACCCTCGGTCACCATGTCATCGAGCGAGGTGACGAGCGGACATTGCCGCGGCCCTCTCGTCTGACGGTTGCCGTGGCACCGCCATCGAACAAGGACCGCCAGCGCTTCTTGGTGGAGAAACTGGCCGAGATGGGGATCGCCCGCCTGGTGTGGCTGGAGACGCAACACGGGAAGAATCGCATCTCCAGCCCTTCGAAGGTGTTCAGTTGGGTCCATGCCGCCGTCGAGCAGTCAAGGGGCGCCTACCTGATGGAGACCGCTCCCGAGATGGTGAGACCGGATGCTCTCGAAGGACGGGTCGTGTACTGCCGGATGGGAGGCGACCACGATCCCGGTGAGACCGATGTCGTGGCCATCGGTCCCGAGGGAGGCTTCGCCGACGACGAACTGCCGGAAAACGCGCCCTTGTGGGATCTAGGCCCTACAGTGTTACGTGTCGAAACCGCCGCACTGGTGGCAGCTTCGCGTCTGGGTAGTTTGTGAGTGCAATGGGGCATCGTGACCGGTAGGATGTCCGGTACGGATTGGGAGCGGATTTTTTGGTAGAAGACTTCAACTACGCCCTCGGGCAACGTCTGAGGGCTGCGCGCCGTCATCGTGGATGGTCCCTCGGTGACGTCGAGTCGCAAACGGAAGGTGAGTTCAAGGCGTCGGTCGTGGGAGCCTACGAGAGAGGGGAGCGCGCCATATCCGTGCAGCGTTTCGTCAGTCTCGTCGACATCTACGGGGCATCGCCGTCCGACCTGCTCCCCGCGGGAGCGTCACACGACCTGCTGATCGATCTCGATGCCCTGGCCAGCGATGACGGTGACCTCGTCGATCGCTACCTGGCGGCCATCCAGATAATGCGAAAGCAACCCGGTGTCGACGAGGTGCGTGACTCCGACCGGGCCGTGATCAGCTCGCTGCTCCAATCCGTGCGGACGGCCAATTCGGAGTAGCCGGGGCGGCCTCTTTGGCCGGATTCGATCCCTCACGAGGCCGTCTCACACAATCAGACCTCGCTGAAACGGTGTCGGGAGGTAGAATGGACCCCTACTCGCCCAACCGAGGCGTTTTATCCGTGTCTTCCGACCACATCGAATCGCGTCTACGCGTTCCCAGCCATCATCTGCTCCTGGACCTCATCGGCGAGTCCGACAGGCACCTGAGACAGGTCGAGGACCTCATCCCCGAGGTCCAGTTCGTCGCGCGCGGGGACGAGATCGTCATGTCCGGCACTCCGGCCGATGTCGAGCGGGCGCGCACCGTCCTCGACGAGTTGTTGATTCTCGTCCAGGAGGGACAGACCCTCGACGAGGGCCGGGTCGCCGAGATAGTGAAGATGGTGAGCGAAGACATCCCGGAGCCATCCAGTGTCCTCAGCGACGGCATCCCGGTGGGTCGGGGGCGGATGATCCGACCCAAGACCCATGGCCAGCAGAAGTACATGGAAGCCATCAGGGAGAACACCCTCACCTTCGGCATCGGCCCGGCCGGGACCGGGAAGACGTATCTGGCGATGGCGGCCGCCGTCGACAGCCTGATCAACGGCTCGGTGCGACGCATCATCCTCACCCGTCCCGCCGTCGAGGCCGGAGAGCGTCTCGGCTTTCTCCCCGGTGATCTCACCGCCAAGGTCGATCCCTATCTCCGTCCTCTCTACGACGCCTTGTGGGACATGCTCGGCCCGGAGGAGACCGCGTCGTTGATCGATCGGGGAACTATCGAGATAGCCCCGCTCGCTTATATGCGAGGAAGGACGTTGAACGACGCCTGCGTCATCCTGGACGAAGCGCAGAACACAACGCCGGAGCAAATGAAGATGTTCTTGACCCGTCTGGGGTTCAATTCCAAGATGATCATCACGGGCGACATCTCCCAGACCGACCTGCCCACAGGCAGGCATTCGGGTCTCCGCGTCGTCCGAGACATTCTCCGGGGGATCCCGGGTGTGGCTTTCATGGAGCTCTCCTCGCGTGATGTGGTGCGTCATCGCATCGTCGCCTCCATCGTCGAGGCCTACGCGAGGTTCGAGACCCAGGAGAAATGATGCAGCGACCGACCCTCGTGCGTGGTGGCATCTTCCTGGCGACAGTGTTGGCCGCCTGGGCAGTGCTGTCCCTCGGTACCGAGCCAGACCTTCCCGAGTTGGAGGTGGGGCGCCCTTCACCGGAGACCTTCTACGCCGACCAGGCGGACACCGTCATCGACATCGAGGAGACGCAGCGACGTCAACAGGAGGCACGTAGCGACGTCGAGCCACCTCGCGAGGTCGACACCGACGTCCAAGACACGGTGATCAGTGACATCCAGGCCGTCTTCGAGGATCTGGAGGGCCTTGCCGTCGGCGACCCTCCCGAGAGCAGCGTCGAGATCCCCGAGTTGCCCGAGGAGGTGACCACCACAGTTGCCGAGGGGGAGGAGCAGGCCGAGCCTCCCGAGCCCGCTGTGCTCACCGGTGTCGTCTTCGTCGACTTCGACGGTGACGGAGCCTTCAACCCCGACTCCGAGGAAGGGCGCGCCGATCGCGGCCTCGAGGGGGTGAGCGTCGAGGTCAGCACTCATGAGGAGACGGTCGACGCAACGACCAACGACCAAGGGATCTGGTCCCTGGAGTTGCCCGGTGGTCCGGCTGTGGTCGTGGTCGACAGCGAAGACCCGGACATCCCCAGGGGTTATGTGGTCAAGACCGACAATCAGGGCCAGATGATCGAGTGCCCCCCCGCACAGACATGTGAGGCAGCCATGGTCGGCTTCGGGGACAATCTCCGACCGATCACCGAGGTCGCCGATCGGATCGTGGAGGCGCACGGACTCTCCGAGGAGGCCGCGGTGCATCTCGCCACCGTCGCCGCCGACGACGTGATCAGGGCCGCTTTGGGCGAGCCCCTGCACCTCCCCGCCATCCAGAGCGCTTCGGTCAACAGGGCCACCTTCGAGTTCGCCAGCCGAATCGAGCCCGAAGGCCTGCGCGACGCCCAGAACAATGTGCGCACCAACCCACCCCAGGTCGTCCACACCGACACCGGAGTCAATCCCGAGGACTCCGCCGCTGCTGGTGAGGTCGTCGCCAGCAATCTCCAGGCCAACTATCGGGTCGACCAGACCCGCTACCAGGAGGAGCAGGACGAGGCTGCCAACGCCGTGGGCAATGTCGAAGTCGAGTACGAAGCGGGCTCTCTCATCGTGACCGAGGGAGTGACGCTGACCCGGCTGCACGTCGACGCCATCAGCCAAACTGCAGCCCCCAGCATCGTCGAACAGCCCTCCGCCGGTCTGGCGGCGGTGATCGTCGTCCTGGTCGGTCTCGTCGGTCTGTACCTGGCGACCTTCCGCCCCGACGTCTGGGCCCGACCCCGGATGGTGGCTCTTCTCGGGATCACCGTGATCCTCACGGCGGCCTCAGTTCGCGCCACGGTCGCCCTGCAAGAGTCGTTCAGTTGGTACGTGCTTCCCGCGGTCGCCTTTGGTTTCATCACTGCGGTCATGTTCGACCAGCGGATCGCGGTTCTCATGGCCCTCGCCGTCGGAGTGCTCACCGCGGTGGGGACCCTCGACACCGGTGTGAGCGTCTACGGGGCTCTCGCCGCCCTGGCGCCGATACCGTTCGTCTCGGCCGTCAGCACCCGGGGGGCATTCCGCAATGCCGTGATGCTGTCGGCTCTGGTTGCGGCGGTCGTTGCCGCGGCGACTTCGTGGTTCTTCCACGTCGGGCCCGTCGACGTGACCGCGATGGAAGTGGTGCCGATCTCGGTCGCATGGGCGTTCGGGGTCTCGGCCTTCGCCTCCTTGCTCGGTCTCGCCGCACTCCAGTTCTTCGAGTCCGCCTTCGACGTCACCACCACGCTCGGTCTCCTCGACCTGACCGACCGCAACCACAAGGCGTTGCAGATGCTCCAGGAGAAGGCATTCGGCACCTTCAACCACTCACTGATGGTAGGGACCCTGGCCGATGCCGCCTCCCGCTCCGTCGGGGCCAACGCTCTCCTCGCCCGGGCCATGGCCTACTACCACGACCTCGGCAAGACCGAGCACCCCACGTTCTTCATCGAGAACCAGTTCGGGATGACCAACCCCCACGACGACATCGACCCCAGAGAGTCGGCGCGGATCATCAGGGACCACGTGCCTGCGGGAGTGGCCCTGGCGCGCGACTACAAGATCCCCACCGAGGTGACCGAAGGAATCGTCAGCCACCACGGGGACGGTGTGATGCGGTTCTTCTACGAGAAGGCACGCCAGATGCATGGCGACGAGGTCGACATCGACGACTTCCGGCACGTGGGGCACAAACCGCGCACCGCAGAGTCGGCGATCTTGATGCTCTCGGACTCACTGGAGGCGGCCTGCCGGGCGGTGTTCCAAACCGAGGAGCCCACCCCCGACGCCATCGAGAAGGTCGTCGACAGGGTGATCAACGAGAAGATGGAAGACGGCCAGCTCTCTGAGTCGCCGCTCACCCTGGCCGAGCTGACCAAGATCAGAAGGGCCTTCCTCGACTCGCTCATCGGCCATTACCATCAGAGGATCGCCTACCCGAACTTTCCCGGCAGCTGATGGAAGACCCGTCTAGTACGAAGGGGCCTTGCCCCCGAGCGGCCCGCTCGTGATTTTCCTCGCCGATGAGCAGACCGAACAGGTCGGTGTCAGTGATCTGCACACCCTGGCCGAGTTGGTGCTGCGTGAGGAGGGTTTCCCCGAAGACGTCGAAGTCACCCTTCTCCTGGTCAGTGACTCCGAGATGGCCTCGTACAACGAGCGCTTCCTCGAGCGACGAGGACCCACCGACGTCCTGGCATTCCCCGTGGAGGAGTTGATCCCGGGTGTCGTACCCGACGTCGACTCACACGGCCCACCTCTCATGCTGGGCGATGTGATCGTCGCCCCGGCATACGTGCGTGCGCGGGCGGAGGAGTCCGGGGTCGGCTTCGAGGACGAGATGGCGCTGATGGTCACCCACGGCATCCTGCATCTCCTCGGCTACGACCACGTGGACGACGACGATGCTGAACGCATGGAACGACGGGAGCGTGAATTGTTGGCCATGGTGGGTAAGGAGCGGCGATGACCGTCGCGGCGCTGACGATCGCGGTTCTCTCGATACTCTTCTCCGCCTGGCTGAGGGCTGCGGGCACCGCAATCACGCGGATTCCCCGCGCCGATGCTCTCCGTGACGCAGCCGAGGAAGTGCGGGGGGCAGACACCGTGGCGGACCTGCTCGACGAACGTGAGAGCATCGTGCCGGCGGTGGGGGTGGTTGCGTCGGCTTTCCTCGTCGTCGGAGCCGTCCTGGCGACCGCTGTCCTTGCGTTCGGCTCCTCGGCCAGCGTCGCCATAGTCATCGCCGTGGTGATAGGTCTGGCTTCGTTCCTGCTCGGTGACCTGATCCCGCGTCGGTTGGGCAGGCTCAACCCGAGTGGTCTCGCCTATCGGTCACACTTCTTCCTGCGCTGGTCGGTGCGTGTTGGTGGCTGGGCGAACGAACTGCTGCCCGACGTGGACAACGGTGTAGAGGAAGAGGACGATGTCGACGAGGACGAGGCCGACGAGCACGAGCGGGAGCTGATCGACTCGGTGCTCGAGTTCGGCGAGACAATCGTTCGGGAAGTCATGACTCCGCGCCCAGACATGGTGGTCATCCCGGTGACCGGGACGATCACCGAGCTCATCGCGTTGTCCACCGACGAAGGGTTCTCGAGGATCCCCGTCACCTCGGACGGCGACGTGGTGGGCATGGTGATAGTGAAGGACCTCTTGCCCGTGCTCACCAGCAACGGAGCCCAGCCTGAGACGGTTGCCGAGGTGATGCGTCCGGTCGAGTTCGTCCCCGAGACCAAACTCGCCTCTTCGCTGCTCGGGGAGATGCAGGAGAGCCACACCCACCAGGTGATCGTGGTCGACGAGTACGGAGACGTCGTGGGTCTGGTCACGATCGAAGATCTCCTCGAGGAACTGGTCGGAGAGATCGCCGACGAGACCGACCCGGACCAGGCGCTCATCGTCGCTCAGGGCGACCGCTGGTGGGTCGATGCCCGACTCGGGGTCGACGAGCTGTGCAAGGTCACCGGCATCGAGCCGCCCGACGACTACGAGGGAGACACCGTAGGTGGTCTGGTGCTCGGGCTGGCCGAACGGGTGCCCGAGGAGGGGGAGGTGTTCAACTTCGAGCGGCTCGCCCTCGAAGTGCTGCGCATGCAAGGGCGCCGTGTGTCCGAGATCATGGTCGGGATCACGGAGCGAGCCGAGACCCAGTGATCTGCGGCGTGAGACCCCGGTTCACGCGTGCCGAGAACCCTCCTGTCGATGCACGGGAATCGGCGGTGATTCAGGCGTGAGGTCGGGGTTCGTGGCGGTGGTCGGTCGACCCAACGTGGGCAAGTCGACCCTCGTCAACCGCATGGTGGGGACCAAGGTGTCGATCACCTCGTCGCGGCCACAGACCACGCGCAACGCCATCCGGGGCGTGGTCAACGGAGACGGTTATCAGATCGTGCTCGTCGACACCCCCGGTCTCCACAAGCCACGCACCGAGCTCGGCACCCGTCTCAACTCGCTGGTCTACGGGACCCTGGCCGACTCCGACGCGGTCGTCTTCGTCATCGACGCCACGATGCCGATCGGACCGGGCGACCGTCTCATCGCCGAGCGCTTGATCGACAGTGGAACCGATGTCGTGGTCGCCGTGAACAAGGTCGACGCGGCGAGCCGGGCCAAAACCGTGAGCCAACTGGTCGAGGCGGCAGCATGGCCTTTCGAGCACTATTTCCCGTTGTCGGCCCTGACCGGGGAGGGTGTGGCCGAAATGGTCCATGAGTTGGCCTCCAGACTTCCCGAAGGCCCTCAGTACTACCCGGACGACATGCACACCGATCAACCCGAGTCGCTGGTCGTTGCCGAGATCATCCGGGAGAAGTTCCTGGACAGGCTGCGAGAGGAATTGCCCCACGCCCTCGCGGTCAGGGTCGAGGACATCGAACAGCGCGACGATGGCCTGATCGACATCTCCGCCGATCTCATCGTGGAGAGGAAGAGCCAAAAGGGCATCGTCATCGGCAAGGAGGCCAGTCTGCTCAAGATGGCGGGCACGGAGGCGAGAGCCGAGTTGGAGGCCCTCCTCGGGGAACGGGTGAACCTCGACCTCAGAGTCGTCGTCGAAAAGGACTGGCAGCGCACTCCCCAACTCCTCGACCGACTCGGGTTCGAGGAGACGTGACCGGAGACCTCAAACCATCGTGAGGCCACCCGAGACCGACAGGACCTGGCCCGTGATGTGCCCCGCTTCCGCCGAACCGAGGAACGAGATCGCCGCGGCGATGTCGTCGGGTGTCGCCAGCTTCCGCAACGGTGTCTGGCGCTCCATGGCCGCAGCCAGCCTCCCCGAGTCGTCGAACGACGCCAGAAATGGCGTGTCCGTCGGGCCAGGAGAGACCACGTTCACTCTCATCCGACGGTTAGCCACCTCCCGGGCCAGGGCCTTGCTGAACCCGATGATCCCGCCTTTGGCTCCCGAATAGACCACTTCGCCGCTCGAACCGACCCGCCCCGCATCCGAGGCGACGTTGACGATCGCCGACCCGGCGGCCATCCGGGAGAGCGCGGCATGGGTGACTGCGATCGGTCCGAGGAGGTTGATTTCGATCACCTTTCGCCAGAAGTCTGGGCCGGTGTCGACGAAGGGCATGGCAACGTCCCAGCCCGCACAATTGACCAAGAGGTCGATGTCTCCGAGTTCCTCAGCGAGTCCCTCCACCGCATCCGGGATAGCGGGGATGTCGGTGACATCGAGTTCGGCGACGGCACCGGCGACCTCTCCGGCGACGGCCCGGGCTTGCTCACCATCGATGTCGATGAGCCCGACTCGTGCGCCTTCGGCGTGGAGACGTCGCACTGCGGCGGCCCCGATTCCCGAGGCCGCTCCGGTGACGATTGCTGTCTTCGCCGCGTACCGCATGGGTCGATTATGCCGTTTGGTCTACCGTCCCGACATGGACACGAGTGGTTATGAGTATCTGCGGCTCGAAGTCGGCTCGGACGGTGTGCTGGTGGTCACCCTGGGCGACCCGGAACGTCTCAACGCGGTGACCGAGAGGGGTCACGGCGAGTTGGTCGAGATCTGGCCCGAGATCGACCGCGACGATGAGGTGAGAGCGGTCCTGTTGCGCGCCAAGGGTCGGGCGTTCTCGGCCGGCGGAGCGTTCGAGATGATCGGCCACATCGTGGAGGACCACGCTGCGCATCGGCGGGTCCTCAAGGAGGCGCGGGACCTGGTTAGGAACATGATCGAGTGCTCCAAACCCATCGTCTCTGCCATCAACGGGCCCGCGGTCGGGGCTGGTTTGGCCGCCGCGCTGATGGCGGACATACCGGTGGCGGGGCGTTCGGCGCGGATCATCGACGGGCACACCAACATCGGGGTCACCGCCGGCGACCATGCTGCGGTGATATGGCCCCTGCTGATCGGGATGGCCAAGGCAAAGTACTACCTGATGACCAACGAGCCTCTCGTTGGTGAGGAGGCGGAGCGGATCGGACTGGTGGCCAAGGTGGTCGACGACGAACAACTCGACTCTTTCACCCGTGGCCTGGCGGCGCGGTTGGCGCAGGGCCCTGCCGAAGCGTTGAGTTGGACCAAACACACCCTCAACCATTGGCTGCGTATGGCCTACCCCATCTTCGACGCCTCGGTCGCCTACGAGTTCCTCGGCTTCGGCGGCGCAGACGCCGCCGAAGGCCTGGCCGCCATGAAAGAGAAGCGACCCCCCCG
>Ga0299914_10002541_pt1 | contig 12612 bp, 12 predicted proteins | sample RVTome_10_FD_201361 | JGI IMG/M metagenome (GOLD analysis project Ga0299914, IMG submission 201361) | Soil microbial communities from uranium-contaminated site in the Upper Colorado River Basin, Wyoming, United States - RVT153D57 (version 2) ...
CGTAGAAGCCGATGTTGCCGATGTGGTGCTGCCCGCATCCGTTCGGGCAGCCGGACATCTTGATGTTGATCCGCCGCGTGAGCGGGTCGGTGATCCCCATCGCCTCGACCCGCTCGGAGATCGCACGATTGAGTCCCATCGAGCTCGTGATCCCGAGCTTGCAGCTGTCGGTCCCGGGGCAGCTGACGACGTCGTTGACCTCCATCGCGCCGGCGCCGCCCAGGTCGAGCTCGCGCAGGCGGGCCCAGAGCGCGTAGAGCGCCTCGTCGCGAACCCAGCGCAGGACGAGGTTCTGCTGGACGGTCATCCGGGCGGAGCCGCCGGTGAACTCGCGCATGACCTCGGCCAGACCCCGGAACTGGCCCGGATCGAGGTCGCCGCGCACCACCTTCACCGTCGCCGCGTTGAAGCCCGCCTGGCGCTGCGGCTTGACGTTGGCCTCGAGCCAGCGCTCGAAGTCGGACCGATCCCCGTTCGGGCTCGCCTCGGTCGCCGGCGGGGCCGGGGCGTTCGCCTCCTCGTCGTGGACGTACTTGAGGTGGTTGATCGCGAAATCGCGCTCGGCGACCCAGTCGCCCTCGAGCTCCTCCTCGACCAGCTCGCGGAACGCGTCGATCCCGATCTTGTCGATCAGCACCTTGATCCGCGCCCGGGCGCGGTTCTTTCGCAGCCACTCCTGGCGGTCGAAGATCCGGAACACCGCCTCGGAGACCTTCAGGTAGTCGCCGTTCTCGAGCTCGGCGAAGTCGTAGAGGGTCGGGGCGATCCGAGGCATGATCGAGGTCCCGCCGCCGACCCGGACCTCGACCCCGCGGACGCCGTCGCGTAGGCGGGGGATGAAGCCGATGTCGTGGATCCCGGTGATCGCGACGTCGGCGTCGGTGGCGGTGAAGGCGGTCTTCACCTTGCGCGGCATCAGCTGGGTCACCGGGTGGCGGACGAAGTAGCGGACATAGGCCGCCGCATAGGGGGTGATGTCGAAGAGCTCGTCGGCGGTCACCCCGGCGTAGGGGTCACCGGTGACGTTGCGGACGGTGTTGCCGCAGCCCTCGCGCGAGGAGAGCCCCGCCTCGGAGAGCTCGCGGATCAGGCTCGCCGCGTCCGGCAGCGGGACGTGGTGGATCTGGATGTTCTGGCGCGTGGTGATGTGCCCCTTGCCGAGCGGGGCGTACTTCTCGACCACCGACGCGAACGCCTCCATCTGCTCGGGCGTGATCCCGCCCATCGGCAGCTTGACGCGGATCATCTGCACGTCCGGCTGGCGCTGGCCGTAGACACCCTGCTTGAGCCGGAAGCCGATGAACAGGTCCTCCGGCGTCTCGCCGCGGATGAACTTCGCCGCCTCGGTGTCGAAGTCGTCGAACTCGCGCTCGAGGATCGGGATCAGGTGGCCGGGGACGTCGTCGTAGACCTCGGGGTTCTCGAGCGAGCCGCGCCCGCGCTTGCCCGCCTGGTCCTTGCGCACGACGTCGAGCTTGTGCTCGGCCGCGATCCGGTCGCTCGCGCTCTGCTTCTCCGCGGTCGTCGGTTCCATGCCGCGGCATATTACAGAAATCCTGACCGGGTTTAGGGTATTTATGCTCGAGCGGGGCCGCCGGTCCCCCGCCGGCCGGCTCGAGGGGCGGAGCGACCGCGCCCCGCCCCTCAATCCTCACGGCGGGCTAGTCGACGTCGGTGCCCTCGATCAGGAACGCGACCCGGACGTGGGCGCGATACTCGTCGAGGTTCTCGCCGCGGATCCCGGTGCTGACGATGTCGACGGCACGGATGTTTCGCAGCGACGACTCGGCCTGGGCGAGCGCCTGCTTCGCCGCGTCGTCGGTCGACGTCTTCGAGCTGCCGACGAGCTCGATGATCTTCACCACTGCCACTCTCTCCTCCTCTCGTATGCCGGTTGCCCCGGTTGCTGGCGGTGTTCTATCCGGAAACGCGACCCGCCGGCAACCCGGAGCTCAACGGTGGGCGGGCTCTCCCCATCCGCGGCCGGTCCCGGCCCGCGCCGCGACGCCCTCCTCGAGCGCCGCGCGCTGCCAGTGGCTCGCCGGCTCGCCGGCGGAGCCGGGGGCCGGCGCCGTCTCGGCGAGGAACCGCTCGAGCGCGGCGACGATCGCCGCCGCCTCGGCGGCCGACGCGCCCGGCGCCCGGACCTCGATCGACGGCCGCGGCGGCCTACGCTTCCCGTTCGCACCCACGACCGCGGAATCTATCCACCCGTGAGCGCGATCCACAGGCCCGTGAGCGAGATCCCCGTCATCGATGCGCCCGCCGTCTTCGCCGCGGTGCCGCCCGAGCGCGCGATCGAGCGGACGCGGGAGGCGTTCGAGCGCCACGCGGCGGGCGACTGGGAGATGCCGGCGAAGGTCTACGTCGAGGCGCCGCCGAACGGCGACTTCCGGGCGATGCCGGCCCGCGGAGGCGGTCTCGCGATCCTCAAGTGGGTGACGTCGTTCCCGCGCAACCCCGAGCGCGGGCTCCCGGTGGTCGCGGGGGCCCTGCTCGCTTCCGACGCGGACACCGGGGAGCTGCGGGCGATCGTCGACTGCGCGAGCGTCACCTCGCTTCGGACCGGCGCCGCGGCCGCGGTGTCGGCCTCCGTCCTCGCGGCCGCCGAAGCGCGCACGGTCGGCATGATCGGATGCGGAGTCAACGGCGCCTGGTCCGCCCGCTGCCTGGCCGCCGCCGGCTACGGCCCTGGCGTCTGCGCCGACGCCCGGCCCGAGGCCGCCGAGCGGCTCGCGGCTGAGCTCGGCTGGCGCGCGGGCACCCGCGCCGAGGCGGCGGCGCGGGACGTCGTCGTGACGGTGACCCCCGGCGACGAGCCCGTGATCGGCGCCGGCGACCTGCGTCCCGGCCAGCACCTCGCGGTGCTCGGCGCCGACGCGCCGGGCAAGGCCGAGGTCGAGCGCGGCGCCCTCGCCCGCTGTCGGTTGTTCTGCGATGAGTGGGCGCAGGCGTCGGGGGGCGGGGAGCTCTCCGGCGCGGCGGCCGCCGGCGAGATCGGTCGCGCCGACGTCACCGAGCTCGGCGAGGTGCTCGCCGGGCGCGCGGCCGGTCGCCGCTCAGCGGACGACATCACACTGTTCGACTCCACCGGCCTCGCGATCCAGGACCTGGCGATCGCCGCCGCCGTGATCGAGGCCTGGCGGGCGGGCGACGTCGAGGCGCCGACGGTTCGGCTCTGACCCGTCCGCCCCTCGGGGCTCGCCGCCCTCGGGGGCGGGCTCAGGCCGGCTCAGTCCCGGCGCCGCGGCGGCAGCGGCTGCGTTCCGGTCTCGTCGTCGTCCAGCGGCTGGGGCCCGGTCTCGTCGTCCTCGGCGAGCTCGACGTCCTCACCGGGCGGGAGGATGTCCTCGTCGGCGGGCTCGACGAGGTCCTCGTCGACCTCCGCCGCGGCGATCGGGTTCTCGTCGGTGGGTTGCTCCCGCGGCGGCGCATCGAACGGCTCCTCGACCGGCTGCCAGCCGGCGTCGTCGGGGGCGAGCGCCGCCTCCTCGGCCGCACGGGCGCGCTCGCGCTCGCGCTCGCGCTGGCGCGGTCGCAACGCGACGACCACCGAGACCTCGGTGGTCGCGAGGATCGCGGCGACGACGAGCAGGAACGCGCCGCCGAGCGATACCCAGGCGCCGATCTCGATCGAGCGATCGACCGCGGCCGGCGGCTTGTTGACCAGCGACGCGAGGACGAGGACCAGCGCCGCGAAGGCGGCGGCGGCGAGCCAGCCTGCCGTCCGCTCGAGCCAGGGGCGGCTCGGCGAGCGCCCGAGCGTCGCCGCGACGACCGTGATCGCGATCGCGGCCAGCAGCAGGTCGACGACCTCGAACGCCGTCCAGGCGCTGATCTCGGGCTCGAACCATTCGAGCGAGAGCCCGACGAGGAGCGCGGCCGCTCCGACGACCGCGAGCACGCCGGCGAGGTTGATTCGTCCCTGCATCGCGGCGGACGATACCCGTTCGCGCCACTTCTACTCCTCGTTTCGGCCCCGGACGCGCGCGGTCACTAAGCTGCCGGACGCGATGCGCCCGACAACCGCCCTGATCGCCGTCCTGCTCGTCCTCGGCCTCGCCGCCTGCGGCGGCGACGACGACGACTCGGGCGCCGCGGCCGAGACGACGACCGAGGCCGAGGCGGCCGCCGAGCCGACGAAGCCCGAGGTCGAGGTGCCCGGCGGCGATCCGCCCAACGAGCTCGAGATCGCCGACATCACCGAGGGGGAGGGCCCGGAGGCCGCGCCCGGCGACGTCGTCACGGTCCAGTACGTCGGTGTCCTCTACTCCGACGGCAGCGAGTTCGACGCCTCGTGGGATCGCGGCGAGCCGTTCACCTTCCAGCTCGGCGGCGGACAGGTGATCCCCGGCTGGGACGAGGGCGTCGCCGGCATGCGGGTCGGCGGCCGCCGCGAGCTCGTCATCCCGCCCGACCAGGCCTACGGTCGCCAGGGCGCCGGCCCGATCGGCCCGAACGAGACGCTGGTCTTCGTCGTCGACCTGCTCGACGTAGCCAGCTGACGCGTTCCACCGCTCGGCGCTCGGCGCCGGCTCGCCGCGGCGGCGACGCCGACGGCTATCCGCCGCGCCGCTCGCAGTAGGCGTACGCCGTGATCGGCAGCTCGCCGATCAGTCCCACCTTCACCCGCCACTTGCGCTTGCCCTGCTTGCGGGACTCGGCGAAGTAGGGGCCTACCTTGCTGATCCCCTCGCCCGAGTGGAAGCCGCCGGCGACGACGCGCCGATTGCGCTTGCACTTCGCCACGACGACATCGTCGCCCGGCGCGAGTGAGCCGATCGTCTCCGTCTTCTGGCGCTTGGCGAGCGCCCTGCCCCGGTGGCAGTTGACCTTGACGGCGAGCTCCACCGCGCCCATGTAGTCGTGCCCGGTGACCGCCCACGCCCGCCTGCCGGCGCGACGCGACGAGTTGACGAGCAGCAACCCGTCGTCGCTGCGATCGGCGTCGAAGCCGCCCGAGAGCGCCTTCGTGCCTGCCGGGCAGCGGGCGACGACGGTCCGCGTCTCATCCTCGCTGAACGTCGTCCGCTTCGTGCGGGTCACAAGGCGCTGGTCGCGACAGTAGGCGTACGTCGTCGAGCTGACGTCGCCGGCGACGCCGAGGTTCCACTGCCGCGCGCGCCAGCGCCGCTTCCCGACGCCGACTGAGTCGATCGCGAACGCGAACGGCCCCCCCTCGGCCTCGCTCCTCCAGCCCCCGCTGATCGCCTTCGTCCCCCGCTTGCAGGTGGCGGCCTTCCCGCCGGTCTCCCCGGGCGCGATCGTCGTCGACGCCGAGCGCGTCGTCAGCTTCGCGCCCTCAGCGCCGGCGACGACGATCGCGCCCAGCAGCAGTGCCGACGCCGCGGTGAGGCGCACCCGCATTCCCCGACCTGTGTTCATGACTCCTCCTCTACGAGCTTGGCCAACCAGCCCAGCCGCGGGCGTCGGCCGCCAGATCGTCATCTACAACGGAATGTTGCCGTGCTTTCGCTTCGGTTGGTCGACCCGCTTCGTCTGCAGGGTGCGGAGCGCGCGGATCAGCTTCGGGCGAGTCTCGCGGGGGACGATGACGTCGTCGATGTAGCCGCGCTCGGCGGCCGCGTAGGGGTTCGCGAAGTGCGCCCGGTAGTCGGTGATCAGCTTCTCGCGGCGCTCGTCAGGCGTCGGTGAGTGCGCGATGTCGCGGCGGTAGATGATGTTCACCGCGCCCTCCGGGCCCATCACCGCCACCTCCGCCGTCGGCCAGGCGAAGTTGAAGTCGGCGAGCATGTGCTTCGAGTTCATGACGTCGTAGGCGCCGCCGTAAGCCTTCCGGGTGACGACGGTGAGCTTCGGCACGGTTGCCTCGGTGAACGCGTAGAGCAGCTTCGCTCCGTGGCGGATGATCCCGCCCCACTCCTGCGAGGTTCCCGGCAGGAACCCGGGGACGTCGGTGAACGTGACCAGCGGGATGTTGAACGCGTCGCAGGTGCGCACGAACCGGGCGGCCTTCTCCGACGAGGCGATGTCGAGCACGCCGGCGAGGTGGCGGGGCTGGTTGCCGACGATGCCGACCGGGAATCCGTCGAGGCGAGAGAAGCCGCAGACGATGTTCTGCGCGAAGTGCTCGTGGACCTCGAAGAACTCGCCGTCGTCGACGCACAAGGAGATCACGTCGCGCATGTCGTAGGGCTTCGACGGATCGTCGGGGACGATCTCGTCGAGCGCCTCCTCCATCCGCTCGGGATCGTCGTAGGGCTCGACCCGTGGCGGCAGCTCGAGGTTGTTGAGCGGCAGGAAGCCGATCAGGTAGCGGACGTCGGAGAGGCACTGCTCCTCGTCGTCGGCGGCGAAGTGGGCGACGCCCGACTTCGAGTTGTGGCTCATCGCCCCGCCGAGCTCCTCGAATCCGACCTCCTCGCCGGTGACGGTCTTGATCACCTCGGGGCCGGTGATGAACATGTGCGAGGTCTCCTTGACCATGAAGATGAAGTCGGTCATCGCCGGCGAGTAGACGGCGCCCCCGGCGCACGGCCCCATGACCAGGCTGATCTGGGGGATCACTCCCGAGCACCGGACGTTGCGGACGAAGACGTCGCCGTAGGCGCCGAGCGACACCACGCCCTCCTGGATCCGGGCGCCGCCCGAGTCGTTGATCCCGATCACCGGCGCCCCGACCTTGGCGGCGAGGTCCATCACCTTGCACATCTTCTCCGCCATCACCTCGCCGAGCGAGCCGCCGAAGACGGTGAAGTCCTGCGAGAAGACGAACACGGTCCGCCCGTCGATCGTCCCGTAGCCGGTCACCACCGCGTCGCCCCACGGCCGGCGCTTGTCCATCTCGAACTCGTGCGTGCGGTGGCGGACAAAGGTGTCGAGCTCCTCGAACGAGCCCGGGTCGAGCAGCTTCTCGATCCGCTCGCGCGCGGTCAGCTTGCCCTTCGCGTGCTGCTTCTCCACCGCCTCGGCCGACGCCGAGTGGATCGCCTGCTCGCGCAGCTCGCGCAGCTGGGCGAGCTTCTCCTCGTGGGTCTCGGGGAACTTCTGACGCACCGGCGCCCGATTCTATGCCCGGGCCCGCTCGGCGGCCGCGCCCCCCGGAGCCTCGGGACGGGGCGGGCCCACGGTGGCGCGGCGGGCCCAGTCCCGCGCCGGCAGCTCGACGAATCGCCGCGAGAGATAGGCGTAGCCGATCGACACCGGAATCACGACCGCCGACCACAGCGCCAGATCGCCCAGGCTGCCGGTCTGCGGGAGGCCGAGGAGCAGCACGCCGACGTAGACGATCACCACCAGGTGGATCAGGTAGATGCCGTAGCTGAGGTCTGCAAGCCTGCGGATCGGGCGGTTGGCGAACGGCTGTCGCAGCCACAGCGGGCCGAGCGCGATCGCCGCCATCACCAGCGCCCGTGCGGTCGAGTCGGCGAGCGCGAGGTACGGATCGGTTCGGGCGGCGCTGCCGGCGATCGCTCCGCTGATCTCGGCGGCGCTGCGACCGTAGGCGTAGGCGCAAACGCCGTAGGCGACGAGCGCGAGCACCCCGGCCACCAGTGCCGGCCGCTCGAGCGAGGATCCCCGCGGGCGGCGGTGGAGGCGAACGTAGGCCCACGCAGCCGTCATCCCGAGCGCGAACGAATACGCCCAACCGGGCAGCTGGTCGGTGACCACGAGCGGGATCGCCCAGGCCGGAAGGTCGCTGCGATCGATCGTCTCGAAGACTCCGGTCGCGTGGAGCGCCGCAAGCTTCCAGCCGAAGGTGATCGCGGCCGCGACCGCGAGGCCGATCAGCGGATGGCGGTGGTACGCGCGGGCGACGAACGGGAAGACGACGTAGAAGCCGGCGATCACCGAGATCATCCACAGCGGTCCGTTGATCCCGAAGCCGGGCAGCAGCGTGCCGTCGAGGAGCCGCGCCGGCATCTGCAGCGCGCCGAGGTGGATCAACACCTCACCGGCGCCCGGGAATCCGGCGAACCGCTGGCCGAGGTTCGACCCCGGGGCGAACAGGGCGGCGAGGACGAGAACGACGACGATGCTCAGCCAGTACGCCGGCACGAGTCGTGCCGCCCGGCCGATCGCGTACCTGGAGAGGCTTCCCAGCTCCCCGCCTCGGATCACGACCGGGAGGAAGAGCACGAAGCCGCTGATGATGAAGAAGGCGTCGATCACGTTTCCGAGCACGCCCCACAGAGCGATCTCGGCGGCGGTCCCCCTGAGCGTCTCGAAGACGCCGGAGGCGCCGCAGAGGTGAAGGACGACGACCCCGAGTATCGCCAGCGCCCGGAAGCCGTCGAGGACGGCGACGTGCGGGACGCGGGTCGAGCTCACCGGCCGGACCCTCGACCGAGGTCGCTCAGCCGGGTCCCGCCCGGCCGAGGACGGTCGCGAGCGCGTCGACGACGCGGGGGTCGAGCTCGCCTCCGGCGCGCTCCCGAAGCGCGGCGGTCGCCGCCGCCCGGCGGTCGCCGCCGTCCGCCTCCGCGAGCGCCTCGTGGCAGGCGCAGGCGACGCGGGCGATCCGCGACTCGATCGGGATCCCATCGGCGTTGAGCTTCTCCGGCCCGGCGCCGTCGAAGCGCTCGCGGAACCGCAGGATCCAGCCGCAGGCGCGCTCGGGGATCCCGGCGCCGCGGGCGAGCCGGTACCCGGCCTCGTGGTGGGCGTCGAGCTGCGCGCGCTCGGATGCGTCGAGCGCCGCCGGGTCCCTGGTCAGGACCTCGACCGGCACATAGACCCTGCCGACGTCGTGGAGCTTGGCGGCCTCGCGGACGAGCTCGGCGCGGCTGCGCCCGCCGTCGAGCTCGACCGCGACGGCGAACGCATAGGCGCCGGTCGCCTCGGCGTGGTCGCGAGCGCCGGGGAGGTGTCGCTCGAGGGCGTCGATCAGCACCGCGCCGCGGTCGCGGATCAGCGCCGCCAGGCCGAGGTCGCCGCCGGCCGTCGAGTCGCCCGGGCTCGGGTCAGGCGGCGGTGAAGGGTCGCCGGACGGGGGCCGCGAGCTCATCGAGCAGGCTCTCCAGGGCGGCGAGCGCCGCGGCCGGGTCGGGATGGGAGTGCTGGGCGGTGATCCGCACCGCGGTGCCGAAGCCGCACTCGTCGAGCTCGATCGCGATCCGGCCGTAGGCGGCCGGGTCGGCCGACCGCCAGGCGACGATCCGCTCGTCGTCGGAGTCGGTGACCTCGACCGGCGTCGGCCGCTGGGCGCCGGTGAGACCCGCCATCCAGGCCTCCATGCGCGCCACGTCGGAGGCGACCTCCCAGAGCTCGGGCGCCGACTTGACCAGGGTACGCTTCGCCTTCGATTCCATCGCCGAGGGCTTCGGTCGGCCGCCGCCGACTCCTTCCCTGGAACGTCGTTTGCACCTCCCCCTCCAGGACGAGCCTCCCGGGCTAGAAGAACGCGCCGCCGCGGTACTCGCCGAAGACGTCGCGCATCGCCCCGCAGACCTCGCCGATCGACGCCCCATCGCGAAGCGCGTCCTTGATCGGATCGAGCAGGTTGCCGTCGCCCTGGGCGACGTCGCGAAGCGCCTCGAGCCGCGCGTCGACCGCGTCGCGATCCCGGTTGGCCTTGAACGCCGCCAGGCGCTCGAGCTGGCGGCGCTCGGACTCGGGGTCGACCCTGAGGATGTCGACGTCGTCGATCGTGTCGGTGACGTACTTGTTGACGCCGACGATGACGTCCTGGCCGGAGCGGAAGCGCTCGTGGTAGGACAGCGCCGACTCCTCGATCTCGCGCTGGATGAAGTCGAGCGCCTCGACCGAGCCGCCGAGCTCGGAGACCTTGTCGATCAGCTCCCACGCCCGCTGCTCGATCTCGTCGGTCAGCGACTCGACGAAGTAGGAGCCCGCGAACGGGTCGACGGTGTCGGCGGCGCCCGACTCGTGCGCGATCACCTGCTGGGTGCGCAGCGCGATCCGCGCCGAGCGCTCGCTCGGCAGCGCCAGCGCCTCGTCGAAGCCGTTCGTGTGCAGCGACTGGGTTCCGCCGCAGACCGCGGCGAAGCCCTGGAGCGCGACGCGGACGATGTTGACCTCGGGCTGTTGCGCCTGGAGCGTCACCCCGCCGGTCTGGGTGTGGAAGCGGATCATCGTCGAGCGCTCGTCCGTCGCCCCGAACCGCTCCCTGACGATCCGCGCCCACATCCGGCGCACGGCGCGGAACTTGGCGATCTCCTGGAAGACGTCGTTGTGGCAGTTGAAGAAGAAAGCGAGCCGCGGCGCGAACTCGTCGATCCTCAAGCCGCGCTCCAGGGCCGCCTCGACGTAGGCGATCGCGTTGGCGAGCGTGAACGCGACCTCCTGCACCGCCGAGCAGCCCTTCTCGCGGATGTGGTAGCCCGAGATCGAGATCGTGTTCCACTTCGGCACGTTCTCGCGGCAGTACTCGAAGATGTCGGTCGTCAGCCGCATCGTCGGCTCGGGCGGGTAGATGTAGTTGCCGCGGGCGACGTACTCCTTGAGGACGTCGTTCTGGACCGTGCCGCGCAGCTTCTCCGCCGGTACGCCCTGCTCTGCGCCGACGAGCTCGTAGAGCAGCAGCAGGACCGCCGCCGGGGCGTTGATCGTCATCGAGGTCGAGACCTCGTCGAGCGGGATCGCGTCGAAGCAGATCCGCATGTCCTCGATCGTGTCGATCGCCACCCCGGTGCGCCCGACCTCGCCCTGGCACAGCGGGTCGTCGGAGTCGCGGCCGAGCTGCGTCGGAAGGTCGAATGCCATCGAGAGGCCGGTCGAGCCGTGCTCGATCAGGTAGCGGTAGCGGCGGTTGGTCTCCTCCGCGGTCGCGTAGCCCGCGTACTGGCGCATCGTCCAGAGGCGGTCGCGATACATCCCGGCATGGATGCCGCGGGTGTAGGGGTAGGACCCGGGGTCGCCGAGGCGCTCCTCGAGCCCGGGGGCGACGTCGCCGGACTCGTAGACGCGGTCGATCTCGATCCCCGAGTCGGTGAAGACGCGCTCGTCGTCGGGGCCGACCACCGGGGCGACGTAGCGATTCAGGTCCTCGGTGACCGCGCGCTCGGTGTCGGGGTCACCGCTCCCCTCGCGGGCGGCGCGCTCTGCGTCGGTCGGGCGGGTGGCCATCCTCTTCGAAGGATAGTTGCGCCCCTGCTACGCGGTGGCGCCCGCAGCCTCGATCGCCCGCTCGATCGCCGCCGCCATCCCCTCGGCCGGGGCCGGGTAGGTGTAGGAACGCACGGCCTCCGGGGAGGGCGGGGCCAGCTCACCCGCCGCCAGCCGGCGCAGCGCCGCGGCGATCGCCGTGGGGTCGTCGGCCCGCACCGCCTCGCCCCCGATCTCCTCGACGATCCGGCCGGCCTCGGTGCCGCCGGCGAGGGCCAGGATCGGCCGGCTCGCGGCCAGGTACTCGAAGAGCTTGATGTTGAGGAGCTGCGAGCGGGCGGGCGATGCGAGGAGGAGCAGGGCGTCGGCGGCGCCCTGGAGCGCGAGCGCCTGGCGCCGGTCGAGGCTGCCGGCGACGACGATGCGCGCCGGGGAGACGTCGGTTGCGAGCAGCTTCCGCTCGGCGGGGGTGAGCGGGCCGGCGACGACGAGCTCTAGCCTCGCGGCGGCGTCGCGGTCGTCGCGGGCGAGCGCGACCAGCGCCTCGACCAGCGGGCGCGGGTCCCGGCCGTAGCTGCCGAAGCGGCCGGTGTAGACGAGCGATCGGCGCCCGGAGTCGAGGATCGCGGGCGGGCTCGGCTCGCCGCCCTCGCCGCTCGGTCCCGGGACGGCCTCCGGATCCCAGCCGTTGGGCACCAGCAGCGGCTCGGCGATGCCGCGGGCTCGCAGGTCGTCGGCGGCGGGGCGGCTGACGCAGACGACGGCGTCGGCCGCCGCGAGCCAGCGGCGCTCGAGCGCCTCGTCGAGCCGGCGCTGGGCCGCGGTCGGGAACGGCTCGCGCAGCGGCTCGAAGGTCCAGGCGTCGCGGACGTCGGCGACCCAGGCGACGCCGCGGCGGCGAAGCGCCCGCCCGACGAGGTGCGCCGACTCCGGCGGCGAGGTCGTGATCACGCAGTCGTAGCCCTCGCGGCGGTGCAGGCGCAGCGCGCGCGAGCGCGCGAACGGAGCCCAAGCGACGACGAGCGGCTCGGGGACGAGCACCCTGCTGAGCGGGTGTGCCCGCCCCGAGTAGGTGTCGGAGTCATACAGCGCGTCGACCCGCTCGCGGCCGTGGAGCCGCGCCCGCCAGCGCTGGGCATCTGCCGTTCGGACGACGTGCTCGCCGGCGTCGGCGGGGGACTCGCCGTATGCCGACGTCGTCAGCACCGTCACCCGGTGCCCGAGGCGGCGCAGCCACTTCGCGATCGCCGCCGGCCGCTGCGCGCCGGTGTCGCGGCAAGGCGGATAGAAGTACGTGACGAGGAGCAGGTTTCGCCCCGTCCTGCCGGCGGGTGTCGATTGGCCCCCGCCCCCGCTGGGCGTCGGGAGCGCGACGATCGGCCGCGATCCGAGGGTCATGTCGCGTCCCCGAGCTTCGCCCGGCGGGCGCCGATCGCCCCGGCGTAGGCGCGGTCCATGCGGTCGAGGAGGGTCGGCCAGCTCCACTCGCGCTCGGCCTTCGCCCGGCCGGCGGCGCCCATCGCCCGCCGGTCCTCGGCCCGCGCCTCGACCAGCTTCGTCAACGCCGCCGCGACCGCGCCCGGG
>Ga0299914_10002542_pt1 | contig 12611 bp, 10 predicted proteins | sample RVTome_10_FD_201361 | JGI IMG/M metagenome (GOLD analysis project Ga0299914, IMG submission 201361) | Soil microbial communities from uranium-contaminated site in the Upper Colorado River Basin, Wyoming, United States - RVT153D57 (version 2) ...
CCGGGAACACCGACAGCAGCCGGGTCGCGAGCGCCGCGTCGCCGGTGACGGTCAGCCGGCCGGCCCGCTGTGCCCGGGCCACCGTGAGCCCCGCGAAGGCCAGTTCCTCGAGGGTGCCGGGGTCGGTGTCGAGCACGAGGTCCGGGTGGTCGACCGACCCCCGCCCGATGTCGATCGTGCCGGCATCGACCTCGAGCCGGAAGGTCGCCTGCTCGAATCGCACCTCGGCGACGATGTGCAGGTCCGTGGCGGACGCCGGATCGAAGGCGTTCTTCAGGGCCAGCATGGCCGAGTCGCACCCGACCGGCAGGCCCTGGGTGAACGAGGGCGACGCGGCGCCCCACCGCTGGAGGCCCATGAGCACCGGTTCGAGCTGCGCACCCCACTCGGTCAGCTCGTAGACGTTGGCCGATGCCGGCGGGGGTAGCCGGCGCCGCCGCACGATGCCGGCGTCCTCGAGCTCGCGGAGCCGCTGTGTCAGCACGTTGGGGCTGCCCTGGGGGAGCCCCGCCTGCAGATCGGAGAAGCGCTTGGGCCCGAACAGCAGGTCGCGCACGATCAGCAGGGCCCATCGCTCGCCGACGAGGTCGAGCGCATGGGCCGACGAGCACCCGTCGCCGTAGGTCCTGCGGGTGGAGATGCGAGTTGCCACGACGACGATCGTACCGTCGGCTCCTGGAAACGACATTGATAATTGACTTTCAGGAGTAACTACTTCAAAGTCAGGAGCATGACTCGACGCCTCGCACCGCTCCTGCTGTCGACCTTCGTCGGGGGCATCGCCCTCTGGATCCCGGTCGAGAAGCTGTTCATGTCCGAGATCGGCTTCACACCGGCGACCGTCGGTGTCATGGCCGCGGCCTACGCGGTCGTGGTCCCGCTGCTCGAAGTCCCGTCCGGGGTGCTGGCCGACCGCTGGAGCCGGCGCGGCGTCCTCGTCGTCGGCAACGTCGGTGCCCTGCTCAGCGTCCTCGTGGGCGCGCTCAGCACCAACGTGGCCACCTACGTCGCCGCCGCACTGCTGCTGGGCGTCTACTTCGCGATGCAGAGCGGCACGCTCGATTCGATCGTCTACGACACCGTCCTCGAGGAGACGGGGTCGAGCGCCGGCTTCGAGGCCGTGCTCGGGCGGGTGCAGGTGCTGTCGAGCGCGGCGCTCGTGCTGGGGGCCGTGGCCGGGGGCCTGCTCGGGGCCGCCACGTCGCCCCGCGCGACCTACGTCGCCACCCTGCCGTTCCTCGTCGTCTCCACCGTCGTCCTGCTGCGCTTCCGTGAGCCCCGGCTGCACCGCACGTCCGGCGCCACCACGTTGCGCCAGCACGTCACGACCACGGTCTGCACGCTCCGCTCGCAGCCGCAGCTCGCCCCGATCGTGGGCCTGCTCGTGCTCACCGCGCTGCTGAGCCAGGCCGTCTTCGAGTTCGGACCGCTGTGGCTGGTCGAGGCCGAGGCCGGCACCGCCGTCTACGGCCCGGCGTGGGCGGGGCTGATGAGCTCGATCGGCCTCGGCGGGGCGATCGCCGGGCGGGTGCGGCTCGACGCGCGGGTTCCCGCCCTCACGGGCGGCAGCCTGCTGGTCGGCGCCGGGGGCGTGCTGCTCGTCAGCAGCGACCCCGTCGTCGCCTCGGCCGCGCAGGTTGTCATCGCCACCGTGTCCGTGGCCTTCAGCGTGATGGCGACCCGCCTGCTGCACGACCGCCTGCCGTCGACCGTCCGTTCCAGCGTCTCGTCGGGCGTCGGTGCCGGCGGTTGGGTGGTGTTCCTGCCCTTCGCGCTGGCCTTCGGCGCGATCAGCGAGCGCTTCGGTGTCAGCACCGCCGGGTGGCTGCTGGTCGTGGCCGGGGCCGTCACCAGCGGGCTGCTGGTGATGGTCACCCGGCCGCAGGCCGTCGCGACCGTCGCCGGCGGGCCGGAGCGCGCGGGCGAGGACCCGGCGGGCGACGGCGCCGCCGACCGCCTGGCACGCTGCCCGGGGATCGGCGAGGCACCCGAGCCGGTCGCCGTGGGTGCCGCGGCGGCCGCCTGACCGACCACCCGAACCTCGTTCCGCAGGAGGCAACGTCATGGGAGACCACCGCAGCCGCGCCGCCAGGCCAGGCCCCGGACCCGGAGACGGCCCCGTCGCCGCCTCCCGGCGCCTGGGCGCCCTCGTCGGGCACTGGCGCACCGACGGCCACGTCCTCGGCGACCAGCCCGTCCCGGTGACGGGGACCGACACCTACGAGTGGCTGCCGGGCCGCCACTTCCTCGTCCACCACGTCGACGTGATGGTCGGCGACGAGCACGTGCAGGCCATCGAGATCATCGGCGAGCACGATCCGGCCACCGACTCGTTCGCCGCCCGCGCCTACGACCACACCGGCGCCGTCACCACCATGCGAGCCAGCGTCGACGCCGGAGGCGTGTGGACGTTCGTCGGAGGGGCCGACGTCGCGGCCGCGGCCCGCAGCGGCGCTGCCGTGGCGGCCGCCGGCGCCGTCCGCTCGACGCTGACCGTCGCCGAGGACGGCCGCTCGATGGCCGCCCTCTGGGAGCGGGCCGACGACGGCGCCACCTGGGAGCCGTGGATGGACATGCGCTTCACACGGATGCCCGCGCCCGCCGCCGGGCCCACGCCCGCTGGCGTGCGCCAGCTGCGCCTCGTCGTCGAGGCCGAGGACTTCGACGAGGCGGTCGCCTTCTTCCGGGACGCGGCCGGCATGGGCGAGCAGGCGGCCTTCGAGGGCGAGGGCGAGGCCCGGGTCGTGATCCTCGACGCCGGGCGGGCCACCCTCGAGCTCGCCAATCCCGCCCAGTCGGCGATGATCGACCAGGTCGAGGTGGGCCACCCAGCCTCCCCCCGGCTGCGGCTGGCGCTCGAGGTCGACGACACCCGCGCCACGACGACCCGGCTGGCCGCTGCGGGCGCGGAGGTGCTGGGCCAGCCTGTCGAGACGCCGTGGCGCTCGCTCAACGCCCGCCTCGCGACCCCGGGCGAGCTGCAGGTGACCCTGTTCGAGGAGCTGGAGCCGCAGGACCGACCCCCGCCGGGTCGCAGGCCATAGGGTGCGGGTGATGGGTGCGAGGGGAACGGTCGCAGGCCGCATGGGGCCGTCGCGGCGACGGCGAGCGCTGGCCACCACGGTCGCGCTGGCGGCAGCGGCGGCGGCACTCGGGTGCTCGGGCGACGGCGGCGCGGGCGGCGCGGGCGGTGAGGACGCCGGGGACGGGGGCGACGGCGGTGCGGCGGCCGGCGGCGAGCTGAGCGTCCTCAGCTACAACGTGGCGGGCCTGCCCCAGGAGGTCTCGACCGTCAACCCGGAGGAGCACATCCCCCTCATCAGCCCCCTGTTGGCCGAGTACGACGTCGTGCTCACGCAGGAGGACTTCGACTGGTGGCAGGGCGTGGCCGCCGACCTCGACTTCGTCAACTACCACGGGCGCCTGCGCGCCGATGCGCCCCATGAGCACGCCACCGCCGCCCACCCGGGCCCCGACGCGGTGGGCCTCGAGCCCGACAGCCGCCCCCTGCAGATCGGCGACGGCCTGGGCGTGCTGTCGCGCCTGCCCTTCACCGGCGAGACCCGGGTGCCGTGGCCGGGCTGCTTCGGCGGCATCGACCCGAGCGACGGCGGGGCGGCCGACTGCCTGGCCATGAAGGGATTCGCGGTCGTGACCGTCGAGCTGGCCGACGGCGCCGAGGTCGACGTGTACACGCTGCACGCCGAGGCCGGCGGCACCGACGAGGACCAGCGCCTGCAGGCCGACAACTTCGCGCAGCTCGCCGACTTCGTCGCCGAGCACAGCGACGGGCGGGCTGTGATCCTGGCCGGCGACACCAACCTGCACACCGACGACGAGCACCCCGACGGAGCGGGCGGGGCCGACACCGCGATCTGGGAGGAGTTCCTCGAGCGAACCGGCCTGACCGACGCCTGCGCCACGACCGGCTGCGCCGACACCGGGGCCATCGACAAGCTCGCCTACCGCAGCGGCGGAGGCGTCGGGCTCGAGGCCACCGCGCACGACTTCCCCCGCGAGCGGTTCACGTCACCGGAGGGCGACGACCTGAGCGACCACCCGCCGCTGGTGGTCGAGCTGGCCTGGGAGGCGTCGGGCTGACGGCAGGGGCGGCGGTCAGCGCAGGCGGTCGACCACGTCGCGGGCGGCGTAGGTGAGGATCATGTCGGCGCCGGCCCGGCGGATGGCCGTCAGGTGCTCGAGCATGACCGCGGGGCCGTCGATCCAGCCCCGCTCGGCCGCCGCCTTGACCATCGCGTACTCGCCCGAGACGTGGTATGCCGCCACCGGCACGTCGACCTCGGCCCGCACGTGGGCCAGCACGTCGAGGTAGGCGAGGGCGGGCTTGACCATCACCATGTCGGCCCCCTCGGCCAGGTCGGCCCTGATCTCCTCGAGGGCCTCGCGGCCGTTGCGCGGGTCCTGCTGGTAGGCCTTGCGGTCGCCCCCGCCCGCGATGGTCACGTCGACCGCGTCGCGGAACGGCCCGTACAGCGCGGAGGCGTACTTGGCCCCGTAGGCAAGGATGGCCACCTCGGGGAAGTCGCCCTCGTCGAGGGCGTCGCGGATGGCCGCCACCTGGCCGTCCATCATGCCGCTGGGGGCCACCACGTCGGCACCGGCCTCGGCCTGGGCGACGGCCACCCGGGCGTACAGGTCGATGGTGGCGTCGTTGTCGACCCGGCCCTCGGCGTCGACGATGCCGCAGTGGCCGTGGTCGGTGTACTCGTCGAGGCACAGGTCGGCCATGATCACCAGGTCGTCGCCCATGTCGGACCGCAGGTCGCGCAGCGCCACCTGGACGATGCCGTCGGGGTCCCAGGCGCCCGACCCCTCGGCATCCTTGGCGGCGGGGACACCGAACAGGATGACCGCGGGGACGCCGATGTCGGCCAGCTCGTGCACCTCCTTGCGCAACGACTCGCGGGTGTTCTGCACGACGCCCGGGAGCGACGTGATCTCCTGCGGGTGGTCGATGCCCTCGCGCACGAAGAGGGGGACGATCAGGTCGTCGACCGACAGCCGGGTCTCGGCCACCAGCCGACGCATGGCCGGCGTGCGGCGCAGCCGCCGCAACCGACGCTGAGGAAAGCTCACCCGGCGAGCCTACGACCCGAACAGAGCCCAGCAAACACGAGTAGCCAGTAGCGACGTGACGCGCACGCGCCCAGCGAGGGAGGTCGAGGGGGGAGGGTTCCCTCCCCCCTCGAATGCTTCCTTCCCTCGATTGAACTACTCGTTGATCAGGTCCTCCGGTGTCAGCTCGGCGGTCTCGCCCTCGAAGCTGACGAGCTCCCCCTGTGGCACGAAGTGGTTGCGGGCGCCCTCGGCGGTGAACTCGTACTGGGCGAGCTGCAGCGACTCGCCCATGAAGTAGTCACCTTCACCGGTGGTGATGGTGACATCGGGCAGCAGCAGGCCGACGTCGCTGATCTCGAGGTTGCGGACCGACTCCATCACCGCCAGGCGAGTCGGCGCCTCGGCTGCCTCGAGTGCCTCCACGAACAGCACCCCCTGGGTGTACCCGTAGCCCACGACGGCGTTGGTCTCGCGGAACCCGTCGGGCTGGTACTGCCGGACGGTGTCCAGGTACTCGATCATGGCCGGGTCGTCGTCCCAGTCGGGGTTGAGCGGATCCTTGAGGTTGGCCGCGCCCCAGACGCCGCTCGCGGCTTCACCGGCCAGGCCCATCAGCGTGTCCGACAGGCAGGTGCTCGACACCCAGGTGATGGCCTCCCAGTTGGCGGCCGCCTTCTTGGTCAGCGCGTCGGGGCAGGCCAACAGCGTGCCGCCGTTGAAGAAGGCGTCGGCCCCGCTCGCTGCCAGGCTGGTGATCTGCGCGCCGACCTCACTTGCCCCGGTCGTGTACTGCTCGACGGCCACGACCTCGATGTCGGTGCCCTCGATGGCCCGGCGGAAGCCCTCCTCGTACTCGGCGCCGAAGCGGTCGTCCTGGACCAGCATGGCCACCGTGGCGCTGGGGTTCTCCTGCTCGAGCACCTGGGCGAACATGTACCCCTCGAGCGAGTACGGCGATAGGGATGAGCCGATCAGCCACGGGTAATCGGGGTTGCCCCAGGCCGTCGAGCCGGTGGCTGCGAACACGTTGGGCACGCACAGCTCGTTGAGCGTGTCGCGGATGGCGAGGTTGTTGGCGGTGCCCACGCCGCTGAACACGGCGAAGGCGCCGTCGCCCTCCGGGCCCACCATCTCGTCGATGTTGGCCGCCGTCTCGGCCGCGTTGTACTGGTCGTCCTGGTCGTCGTACTCGATCTGGTAGGTGGTGCCGGCGATCTCGACGCCGCCGTCGGCGTTGACCTTGTCGAAGTACGCCTTCCAGCCGCGGGCGATCTCGGCGAACGCCGCGGTCAGGCCCGACTGCGGGTAGCTCGACACGATCCTGATCGTGTCGCCCTCGATCTCGGTGGTCGGGTCGCTGACGCAGTCGGCGGTGTCGATGCTCGACTCGCCGGTTGCGGCCGCGTCGTCGTCGGTGGTGGCCTCGTCGTCGTCGCGCGAAGTGCAGGCGGATCCGAGCAGCGCCAGCGCCGTCAACGCGGCGACGAGCTTCGCTCTGCGTCCTCTCAACATGTGCCCTCCTAAATCAGTGGCTGTCGTCGGGTGAGGTGGTGGGTGGGGGGTCGGCGACGACCGGAGGTCGTGCGGCGGCCGCAGCGGCGACCGAGCGACGGCCCAGGCGGGCGAGCAGGCGGCGCACCCCGCCGACCACGCCTTCGGGCAGCACGAACACGATGGCGATGAGAGCACCGCCGTAGATGGCCGGCGACAGCACCTCCTTGCCCTCGATCAGGTTCTCGGTGTTGCGCCGGAGCATCACGAGCAGCAGGGCGCCGACCGCGGGGCCGAGGATGGTGGCGGCCCCGCCGATGACCATGGCCACCAGGAACTCGATCGACCGCTGGAAGTAGAGGATGGGGTTGGTGCCGTCCGCGATGCGGTCGATCATCACCGAGAGCGAGCCGGCGACGCCGGCGTAGGCGGCGCTGATGGCGAACGTGGCGACCTTGGTGCCCGCCAGGTTGACGCCCACGGTGCTGGCCGCGATCTCCTGGTCGCGCACGGCGATCATCGCCCGGCCCACGCGGCCCCGCACGAGGTTCCATGCGAGCAGGAACAGCACGACCATGATGGCCAGGCTGAGCAAGTAGGCCCATTGGTCGTCGTCCAGGCCGTCGATGAGCGACGAGAACTCGCTCCGGGACGGGCGCAGCAGGGCGACGCCTCCGGTGCCCTCGACGAACTTCTGCGCGACCCGGGGGAACAGCACGGCGAGGCCGAGCGTGACCAGCGCCAGGTACAGCCCCCGCACCCGCAGGGCGGGCAGGCCGACCAGCAGTCCGAATACCCCGGTGAGCACGGCCGACACGAGGATCGTCGGCTCGAAGGTCCAGCCGTAGTCGATCATCAGGATGGCCGACGTGAAGGCCCCCACGCCGAAGAAGGCGCCGTGGCCGATCGACACCTGACCGTTGAACCCCGTGAGCAGGTTGAGGCCCATGGCGGCGATGGCGAGGTAGACCGCCTGGGACAGCACCCGGTTCATCTCGGGCTGGAAGTAGAAGGGGGCGTACAACGCCGCCGCCGCCAGCACGACACCGATGACGATCCGGACGCCGAGCACGGGGCGAGGCACCACCGGCCACAGGGACGGTTCACCCCCGGTCGGAACGACGGCGACGTCTTCGGGCGCGACCCCGATCATCGGCTCGAGCGCCGCGCCGGACTTTTCGCTCATCAGACCCTCTCCACCGTGCGCTTGCCGAACAGCCCGTTGGGCATGACGACGAGGACGACCAGGATGAGCGCCAGCGGCAGCACCACCTCGATGCCGTCGAGGGCGTCGACGTACTGGATGGTCAGGGCGTCGGCGATGCCCACGACCAGGCCCGCGATCACCGCGCCCCAGATGCTGGCGAACCCGCCGAGCGCAGCCGAAGCGAGGGCGTACACCAGGATCGTCTGCATGAGGCTCGAGTCGAAGCCGGTGCGCTCGGCCGCCACGAGCGACCCGGCCAGGGCACCGATCGCGGCGGACATCCCCCACCCGAGCATGAGCATCGACCCGGCCCTGATGCCGTGCAGCCGGGCCGAGTCGGGGTTGCCGGCCACGGCCCGCAGCTTGAGGCCGAGCGTCGTCCTGTTGAGCAGGAACCACAGTGCCAGGCACTCGAGCAGCAGCACGACGATCAGCCCGATCGTCTCCTTCTGGATGCGGGCGTCACCGATGAACGAGACGCTGCCCTCGGGGAAGGGCGTCGGCATCTGCTGAGGGTCGACGCCGAAGATGAGCTGCGCCAGCGAGTTGAGGCCCAGGAACAGGCCCAGGGTGATGATGACCACGTTGAGCGGGCTGCGGCCCTCCATCGGTCGGATCAGCGTGCGCTCGGTGGCGGCGCCGGCGATGAAGGCGATGGCCATCGAGATGGCGATCGCCCCGACGACCGGCATGCCGGTCGTGGTGAGCTTCCACGAGATGTACGTGGAGAAGAGCGCCATCTCGCCTTGGGCGAAGTTGAGCACGCCCGTGGTGCGGAAGACGAGCACCAGCGCGAGGGCGACCGATCCGTACACCACCCCGTTGCCGATGCCGTTGAGGACCTGCTCGATGAACAGTTGCATGCGTCGTCGTCCTCAGAACCCGAGGTAGGCCTTGCGCACTGCCTCGTCGTCGTGGAGTTGGGTGGCCGGGCCCTGCACCGCGATGTGGCCGGTTTCGAGCACGTAGCCCCAGTGGCCGATGTCGAGGGCGAGGTTGGCGTTCTGCTCGACCACCAGGATCGACAGCCCGTCCTCGCGGTTGAGGTCGCCCAGGCGGGCGAACAGCTCGCGGGTGACGAGAGGCGCCAGGCCGAGCGAGGGCTCGTCGAGCAGCAGGAGGCGCGGCCGGGACATCATCGCCCGGGCGATGGCGAGCATCTGCTGCTCGCCGCCGCTCATGCTGCCGGCCTCCTGCTTGCTGCGATCGCCCAGCCGGGGAAAGACCTCGTACCAGCGCCGGAGGTCGCGCTCGATGCCGTTGTCGCGCCGGTTGATCGCCCCGATGCGCAGGTTGTCCTCGACCGTGAGCTCGCTGAACGTGCCCCGGCCCTGGGGGACGTGGGCGATGCCGAGCTTCGACACGAGCTCGGGCCCCTTGCCGGCGATCGACGCCCCGTCGAAGCGGATGTCGCCCGTGGTCGAGATGAGACCGCTGATCGCTCGCAGCGTCGTGGTCTTTCCGGCGCCGTTGGCCCCGAGCACCACGGCGACGTGGCCTGGTTCGACCGACAGCTCGATGCCGTGGAGCACCTGGACCGGCCCGTACCCGCCGTAGAGGCCCTCGAGCTCGAGCAGTGCCGCGGTCATGCGGGCGCACCGAGGTAGGCCTCGATGACCAGTGGGTCGTTGCGAATCGCCTGGGGCGGCCCCTCGGCGATCTTGCGACCGAAGTCGAGGACCACGATGTGGTCGGAGATGGCCATCACCATTGCCATGTGGTGCTCCACCAACAGGATCGTCAGGCTGAACTGATCGCAGATCGCCCGGATGGTCTCGCCCAGCTCGTCGACCTCGCTGTGGGTCAGGCCGTTGGCGGGCTCGTCGAGCATGAGCAGCTGGGGCTCGGTGGCGAGCGCCCGGGCGAACTCGATGCGCTTGAGCGTGCCGAACGGCAGGCCCGCCACCGGCCGGTGGGCGAGGTCGGACAGGTCGAGCCGGGCCAGCAGCGAGATGCAGCGCTGGCGCAGCTCGCGCTCCTCCTTGGCGGCGCCGAGCCGCAGCATCGACCGGCCGAAGCCGACGTGCCCCAACGAGTGGGCGCCGGTCATGACGTTCTCGAGCACCGTGAGCGCCGGGAACAGCGCCACGTTCTGGAAGGTGCGGGCGAGCCCCAGCCCGGCGATCTTGTGGGCCGGCACCGACAGCAGGTTGTGGCCGTCGAAGGTGACGCTGCCCGAGTTGGCCTGGTAGAGCCGGCTGAGGACGTTGAAGAGGGTGGTCTTGCCGGCGCCGTTGGGGCCGATCAACGCGCAGATCCGCCTCGGCTCGACGGTGAACGACAGGTCGTCCAGCGCGACGACGCCGCCGAACCGCACCCCCACGTTGTTGACGGTCAGAAGTGACACACGCCCTCTTGCCCCCTCGGGCTGTCTCGGGCCGATTCGCGTCGGCACATCGGTTGTAGCACCGTGCCCGCGAGCCCGCTCGCGCGCAGCCTCTTGGATCGGAGCTCCGCGACCGCCCGCCCTCCCCGGGTGGTCGTCGGCTGGCCAAAGTCAAGCACACGTGACGCACCACGACTCAATCCGTCGCGTGGTCGGCAGGTCGCGGCGGGTCACCGCCCCGGGGGCGGATGGGACGGGCGCGGACCGAGGTGGCATCCTGCCCGGGATGTCCTCGCGCCGCGCCGACCGCCGCACCTGCGCCCGCAGGGGAGGCGCGGCCGTCGTAGCGCTGCTGGCGGCCGCCACGGCCGTCGCGTGCAGCGCTGCGGACGGCGCCGACGCGGGCGGCGGTCTGGGCGACACGCTGGACGGCGACCAGGTCAGGGGGATCGCGGGCGACACGATCACGGTCGGGGCCATCACGGTGCAGAGCGGCCCCATGGCCGAGGCGGGCCGGTCGCTCACCGCCGGCAACCAGGCCTACTTCGACGCGCTCGGCGAGGCCGGGGGCGTGGCCGATGAGTACCACGTCGAGGTCGAGGTGCTCGACGGCGCCGACCGCGAGACGACGCTGGCGGACGCCTACGAGCGCTCGCGCGACGACGTGGCCCTGTACGTGCAGGTGACGGGCTTCCGCGCCGCCGGAGCCGTGCTCGAGGCCCTGGCCGCCGACGACGTGCTGGCGGGCGCCGCCGCCCTCGACTTCCCCTGGTCGAGGCATCAGAACCTGCTGGCGCTCGGCACGCCGGTCACCGTCGGCGTGCACAACGCGCTCGACTGGTACGTGCACGAGCCGGGCGCCCGGTCGTCGGTCTGCGCGGTCGTCGACCGGGGCGACTACGGCACGGCCGTCGCGGAGGCGGTCGAGGCCAGCGCCGCGGTGCTCTACCTCGACGCCGGGCCGGTGGTCGACCTGCCGGCGGCCGGCGCCGGCGCTGCGGTCGCCGGGCTCGAGGTGGCCGCCGCGGTCGACCGGCTGGCGGAGGCGGGGTGCGACGTCGTGGTGGCGGGCACGCTGCCTCCCTCGACCACTGCCGCGCTCGACCGGGCCGCGGCGACCGGCTTCGCGCCCGTGTGGTTCGTCCCCGTCGCCGGCCGTCCCGCCGCCGACGACGCCACGGGCGAGGGCGACGCCGAGGAGAACGTGTGGCTGGTGGGCGACGACACCTGGTCGGGGCCGGGGCCCGAGCCGTCCGACGGGCGCGACGAGCTCGACGCCGCCCGGCGGGCCCACGCCCCCGGCATCCCCGAGGACGACCCGTGGTTCCTGCTCGGCTGGTTGCAGGCCAGGGCCGCCCACCAGGTGCTCGAGCGGGCCGTCGAGCTGGGCGACCTCACGCCGGCGGGCATCCTCTCGGCCGCCAACCACTCCGAGCGCCTCGACTTCGCCGGGCTGACCGCCGACTACCCCTTCGGCGGGCCCGAGTTCCGCGAGCCGCCCCGCACCACCGTGCTGATGCGGCCGGGCGGGCGCGACGTGGTGACCGTGGGCGACGACCTTCCCCGCACCGGGTCGACCCCGTTCGAGCAGGAGATGCAGCAGCTCCGCAACCCGTGACAGCGGCGCCGGAGGCGCGGCTCAGCGCAGGGGCGGAGGGTGCGACGCGGCCCAGGCGCACAGCGCGTCCACCAGGCCGTCGAGCGAGTGCACCTCGGCCTCGATGTCGACGCTCAGGCCGTGGCCGCGGGCCGTGGCCGCCGTGACGGGCCCGATGGCGGCGACGACCGGCGGCACCGCGCCTGCGCCGGCGGTGGCGAGGAAGTTGGTGACCGTCGACGACGAGGTGAACGTGACGATCTCGGCGTCGGCGAGCGCTGCGGCGGCCCGCTCGTCGAGCGGCGCCGGCTCGGTGCGGTAGGCCTCGACGACGTCGACCTTCCAGCCCTGCTCGGCCAGGCCCCCCGGCAGCACGTCGCGGGCCACCGCGGCCCGCGCCAGCAGCACCCGGCCGGTGGCGACGTCGCCCTCGCTCGTGCCCGGGAACGACGCCAGCAGCGACTCGGCGACGAAGCGCGGCGGCACCAGGTCGGCCACCAGGTTGGCGGCCGCCAGCACGTCGGCGGTGCCGGGGCCGATGGCGGCCAGGCGGGTCGAGCCGAGCGCCCTGGCGTCTTGCCCCGCGGCCCGCAGCGCCGCCAGCAGCCGGCGGGCGCCGTTGGGCGACGTGAGCACCAGCCAGTCGTAGGCCCCGGCCGCCAGGCGGTCGACCGCGGCGGCCAGCGCCGCGCCCCCGTCGGCGGGCTCGGCGATGGCGATGGCGGGCACCTCGACCGTGGCCGCGCCCAGGGCCGCCAGCCGCGCCACCAGCTCGCCGGCCTGCTCGCGGGCCCGGGTGACGACGATGCGCCGCCCGAACAGCGGCCGGCTCTCGAACCAGGCCAGGTCGCGGGCCGCCACCTCGCCCACCACGATGGTCGAGGGCGTGCCCAGCTCGTGGTCGCCGATGG